>Ga0315322_10002532_pt1 | contig 14124 bp, 11 predicted proteins | sample M110021515metaG_FD_203461 | JGI IMG/M metagenome (GOLD analysis project Ga0315322, IMG submission 203461) | Ammonia-oxidizing marine archaeal communities from Monterey Bay, California, United States - M1 100m 21515 | ecosystem: Environmental > Aquatic > Marine > Intertidal zone | place: USA... | reverse complement strand
TGCGAGAATGCGAGGGGTGGAGGACATGCGGTCTCCTGAGATGGGTGCAGTCAGTGTCATGGTTCAGTTGGTCTCGATGCCGGAATTGAGCTCGAAGCCTGTGATGGTCTGCAGTTCGCCTCCGTCGGGGTCGTAGAAGCTGATGCGCCCGAGCTCATGTTCTTGGCTGGCGTACACCTGCCGGCTCTCGGGCATCACGCCGAGGTGGACTGCGGTGCTCTTGAGCGCGACCTCGTCGTGGATGAGGGTGCGGTAGTTGAGCTGGAGCAGGCTGTCTTCGGCCTCCATGATGAGGAAGCCAAGATCGCCGTCGTCCGTCTGGGCGAACTCCGTGGGCTCGGCTGGCAGGCGAATGGGATTGGCGAAGTAGTCGCTGAGATCGACCAGTGTGACGGCATACTCGTTGTAGAATACCGAGTCACTGTCCACATCTCCATTCTCGCGGTCGTGCACCAGGACCGCGGTGCCACCATCGGGACTCACCGACAGCCCACTCACGGGCTTCACCGAGGCGTGGACATCCATCTCGTCGGTGAGGCGGTCCCAGCTGGCGAAGCGCGACAAGCCCGTGGCAGTGCTGTACAGCAGCGCCTTGGAGTCGTCGGGGCTCATCACGATGCTGCCGAGCACCTCGCCCTCTGGCATCGCGATGACCTCGGGTGTGCCGTAGATGTCGGCGAGATCGTAGAGCCACAGCTCGTTGCTGCCTCGAGCGACCGCCACAGCGTGGGCGCCGTCCGGGGTGATGTCGAGGTCGGTGGGGCTGTCGCCCACGTCGATTCGCGTGACGTCCTGGGTCTTCAGATCGACGACGGCCAGAGACTCTGCGCCGAACTGCCGCACAATGGCGAAGCTGCCATCGGGTGTGAGGAGGACCTCCTCGGCAATGGGCGGATCGACGGTGTCTTCGGCAATCGGAATGCGCACTGGAAGTGGGTCGTCATCCCACAGGTCGACGACGGCCAGGTAGGCATCGCTCACGACCACCATGGTGCGGCTGTCGTCGGTGAACTTGAGGTCGCGTGGGTTGAAGCCCACGACCATGGGCACGTGGCGTCGGCTTTGCACCTCCACCAGGGACACCTCGTTGAAGGACCAGGTGTCGTCGGAGAGGTCATCGCTGGTGCGGCGGTCGGCATCGTGGAAGCACGCCGCCCACAGTCCATCGGGGGACAGGAGGAGCTGGTTGAAGTCCGGGCGAATCTCCACCCGGTCGACCTCGAGGGTGGTGGCGTCGATCACGCTCACGTCGTCGGTGCCCCGGTTGAACACGACGGCGGAGGCGTTGTCGTCGGTGGCCCGCACTACGTAGGGGTCGACGCCGACTTCGGTGGTGATGACGCTGAGGTCGGCCGCGGTGACCCGTGTGACCGTGCCTCGGTCTGGGTTGGCGATGAACACATGCTCGGCGGTGGTGGCCGGCAGGAGTGCGTTGTAGGCGTCTTCGACCTCAGGCTCGTAGTCGTCTTCGCCTCCGCCTCCGCCTTCGCCTTCGCCTTCGCCTTCGCCTTCGCCTTCGCCGGCGAGCGCGGCGTCAGCCTTGGCGCCAAAGCTAGACTCGGAGCAGCCCAACGCGAGCAGCAGGGGCGTCCAGCGAAGTCCGGGTATGGCGCGAGTCAGCCGTGGTGTCATGGGTCCCTCCTCAAGTCCACTGAGCGTGTGCCAGCGTTGTGTGCCAACACATTGCATTTGTCGTGCCATGCCAAAAAGCACCACTACAAGGGTGTCTTGGTGTGGCGTTAGGCGGCTTGGCGCGGCTATCCAGGACATTGATGTCGCCCTGGCCCAGACCCCCGAGGAACCGTATGACGAGATTGTTAGGTGGCGTGCATCGCTGCCAGATGGAGTGCACAGATGGTCTTGCCGTCCGTGATGCGGCCATCTGTGGTCATCCGCAGAGCTTCATCGAGGGGAAGGCGTACCACCTCGATGTACTCGTCGGCCTCTGGAGCGCCCGCGGCTGGAGTGGGGTGACGCGCGATGAACAGGTGGATGCGCTCGTCGGTAAAGCCCGGCGTGGTGTGAATGGTGGTGAGGAAGACGAGCTCACCGGCTTTCAGCTGGACCTCTTCGGCCAGCTCGCGGACTGCACACTGCTCGGGCGCTTCGTTGTTCTCAAGCACACCCGCGGGCACTTCATAGTGCATGCCCCCGCCTGCGTGTCGCCACTGATGCACTAGAGTGACAGTGCCGTCGTCGTGGAGAGGGACCACGGCGGCCGCGCCTGGATGGCGGATGACCTCCAGCTCGACGGTGCGGCCGTTGGGTAGTGTGGTGGTCTCCAGGCCCAAGTCGACAATGCGCCCTTTGAAGATGGGGGTGCGCGAGGTCTTCACCCGCCCGCCTCGGCAAAGGTCAGGGTGCCGGTGATGGTGGTGGTGCCGTCTCCATTCCAGTCGCGTTCGAAAGAATAGGTGGCAGTGCCGTCATCATAGGGGCCGTCGTTGAACTCCCGCTCAGCGTCGAAAGCGGTGCCCTCGTCGACAATGCGCCACATCTCTAGATCAGTGCCGCGGTAGACCAGTCCACGCACTTCGGGAAGGCTGAGGTCGATGTCGCCACCGCAGGAACGGGTGGACTGGTAGGTGACCTCATAGAAGTCGGCGCAGATGGGGCAGTACTCTTCGAGGGCTTCAATCTCTTCTTGGTCCTCGATGCGCACGCCGGACTCGTCGATGGTGTCGCCGGTGCAGTCGGTGTCGGTAGGGGCCCGCTTGTCGATGCTGTAGGTGCGGCTGCCCGTCCAATGTGACAGGTCGTAGGTGACCTCTCCGCCATCTCCTGAGCCGCCGTCGTCCCCGGAGTCGCCACCCGATCCAGACCCGCCGTCGTCGCCGTAGTCGGGATCTTGCTCGATGACATCTCCGGTGCTGCCGCCGGTTTCGTCGTCGGCTGACCCGCTGTCGAGGCGGGTGCCCGTGTCGGACTTGTACGACAGCAAGCTGCTTTGGGAGCATCCAACTAGCAGCAGCCACACCGCATATCGAAGCTGAAGCATGGAGACCTCCGCCCTCCATCTAACGGGTTGCGGCGGGACATCGCCGGGAGGCACGAGTGCCCAAGAAATGAAAAACCGCCGGGCGAGGGGCCCGGCGGCTTGAGTGCGGAAGGGGGGACTCGAACCCCCACAGGCACAGTGCCCACTAGATCCTGAGTCTAGCGCGTCTACCAATTCCGCCACTTCCGCGTGGCTTGCACTGGATAGGATAGAAAATGAATCTCCGGCCCAGCGCCCGGCGGTCTTAGCAAGATGGTCGGAGGTGTCAAGGAGATTCGTCGTCGGGGTCGAGTCGGTAGATCCGGGTGTGTCCGGCCTCGTGAATCAGGGTTGCATCGCGGAGTAGACGGCGGTCGAGGAGGTCAGTCGGCCCCTTGAAGACATCGTCAAATACGTCATCGTCGAGAAATGGATACCACTTCCGCAGGAACCGGAATCGGCCGACCACTAGGTGGGTGATCCCCGCGCGTCGGAGTGCGTGGAGGCTGTCGTCGCCGTGGACCAGCACCCAGTACCGGGTCGGCACATGGTCTTCTACGGAGCCAAGCACGCTGTCCCGCTCCAGCAGGTGGGTGGACCAGTCAAACAGAAGCGCGACTGTGGCGTCTTCGGGCAGGTGATGGTTGGCCCACTCAATGGCGGTCGCGCTGCGAACGACCCGTTCCAGGTAGTCCCCCCGGCTCTCTTGACCGAGCGCAGCGGGAAGACGGTCGGCCAGGTGGGTCGCCATCGGAGCAAGATTGGACGGTGCGGCCGCCAATGTGAGCAGGCCCGCCGCGCCGAGGAGTGCCCTTTGATGACCGGTGAGGACTGCTGCGGCACCCGCAGCCAAGCCCACCACCAGCACCGGCAGCACCGGCAGCAGGTGCCGCAGCCAGTGCGGACCCAGGGTCCAAGCAGCCGCACCCACAAGTCCAGCGGCAAGCGGAGCACGGACTGTGGGCACGCGCCAGGCCCCGAAGGCCGCTGGCAGCGCGAACCACAACAGCAGCGGCGACACCCGGCCAAGGAAGCGAAAGCTGCCGATCTCGGCAGTCATCACGGCATTCCAAGGCAACATGGCGAAGTGGAGTGCGGTGCGACCAGCGCCATACTTCTCAAGGTACTGAAACTGAAGAGCGCCGGGAGGCGCACCAGTGACAAGCTGGTCCCAGCCCGCGTAGGGAAACAGGGGATGCAGTCCCTCTATGGCATTGCGCAGCCACCACGGAGACACGCATGCCAGCGCCACTAGACCTGCCCAAACCCGGGTGCGCAGGGGCAGGCGCGCGACCAGCCAGATGCCGACAATGGCTCCGGCAGCGGTGTATTTGAGGGACAGCGCGGCCCCGGCCGTCAGCGCCAAGGCGATGGGCGACGCAGTCATCGCACATGACAAGGCTGCGAGTACAGCAAGTGCGGTCGGCAGGTTGTTGGCGGCAAGCCCGGCGTCGTGGAGGAAGGACCAGCTGGTGGCCAGGGTCAAGGTGGCCAACACAGCGGCGGTCCTTGAAGCCTGGGGGGCGGCTCTCCGCGCAAGGGCGTCGGTGCCCAGGAGGACCCCCAGCGCGGACAGCACGGTCAGTATTCGGGGTGCGCTGTCCCCGGCCCAGGCCAGAAGTGAGGTGTAGGGCAGGTGGAGCAAGAGGGGGCGACTGCCATCGGGATGGAGCACCCCGCCGACCAGCCCTCCAGTGCGGAGCATTCGTGTGGGTAGAGCGAGGTGTTGGTAGAGCTCGTCTGTGTCGATGGGCGGGGCCGAAGCGTCGATCATGCCCACCAGTGCGACAAGGCCGATGAGCACGAGCACCGCCGGGGTGGGGGAGGGGGCTCGCAGCTTTGGGCGAGTGAGCCAGCCGAGTGAGAGGACCAGCGCCAGGACCAGCAGTGCAACGGGGTGGAGTCCCCCCACCAAGCCCAGTGCAAGTCCGCCAAGCCCCCAAGCCAGCAGTCCAATGACTGACGCCACTAGCCAGCCGAGCGGCGCGTCGCCTTCATCGAGCCGAGCGAGCTCACCGGTCTTCGCCAACACCGCTGCACCTGCGCCGGTGACGCCGACCACCGCCAGCATGGTGATGGCCAGTGCCCGACCGATGTCGAGGAGATGCTCGATGCTGGTTGCGGGAGCGGGATCGACCATCAGGGTGGCCGCGCCGAGCCCGGCTGCAAGCACCCACAGCGCTGCTGGAGACAAGCGCTTCATGGAGACGTCGCCAGCCATGTGCGTCCGGCCTGACGGTACAGCAGCCACGGTCCGCTGCGGGAGGGCCGGAGCTGGTCTTCTGGGCCGTCCGCGCCCAGAGAGTCGGTGCATACGATGTCGATGTCGTCGTGCTCGGGCACACGCTGCTCCCAGCAGATCGCGCCTCCGCTCGCGGTCGGGGCGGACAGAAAGCCGGTGCGGGCGGTGATGCGGTCGACCACGCCTGCGTCTGGGCGCCACCGCACCACGTCGCCATCATCGACCAGCGCGAAGCCGGGGCCGTCGGACACCACGAGGCGCTGCTCTCCGGGACCGTGAGCGATGGGAGTGGGATCAGCGCCGCCGACTTCGAGTGCCCAGACGTCCTCGCTGCCGTCGCGACCGAGCTCGACCCATGCCACCCAAGGCCAGCTCATTGCGAGCCCTTGCCAGCCAATGGTAGCGGCGGGCCAGCTGGGCCGAACTTTGTCGGTGGCCACGAGTGCTTCGACTCGCCCGTCGAGTGCTGCGACCAGGTGAACCCCGTCGGTGGCTGGCAGGCCCACGGGTTCACCGGGAAGCCGCGTGATGCCCTCAAGCTCCTGTGCGCCGTGCTCGCTGACGACGACCACACGCGTCGCACCGCCGATCTGGACCAGTGCTGAAGTGCCGGGCACTGTCCCGGCGGATGCTCCGGTACGCCTTGGATCGAGCGGGGCCGGCAGCTTCACGACGCGGCCACTGGGAAGGTGTACGAGGCGGTCGATCTGCCCCTTCTTGCCGCACGCGACCACCCAGTCTCCCGCGAGGCTGGGGTATCGGGGGTCGGCGCAGTTGTCTTCGATGGCGTACAGCGGAACGGCCACTCCCGGAGATCCGAGAGTGGCCGCTGCGATGGTGAGCCAGTGGCTTGGACAGCCCGACAAGGGTTGGCCTCGCTCAGACGGCCCCGTTGCCAGGACGGTCTGGTGGGAGCGTCATCCCGCCGCTGATGGAGAGATGACCATGCGCTCAGGGAGTGGAGCCCGTGGTGCCCGTCGCTTCTTCGATGCCACAGCAGGTGGCGGTGAAGGTGACGATGTCCGTGACGACGTCGCCGTAGCAGTCGGTGGCCGTGAGCTGGAACTCGTAGATGGTGTCCTCGCAGACACCGGGCTCAGTGGGCTCGGCGTCGGTGAGGGTGGCCGTGGTGACCAGCGACGAGGGGTCGTCGATCTCGGCGTTGCCGCTGAGCAGCTCCCACACGATGGTGTAGGGGTCGCTGTCGGGGTCGTTGACGAGGGCATCGGAGCCGAGAGTGACCTCCTGCTCAGCGCACTCGTCGCATGCGTAAGTGTAGCCGCTCTCCTTGCACTCGGCTTCGCCGGCATCGATGGCCTGGTCGGCGCCAGCCTCGACGGTCGGGGGCGAGTTGTAGGAGCGCTCCGCAATCTCCATCTCTTGGAGGGCCACGTCGGACCAAGTGTGGCCGTCGAACACGGTGAGGCCGAGCACGTAGGAACCGGGAAGGTCCGGGTAGAACGTGGTCTCGCTCGCGGTGATGTCTCCGAAGCTGGCACTGTTCACGGTGGACTGGGCAGGCGCGCTGACCAGCGACCACTGGAAGGTGAGCGGTTCGTCGTTGGGGTCGAAGGAGCCCGCGCCGCTGATGGCGATTGCGGTGCAAGCTTCAGCGTCGATGGGGTCACCGACGACGGCGGTGGGAGCGGTGGGCACATCGGAAGTGACCCGCACGATGGCGGTGTCCGGGGCCGAAGTGCTGACGCCATTGTTGACGACCAGCGCTGCCACAAACACGCCACCCACATCGGGAGTGAAGGTAGTGACCGCTGCGGAGGGGGTGTCGACCGCAGTGATGGTGGTGGTGGACGGCGTCGACGCGAACGACCACTGGTGGCTCAACTCGCGACCGTAGGGGTCGTGTGAGCGGGTGCCGTCGAGGGTCATCAAGTCGCCAACCGCACCGCCCAGCTCGGGACCGGCGTCCGCGATGGGCACTGCACCGTCGGTCACCGTGACGATGACGTAGTCGGCGGTGGAGGACTGTCCGTAGGCGTCTTCTACCCAGAGGCTGACCACGAAGGTGCCGGCTGCGTCGGGCTCGAAGGCTGTGGAGGGGGCCACCGTGTTGTTGTTCACGAGGGTCCAGCTGTCGCCCCCAAAAACCGAGCCCTCTGGCGCCGTGTCGAAGCCCCAGTGGTAGATGAGCTCGTCTCCATCGGGATCGTAGGAGCCTGCGCCGTTGAGGTCGACTGGGAGATCGGCGGACTGCGTGATGTTGTCACCGGCATTGGCCACCGGAGGGCTGTTCTCGGCGCTTTCCTTGATTTCATTCTCAGTCGGGGTGCAGCCCAACGCCAGGACGGTACCTGTGGCAATCAGCAGGAGGTTCCGCATGTTGGTGTCTCCGAGAACAACCGGACTCGTTGGAGTTCGGGGGGAATTTTCCGGTGGGGTGGGGCCGGTGGCACCGCTGGGAGTGGAGCCGAAGGTCGGCTCCGGACCTGCGTGCTGAGCTGAGGGAGGCTCAGGGCTTCATGCCGGTGCAGGTGTAGGTGATAAGCTTGGTATCGGTCGCGTTCTCTGCGCAGTCGGCCACGGACAGGTCGATCTCGTACACGACGGTGTTGTCGACGTTGTACTCAGCTGGCTGGTTGGGGATCTCGACGTCGCTCAGGGCAGCGTATCGGTTGGTGAAAGTCACGGAGCCCGTGCTTTCGGTCCAAGTATACGACAGGTCGTCCCCATCGGGGTCAAAGCTGGCTGAGCCGTCGAGCTCGATGTCGATGCCGTTGCAGTCGGGACAAGTCCACACGTAGGAGGTGCTCTCGCAGTCGACTTCCTTGTCGATACTGACATCTTCGCCTGCATTGGCGACGGGGACGTTGTTCACTGCGTCGCCGTCGACCGTGTAGACCACGAGGTCGGGCGCAGACCACTCGTATCCGTCGTAGACCTGAAGCTGGAACATGTACGTTCCGGGGACGTCCCAGGTGACCTTGGGCTCGGGGCTTGCGAGGTCGTCGAAGGAGCTCTCATCGACCGTGGAGTCGGCGGGCACGCGGGCCACACTCCACTGGTAGGTGATGGCGTCGCCGTCGAGGTCGTAGCTGCCCCAGGCGTTGAGCTCGAAGGGATTGTCGGCGCAGACACCAAACTCCGCGTTGTCACCGGCGTCGGCCACCGGAGCGCGGTCGTCGTTGCTGACTTCGGCGTAGCAGATGGCGGGGTCGGAGTACTGCAGGCCGTCGGAGACGACGAGACTGACCGAGTAGACGCCGTCGCAGTCGGGCACGAGCGTGGGGCTGGGGCCACCCGAGTTGTAGAGGTTGGCGGTGTCGAGACCCGAGCAGGTCGGCTTGTTGGTCAGCGACCAGTGGTACTCGAGGCTTGCGCCCTCGGGGTCGGAGCTGTCGGAGGCGTCGAATGTGAAGGTCTCGCCCAGCTCGCCTGCCAGGTTGGTGCCGCAGTCCGCAGCGGGAACCTGGTCGCCAATGCCCACCCGGACCACGACGTAGTCGGGCGCGCTGTCGCCGGAGGGGTCGGACACGGTCAGCGCGAGCGTGTAGTCGCCGGGAACGTCGGGAACAAAGTTCGGTGTGACCGCAGTGGACGACCGGTTGTCGGACAGCGCACTGACGTCGATGCTCGAGTCGGTGGGCAGGGTCTCGAAAGTCCAGTCGAAGGTTCGGGAGGCCGCTTCGTACTTGGCGCAGAAAGTCGCGCCACTGCCATCGAGGACGGCGGGCTCACCTACGGAGAGGACGAGGTCGTCGCCGGCCAGGGCAACCGGGGTGTCGCAGACAACGCCCGAGTCTGTGGTCTCTGCTTCATTCTTCGTGTCGCAGGCGGAGATCACCAGCGGAAGCAGGAGCAAGGAGGCGGGCTTCTGTGCGAGGCGGAGGAACCGACGCATCTTAGGAACTCCTGGCGGGACGGGTGCAGACCTGGGGATGGACTATCAAGTGACGCCGCGTGTGGGCGAGCGTCACAAATGAGTCGGACGCGCGGGCTGGGAGGCAGCGGGAGTGTACGGAACCAGTCGTGGGATCGTCAATCATACAGCGGTGATTCGGCACACTTTTCGTTTCGGTGTGCTGGCTGGAGGGTCAGCAGGACAACGAGACTTGGAGTGGTTTGCCGCCCCTGTGAAGAGGTGGACCGCTTCTGCGCAGGGCTGACCGCGGTGCAGGATCTTAGCGTCACCCTTGGCCACCGTCTGCCTGATGACTCCAGGCTGGCGTATGGAGGCGCGGGTTGACCCCAGGTGCCCGGTGATTAAGCGCCCGCCGCCAAGACCCGGTACGCGCGCTTGCGTGGACTGGAGCCGAGCCCGCCCTCGCGTCCAACCGACCGGGCGACCTCGCTGGCCACCTGTGTCCCACCCCTGCGGACCGTGGCTGTCGTCATCAACGGCCCCGCTGGGGCCCAGGAGCGTGCGTGATGGGCTGGTTCGATTGGCTCACCGGTGGTGAAGAAGGACAGGTCAAGCGCCATGTCAAGCGTCTGCGCAATCTCAACGCCCAGGCGGAAGACCGCATCGGCAGCGCGCACTGGCTGGCGGAGTACAGCTCTGAGGAGGCGGTGCTGGGCCTGCTGGGGCGCTTCACCATCAACTACGAGCACCGCATGAAAGACACCGAGGAAAAGAACCTCGTCACCGATCTTCTGCGGGGGATGGGACGGGAGCGGACCTCCGCTCCGATCAGGTTGTGGTGCCGCAAGCATGACGCATTCGCGCGTCCGCTGAGCTTGGTGCACGAGCTCGAAGGTCCCGATGCCGCCGTCGACTTGCTGCTCGACATGCTGGGTCGCGAGGTCGATCCGTTCAAGACCGAGAAGAAGCGCCAGATCCTCATCAAGCTCTCCGACTACGTCGACCAGCGCATCTGCGAGCGGGTCCCTGCCTGTCTTGAGGACTTCGACGAGGGCATCCGCTACGCTGCCGCCGAGGCCCTGATCGCGCAGGATGACGCCATCGTGCGCACCGAGCTGGCCAAGGCCTTGGGCAAGCGTGATGAGGAGTCCAATCGCCTTCGCGTGCGCATCGCGGAGGCCTTCCACAAGCGCGGCTGGGATCTTGGCGAGCACCGAGAGGCTGTGGAGGAGCGTCCGCCAGTGGGCTGGCGCATGGAAGGCAACTCCCTGCGGCCCGAGTAGCTGCGGTTCCGAGGGACGCCCGGTCCTGAACCGGCGACACGATCGCATCCAGGCCTGCGCACTTGCCCCGGGGAGCGGGGGCGGTCAGTGCGCGTTCGGAGGGTCGACTGCTCGGAGGGTCGACGCTCAAAGCTGAGTGTGGCTCAGAAGGCGTACAGCTCTTCGTCGTAGCAGGCACCGTCTTCGATGGCGTTGCAGGTCTTGTCCATGACGCACTGCTTGTAGTCGCGGAAGGCCGACCGAAGCTCGGGATCCTCCCACTCATCGTAGAGCGCTTCCTGGTCTTCGCAGGCCAGCTCGCATTCCTCTTTGCTGAGACGCGGTGTGTCGAGCCCGCAGTTGACGAGTTTCTTGCATGTGCGGCCGCATGGAGGGTCGCACGCCGACAGTCCCAGCACGGCGCTGAGGGCGAGGGTCATCCAGGGCAGTGCGCCCCACGAGCAATGGTTCACAGGCCGATGCCCCAGCAGTAGCCTTCGTCGAGGAGGTCGCATGCGGTCTCTTCCACGCAGTCCATCCACATCGCCGCCTCGGTGTCGGTCTCGATGATCGACGACTCCTGGGTCTGGCTTGGTGGCATCTTGTCGGCAGGATTGTAGTCGGGGTCGGCATCGCCAGGATTGGTGAGAGCGACCTCGCAGCGGTCGTTGCACTCGTTGAGCAGCTCTTCGCGCTCGGCGCCAGCGCGCTGGATGTTGCAGTCGTTCTGCGAGTAGAGCTTGGTGCAGGTGGTCTGGCAGTCTGGACCACAGCCTGTGGCACCAAGCCCCATGCCCGCGATGGCGGTGAGAGCGAGCCAGCTGGTGCGCACGAAGGGGCCCACTGAGGTGGACGAAGCGTCGGATTGGGGCGGCCGGGCGTGGCGCATGGGCAATTCCATCGGAGCGGGTGCAGGACGGGCTGCCAGGGTAATGCCGGCTTGTCGCCCGGGCAACGCTGCGTGCGAGCCCGAACGTACTCCACACCGGTTCGCCCTTCCGTCCTGTCCACCCGGCCCCCACCCATGCACGTACTGCAGGTCGCGCCCTATTTCCCGCCGACCTGGGCATTCGGCGGCATTCCGCGTGTGGTCGATGGGCTGTCCCGGGCGCTGGTCCAGCGTGGCGTCACCGTGTCTGTGCTTACGACCGATGTGTTCGATCCCAGTGGGCGGGTCGACTTGCCATTGTTTCGAGACCACCATGGGGTGGCTGTCGGCACTGCGCGCAACTTGTCCAACCGACTGGCCAACCGACATCAGCTGTTCCTGCCAGTGCAAGCCCGACGCGCCCTTGAGCGCTTGGTCGCCCCGCTGCCGCCCGTCGATGTCGTCCACATGCACGGGCACCGACATCTCCTCAACAACGTCGCCTTTCGGTGGGCCAAGACACATGGTCTGCCCACGGTGCTCACCGCCAACGGCACCTTGCCGCGCCATGAGCGCAAAGTTGGCCTGAAGCTGCTGTGGGACGCCTTGGTGAGCGGTCACATTCCCCCGAATGTGGACCGCTGTGTGGCGGTGAGCGCATCCGATGCGGCTGCCCATCATCGGGCTGGCATCGAAGCGGAACGCGTGGTGCGCATTCCCAATGGTCTCGACCTCGCTGAGTTTGCGCCGCTTCCACCCCGGGGCGCCTTCCGGGACCGGCATCGCGCGGTGGTGGGAGACGCCCCCATCGTTGCGTACCTGGGTCAAGTCTCGCCGAGAAAAGGTGTGGATACACTGGTTCGAGCATTTAGTGGTGGCGGTCCTGGGGGCAGTGTCCTTGTGGTCGCTGGCAACGACATGGGGGCGATGGAGGCCGCGCGACGGGAGGCCGACGGCGGGCATGTGCACTTCGTCGGACTGCTCCCCGGGCGCGCCAGACTGGAGCTCCTCGCGGACGCGGATGTGCTCGTGTACGCCACGACCGCCGAGGTGTTTGGGCTTGTGCCCTTTGAGGGACTGCTGTGTGGAGCCCCCGTCATCGTGGCTGATGACTGTGGGTGCGGGGAGATTATCAGCGAGGCTGGGGCTGGACTGTTGGTGCGCCATGGCGACATTTCGGCCTTGCATGCTCGCATCGGCACCTTGCTCGAAGACCGGGTCGCAGCGCGCGCAATGGTGGCGCGCGGACGCTCCTACATCCACGACCAGCTGGGGTTCGACCGGGTCGCAGAGCGCCACGAGGCGGTCTATCGTCACTTGATGCATGAATCGTCCACCGGGCCCGGTCAGGGTCCCGCGCTCGGGTAGATTCGCGCCATGTCCGAGCCCACGTCTCCGTCTTCTGACCCCAGCTTCTTCCAGCGACGTCTGGTGTGGGCCGGTCTGGCAGCGCTGGCGTGTCTGCCGTTCCTCGCCGCCCTCGACGGCCCGTTTGTCTACGACGACAAAGTGGAGGTTGTCGGCAACCGCGCCATTCGGGTGTTCGAAAACTGGCGGGCGGTGCTGGGGTACAACGTCTCCCGACCTCTGCTCGTGCTCAGCTATGCATTCGACTGGGAGCGCGCCGGGCTCGAGCCGCGGGCCTACCACGTCACCAGCTTGGTGGTGCACGCTCTCGCGGTTGGCTCGGCGCTGTTCATGGCCGATGCGGTGGCGCGCCTGTTCGGCCTCACCCGTCCATTGCTTCGGGCCGCGCTCGCGGTTGGCCTCTGGGCGGTCCACCCGATGGTGTCCGAGTCGGTGGTCTACATCACCGGTCGCAGCGAGGCACTGTGCGGCGTGTTCGTGTTTTTGTCGCTGGGCGCGCATGCGGAGGCGGTGCGGGTCGAGCGGGCAGGCGAGGGGGGGCTCGGCTGGCGGATGCTGGCGTTGCTTGGCTTCATGGCGGCCGCGCTGACCAAGGAGCTGGCGATCATGTTGCCGGCTGCGCAGCTGATGCTGGAGCTCGGGTCGTCTTCGCGTCATCGGCTGCAGGCTCTGCGCGACGTCCGTTGGCTTGGATACCTGCCCATCGCAGGAGTCGTGCTCACCGCTGTGGCGCTCCGCTGGCGCTTCCTCGGGGATGCGGCGAGTGTGACCGCGCTGGTGCCCCACGAGGTGGACCGTCCCCTCGGCGCCCAGCTCGTGACCTCTGCAGAGGTGTGGCTCCACTACGCCCGCCTGTGGGTCGTTCCCGTGGGTCAGACCCTCTTCCATGACCAGCCTGTCGTGGAGCCAGCAAGCCTGCGCGGCGTCGGGGCCGTGGTGGGGTGGGTCGCATTGGCCGGTGGTGTGGGGATGGCGTGGCGCAAGAAACCGGTCGCCGGGGCGCTTCTGGCCTGCGCCGGACTCTTCATCTTCCCCAGCACCTCGATTGCGCGGCTCAAGGAGCCCATGGCGGAGCATCGCGCGTACCAGACCGGTCTCTACCTGCTTGCCGCGGGGGCCTTTGTGGTGCCGTTGGCGTGGCTGGACCGCACCCGCCTAAGGGTTGGAATTGGACTGCTGGGCGTTGTCTTGATGGCTGCCTCCCACCATCGGGCGCAGGTATGGAGCAGCGAGGTCGCGCTGTGGCGAGAGGCCACCATCCGGACTGCTTCGAGTGCCGACGCGTGGTTTGGCCTGGGGGACGCCCACCGCTTCGACAAGGACTGCTCCTCGGCCATTCCCGCCTACACCCACGCCCTTGAGCTGGCCGAGACCGACTCCGAAGTCACGGTGGCGAGGCGTCTCGACGCACTCAACAACTTGGGCATCTGTCACGCCCAGATCGGCGATGGGGCAGCCGCTCGAAAGGCCTGGCTGAGGGCCCTGGAGCTGCGACCGTCCTACTGCCGGGCGCACACCAACCTCGGCTCGCTTGCCTACCGTCAGCGCAACTGGGAAGCCGCGCTCATCGAGCTTCGCAGTTCACTGGCC
>Ga0315322_10002528_pt1 | contig 14133 bp, 8 predicted proteins | sample M110021515metaG_FD_203461 | JGI IMG/M metagenome (GOLD analysis project Ga0315322, IMG submission 203461) | Ammonia-oxidizing marine archaeal communities from Monterey Bay, California, United States - M1 100m 21515 | ecosystem: Environmental > Aquatic > Marine > Intertidal zone | place: USA... | reverse complement strand
TATCAAGCGACTCCGTAGCGTTTCGAGTGATAATCAATTCCCTAGCAGCGCACCCCGCCATCTCCGCCAATTTCGCCGTGATTTTCGCTTTATCATCGACCCGATGGTTTCGCATATAATACGACCCCTCGTAATTCACTTTTCGGATATGAGCGATCAGGTGCTCCAACGTATCCTCAGGCAGAATGCAGTAAAACCCACTCTCCAAATTAATGTAGTCCGGCTTTAGCCTATAGGTCGCTCGGATCTTTTCCCAAAACCCTTCGTCGCCAGCTAGCTCAGCAGGGGAAACACCCTCGACCGCGCCGAGGATTTTCTGAAGGCTTAAAAACAAGGGTGAAGCAGTAAGTCCCAGCAAAGAGACCTGCTTAATGAAATCACGCTTATGCATCGTAATACCGTAATAATGGAGCTAGTCATAAGCTATGATGAATCCACGGCATCTGTCGATTCGGAATTATTAAGAAATTCAGGTAGCGACCGATCTCCGAGCGGCCATATTCCTCGATTTATCGACACGGCACAAGCGCTGGCCCTACGAGCGACTAAACACCTGCTAACCGAAACTACCCTTTAACACAGCAAGGCAACATTGCGGCATCTTCCATCCCATGGATAATCTTCTTATCCGGCGGGCAAAAAGTGGCTAGAGCTCCTGCCAATTCCGCTTTGTTGCCATTGACAAAATAATAAGGATTCAAACGCAAGCGACCTGATGCTTCGTAGATTTCCCCATCTTTCGAATACAAAGGATGTTTTAAGCGAACCGATTTTCGAAATTCCTGAATAACGTGCAAATGGGTATCTGCCATAGAGCACCCTTCTTTGAGGGCTAAGGTCCACTCTTCTTTCGAAACGTCGCTACCTATTACCACACTCCGTGATCCCCAGGCCGTCTCGTGAAATCCTGATATCTTCAAAACTAAATTCCGCTCTTTCTGACTAGCCTCCGCCAAATCCATCCACGAATGCAAAGGGCACCCTTGAGCATACGGACCATCAACAACGGCGCCCGGCGGAAGCGGAGCCGGATCGACGATCCAGGTCTTAGGTATCAGCGAATCCAAAATCTTGTGCGAACGTTTTGGAATGGCTTCCTTCCAAAACTCAGCCAGCAAGTGATGATGATACAAACCCATCGCGGCCTTCTCTTCAAAGAAAGGTCTCAATGGCGGATCCAGAGCGATTTCGCCACTCTCCCAAGCTTCGATAATAAACTCGGCTGTCTTGATATTCGCCAAATCGAAGAGTTCGAAAAAGCGATAGACAACATCGATTTTTTCCGGGTTCCCTTCAACATCAAAGTAAAGCGCGCCGCCCAGAGGAAATACATCATCGGCATGCAAGCTAAACACGCGAAAGCCCTTTAACTGCAGCTGTTCCGCGAGCCAATCCATCTCTGGCTTGTAGGTCACCGCTTCCTCGCTGATCACGATCGCAATCACCGGATGATCTTTTTCAGGAGCCAACCCAGCCAAGCGGCGATAAAACGCATTCGCCATCGCTCCATCCGCGCCAAGCATGGGGTACTCCGAATCTTTTTGATACAGAGCATTCAGATAGGCCGTCAGCCCAATTCCGCCCGGAACCGAATCAAGCTCGGTAATCGAAAACCCATCCTGCGTAACCAAAAGGTCAGGACGTATTACCGGCGGAATGCGCCCTTTGCAGGCTTTGCTCCGACTGAGCGCTACCAATTCCTTCGGTTTGCCTCGATCCAAATACTCGGCAACCCAAGGAGCGAATAGCTCCTTATTCCGCAGCAGTTTCTTTCCGTCAGCGCTACGCGAATACAAAACCTCCAGCGCTTTATAGAAATCGAGACTTGCCTGCCCAATCGCTTCGAGAGATTCGACAATTTCGCCGCTCAACTCCCAAGGCTTCGGGGACGTTCGCCACGTTTTCCCCTCGAACAACTCCTGACGAGCAAACGCCTCCTTTAATTCCTCGAAATCCATGCTTAAGGTTGAAGGCTGAAAATATAAGGCTGAAGCTCTTTATTCGTTTTCATTGGTAGCGGCCGATCTCCGCGCGGCCATTTCCTAGCAACACCCCAGGAGAACTCCAAAACCGCAAAGACAGCAACCACCAGCTCCAGGTCGGTTTTCTGATAAATCATTTTCATTCAACCTTATGCCTTAATCCTTCAGCCTTAGAGCACTCACTCATCCAACTGGATATCCTTATTCCGATGACGCGGGGAGCCGGCTCTGAGCCAAGCATTGATAAACTTGTCCAAATCGCCATCCATCACGTTCTGGAGATTCCCAGAATCCACACCAGTGCGCAGATCCTTGACCAATTGGTAAGGCTGAAAAACGTAGCTTCGAATCTGGCTACCCCAGCCGATCTCGCCCTTTTCCCCATAAACCTTCTCCAATTCCGAACGCTTAGCATCCTGTTCTTTTTCATAAAGCCGCGCCTTGAGCATCTTCATAGCAGCCGCGCGATTCTTGTGCTGAGATCGATCCGACTGACAAGCCGCAACCACACCGGTTGGAATATGAGTCAATCGCACTGCCGAGTCTGTTTTATTGACGTGCTGGCCTCCCTTGCCGCTCGAGCGATATGTATCTTCGCGCAAGTCCTTATCCTCGATTTCGATTTCTGTATCGTCTTCGATTTCAGCCACGACATCCACGGCGCAAAACGATGTATGACGTCGGGCATTCGAATCGAACGGACTTATCCGCACCAAGCGATGCACTCCACGTTCCGCGTTCGCGTAACCAAAAGCATTAGGACCTATGATCCGAATCGTCACCTTCGACAAGCCCGCTTCTTCACCCGGCAAAATATCAATGATCTCCGTTTTGAATTCGCGACGCTCGGCCCAGCGCGTGTACATTCGAAAAAGCATATCCGCCCAATCGCATGACTCGGTCCCGCCAGCTCCGGCATTAATGCTCAAGATCGCGTTACAGTGATCATGCGGCCCCTTTAAATAACACTGAATCTCAAGCTCATCGAGTTCGACCTTCAGAGCTTCTGCGGTTTCATGCAGCTCAATCGCCTCCTCGGAACTATCCTCAACGTCCTCTTCCTCCAAAAGCTCTTCCATGCCTTGGGCATCTTCAAGCTTCGCTCGAAATTCCGTGAGGCTATTGACCACGCGTTTCAGCTTATTCGCTTCGGCGATGACCTCCTGGGCGGCTTTCTGATCATTCCAGAAACCTTCCGCAGCCATTTTTTCGTCAAACTTAGCTATTTCGACGGTTTTGCCATCAACGTCAAAGATACCTCCATAGGTATCCGGCGCGCTTTTCAATCTCCTCATGCAAGGCTTTCGTCTCTGGCTTGATCATAAGCGAAGCACCTTGAAAAGATCTGCAACCGAGATCAAGCGCGGAGCATCCTTTTTCGACATTGTACACGGATACCATGCAGTAGCCCAGTCGAAAGCTCCGAGTTACTGCTTCCTCTTAGGCCAATACCGCTGCGTTCTCGAGCTAGGAGCTTAGCCTACAATCGATTGAATTCAATTATTTGGATCGCGGTTTTTTGCTGGTTTTACAGAGCGAGTTTGTCTGTTCTTGCTAATTCAATGAGAGTGTCTCATCCAACTGAAATTCAATACCTATGTTGAAAATCCTATCGACCATCTTAGTCCTATCGAGTCTTGCGGCGTTTGCGAAAGAATCGCCGAATATTATCATCATCTACGCAGATGACGTCGGTTATGGCGACCTAGGCTGCTATGGAGCCGAAGCAATTGATACGGCGAATTTGGATCGTATGGCGGCAGGCGGCCTCCGATTCACCTCAGCTTATGCGACAGCTTCGACATGTACGCCTTCGCGCTACTCCTTATTGACAGGCGAATATCCGTTTCGAAATACAAAGGCTCAAATCCTTCCTGGGAATGCTCCGTTGATCATCGATTCGGCGAAACCTACGATTGCATCGGTCTTAAAAAAGAAGGGATACGCAACCGGCTTGGTCGGCAAGTGGCACCTTGGATTAGGGGAAGCAACCGAATCTCTAGATTGGAATAAACTCATCTCCCCGGGACCAAAGGAGCTGGGTTTTGAATACTCCTTTCATATGGCGGCAACAGGCGATAGAGTGCCCACGGTCTACATCGAAAATGGACGTATCGTAAATTTGGACCCAAACGATCCGATAGAGGTAAGCTATATAGAGCAGGTCGGCAATGACCCAACTGGTTTGTCCCATCCGGAGCTACTAAAAGTGCAAGCAGACGAACAGCATGCTAAAACGATCGTCGATGAAACCAGTCGTATCGGGTATATGACAGGTGGCAATAACGCTCGCTGGACCGACGAAGAGATGCCGGATGAATTTCTAGGAAAAGCAGTTTCATTCATCGAGGAGAATCACGAAAAACCGTTCTTTCTCTACTACGCGATGCATGAAAACCACGTACCCCGTTTGCCGCATCCACGCTTCCAAGGCTCTACAAGTTTAGGTGTACGCGGCGATGCTGTCGCTCAGCTCGATTGGAGCGTAGGTGAGATACTGAATACACTAGATGAATTGAATATCACAGAAAACACGCTTGTTATATTCAGCAGCGACAACGGACCTGTACTCTTCGATGGATATAGCGACGGGGCGCGTGAGATGAATGGCAACCATAAGGCTGCCGGTCCGTGGCGCGGTGGAAAGTATACTGTCTGGGAGGGTGGTACGCGAATGCCTTTTATTGCAATGTGGAAAGGAACAATCGAACCGGGACTTTCAGGTGCATTGATTAGCCAAGTCGATATATTGGCAAGTCTCGCGGCTCTTACGAGCGGCAAGATTCCCTCTGGACGCGCGAGCGATAGCCAAAACCATATCAAAGCGCTTTTAGGACAAAGCGAAGAAGGACGCGACCATCTAGTGCAGCAAGGTATTAATGGGATGAAGGCGATACGTAAGGGCGACTGGAAGTATGTCCCGCCTGGCGAAGTAAGAAATAGGATCAAAATAGACGTCAATGTGTATGATAAGATCTATGAGCCTGGAGCTCTTTTCTATCTGCCGGAAGACCCGAACGAAAGAACAGACCTATCCAGCCGCTATCCGAAAATCGTGGACGATATGCGCGTTCTCTTAGAAGCCGAGCTGACGCGCTAATAAAACCGAAAAAGACGATCGAGATCAACCGCGGCAAGACAGGTAAATCAGTACGATCCCGGCTAAGCCAACCTCTCAGTCAATCAATCTGCAATTAAGCCTACGCTAGTGCGGCTTCGTTCTCGAGGTGAAGACTTACAATATCTTGGTCGTCGTGCTCGGAGTTGAACTTCATAGACACAACCTTCGATACCCCCTTCTCCTCCATTGTCACTCCGTAGATAGCCTGAGCCGCCTGGATCGTGCGCTTGTTGTGAGTGATAATGATGAACTGAGACTGCTTGGTGAACTGCTTAAGCAGCGTCGTAAAACGACCAATGTTCGATTCATCCAAAGGAGCATCCAATTCATCCAGCAAACAGAATGGACTTGGCTTGACCATGTAGATAGCGAATAGCAATCCCACCGCGGTCATCGTCCGTTGTCCCCCGGAAAGAAGAGAGATGCTCTTTAAACGGGTACCCGGAGGTTGAGCCACGATATCAATACCGCTCTCCAATACATCCTCGGTTTCGATGAGCTGCAGATCCGCCTTGCCGCCATTGAATAGCGTATTGAAGGTCTGCTTAAAGTTCGCGCGAATTTGATCGAATGTGGCCGAGAATTGCTCACAAGACTTGATATTGATCTCATCGATCGCCGCTACCAATTTGTCGCGAGATGTCGTCAAATCATCGTATTGAGTTTTCAAGAACAAATGACGCTCCCGCAACTCACCGTACTCTTCGATCGCGTCCGTATTAACCACGCCCATGCTTTGAACCCGCTTGCGAAGTGCCTGGATCTCAGTCTTGATTTTGCTCCAGTTAGTGGCTTCCAACTCTTCCAGCTCTTCCTCGCTGGGCCCTTTAGGAGCAGCGTTCTCTGGAGCAAGTTCTTTCCCTTCAGATTTCTCTTCGGATTCCTCTTCTGGCAGTTTTTCTGTGCTGGCTTCTGCAACGACGTCAGTCGATTCCTCAACAACCTCTTCGGATTCCTCCGATACGCCTTCTTCGCTTTCACCCGACTCGGATTCAATCGTTCCCGTATCAAGATCGAGCTTTGGCAAATTTTCAACCGGCTGACGAGCCTTCCACATTTCGAATTTCCAATCGACGAGTCGAAGATCAAGTCCGTATTCACGCTCGATTTCCTCCTGAACGAATCCCAAGCGAGAGCGTTTCTCTGCAATCTGAACATTCTGGTTATTCAAATTAGATCGAAGCGATTCTACCTTTTCGCGAGCCGTAGCTTGCTCCTTCTCCAAAAGCTCCACTTTGCCTTCAATCGAAGTCAATGACTCGCGCGTTTGCTCAACTAGGGCCTTCGCTTCTTCAAGCTCCGCATCCACGGACTCACTACGAGCCTGGGCGTTCTCGATCTCTTCTTGCTGTTCGACGATCTGTGTCTCCCATTGCTCAATATCGGAAGTCTTCGACTCCGTCAAACGAGTCAGTTCCGAGCGACGCTGCCCGATCTCAGCCAAACCCTGTTCAAGCATGTCGAGCTTTTGCTTCTTCTCCTGCAAATCATATTTAGCCTGTGACAAGCCTTCGCGTTTCTCGTCTCGATTTTCGCGAATAGAACTAATTCCCGACTCGACCGACTCCAAACGCTCCCGCGCCGATTCCAGTTTTTCCTGAGCACCAGCAGAATTCGAACGTGCAGCTTCCAGCTTTTCAGTTGCCCGCGAGCGGGTTTCCTCGAGCCCTTCACGCTCTCGCTCCAAACGCTCAGCCTTCAGCTTTTGGTCTTGAACCATTTTTTCCGCATTGCGAGCTTCAGCCTGCAAACGGGAAAGCTCCTGACGCACTTCGCCTATCTCCCGGCGATGCGTTTCAACTGCATCTTCCGACGCTTCAAGGCGTTTGTTTATTTTCTCCGCTTCATCGCGAGCGGCCTGCAAAGTTTTCTGATCAGTCTCGAGCTCTTGACTGGTTTGACGAAGCTCGATTTCGCGCTGAAGAATACTAGAGTTTTTAGCCTTCTTATAACCGCCTGTCGCTAAACCGCGACTATCGACTGACTCACCCTTGCGGGAAGCTACTTGTAGAAACCTGAAATCCGGCTGTCCCTCCCACCATTTGAGAAACTGAGCTACATCCTCGACAACGTAACTAGCCGAAAGAACTGATTTCAAGGCATCGTCGCCTTCACCCAACTCGATAAACTCCAAGGCTGGTTTGAGCCAATCCGGCAGATCGTTGGATTCATTCGAACCGCCGCCAAGATTATCCAGCTTGACGCATACGCGACCAATCTCGCGATCCTCAAGCTGGCGAAATACTTCGATCACCGTATCAGCATCGCCTACCGCGACTGCTTCGACCGCAGACCCAAGCAACGCCTCCATGGCCAAACCGTATCCATCCTTAACCGACAGATTCGATACTAACGGAGCAAACGAGCGACCACTCAGACCACCCTGCATACGTCCCTTAAGCAAAGCCTTTGCTCCTTCTCCGTATCCTTCCAGTTTCTCCTGAAGCTGTTGAAGCAATTTTACGCGGGCCGTCTTTTGAGTGGCCGTACGATCCAATTCTTGAATACGCACCTGAGCCGCCCTAAACGCATCACGTCTTTCGGAAACTTCCTCCCGGGCCTTCTCAAGCGCAGCTTCCAATTCGGTCTGCCTCTGCTGAGTTGCGCTTACGCCCTCATTGAAAGTCTCAAACGCCTGCTGAGCTTCAGTCTGCCCTTCCGATTGCTCGGCGAGCTCTTCTTCGAGACGCATCAAACGATTCGAGCTGGTACCTGCCTCGACCTCGAGCAAGGACATTTGCTCACGACCTTGGTGCAAGCTGTTTTCCGCCTGTTGGGCTTGAAGCTTTAACTCTTGAATTTCGATCTCCGATGAAGCCAACTGGTTTTCTATCTCAGAGAGCTCACGATTTCGCTCCTGGAAGATTTCATCAGAATTCCCAAGAACGTCCAAATGGAGTTGCTTGTCCTGAGAATGCTCATCCAAACGCGCTACAAATTCCCCGATCTGGCCTTCGTAGGAACCTATTTCTTCCCGAGCCTGCTCTATCCGCTCGCCCATGGAGTTGATTCGAATCTGAGCCAACTGCGTCTGATTCGCCGTCTGCTCCTGCATGGTACGCAAATCGAAAACCGCTTGCTGCGAATCCTGAATCTTTTGGATCAAAGCTTGGCGATCTTCCTTGTGGACGATCAAGCTCGCTTCTTTCTTTTCCAATTCGATCTGTAACGCGTCGACTTCCGATTGAAGAGAATCCGCACTTTTATCGATGTGCCCAAGCGAATTGCTCAGGGTTCCGTATTGATGAGCGCTATAACCTACGTCTAAGTGACGCAGCTTGTGGCTTAGCTTCTTATAGCGGATCGCCTTGGTAGCCTGACGCTTGAGGCTTCCAATCTGTCGACTGATTTCCGCAATGACGTCAGTCACGCGATCCAAATTCGTCTCTACGTGACCGAGCTTATTCAAAGCTTCCTTCCGTTGAGCCTTATACTTCGAAATGCCCGCAGCTTCTTCGAAAACCGCTCGCCGCTCTTCCGGCTTCGACGAGAGAATCTGATCGATCTGCCCCTGGGCCATGATCGAATAGGATGTGCGCCCGACACCCGTGTCCATGAATAACCGCTGAATATCCTTCAAGCGACAAGCGTTGCCGTTCAAGAAATAGTTGCTTCCGCCATCGCGATGCACGCGACGAGACAATTCGACTTCGTTGAAATCTTGGCCTAGTTCCTTTTCGCAGTCCGTGAGAATAATCGATACCTCGCAGATATTCACGGGCTTGCGCTTATCCGTGCCTTCGAAGATGACGTCTTGCATCTTTCCGCCACGCAGTGCCTTAGCGCTTTGCTCGCCAAGTACCCACCGAATAGCGTCGGCAATATTACTCTTGCCGCATCCATTGGGGCCGACGACTGCCGTAACGCCAGGCTCGAATTTCAGGTGGGTAAGGTCCGCGAAACTTTTAAAACCGTTTGCTTTGAGAGAGCTCAGATACATGTAGGGGGCAGAAAATGAACGGCCTCAAGGAACCCTGACAACCCCAAATACACGATTGTGAATAAGTCGAAGAACAACCTGGGAATAAAAACCCAAACAAGCTGTTGACTCCACGCCGTTCAGCCGTTTCCCACCCTCCAAAATCAAAAAACAGCCCAAAACAACGCCATTCACACCCAAAGCCGCTCTACCTTTAAAATTACAACGTTGTAATTTTAAAGGTAATCGTTCGTGAAACCGCAATTGCGATCTGCGTGCAGGCACGCAAGTCGCAGGCGATCGTCCATATTGGCGAGCGGGATTCTATTTTCGCGTTTTAACTCTACCTCTAAGGCCTTCGGCTTCGGCGAATGCATCGAACTGCGGATTGCGTTCGTTCGGCACGGGAGCGCCGATTCCTTCTCGCCAACCTTCCAAACGAGCTAGCAATTCGGAGGTTTTCTCATTCATGCTCTTGGCAAGGTTGCGGGTCTCGCCAATGTCGTCGCGCAGGTTGTACAACTCCAACCCTCCGTCCTCGAAATACTGGTGAAGCTTCCAGTCTCCTACGCGAATCACGCTACACGGACGACTGCGAAAGAGGATATCACGTTGTTCGTCAGTGACCGCATAAGACTGAAGGTATGCAGGGAAATGCCAATAGAGCGCCCGGTTACCCAAGTTTGGCGTTTCGCCCTTGAAGAGCGAAACCAAACTAACGCCATCCAAATCCTGTCCATTCGGCAAAGCCGCTCCGGTCATTTCGCACAGCGTCGGGAACACGTCGACACCGATGATTGGCTCCGAACTTTTTTGCCCCGGAGCGACCACTCCCGGCCATTTCACGAAAAACGGCACGCGGATGCCACCTTCGTAATACGTACCTTTGTAACCTTTGAGAGGATCCATATCGGTCGCCGGTCCGTAACCTCCATTGTCCGAAAAGAAGAGGACGATCGTATTGTCAGTCAAACCGAGCTCGTCCAATGTCGCCTGAATTTTTCCTATGCCATCGTCGACCGATTGAATCATCGTCGCCATCTCTACGTGATCGTGCAACTCCCCTTTCGCCTTTGCCTCGTATTTAGCGACAAGCTCTTTCTTAGCGTCCAACGGCGTATGCACCGCGAAGTGCGTTAGGTAAAGCATCCAAGGATTGTCTTTATTAGAACGGATAAACGCATCCGCCTGATCGCTCAGATAATCCGTCAAATACGAATCCTCCGGCAAGCCTTGCAAGCTCGGGATATTCGGGTGCGGCGGGTAATACCCCCTTGGAGGCGAACCGGAATGCGTGCCGCCAACATTAACATCGAATCCATAGGGAATCGGATCGTCACTCAAATGCCACTTACCCATCATCGCGGTCTTATAACCGGACGCTTGGATTTGCTGAGCCCACGTTCTGATACTCGTATCGAGCGTGTCGACTCCTGGAATGTGTTTCAATCGACTGTGCTTCGGGTTGCCGCGCAGTCCCGTGCCGACGTTGTAGATCTCGTGCCGCGGAGTGTATTGCCCCGAAAGCATGCATGCTCGTGCCGGGGCGCAATTGGCCGATGCGGAATAGGCCTTTGTAAAGACCATCCCTTCCGAAGCGAGCTTGTCGATATTCGGCGATTCGTAAAAATCCGAGCCCATGTAGGACGTGTCCTTCCACCCAAAATCATCTAGGAATATGAACAAGATGTTCGGTTTTTCCGATGCAGCGAAAGCAGCTGAATTAATGAGAGCTGCCGATAGCAGCATTAAAAAATATCGTTTGGAGAGGTTCATAACTCGGTAATGGGTTCGACGGAATTAGATACTAATGCGAAAGATAATCAATCGAGATTGCCTGTTTGCTCAACGAAGGACCCCTCCACTGAACATCAAGAGCCGAAGAGGCTGTGGAATTCTTCAAAACGCTCAAAGTAAAAGGATGTAATCCCGCTTCGAGTTTCACGGAGGCCGAAACCTCCTTCCCTCCTTCGTACCCGAAATCAGCGTCAATAATAATAGCATCGTGGATACGCATAATTGCCCCCGAGTCCGTAGTCAGCGAGAACGCATATTCACCATCGCTCGGAACAGTTAGATAACCCGTAAAGACAACTGCTCCATTTCCAGGCCCCACATCCCCCTTCAATTGCGTCACACCGCCCATCTGCTGTGGCGACTCATCCCAGAACTTCGGAACCCACGGAAACGCGCCTTCGTATCCCAACCAACGAGCTCCCGGGCGAGTCGAAGCCGCATCGACCGCAGGGACTAGTTCATCGTCGTAGGGGCGTCGGTTATCCATATTTGGACGACGTAGCTGGAGCGACCTATCTTTCATCCTCTGCTGCAAACCGATAAAGAAGTCGCTCGTCCCAGCTAGATTGTTCACCTCTTTCAAATCCGTTTTCACATCGTAGATTTCAAAATCATCCGAGTGACCCTTTATATCGACGCGTACGCCCTTATAACCTTCTAGAAATAGAGCCTGCATTTGCTTGCGAGGGCGATTCTGGTGACTCGAATCGAAATCCGGATAGTTCGGGGTCTTCCCGCCGTGCAGGAATTCGACATAAACCGTACTCTCCTCCTGCGCTCCTTCTCCGGTCAAAGCTGGCACGAGCGAAACGCCATCGGAAAGAGCGGGCAAAGGAACTCCACCGAGATCGGCGAAAGTCGTCATCCAATCATGGAACTGAGACGGCGTATGATCCATCCGCCCTGCCGGAATACCACCTGGCCAACGAGCGAGAGCCGGCATGCGAATCCCGCCTTCCCAAACGTCGCGCTTCTCGCCGTCGAATGGTCCGTAGGACTGAAAATGCACCGGAGTGAATGGAGTTCCTGCGATATAGCTAACCGCCAATGGGCCATTGTCATTCGTGAAGACAATCATAGTCTCCTCATCTATTTTCAAATCCTTGAGCAATTGAACTAAATCGCCCACAGCGCTATCGATGCGACGCACCATTGTGGCGAAGCGTTGCTCGACATTGCTCCAATCCGGATTGCGATATTCAGGATGTATCCAAGAATCGACTTCTCCACTCGCCGTGTTGATCATATGCCCAGGTTTATCCAACCACTGGAGACCACCTTTCAAACCTCCCCCTTCAGGAAACGCCTGCGTAGGCACCTGCAAAGCGGCGTGAGGCGTATCGTATGCTAGATAAATGAAGAATGGCTGATCACCCTGGGTGCGAGCATGATCGACAATCCATTTCTTAGTGTAGGCAGTAAACAGATCGGTCGTGTAGCATTTGTCCAATCCAGCAGAAATCTCTTCCTCGTTGTGCCAAACTTCCTTACCGGTCTGATGAGTAGGGCTATTACCCATTGGCCAATCATTGTTCGGATAATGCACGTGCCCATCTACATGCCGGACATAACCGAGGTATTCGTCAAATCCACGCTTCGTCGGATAAGCGGGCCACTCGTCGGGACTATTTAGAGACCCTTTAGTTTCACCGAGTCCTTGCAATCCATATTTCCCGACATGCAACGTTCGATACCCCGCACCCTGCATAATCGTACCCAAAGTATGGTTATCCGGAAGCTCTTTATCGAAATCACTATTTCGCACCTCCGTATGCCCCTGATGCAATCCGCGCAAAAGCGAAGCCCGAGACGGAGCGCAAACCGGAGCCGGGCAATAGTGGCGACGCAATTGAATCCCTTCTGCAGCGAATCGATCAAGGTTTGGCGTCGCGTGCTTTTTCCCTGTACGCTGATTCTGATGCAATACGCCCAAATCGCCATAACCCATGTCGTCCGTAAAGACGAAAATGATATTCGGCTTTGAATCACTCGCCGCCCCAAAAACGACATTTGTCAGACCAACTGACAGCGCCACAACGGACGCCATTAAAACAATTCGGGAGAAAACGGAGGGAACACGCATCATAGAGAAAACAGGAGACAAAAATTCAAAAACTGCAATCGCTAAGAATAACGCCATTCTTCGCCATTTCGGACATTCTACCTACTCTTCAAGAATCGTCAGTCAGACCAAATTTCCGTTTACCTACAAAAGCCATCGGGCATGATCCATTCCGTGCCTCCCCAAAACTCATCCCACACCTTCGACGACCAATTCGATCTCCGATCGCGCCATTCCGATTTCCAGCAATACTTCGACCGAAACGACTCGCTCAGCGCCGAAGCAGTAGATGCGCTGCCTTGCCAGCTTGATATTCCTTATGGGAACCACCCACTTCAAACCGTCGACTATTTTCCAGCAAAACGAGGAAACGCCCCAATAGTCATTTTCATCCACGGCGGCTACTGGCGAGCTCTAGACAAGCGTAACTACCGCTTTATCGCTCTTCCATTTATCGACGAAAATTGCGCCGTTTGCTCAATAAACTACCGCCTAGCCCCAGAAATTGGCCTCGAGACAATCGTCGACGATGTCATCAAAGCCCTGCATTCAATTCGCGAGCATGCTACTGCTATTAACGGGAACCCCAACAATTTATTCGTAACAGGGCATTCAGCCGGAGGACATCTCGCTCTAATGAGCGCTATGCTTCTCCAAAGAGATAACAATCCGCTCCTACCTTCAATAAGAGGTATCCTCAGTTTAAGCGGACTCTTCGATCTCAATCCCATTCGAAAATCGTTTCTGAACGAAACCCTGAACCTCGATGAACCCACCGCGACTCGCTTTAGCCCAATACTCAATGAGACCTTCTCCATCGATATTCCATTGCGTTTCGCCGTAGGCGGCGGCGAGACGGACGAGTTTATCCGCCAATCTAAAGCAATCGATGTACGAATGACCGCAAATGGAAACAACAGCCAATTCGAGATTCTCCCCGACCTCAATCACTTCGACATCGTCTATGAATTCGGAAAACTCGATGGAGTATTGACGAAACAATTACTAGAAATCATTCGGTAAAGATCTCAGGGTGATCCCAATGGCCGCTCGGAGATCGACCGCTATCCAATACCACTAGTCGCGATTTTGGCAGCTAAACCAAGGAACACAATACCTGCCAAACGATTCATGAGCACTTGAGCTCGTGGCGAGCGTTTAAGCAGTCGCCCGAGATGTCCCGCCATCATGGCAACTCCACCAAATACCACAAGCGTCATCAGCATGAACAAGGCTCCAAGCGAAATCGTCT
>Ga0315322_10002526_pt1 | contig 14133 bp, 10 predicted proteins | sample M110021515metaG_FD_203461 | JGI IMG/M metagenome (GOLD analysis project Ga0315322, IMG submission 203461) | Ammonia-oxidizing marine archaeal communities from Monterey Bay, California, United States - M1 100m 21515 | ecosystem: Environmental > Aquatic > Marine > Intertidal zone | place: USA... | reverse complement strand
CTATTGTATCGTCCTTCAATTTAGCAAAACTTCCGCTAAGGTGATCAACTTCATCTAGTAATATCAAAGTCCTACCATTCTTTGTAGAATTTTCAGAAAATTGATCTAATGAAATATGTTGTGATCCTCTCGTAGCAGCCTTCCTTATAGCGGCTGCATTTCTTTCTTCTGATGCATTTAATTCTATAACGGTCCAACCTTTTTCATTCCCTATGGCTTTAGCTAATGTTGTCTTCCCTACGCCAGGTGGTCCAGAAAGTAATATGCCTTTTTTTCCTGGTGGATTTGGAGAATCCCATTTATCAAGCCATGTCTTAATTCTTCTAAGTTGGGCCTCATTACCTTCCATCATTCCTATGGATGAGGGCCTATATCGCTCGGTCCAATCTTCGACCAAGTGTTCGTCCACAGTAGTTGCCTAAGTTGGCACTTATTGAAGATTCGTTAGAATAAGGATGAAACATTACCTGAATTAACAAGACTTAACAATTCTTTAATCTCAGTTCTTATTTGTTTTTGGTCATCTCTTCGTCTGACAGTCACAGTCTCATCTTCTAGTGTTGTATGATCGATAGTAACAGCCCAAGGGATACCTATTTCGTCTGCTCTAGCATATCTTCTTCCTATCGATTTACTAGAATCTATTAGTGATGTGACTCCTTTCATGGAATTGAGTCTTGAGTTTAATCTTCTCGCAGTATCTCCCATTCCATCTTTTTCAAACAATGGTAAAACAATTAGGTCCGCAGGTGCTACTGATTCAGATAATTTTAGTAGATTATATCTTTCGCCTTCTTTCTCAGTTTCTTCATAGGCATGGTCTAATATGTGCCAGATTATTCTATCGATGCCGAAAGCAGGTTCGATAACATGTGGTGTAAACCATTCTCCAGCAATATTTTTACTCACAATTTTTCTTTCTACCATTTCTGCGGTTATCTCTACTTCTACTCCATCATTCAATAACAACTGGAAAGGAAGTGTGTTTGGTAATTCTTTTAATTCTTCTAGTGCTTCTAAGACTGACCCTGCCTTTCCTCTAAAAATAGGCCCTAATATTGAGGTATTTGGCGAAAGAACTTCCTTTGATTCTACCCTGGCTTCATCAAATTCTCTCCATGCTCTCAAAGAATTAGAATTTGAGAATTTTTCATGTGAAAGTAAATCGTGACAGGTCCTATTGGCTATACCTACACATTCAATCCATCCATGTTCACCTAATATTTCGCAGTCCCAGCAATCTTCGGCATAATGTGCCATTTCAGTCCCTTCGTGCTGCCTAAATCTTATTTTAGAAGGATCTATTCCTACGTTTATCAGGAAGTCCCAAGTTCTTGATAGAAAATATCCTACAGTTTTATCTTTTATTAGACCTTGACTTATCGCATCATGAAATGAAAGTTTAATAACTTCTCTCTCTTTTCCTTTAGGGTCAGGAATTAAAGAAATAGTTTCTTCCTCCATCGAGATATCTACTAATGGTGGATTCTCAGGATCTATAAAATACTCTAATTCTGCCATATTAAATTCTCTTAGTCTAATCATTCCTTGCCTGGGGCTAATTTCATTACGATAACCCTTGCCCGTTTGGATAGCGCCAAAAGGTAGTTTTTGTCTGAAATGACGATATAATGAAGGATATAACATGAACATTCCTTGAGCAGTTTCTGGCCTCATATATGCTTGTCTACTAGCCTTCATGGCACCTATTTTAGTTCCAAACATCAAATTCATTGGTCTAGAAGGTGTCCATTCATTTGCTCCGCAATTCGGACATTCGATACTATTGGAAACAAGAATGTCATCTATCTCTTCAGAATCGAGAATATCAGGATTTGGGTGATAATTTTCTGCTAACTGATCGGCTCTAAACGCACTAGAACACTTACCACATTGAGTCATCAGATCATTGAACTCTCCTACGTGTCCACTAGCAATCAGTACAGACTCAGGAGTTATGGTTGGTGAATCTATTTCGACAATGTCTCCATTCACGGTCCAATGTTCTACCCAATTCTGAATGACTTTTCTTCTGATAGATGCTCCTACGGGGCCGTAATCTATTAATCCAGAAACTCCACCATATATTTCGAAAGCTGGAAGCACTATTCCTCTACGTTTCAGCATTGCTGAAAGCCTCTCTATGCGCTTCTCATCTGTCATATTACGAACCTTTGACACGGCGTTTACCTTTCAAGCCATCCTTAGATGTTTGCTCGAAAAATAGATTTTTAGATGATATTAATTGTTACAATATTCAAAATTTGAGTATATATTGGTTATTCTAAGAATCCAACAGTATAAGTACTCAATCGATACGCTTCTGTCCGTGGTGTAAATAAAATGCCAGAAATTCAATATGTAACAGAGGTAAAGGAGACTGAGGAACTCCTTGAAAAATTATGCCCTCCTGTTAGAGATTGGTTCAAAGACAAGTTCCCCGATTTTACACATCCTCAGAAAGTAGCAATACCTAGGATAATGAATGGTGATCATCTTTTACTGTGTTCTCCAACAGGTTCAGGTAAGACACTAACTGCCTTCCTTACAGTAATTAACGATTTAGTTAGCAGGTCATTAGATGGTAGTTTGGATAATTCAGTTCAATGTATGTATATTTCTCCAATCAAGGCTCTTGCTAATGATATACAGAAGAATTTAATCGGGCCATTGACCGAAATTAAAGAGAGTTATTTACCTTCACGCGCTAAAGACATTACGGTTGGTTTGAGGACTGGAGATACTCCTCAGAAAGAAAGAGAAAGAATGCTGAAAAAACCTCCTCATATTTTGATTACAACCCCCGAGTCTCTCGGGCTCGCTCTTGCTAGTAAAAGATTCAGACCTATTCTTAACGATATGAAATGGATGATTATTGATGAAATGCATTCTTTGGTGCCAACTAAGAGAGGCACACATCTATCGTTAAGTCTAGCATTAATGGATTCCGTCATTGATTCTGATGTTCAAAGGATTGGAATAAGTGCTACTATGGAGCCTTTGGATGCTGTTGCAGAATATTTGGTTGCATCTGATAGCCGTGATAGTGATGTTAATCCACAGAAAGTTACCATAGCAAAAATTTCTGGTTCACGTGAACTCGATCTTGATATCATTTTACCAACCCCTAGATTTGCCTCTACTCCTATCAAAGAAATATTAGATCATAATGTTGATCGTATCAAAGAATTAGTCGAGGCTCACACCACTACTTTAGTTTTCGTAAATACGAGAAATATGACTGAAACTGTAGTTCAGAAGTTAAAAATTGCAGGATTGTTAGGTGTAGAAGGACATCATGGTTCAATGGATAAAGCGATACGGCTTGATGTAGAGCAACGATTGAAAAATGGTTATCTGAGATGTGTGGTTTCATCTAGCAGCCTTGAAATGGGTATTGACATAGGTTCTGTAGACTTAGTCATACAAGTTGGTTCGCCAGGTAGTATAGCTACCGCACTACAAAGAATAGGTCGTGCAGGACATCAAGTTGGAGGGCTTCCACGTGCTCGATTCTTACCTATATCCCCTCATGACTTGTTAGAAATTGTTGCTCTCCAAACTGGAATACTAAGGGGTTCAATGGATATTTTAAAATTCCCTGAGAATTGCCTTGATGTGCTTGCTCAATTCTTAATTGGTTTATCAATAATTAAAGAATGGGATATCGACGAAGCTTATGTTCTAGCGACTGCATCATGGCCATACAGAAATTTACCTTACGATGACTATATTGAAGTTCTGGATCTATTAGAAGATGAAAGAAGAATTTGGATCGAGTGGGAAGATAACAAATTCGGTAAGCGTGGTTTCGCTCAGATGATATACTATACGAATATTGGAACGATAGCTCCGAATAATAACTATCTAGTTTTCACATCAGATGGAACTATGGTAGGTCAACTTTCTTCGAGTTTCGTATCCAGTTTAAGGAATGGTGATGTATTCTTACTCGGAGGTTCCACATATCGAGTAAGTAGTATTCGTGGAACCAGAGTTAACGTAACTCCTGCAACAGGTTACAGGCCAACAATACCTTCATGGACAGGTGAAGCGAACAGTAGAACTCATGAATTGAGCCAAGAGGTATTGGAACTATTGGAAGAAGTTGCAACTTATGCACGTTTAGAAAAAGATCCAATGACTATATTCACTGATGTTCTAGGTCTTAATAGACCAGTTGCACATGCAGTATCAGGATTTTTCCAAGAACATGTGGCTACAACTTTCCAAGTTCCTAGTAATGATTTGATTTTAGTCGAACAAGTTGAAGCTCCTCTTCCAACATATATCGTCACAACTTGCCGCGGCCGCGCATTTAATCTAGCACTGGGTCATCTTTTTGCAGGTATTGCAACTAATGATAATATCCTTGTTCATGAGCTTTCATTTGATGAAAATGGGTTTATGATTAAATTAAGTCATGAGGTTGAAATTGCATTAATTCCAGAAATTTTCAAACAAGGAAATAGTAAAGATGTTCTCCAAAAACATATGATGGAATCTCAGTTATTTGCCAAAAGATTCCGTGAAATATCTAGTAGAAGTATGCTAAATCCTCGAAGAATAGGGGCCGAAGAAGTTAGTCCAAAACAATTCCAGCAGAGAGCAGAACAAATAATGCAAAAACATAGACAAATGGATGATTCTGTTTTGATACGTGAAACAATGAATGAGATTCTTCATTCTGATCTTGATATGGCTCAACTTGAAATATTTATCAATAGAATGGATAGTGAAAATGTACGTATTGTCCATAGAAGGGTGAAAATGCCATCTCCTCTGGGAATGACCTTGTTCATGTCTTCATTTGAAGATTTGTTGTCATTAAGAACTAGAGCTTACTTAATCAAAGACGTCGATCCTGAAATTTTGCGGCGACTATTAGGTGCTCGTTCATTGGCAACCGACCTCGACAAATCAAGGATGGCAGATTACTATCGTTCAAAGATTTCTGAGCCTACTAATGCGAATGGACTCCTGAGATTAATGGATATGGGCGGTGGTTTGAACAAAGAATTATCCAATCCTTTGTATGAACATAAATTGAAAAATATTGACATTAAAGTACTTACCTCATGGGTGCGTGAATTAGCAGAGCGTGGATTAATTGCCAGAGTCAGGGGTACCGGTCACGAACAAATTGACAATAAATGGTTCTCGATAAGAATGGCTGACGTTCATGGCACTCTTGGATGCCTTGCAGTAGCTGGCGGCTCTAATCTAGAAGATATCCGTGAACTTTATACCGGGGGCTTAACTTTTGAAGTTGGCAGTAATTATGAAGGATTCGAGGCTAAAGAATGGAAGAAGAAAAATCTTTCTGACCCTCAAGATTGTTTGAGAATGAAGTTACTAGACATGCTCGGTTCAGAAGGCCCGCAAGTATCTGATAATCTGTGTGGGCGCTTACCTTTCCCTAAGGCCCAAGTTGAAGCAGTTTTACAAGAGCTAGAAATGAAAAATTTAGTTTCTATAGGATTCTTCACTCAAACTGATGAAGGAGAATATATTCTTCGAGTAGATGAATATCGGATTACAGGAGGAAGTGTAGAAGTTGTAGATTATCGAACCCTTCAAAATCATCTCCTTGCTAAATCATTCAAAGAGTATGATGAACCATCTGATGCTATTAGGAATCTAACCTTAGTTCAACGTAGAGATGAGTTGCTTCACAGAGTTAAAAATTATAGATTTAGAGATTGGAAAGATATCAAACATGACTCATCTATATTCAATGGCCGACTATTACATAATCGTGTAGGCTATACCATGAAAGACCAAATTCCAATGTTTTTAGGTCTTCGTAGTGAGCCTTGGATTGGAAATCTTGAACAGGAGTTATTAGATAAAATTCCTCCAGGCGGACTATCTAGAACCGAACTATTTGATGGGTATCCTAAGGGTAAAGAGAATGCTCATATTCAAAGAAGTCTCAAGAGTGCTCTAAATAATCTTGAACGCCAATTGATTGTTGCTAAACAATATGTTGTACTGCCAAATAGAAAGCGTTCCCTTGCCGTTTTCCATAAAATACATGAAGTAGTCGAACCATTGGATTTCGCTAGTGCAGTTAAACAGTTGATTGAAGCAATCGGTCCTGTCAGACTTCATACTTTACGATTTTTCGTTAGTAGACCAGTTGAAGAACTAGCAGAAGTTCTTCGCGAACTAGATGAATCGAAGAAAATTAGAAGAATTGTCGCCCTTCAACCCGATCCCACAGATTATTACGCTTCTCAAGAAGATGCTGAATTATTGATGCAACCACTTGTAGAAGATAGAGAAATGAGAATACTTTCTCAATCTGATCCGTTTTGTAGCCGATTCATACAAGAAGTTCGTTTAATTTTGAAACAAGGTTGGTATCATCCTGTTTTCAAAGGAGTCGATCCTATTGGCAGAATCTTAATGTTTGTAGTTAATGATTATTTAGAAATTAAAGACATAAATATACCACATTCTTATTTAGATGAGTTCAAAGATACATTTGATGAACTCTTGAATAATTACAGAGATCGCTTAGTAGATGTATCTGTTTTACATGCTTTTAATTCTATACCTGTTCATGATTGTGATGAAAACATACAGAAGATTTTAGCAGAATTAGGTTTTACTTCCATGGGTGACGGTGAAAGATATATTCGTGGAGGAGTAGTAGAGCCACGATCTAGGAAGGAAGTCAATAGAATGTTATTTTTCCACCATCAAATGCATCAGAATTCAAGACATGAAAATGAAACATTGGCATTAGATAAAATGGATGAGTTAAGAGATGATTTTGCATTACGTGGCCGCTGTGAGATGTTCAGAGTGAATCTGAAAGCAATGGCTGCTGCACATCAGTTAGCCCAAGGCACGAATTTACGTGGTCACTTAGTATGGGGTAGGAAATCGCATTTTGAAAAATTATTAACCATACGTAATCTACAACCCAATGAAGAAGATGAAGATATTCTTCAGTTTTTCAGGGAACATCATGATCCGGTTATTTTCATGGAAAGGCACGCTATGAAAAGAGCGGAATTTAGGAAATTAATATCGCCATTGGTTCGAAGTGGACATCTTATCCAAGATTATAGGGGCGGCTTTAAGACAATTAGTCCCAATCATGATTCTGATTTATGGGATGTTAAGTCCGAATATATCAGAGGATTAGTGAGTGAATATCCGGTTATCTCGTTAAAACAGGTAGAACGATTAGCTGGTTCAGCATTCTCGGCAGAAGAGATTAGCGATGTTATGCATGCTTTCGAAGAAGATGGTACTCTAATCAAAGGGTTCCTTGTTGATGACTTGCAAGACATTTGCTGGGGCCGTCAAGATATTCTTGAAGGGCTTAAGGGGATTAGGAAAACCAGAGATCTTGTAGTGCCACCATCCGATCCATTGATACATTATTTCGGTAGTCTTCTTAGGGAAAGATTTGGTTTTGGTTCAGCGTATATGGTATTCCATAAAGAAGAACCGATTGCTGCATTCAAAGCTAATACCAAGGATGGTGTTATTGAAGTCACAGATTTCGTAGGGGATTCCGAATTGGAAAAAGAAGCACTCAGGGTTATGAAAGAATTTGCTTGGGAACATGATATGCCGTTGACAGGTAAATTATACGAACAACTACGTTCAAGATGATTTTTCAACGCCTCTAATTTTATCCACGGCATTAAACATAGGGTCCAAAATTTTCATAATATGTTTATGCAATTCTGGCAACAAATCGAATAGTGCAATAGCCATCAAAAACATTGCAAATAGTGAAATAGCTTTCGCGGCATAACTATGTGTAAAGTCAAACATCTCTATACCCATCAGTGACCATTCTGGATAAGTTTCAGTTAACCAAACAATTCCAGCGTTTCTAAACATGTTTAGGACATAGATTGTAGGTAATGCAATCAAAAGTCCTCTTGCTCTTCTTTTCCAAGATACAGAACTTAGAGCACCTATTGCACCAACAAAAATAATCATTGATTGTAAACCAGAACAAGCCATTATGAATTGAACTATTACTTTATCATCTGAATCAAAGAATTGAACATAAAATCCTTCTTCTGCTAGTGACTCTGTAAGTATCCACTTATTTCCTTCCCATTCCGATACTGGCATGTCTGTTCCATCACCTAGAGCTACCATCATTTCTCCAATATGATAATCCCCCAATCCTGAGAATTCTAACATTATTTCAGTACTCTCTGCAGTCAATTGGATTAAGGCCATATTAAGATAAGGAATACTGAATATAACAAAGTAGGGTATTATCGCCCAAGTAAAACAACCTCTCATCCACTGTAAAGCATCTGGTGTTTTTTCCGCTTTAATTTCCCATATAGCTAGCGCAATTCCTCCAGGAAGTGCGCTGGCAGTCATCATAATCAAAACAGGGTCGGAAATTTCAACATAATGATCTGATTGCAAGTAAAAGTAAATCCCGACAAAAACCCATCCTAAAGCAGCAGAATAATTTGACTTTTTATCATCTGGTCGATAAAAACTGAGTCCTAAAAAGAGTGCACCAATAATTATTATTAATAATTCTAAAGCCATTTTATTCACTCCAATAACATCTCCAAAACTAGAGACGATAAGTCCGATAGGCTCCTCCATTGGTACTCCTACTACGCTCAACTCGTAAATAGGATGCCCTCATCCGTACACTCGGGGATTCACCATGGGATTCGATTTTTCTGACTTTGCTGACTCATATATTAGTGATTTGAAGCAGGCTCTTGATGATATTTCTATGGATTCCTTGAAGGCGTTCTGGGAGTTGGTAGAGTTGACCAAAAAAGAAGGTGGTAGTATCCATTTCATAGGTAATGGAGGAAGTGCAGCAACTCCATCTCACAGTGCAGGCGACTGGTCGAAAGAGTTGAGTGTTAGAACAATTGCTCATACAGATAATATTTCGTCATTTACTGCTTGGGCTAATGATACAGAATATTCTAATGTGTTTGTAGGGCAACTTTCAACTTTCATCAGAAGTGGGGATTTAGTCGTGGCTTATACGGGATCTGGTAATTCTTCTAATGTAATAAATGGTATTAATTTCGCTAAAGAAAACGGTTGTAGGACTGCTGCAATAACTGGTAACTACAAAGGAATGTCTGGTGGTAAAATAGTTACTTTAGTTGATGTTTCTGTGATTGCTCAAACTCAATCTATGGAAAGAATCGAAGATATTCAATTGATAGTTAATCATATCGTTAAGGAGGCAATAAAGTCTCACCATGGCTTGTGATTGTATGCTTCTTCCTCATAGAGACGATGGTGATTTAAATTCCCCTCTAGAATTAAAACCCCTTCCTAATGGTCCTTGGAAGGGAAAAATAGCCTACTTGGATAGAGACGGTGTTCTAAATCAGGGTTCTGAGAATTATATTAATTCGCCAGACGAACTAGTGATTTTACCAGAAGTGTCTAATTCAGTGGCAGCTCTAAGAGAAGCCGGTTTCCGTATCTGTATTGTGACAAATCAATCACCAATTGGAAGAGGAATATGGTCCTCTGAGAATCTTCATTCCATACACGAAAGAATGAGAGAATTACTTCTTAATGAAAATTCTAATGCACATCTTGACTTAATTTTGTATAGTCCTTATGCACCTTGGGATGGTTCTTGGGCGCGTAAACCAAATCCCGGTATGCTTGAGGCCGGACGGCAAATTATTGATGCTTCAGAGAATAATTCTAGAATCAAACTTAAATTTGATATCGATTGGAAAGATAGGCCAGATGAATCTTGTTCAGTTATGGTTGGAGATAGAGGTGTTGATATGGAAGCGGCAATGAATTTTGGTGTAAGAGGCATTAGGTGTGACCCTGATATCGGTATTTCTCAAGTTATCAGTGTGATATTGGGTGATTAGATTTGACTGCTCATGCAGACTTGCACCGAGTTTGGATTGGCCTTGATGATACAGATAGTCCAGATTCTGGCTGTACCACTGCCACATTTGATGATTTATTGAAAGAGATATCTAAAATAGAGAATGTTGAAATTATTGAAAGACGTCTCGTTCGTTTATGGCCCTTTGCAGAAAGAAGAACACGTGGAAATGGAGCATTAGCATGTGTGATAGAATGCCCTAAAAAGTCCCTAATGTTTCTTGAAGAATTACTTTCCAATTTCTTCAAGCAACTATTAACAGAACTCGAAATCGACGAAAATAGTCTCACCTCACCCGCTTTAATCTTCTCTTCCAGGGAACTTGATGAAAATTTTTATTGGGAAGCAGTAAGGCAAAAAGTCGATTTAGATATTCGTAGAAAAAGTCTTAGCGGAGTCAAGATTCTGAGTCTTGAAAATTCAGATTGGGGTTTGATAGGTGCGTCTTCGGCAATGGCTTGGGTACCTTCTGAAAATTCTACTTGGGAGCTTATTGCTTGGAGGTTCCCTGATAATATAGGAACTAAAAGAAATATTACATCTTCAGTAGTGAAAAAGATGGAAACTCTTCATCCTGAAACATTTGTCAATCGCGACCCTACTGCTGATAAAGGTCTCATTGCACCTAGAACTCCATGTCCTGTACTCTACGGTATTAGAGGATCTAAACCTCAGGCAGTATTGATGGCGCATGAATGGATTCAGGCACAATCAGGTGTTGAAAAATGTGAAAGATTCGCAATTCATAGAACTAATCAGCTAAGCGACGACCATATTCTTGGTTTTTCAAGGGCTACTGTACTGACTAAATCAATAGAAACTAAAGGTGCACATTCTAGTTTACAGGTATTATCAGACGGTAAGAACCTCACACTAGTCGCCTTCAAGGAAGGAGGTGATGTGAATAGACTTCTTAGAAAATTAATGCCAGGTGATCGTATTGATTGGTTAGGGATGAAATCCCCCGATGGTAGTATCCATCTAGAGAGGCTCAGTATTAATTCCTCGTTACCTAGAATAACTGGGAGGCCTATTTGTTGTAATGGTAAAACAATGAGGAGTGCAGGTTCAAATCAGCCTCTAAGGTGCTTAATTTGTGAAAACGTAGTGGAGAAATATTGGCTATATGAAGAAATTAATCTAGATGGAATTGAATTGATTAATGGATGGGCTGAACCGTCCCCTTCGCAACGAAGACATCTTTCCAAGCCACTTTCTTTAGGGGTGCCCTTGAGTTCTGGAGACATTTAGGTGATAATATGAATTTGAGTTTTATTGTAAATTCACTTCTCATAATTATTGCGATTTTGATGTTTTTTTATATTATTTCGTTCAAATCAAAAAATGCAACTTTAGAAGAATCCATCGATGAAGAATACACAGGTGCAGCAAAGAATCCCGATAAATTAGCCGAACCTAATGATGAAGCTTTGAATGAATTTGACAAATTATTGAGAAATTTTTAGCTCTTCTTTTCAAATCCTTTCTTAGTTAAATGAACTATTATCTGTTCATCTCCATCTGTGACGATTACTTTTTGGTATTGATTCTCAATCTTTGTTAACCATACGGTTCTGAATATATTTCCAAGTGATTTCTCACCTCTTACCATCCATCCATTAAGTCCCCTTTTTTCTCCGGATGCATCTTCGTATGAATTTGATGTTATTATTATTCTCATATTCTTATTTAATTCTGCTAAATTCTTCATGATTAGACCATCACTTTTCTTGGTTCTCCCATAGCTTTCACACCATTCTTCAACGATTAGTAAATCATTTTCTTTAAATGATGAGATTATTTTCTTAATTGGTTCAACTTTTTCTGAAATATTATTTCCAAATACAATGGTCATCATTCTGTTCATTTCATTTTCCGAATGATGACCTAGGATATCCAATAATTTATCATTATGTGGTAATTCTCTAGTCATCCATATGACTTTCCCTTTATTCCTTAGTGTTCTAGATACTATGGTTAAACACATAGAATTAGAGTTTGCACCTGGGCCTGCAGAAATATGCACGGGGCCTCTGCTTAAATCAATCACAATATACCCTACAATCGGGAGTGCATGAGCATTTCCTAAAGAATAATCAAATTCTTTCTCTAGCCATACTTACTGCTTGATCGACAATTTCACCACTAAATCCTAAGTGACTTTCAGGCTTGAATAAATCTGATAATTCTTGTCGCGTGAAAATTTTTGATATTGATTCAGACTTAGCACATATTTCTTCTAAATCATCACCTGAATTGATAGCCTCCATTGAAGCGCTTCTTAGAACTTCATGGGCCTCATCTCTCGGCATTCCATTATCAACTAAAGCAATCATTAGCTTTTCTGCCATAACTAGTCCCTTTTGTGCTTTGATGTTGAACATCATTCTCTCTGCATCTACTCCTAATTTAGATAATACTCGGTCACATTTAATGATTATATCATCTAATAATATCATTGAGTGAGATAATGTGAATCTTTCTGCTGATGAGTTTGCTAAGTCTCTTTCATGCCACAATAGTGCATTTTCATAGGACGGAATTATCATCGATCTGACAATCCTTGCTAAGCCACAAGCATTTTCGGCAGTAATTGGATTCTTCTTGTGAGCCATAGTGGACGATCCTACTTGCTTCTCAGCATCAAAATATTCGCCGACTTCTGCAATCTCACTTCGTTGTAGATTTCTTACTTCCTGCAATGCCTTTTCGATACTTGTTGAGACATTAGCCATCCAAGCGACCCATTCTATGTAACGGTCTCTTCCGACTACTTGAGTCGTTGCAATTGGAGTTTGTAAACCTAAATTTTTCATAATTAGATTCTGTAACTCGAACGCATTTTCTCCTTGAGCCGCTCCAGTCCCTACTGCTCCAAGAAATTTACCAGTTGTCACTCTTGGTGTTAATTCATCCAGTCGATCTAGGTGTCTTCTAAATTCATCAACCCAAACTGCAATTTTAAGTCCAAATGTGATTGGAACCGCTGCTTGTCCATGAGTTCTTCCTAACATCACAGTATCTCTTTCTCGCTCCGCTAAGTCACACATAGTAGATAGTAATTTTTTGATTGTAACCTGTTGTAGTAAGATACTATCTCTGATTTGTAATGCTACTGCAGAGTCGACGATATCATTACTAGTGGCTCCTAGATGTATACACCATCCTGAATCACCTGCTGCTTCTGCCATAGCCTTAGTCAAAGCCATTATGTCATGTCTTGTCTCTCTCTCAATTTCATCAACACGATCTGCAGTGACAGTTTCGGGCACAGCAATCTCTGCGACCTTATCATAATCTTCGGGGCTGACTCTTCCAAGTTGGCAATGAGCCCAGATGAGAGCTCTTTCTACATCGAGTTGTCTTTCATGTCGACCTTCTCTTGACCAGATAGATTTAGCCTCGTCTCTTCCATATCTGTAGTCTAATGGTGATACTGTCACGATGTTCCCCGATTATTGCGACCGGCCTTCAGTGTTTCATTATAACCCTATGGTGATAGTAGAATTTTCGTTAAATTCCATGTCCCTCTCACTCCATTCCAAGATATTTCACCTTCGCAATAGATTGATTTTCTGAAATGTGGGGCGTTGAGAGTTATGGTTTCAAATTCTCCTCCTTCTCCATCAAGATTAAATCGGTATTTCTCAGCTAATTGTGCCAATTTTTCCAAACTTTCTTTGGTTATTTTTTTTCCTAACCAACTTTCATCAAGTCCTTCTGAAGAAACAGAAATGATTCTTACATCGAATCCGTGTTCTATTAAAGAATTCATATGTAACTTCGGATCATGATGCCACATCGGACAAAATGAATTTATTCCTAATTTTTCGCACATTCTCTCGATTCTTGTTTTTTGATAGTCTGACCTTAGAGCACCTACAACTAACCCATCAATTTCACCAATGATTGAATTCCTAATTGCATTTTCTAATTCGTCAATTTCATCATTTTCGACTCCACTAGAAATAACTTGAATCCATTTAGTTCCAATCGATTCTGCCTGATATTCTGTAACTTCTGTATTCTGTAGTTGAAACATCATGGAGTCATCGCCTTGAATTTTCACGGTAATGAGTGCTTCTACCGTCCACCCCTTCATGTGAGCCCACCATGAGGCATAGGTGGAGTCTTTCCCTCCAGATGCTAGCACCGCGACTCTCATAACTCCCCGAACAGGTTCTTGCCCATGAATGCCTCGTTAAGTCAGCCTTCGAACTGTCAAGATTCATAAGACACCTTCG
>Ga0315322_10002524_pt1 | contig 14136 bp, 12 predicted proteins | sample M110021515metaG_FD_203461 | JGI IMG/M metagenome (GOLD analysis project Ga0315322, IMG submission 203461) | Ammonia-oxidizing marine archaeal communities from Monterey Bay, California, United States - M1 100m 21515 | ecosystem: Environmental > Aquatic > Marine > Intertidal zone | place: USA... | reverse complement strand
CGCGCAAAGTCTGCGGGCATCACTTGATGGTAATGCTTCAGTGCCGTTGCCATGTCATGACCGAACCACTCGGTGACAACCTTCATGGTAAACCCAGCACGGCAAATATCATTAGCTGCCGACAATCGAAGGTTACGAAAAGGATTTGGGAAAATCGGAACACCCGCCCGCTCACGGATGCGATGGAAGGTCGTGCGAAGGTTTGAGCCTTTTGATCGCAAAGCTATGTCCTCAAGACCAAGGCTTGCTCTTAGAGAGCGACCGTGAACGTTCGCTTTTCAGCTTGTATGTGCGTCGCCATGCGAGGTGCACGGTTCTTGGTAATAGCTAGGAAGTTGGCTTCGAGCGGTACCAAATCGCACACAACAGCAACGCGACCAGATATCCAGCGACCAAGTCGACCAGGTGATGTTGGTACGTCAGCCATGCGGAAACGGCGATTGCCAACGCCCAACCATGCAACCACGCCGCGGCGAGCAGTTGCTTTTTTCGAACCGTTTCAGCGCACGCAACTGCATAGGCAACATGCAACGACGGCAACAAGTTATATGTCAGGTTGCATCGGTCGGCCCATTCGAATGCGGTTGCCAACCTGCCTTTGTCTGCGGGAATCACAAACGCAAGCTCAGCTGGCACGATCAGGAAGCCGATGCCTGCGACAAACAAAAGCAGCACAAGCAAGCAGCCAAAAGCATCGATTTCACGGTTAGTGTTCAGTGTGAAGGCGACCACGCCGAACATCGCATACAGCGAGGAATAAACGAGCGTCAACGCCGGAACGAAGGGGAGTCGATGCTCAAACGCAAAGTCCAGCCGAAAACGAAATGACCGACTTGCAGTAATGGAGTCGCACAAAACGAAGACAAAGAGGAACGAAAGGCTGACCGCGACTGTCCACACCAAGCACCTTCGCAATTGCTCACCGCGTGGCAGTGCAAAGAGTTTCACGCCTGGCCCCAGAGGTTCAATCCGTCGTGCGAAAGCATCACTCACTGAATAATTTTCCCGGCAAACTTATTTTCGACCCTCTGTTCGGCTTTTCGTGGACCACGCCACATTTTGAGGTAATGCCACATCAGAAAATCACGTTGACGGTCCTCCGGATTCTCAGCAAGTTCCGGTAAGTAAATCCAGGGCACGGTCGGTCGCAGATGATGTTCACGGTGCCAGTTGTGATGCAGCCAGATCCAATCAATCGGACCGAACAGCCAAAGGTTGCGAGAACCTCGCAAAACATGCCTTTCCGTGCCAAAGTGATGTACGTATTGCATTGCCGACCAGGTCGCACCAAATCCAAAGTAGACGACCGCATAACTGAGTAGCGGTATGTCCATTAGCCAGATGATTGAAACATGCAAGCCACAGGCCGCCAAACCCTCCAGTTGGATTGACTGCATGTATTTGGGATTTAGCGATTCCATAAATGCAACCGACGGTCGATCGAACTCGAAAAAGCGGCGACTTAACAGCGCTGGCGCAAAGGCAACGATCACGTTTGATAGCACAACCAGCAACCAATAGAATCCGGTGAGGATTCCGTACAGGATTAAGCACTTTAGCCAAGGCCTGTCGCCGTCATAGTACAAATCAAATGCTTCGTCGTCCGAGCGATTACGTCGATGGTGTCCGATGTGACCCTGGCGAATCAAATGGAAGGAGGCCGGAAACAACAAAGCCATCCCGACACCGATGGCATCATTGAGCTTCCTGTCGGGATGCAAAATTCCGTGTTCGGCTTCGTGAATGATCGAATAAATGGAGTTGCCCAGAATTGCAAAAATGATCGCCAACGCGATTAGCTGCCACCAGTGCGTGGCTAACGAAGTCGCGTAAAAGACCAGTCCGCATGAGGCCATTTGCGCGCCCACGATCCCAAGGTTCCAGCGAACTGGAATGGGATATTTCAGTGGATCGGTAGTCGGCGATGTGGTCCCAGAGTCGGCGGCCATCGTTTTTGCTGGAGTGGAAGCTTTGGGTTTGGGTTTGCCCAAGTATATCAGGTCGAGCCGATTATCGAAAACAGTCCGCGCCGTGCGACGACTGACATCGGGCAGGGCAAGGATGATCTGCTGCAAGAAAGTCTGGCGCTGAGCATGTTGATGACGAGTGGCAGGCACGGTCCCTCATTGCAAATGGTAATACCATCAAAATTGTCGGTGAAGGAAAATCTTGGGGGTTAACCAACCAATGATTCATTAACGGTTGGATTGTCCAGTGGATTCTCAGCTAGAAAATCTGGAATTCGTTTTTCATGACGCGCAGTATTCCGATAGTTCCGGGCTCTTGAGATAAATGTAAGGCAAAGCTGATATCAGATGTTGACTCAGGTACAATGAATGGAATGAACACGAACCAGCAAGTTAACGGCAGGTCTTCTGCGACGACAGCAAAAGCTGCTGACTCCGTCCACGAAACCTCGTTGTATCAAAACTTGGCTACCATTCAGTATCCACCTGCTTGGTATTACTTCGGCAGCGTGAAGGAACTCTCCCGCGGACCGGTATCTAAGCAACTGGTCGGAAAATCGCTGGTGGGGTTCCTTACCGAGTCAGGTAAACCTGGCGTACTGTCAGACCGTTGTGCCCACATGGGATCTCAATTGGCGGGGGGGCGTGTGGTTGGTGAAACCCTGCAGTGTTCGCTCCATCATTGGCAGTTCGGAACCGATGGATGTTGCACGCACATTCCGGCAACTGACAATATCCCATCTTTTGCGCGTCAGGCAAACTATTCAGCGGTCATCCGTGACGGGTCCGTTTACTTTTTCAATGGCCCGAAACCAGATTTCCCATTGCCGTTTTTCGACTCGCTTTCGCCCGACGACCTGGTCGCTGCAGAGCCGTTTGTCGAAACGGTCCAATGTCCCTGGTACATGCTCGGGGCGAATGCGGTCGATACTCAGCACTTTTCTATTGCCCATGATCGTACATTGTTGCAATTGCCCGAAGTCGATTACCCAGACCCGTTGGCTCATCGAACGGTCTGCCACTTCAAGATTGCAGGCGATTCGATTGGTGATCGCCTTACAAAATACTTTGGAGGAGGTACTGTCCGATTGCAGATCACCGATTGGTGCAGCACGATGGTGTTTGCCCATGCGACCCTAGCCAGAACAGAAAGTTTTGGCATGCTTTCGATTGTTCCCATAACCCCGGATCGGACTCTCGTTCATGGTACGATCATGGCGCGGGCCAGCGCAGGTAGCTTTCAAAGACGATTGTTGGATCCACTCCGTGCGGCTGTTCGTCGCCTGTTGATTCGGAACTTCTTGCGGTCAGACATCGATCGTTTGTCGGGTACGAATTACAGCCCACATTCCTTCATCGAGATCGACGCGCAATTTGCTGACTACTTTCAATGGCTTATGCGGGTGAGCGAGCGTATTAACTCAGGAAACAAAACATGAAGCGTTTAATACATTTTCTCTTCGCCGGATTGCTCATGGGAGCATGTTTTGGGGGAGCCACGTCTGCTCAGGACGCGGGCGGCTCGACGGTAACCAAAGCCAGTGAAAATCCGGTACAAGCGGGCGAGCCGAGTTCGGAATCCCGCGGTTCCTCATCGGAAGACGAGCAAATCCACGACGCGTTGCGTGAACTCCGGAATCGGTTGATTTCGGCCTACGAAAAGCGGGATATGGAGGCAATGTTGCAGGAGGTTACAGATGACGTGGTGATCACCTGGCAGAACGGTGAGCGTAATGAGGGTCATCAAGAGTTCAGAGTATTTTTTGATCGGATGATGAACGGCGACTCCCGCGTTGTCAACGATATCTCCAGCACCGTCGAAGTCGATGCTGAGTCAGTGCTTTATGGAGACGAGACTGGGGTCGCTCGAGGAACATTGACCGATGAGTTTTCTTTAACCGATGGCAGCGAGTTTACGCTCAACAGCAAGTGGTCCGCCACAGTCGTCAAGGAAGATGCGCAATGGAAAGTTGCGAGTTTTCATGTGTCCGCAAACATTTTTGACAACCCTCTGTTGGATACGGCCAAGGCTTACTTGGGCAGTGCCGCGATCATCGGCGGTGTGATAGGCGGCGTGGTGGGACTTGTCCTCGGCTGGATTCTGGGGCGAATGTTTGGGCGGAAGTTGGCTCAACCCTAAACCAATGCAAACTCTGCTAGGAACGATTGACGCACTCGATCGCCCGATCATTGATCGGGCGCGACGATTGTACGAGCCGTTCGGCAGTCAGCTTGACCGCGAGGCTGTCTGCCAGGTCAACGCTGCGATGGGAACCGATATTGCGACGGCACTGCTGTATGTCCATTTTGAGTCCAAGCTGTTGGCATCGACATCCGTGGGCCAAGCAAAATCTGACACGCGTCCGATGCAGATTGCGATCGTACCAGGTGCGTTCTACAAGGAGCATCCTGAGGTTGGCAGCGACGGAAGTGACTTGCAACGGATATCCGAAGAGCGAGGCTGGGACTGTCAGGTGATTCCGACCGAGAGTTTGGGGACACTCCTCGAAAATGCAGCGATTATTACCTCATTTCTGGAGGAACGGATTGATACTCGCCGTGTGATTTTGGTGTCGCTGAGCAAGGGGACGTCCGATGCCAGGATTGGGGCTTCGCTTCGCGGCGACCTTTTCGAACGTCTTTGCGGCTGGGTTAGCGTCAGCGGGGTTGTTCACGGTACCAGAATGGCCGATTGGTTGATCGATCGTTGGTGGCTAAAAGCGGTTGGCCATTTCATGTGTTGGCGTCATGGAGCCGATCGACAAGCGATTAAGGATTTACGAACGATCGGCTCACCATTGACGAAGTCAATGCCGCCGCGAACATTTCCATGCTTGCATCTTGTCGGGTTTCCGCTGCGCCATCATCTGTCGTGTCGGCGGTCCAGGCTGTGGCACCAAAGGTTTTGCGACCGCGGCCCAAACGACAGCGTCGTGATGCTGGACGATTTCCTTGTGATGCCTGGAACCGTGATCCCGTTCTGGGGCGCCGATCACTACCTGAATTCAGGGCGAAACGAGTCGGCGATTGTGGCAAACCTAGTCGAGCTGTTGTCCGATTCCTGGGTTATGGCGCACTGATCGCCGAAAGAATGGGCTCTGGACCCCATGGATGCCCATGCACTCCTGAAAAATTGCTGAACGAGTACTCATGACTTATAGCATGCATATCGCTTTGATCTCACCGAAAGGCCCGCTGTACCGAAAGAGTGGAATCTTTCGCAAGTCACTACGGTACATGCCACTGACATTGCCAACGTTGGCTGCCCTCGTCCCACCGGAATTATCAGCCAAAGTCACTTGCATCGATGAAGGAATCGAGGAGGTTGATTTTGATATCGACGCGGACTTGATTGGCTTGACCGTGATTACGGGGACGGCGCGACGGTCGTATGAGATGGCGGCAGAGTTTCGCAGCAGAGGAAAAACCGTTGTCTTGGGTGGTCCGCATGTAACTTTGGTTCCCGACGACGCTCAGAGACACGCTGATAGCATTGTGGTTGGTTATGCCGAAGATGAATGGCCGCGACTATTGAAAGATCATGCCCGAGGTCAGTTGCAACCCCGGTACATACAATCACCTGAGTTGGATTTGTCAAATCGCCCACTGCCAGATCGCAGTGTGTTGCCAGAGCGGAGATTTCTGACGGCGGACGTATTCGAGGCAACTCGCGGCTGCGTTCACAACTGTTCGTTCTGCGTCGTTCCTTCGGCGTGGGGAAGAAGACCGCTGCAAAAACCGGTCCACGAAGTGATCGCGGATATTTGCAGTCGTGGTGCCCGACGGGCCATCTTTTTGGATTTAAATTTGATCGCCAACCGAGCTTACGCGTGGGAGTTGTTCGAGGCATTGCTTCCACTGCGAATCCAGTGGTACGGTTTGGCAACAACATTGTTGTGTGAGGACCTACCGCTGTTGGATTTGGCCGCGCGCAGCGGTTGTCGTGGCTTGCTCATGGGGCTGGAATCGATTCGCCCTGCGAATTTGGAGCAATCAAGAAAACGATTCAATCATCCAGAGGGCTATGCCAAGATTGTGCAACTGCTACATGATCGCAAGATCGCATTGCAGGGCTGTTTTGTGTTTGGAATGGATCACGATACGGAAGACGTGTTTCAAGAGACAGCAGAAATGGCGGTTGACATTGGCATTGATCTGCCAAGGTTTGCCATTGTGACGCCTTTTCCGGGAACAGAGTTGTTCAGGCAATTGGATGCGCAGGAGCGAATCTTGACACGTGACTGGGAGTTGTACGACGGACAGCATGTTGTGTTCCAACCAAAATCAATGTCGGTCGACGCTTTGTCACGCGGCAATGAACAAGCATGGCGGTATGCCTACCGATGGCGCAGCATTGCGCGGCGACTCAAAAATACGAAAGCACCATTCCATGTCGCGCTGACTACCAATGTCGGTTATCGATTCTACGCACGCAATTTGAATCGATTTTATAATTGCGATTGGATGTTCGGAGCGTCTCGACCAGATTGTCCGCGATCACAACCGCAAGACCGGTTGGTCGCGATCGGAGAGAATGCGTGAGTCCCGTAAAACCCCCTTCGTTTCGCATCACGATCATTCACCCCTGTGTCGGCCGCTATCCAGGGATGAAGAACTACATTCGGACATGGCAGATGGAACCAATCTCTGCCGCCACAGTCGCCGCGTTATTGCCCGCAGATGTGGAGCGGCGATTCTATGACGATCGGTTGGAGACGATTCCATTTGATGAACCAACAAACTTGGTCACGATTAGTGTCGAAACCTACACGGCGCGACGTGCCTACCAGATTGCCAGTGATTATCGTCGCCGTGGCGTGCCGGTTTTGATGGGTGGTTTTCATGCTACGCTGTGTCCCGAAGAGGTGCTGCAGTACTGCGATGCAATCGTGATCGGCGAAGCCGATACGGTTTTGCCAGAGGTAATTGAAGATTTTCGCTGTGGGACAAACCAAGTGGTTTACCGTTCGGATCAGCGGCCGGCACGGTCTGTGAATCCCGATCGTTCGATTTTTGTTGGTAAGAGATACCTGCCGATTCGTCTTGTTGAATTTGCGCGTGGCTGTCGTTTTAAATGTGATTTCTGCGCAATCCAGTCGTTTTTTCATTCAACTCACACCCATCGCCCCATCGACCAGATGCTAAGCGAAGTTAGCGAAATTCGACGGCGGCGACAGATGGTGTTCTTTATCGATGACAACTTGACATCCAATTTGGAAGCGGCCAAGGAGATGATGCGAGCGCTGATCCCCTTGAAGATTCGCTGGGTTACTCAAACCGCTATCAATGTTGCCTACGACGAAGAAGCGTTGGAACTGATGCGGCGCAGTGGATGTCAGGGTGTCTTGGTTGGCTTCGAGTCGCTTGATCCAATGGCACTGAAACAGATGAACAAGAGTTTCAATCTGATGCAGGGTGGGCCGAAACAGGCAATGAAAAATTTCCGAAAACATAAGTTGCGGATATACGGCACTTTTATCTTTGGCTATGACCATGACACGCCCGAAACATTTCGCGAGACAATGGAATTCGCGAGATCCGAGGGACTGTTTATAGGGGCATTCAATCACATCACGCCGTTTCCGGGCACGCCGCTTTACCAGCGGATGCAGAGCGAACAGCGACTGTTGTACGATGCGTGGTGGAATGACGAGCGATACCAGTACAATATGATTCCGTATCGCCCGATGAACATGAGTGCGGAAGATTTGGCGGACATGTGCGTTGCTGCTCGACGCGAATTTTACAGTTGGCCAAGCATTGGGCAGCGAGCTGCCCACCGTGTCAATTGGCGCGACCCGTGGATGTTTATGAATTTCCTGATGATTAACACGATGCATCAACGAGATGTCGAGGGGCGAAACGGCTTGCCGCTCGGTGATGCAAATTGGCAAGGTCAATTACTGGCCGCTCACGACAAGTCGACCGCGGCTGAGTTGGTTCAGGAGAATTTGATTGACACGCTATAAATTTGAATTGGCAACACCCGCCGATGATGAAGCGATTCGTCGAGTCATGGCCGCGACGCCAATGGCCGGCAGCGTGACCGTGAGCTTTCAACGCGATCCAAGTTTCTTTGCGTCCAACGTTGTGCTGGGAAACCACTGGCAGGCGGTTGTCTGTCGCGATGCGAAACGGAACGAGGTTGTCGGCGTTGCAACTCGGTCAGTGCGTCCGATCCATGTCGATGGAATCCCCAAGCGGATCGGATACCTGAGCGGCCTGCGTTTCATGCCTTACGCACGCCGACGGGGGTTACTGGCTCGAGGCTATAAATTTGTGCGGAGATTACATGACGTGGATCCGCTGCGACCAGACTACTATCTGACCACGATCGCCGAAGGGAACCAGAACGCACTTGACGCATTGACCAAGAATCGTGCGAGTTTGCCCATCTACCATTTCATCACGGGACTGAACACATTGGTAATTCCGCTTCGCCGTATCCGCGGCGTCAGCGATAGAGACGCAAGCGTTTCAATGTTGTCCAACCAGAACGACCTCGGTGAGTTGGTCGCCTTTCTCAATCGGTTCGCCAAGCAGCGTACCTTTGCACCGGTTTATGAACAGTCGGATTTCCAGACTTCGGGAACGTTTCGAGAGATGAGCGTCGGTTCGATCGCGGTCATCAGAGTGCACGGGCGGATTGTGGGCGCGGCCGGATGCTGGGACCAACACGCCTTTCGTCAAACCATTGTTCGTGGTTATGCAGATGCGATTGGATCGTTCCGACCGCTCTTTAACTTTTGGTCGAAACTTAGTGGCGGAGTTCAGTTGCCTGCCGTTGGTCAGCCACTACATTGTTGTTATGTCGCGTTCCCAATGGTCAAATGTGCCAAGCACGCCATGATGCTGTTGAACCAGTTGATACGCATGGTGCCAGTCAGCGCTGGCTGCCTGTTGATCGGATTGTGTGACGATGACCCACTGCTGCCCGCCATGCGCGTACAAGCGGTCAGCGAGTACAGAACGCGACTGTATGCTGTCAGTCTGAATCGCAAAGAGACATTCATGAAAATTCGCGGTCATGATCCGTGTTATCTGGAACTCGGGTGCCTGTAGCGGGTAGAGTGAAAACACGGGCGATCGCCATGGTCCCAGTAGCCTCGAATATGCAAGGTAATTCTTGATGCGTTTGACGGGAGAGACTTGCCGTATTGACGAGGTTTCCGATTTGGATCGGGAACAGATGTTTGCATTGATGCAGCTGTATTACGAAAACGTGCGTCGCGAAGACTTCGAGCTTGACCTGGCAGGCAAGGATTGGGTGATCACCGCTCGCTGCCCACGAACATCCAGGGTGCTCGGTTTTTCGACACAGTCCTTTCTTGTCCTGAAAACTGGTGACCACGATCTTGGGGTACTGTTTTCCGGCGATACGATCGTTGATTCGCGATATTGGGCCAGAAATCCGGTGTCAACACTTTGGGGGCGATTGGCATTATCGCTGATCGATGAGAACCCCGAGCGCGCGTTGTATTGGTTCTTGATTTCGAAAGGATATAAAACGTATCGATTCTTGCCTGTCTTCTTTCGTGAATTCTATCCGCGAGCGAATGTTTCGACACCGATGTGGGCAACACAGCTGATCGAGACGATGGCAGTGCAACGTTTTGGAAGACGTTATTGTCGAGAACGAGGCATTGTGCGTTCGGGTCTCACTGGCTGTCGTTTGCAACCCGCGGTTGCCACGGTCACGGAGAGTCGATTGAAAGACGAAGCAGTGGCTTTTTTTCACGCGGCAAACCCGGGTCACGCCGAGGGGGATGAACTCTGTTGTTTGGCACCACTCACGCGAGAGAATTTCAAACGGAGCGCCTTTCGCGTGATCGGAAGCCGCGTTGACATGCCTACCAGGATCAAATCGTCTTCTTCATGAAAGTTACTTACTCAATCGACACGGCGTGGATGCTGGCCTGCCGCGGCAGTCTGCGGCGGTTTCCGCGATCAATGGCAGCGCACCCCCAGTCACTGCGGCATGTTTATGGAGGTGGGCTTTTTGGGAAGCCATTTCCACACTGGTGCTACAAGGACATTACCTCATTGACGTCTTAACGGGCTAGATTCTCACGATTTGCAGCGTCCGCTTCTTTTTCAATCGGCGGCAAGAAAATCACGTGCCTTCCTGGGATTCGTCTCCAATGCCACCAACTTCATGTCACCTGCCCGAATCCCATGTCGGCGGCACAACTGCTGGTACCGTTCCAGAAAGCATTTTTCTGGTCGCTCTCGGATGATTGTGGCTGAATCAAGCTGACCGAGCCGGCGTGCCTGACGATAGTAGATATTTCCGCACAGCAGTTGTTCGAGACGTTTTACCAACTCGTACGGTGTATCTCCTTCTCGATCATGCAGTGGTTCGCGACCCACTGCGAGAAATAGACAGTAACGCTTTCGTTTCTCATCCGGAACAAGCATCGCGAAGGTTCCTGCTGGGTGTATGTCAGTGAGTAATTTTTCGATGACATGTTGCACGAACTGATCAGTCAATTTTTCACCGACGAGATCGCTTGTTGCATCCCGCCCCAGGAATCGCACCAGAGGACAAGCGTCAAGGAAACCGGTTACCTCGATCCAATCCCCGGTCTGATATCGGTAAAGTCCGCCGCCCGTCGTGACAACAACCTGATACCTCTGCCCCGCCTGCAGTTGATGCGCCAAAGACGGCTCACCACGATCATGCGTCATGAATTCCATGAAGTGCGATCGCAAAGCAAGCGCTGCTCCTGACTCGTTCATGATCGGAATCGAAATAAAAGCCTCGGTCGACAACAAGCCCTTTGGAGATATCTCCGCATGTGGAAAAAGCTCTCTTAGCTTGCTGATGTAGCGTTTGGAAGATGAATCGGCCCAACAACTGATCACGGAAAGAGATGGCCAGATTTGTGGCGACAACCTTTGTAGATCAAGTGGCCGCTCCAGTAGTTCAACAACTTTTCTACGATTCCGTGGAGAAAAAACAGAAGGTGTGCGTGGCACGCGAATCTGTTGCCCATCACTGAGCCGACAAATCCCGTCATGGATATCGCGTGAGATGCGTTCCCGTGGTTCACCATTACCAAACGCAATCAACTCCAACAAAAATGTTGGACTCCAAACGGAGATGAACGCAAGGCGGGAATCCTGCAACAGATACCACAAAGTCGCGTATCGCCAATCATCAGGATTAGTGTACTGCTTCACATCGCTTGGAACCGAGAGCAAACGACGCGCGACTTGCCTCGAGAAAAAACCAAGATAGGCTGCATCATCATCGAACCCCTTCGGAATCCCACTTTGACTGATTGATGAATCATGCAGAGGGGGTGAAACCGACCAGTACGCGGTTCCACGCATCGCCGCAGGCCGTTGAGTAAACAGATCATAGACCCACACGGCCAAAGCGGCCTGAAACTCCCGGTGCAGGGCATGAGTATATGGAATCCACTTGGGTTGGCTGCTTGTACCACTGGTTGGCTCGAGCATTTTGACACGCTGCGCGGTCAACGGATTGTCACCTGTTTGGTCGATTTGAGCGATGGCTGTTCGATAGTCCTCGTAACGCGTGATTGGAACCCGCTTCTGAAAATCCTCAACAGAAGTTATGGAGCTAAGACGCCAGTGATTTCCCCAGTGGCTTGGTGCGAGCACGCGGAGTTGCCGCATTAGCGTTTCCGCCTGCGAAGCTAACGGATCTCGTATCGCACGCTGGAATTGGCGAGCCTCCTTTCGACAACTTTGCCGCCAAATCCGATTGAGTAACTCATTCATTTGGTGCCTCGAAAATATTCAGCGTTCTTTTGATCGCCAAGCTGTTTCTCCGGAAATACGATTCCAGCAGGGGATACAATCTTCCGGCCGCAGCTGGTGTCGACGAAAACCTAAGAGCCATCCACCTAGTTAGGCCAAGCATTCTGCGTATTGCTTCTCGAGGTTGTTTTAAAGCGGGGGTACTTTTATTACTCATCGCATTTCCCAGTGTGATCTGCCGCGAAGAAGATCTTAGCCGTTTTATAACAGTTAACAGGCCAGTTGCTGTATCGCCTGGTATTCACGTTGCGAGAACATGCATGCAGGTGAAGGCTAGCTAAATCGGTACTTATCACGAAACGGGTGCCCACGGTTCCCAACTAGGCATGTAAGATAAACTCGCGATCGGGTTCGCCTACGTGATCATACAGGCTGTCGTAACGTGCAGATATATTTGTGCAGTCGATGAGCAATCTCTCTAATTCAGAAACAAACGTTTTGCGGTCGATATGACGTCACAGACCTCGATGTGAAGTAGGAATAAACGACACGGCTCAAGGTAATGGACCAGGTTCATGGCATCAGGATAATTGGAGAAAACACCTTCGGTATACTGGTCATTGAATCTGATGGCAGCGGACTAATGAGAGCACTTCCTCCCTCATGACCTCCCCCCATAGATTTGCACCATTGTGAGTGAGAGAATCTTGTTCGGGCGACCCGCCCGGAAAGGACTTTCAGAATGCCTCAGAAACGTCACACAGTGGATCAGATCGTTGCCAAGCTGCGTAAAGCGGAAACAGAACGCGGTAAGGGCAAGAAGGTGCCCGATGTCTGCAAACTGCTGGAAATCACCGAACAGACTTATTACCGGTGGCGGCAGAAGTATGGTGGCATGAAACCAGAGATGGCCAAGCAACTGAAAACTTTGGAGAAAGAGAACGCTCGGCTGAAGAAGATGGTCGCTGAGCAGGCTCTCGATATGGAGATTCTCAAGGAGGCTGCCAAGGGAAACTGGTAAGCCCTGAACGCCGTCGACGCACAGTGTCCACCGTGCGTAGCCGTTTGGGGCCAGAAAGAGTGTCGGAGCGTCGTGCCTGCCGCGTTCTGGGTCAACCACGAAACACCCAGCGATATCAGTCGCATCGGGCGGATAATGAACCGGCGTTACTGCACGAGATGCGTTCACTTGCTCGTCAACGTCCTCGTTTTGGATCTGGCCGCATTTATCGGTTGTTAACCCAGCAAGGCTGGGCGGTGAACGAGAAACGGGGCCATCGACTTTGGAAGCGAGAGCATATGCAAGTCCCGCGGAAACAACATCGAAAGCGACGATTCTTTGGCGGAAGTGAGAACGGTTGCGTGCGTCACCGTGCCCGATACAAGAATCATGTGTGGTCATTCGATTTTGTGACGAATCGGACCGCGGACGGTCGCCAACTTCGTTTGCTGGTGGTGATCGACGAGTACACGCGAAAATGCCTGGCGATAGAAGTTGGCCGTTCGTTTACCGCTCAGGACGTAATGAGGATTTTGCAGTACCTGTTCGCCGTACGCGGCACACCCGAACACCTTCGCAGCGACAACCTTGGCAATGACACCGGCCCTGATTTCGTATCCAAGGCAATTTGCCGTTGGCTGAAAGAAGCTGATGTCAAAACATTGTTTATCGCCAAGGGCAGTCTCTGGAAAAAACGGCTAGGTCGAATCGTTCAATGGTACGCTTCGCGATGAGCTGCTAAACCGTGAAACCTTTTTGACTTTGAGGAAGCTTGCTGGGTGATTCATCGCTGGCGACTCGATTACAACCATCATCGCATCCACAGTTCATTGGATTATCAAACCCCTGCCGCTTATGCGGTCGGCTGTGTTCTTTCGGCTTCGGCTGCGCCTCAGCCTCCAGAACACAGTCGCTTTACTAACCCCAATTCTCTCACTCAAACTGGTGCAAAGACTGGGGCGTAGTGATTCTCAGAAAAAGCCCAGCGAACACCTAGGCGAACAGACATGATCGCCTCAGGCTGGCCTTCACCAAAGGTCAAACACCGTACGGGTTTCGTCATTATTACGCATCAGGCAGGCAGAAGGGGCGAACTCACTCAAATCTCACTCCGTAACTTTTTTCGGTCACGCTGACAGGGGGCGTTTACGACCGAGACAATCGATCTATAAACGCTGAGTACATCATGTAACCCTGATTCATGAATTCGCGAATTTCCTCAGGCTTACGCTGCCCGGAGCGAAAATAAATAAACATGCCGCTTGCACCCTCAACACAACTTCCTTTTTGATGCACAAAGTGATCAAGAAGGTTGTCGTCAAAAAAACTTCGCACAGCTTGTTCATCACCTCCCGTCAACACAAAAGAGTCTGAGAACTCCGGGTGGTTTTCAAAGTCGATATCTTGCATACCGATAGCTGCACCGAGTTTGTGAAAAAA
>Ga0315322_10002521_pt1 | contig 14138 bp, 11 predicted proteins | sample M110021515metaG_FD_203461 | JGI IMG/M metagenome (GOLD analysis project Ga0315322, IMG submission 203461) | Ammonia-oxidizing marine archaeal communities from Monterey Bay, California, United States - M1 100m 21515 | ecosystem: Environmental > Aquatic > Marine > Intertidal zone | place: USA... | reverse complement strand
TCTGGATGGGCTGCTTGGGGTGTATGAAGAGACTCCAAGCGCGTACATCAAGCGCTCGATTTTGGTTGTGCTGCCGAACTTTGATAACGTCGAGGGCTGCGGGGCGTCTGCGAACGAGCTGCTGATGAACGAAGCAGTCGGGAACGAGATGCTCGAGCTGCGCACTGCCGCGCTCGATAGCTTGATTGGTTGCCGCAAGAATGGCGCGGCATTCCTTCGCATGATCGTGGACTCGGACGCCGAGGACGAGATTCGCGTAACGGCACTCGATGCGCACGTGGGCATGCGCAAGACCGACGACGACTTTTGGTATGGGCGCATCTACAAGTACGGGATGGGGATCGTACCCGAAGTGCAGAAGGGCAAGAAGAAAGACGAAGAGCCCGTGGGGCCGCGACCCCTGGACGAGCTGCGCATTGTTGCATTCGGCGCACTTGCGGGCGCGATGGATATCGACGAGTTGCAAGCGGCAGCAGAAGATCGCCTGAGCTCGATTCGCGTTCGCGCGGTCGAGGAGCTCTTCAATCGCGGCGAAAAGAAAATCGACCAGCGCGCCGCGGACATTTTCGATGATCAGAATGAGCGTTGGCAGAACCGGGCAGCTGCGGCACGCATCATGCTAGATCTCGACGGCGCGAAGTTCGCGAAGACCGCAATTAAGGTAGGCACAAAGCGGACGACTCCGGGGGTTCTTCGCATGGAGATCGCAGACCAGCTCGCGGGACGAAAAGACGAAGCCATCGACAAGCTGATCTTGAAAGGCTTCGGCAAGGGAAAGGATGTTGAGAAGCTGTTCTTCTTGCGTGCAGCAGTTCACATCGAAAACCCCAAATTGGAAAAGTCGACCCTCAAAATGTTCAAGGATAAGGAGCGCGCGGTGGTCGAGGCCGCCGTGGATTTCGCGATCGCACACCGTTATGAGGAAGTGGAAGAGGCCGTTCAAAAGCTGTTCGACGAGGCCGAATCCGAAGTCGATCGCGCCCTGCTATTGACCTCACTCGGACGCTTTAAAGGCGGCGCTGAGTGGCGCTCTCAGCTAGTTGGCTACATTGAAGCCGGCGGGCCGGAGATGCGGAATAGCGCTCTTGTGATGCTCTCAGAGTACGGTAAAGCCCAACTTCCCGTGATCGTCAAGGCTCTGGCGCACCCCCTCTGGTCGACGCGTTTGGTAGCACTGCAGGCGATCGAGCAAATGCGAATTGGCTCGGCGATCGGCGACGTTATCGCGCAAATGGAGGCCCAAACTGGGCGCATGAAGGTCGAGTTCGGCTCGAGTCTGTTCCGAATGACCGGGCAGTTCTTTGGCTCGCGGTACCAGCCTTGGAGAGCGTGGTGGGAAAAAGAGGGCGGCGCGGATTACAAGATGTTGTCCAAGTCCAAGTTGAAGCTCAAGATCGAAGAGCGCGAGATCCGCAAGCTCAAGGAGCTTACCGGCGCGCGTTTCTTTGGCATTCAAATCGAATCCGAACGCGTCGTCTTTATACTCGATGTTTCGGGCTCGATGAGTGAGCTGACGCGCGGTCGCTATGCCGGATCCGCTGGAGAGCCCCGCATCAATTTAGCCATCCGCGAGCTGGGCAAATGCCTGGACCAGCTGTCGCAGAAGAGCTTCTTCAACATCGTGCCGTTCTCGTCCTCGGTGGCAGCTTGGGGGGACGGCATGATGCAGTGGACACCCGAGGTCCTTGTCGATGCGAAGAGTTTTGTGCAAAAACTAGGAGCCGGTGGGGGAACAAACTTGTTCGGCAGCTTGGAGTTCGTCTTCGAAGATGCCGAGGTCGATACGATCTTCATTCTGTCCGATGGCGAGCCCTCGGTCGGCCGCCTGCAAGACCCGCGCGCAATCCGCGACGAGGTGGCTAAGTGGAATAAAAACCGCGACGTGAAGATTCATTCGATCGCTATCGGGGGCAATCTTCAAGTACTAGAGTGGCTCGCCAAGGACTCTGGCGGCACGTACGTCCGCTTCCCGTAGCCATCTGTATTTCGATGGACTCCCAGTGTCTCATGGCGCAGGCCGTGGGGCACTTTGCTTCGATCTGGGCAAGCGCTCGGATCTTAGTCTCCGTTCGCCCTCTCGAATGGGGTAGCCTCTAGCCCTGTGAAGAAGACCGTCGTACGTATTTTGGCATCAGTAGCCATGTCGATCGCCGTTTTGGCGGGGTTGATGTGGTTTACGGGGACGCCTGCCAATGAGTTACTGGGCACTCTCGGCACCCTGTCGCCATGGGCATATCTGGGCGCACTTAGCTTCCACTTGTCGACCTATTCGCTACGCGCACTTCGTTTTTGGGTTTTGATCCCCGCGCAGATCAGGCCAAAATACAGGCGCATTTGGATCTTGTCCGGCGCGCATAACTTGGCGTCGTACGTGCTGCCAGCGAAGACCGGCGAAGCCAGTTGGGTCGTCTACTTGCGCACTTACACCGGTGTCCCTAGCGCGCCCGGGATTGCGTCACTGGTCGTGTCGCGCCTGCTCGATGCGGCCGTGCTCGCCTGCTCGATTTCATTGGCGTGCATGTACCTGGGAACGGTCGGAGACCACGGGCACTTGGAAGAGATTGCGAGATACGTCGCGCCACTCGCCATCATAGGTGTTGCAGCAGCGGCGATTGCTGTACGAGGCGACTTACTCGTTCACCTGCTCTCAAAAACGATGCGCTACATGAAGGTTCATCGCTGGGAGCTCGGCGAGCGTTTGGTGGAGAAGATCACGCAGATTGCCCACGCGATGCGCCGCGCTAGCAAAGGTCATAGCTTGGGTGTGGCGGCGCTGCTCACCATCCCCGTTTGGTTGGGCATCTTCGGGTTCTACTGGCTGCTCGCACGCGGGATGGAGATTGATTTTGGTCGCGATCCGGGTCTGAGTTTTCCCGAGGCCGTCTTCGGGTCGAGCTTTGCGGTATTCGCAAACCTGCTGCCATTAAATGGTGCCGCGGGTGTCGGAACACAAGAGGCCGGCTGGGTGACGGGCTTTGTCTTGCTGGGCGTTGAGCAGACACGGGCACTCAGCGTCGGTCTAGCCGTTCACCTCGTTCAGTTGTTCAACGTCGTTGCCGTGGGTATGTTCTCGCACTTCATCATGAAGGGGATGACCAAGCCGGCGCGGATGGACATCGAGGCCCTCGAGGCGGAATCCGCTGAACTCGAGGCAGAACTTGACGCGGATCTCCAAATGGAATCCGAAGCCGCATTGCCCAAGAAGCCCCCGACTCGGGTAGATTGAGCGGCATGTCAGCATCCTCACCCCTAAACGGTACCAACGGCGTCAGCGATCAGAACGCGCTTGCGCAGATCGAACTGCACAAGGCCTTGGCTCCGCGCTACGCCTATCGCTACAGCTTTGAGTTTTCGCGCTTGTTCCAGCAAGACTGGCACAGCGAGATGATCTCGCACGTTCCAAGCGACTCCAAGCACATTCTTGACCTTGGTTGCGGCACCGGTTTTTTCCTGGCCGAGCTCGAGGAGAAACACCCCGGCTCCGTCGGCCTAGACATCAGCCACGAGATGCTGAAGGTCTCCGATCAGTATGTTCCCGGGGTGCGTTTGATTACTGGTGATGCCGAGCGCTTGCCGTTTCAAAAGGGCCGCTTTGATGTGGTCTTTTGCAAGGGCAGCCTGCACCACACACGCGATCACGTTGCGTTCCTTAAGAACTGTCGCGAGGTCCTAGGAGTCGATGGCAAGCTGATCATGAGCGAACCTTGCAACGACAATCCGATCATTCGCTTGGCGCGCGCGATCCTGTACAAGAAGTCCCAGCACTTCGACGTCGGCGATCAGGGGTTCACGAAGAAGGGCATCATCTCACTTTGTGAACAGGCCGGCTTCGAGGTTACCCTGGTCAAGAAGTACGGCATCTTGGCCTACACTTTTGCCGGATTCCCCGATCACTTGGGCATCCTGCGCTACATCCCTGGCAACGCGCTGCTCACCAAGCTCTTCATTGGGATCGACCGCTTGCTGTGTGCGATTCCCGTATTGAACTTACTTGGCTTCCATATTGTGATCGTCGGCAAGCCCAAGGCAGGCATCTAGCCCACTGGCATGGGCTGCGCAGCCTTGTGCATTTGCATGTCGATCGGCGCGTAGAAAATTGGGCCCTTCGTTAGGCCTAGGTAGGGACGCTCTCCCTTATTGACGGCGTAGCGTATGCTACAGGCATGAGAATCTCGATCTTAGTGTTGATGATCTTGCCACTCCTCGCGCCTTCGACCCTTGCCCAAAACGATGGCTGTCGAAAGTGCGACGAGCGCGGTGTTGTGCTTTGCAAGAAGCATGATGACGACATGCACCTTTATGAACGGCAGGTTCAGTTTTGCTCCACCGCGGCCGGGTGCAAAGAGTGTTTCGGTACTCTGCTCGTGGATTGCGAGCGGTGCGACGGCGGGCCCGATAGCGGCAAGATTCCCGAACGCAAGGCGGAGATCGAGCAGTGGATGGCAGAAGAGCGCATGGCGCAGCACCTGGGCCGTCCAGTGCCCGTTGTGGAAACTCCGCACTTCAAGTTGGTCGTCGACACGGGCACGCTGAAGGAAGGCAAAAAGAAGAAGATCGATGGGCACGTGGTCATGCATCGTGTCGCGAACGATGTAGAGCAGGCTGCGCGCTTGCTCGGCGAGCATTTTTTACTGCAGGGCACCGAGGTGAGAGAGGCGAGTCGCCTGCGCAAAGCAGCTGAAGCCTTTACTGCTGGCGAGGTCCTGGAAGAGGAGCCCGCCAGCGAAAGTGACAACCCAGGCAGTGCGATGCCTGCCAGTGCGCAGCGCGATTACTTCAGCAAGATGCGCATGTGGATTTGGAAGAATCCAGACGACCACCAAAATGTGATGGCGAAGTTCTTGGGCAGCTCGTCGACAGGCGATTTCAAGATGCTTGGGAAGGATCCGGTTTTTTCAGTTTGGACGGAGAAGGAATTCGGAACGGTGCCCGGGGTTAGGCGCCTATTCACACACAACGCGACGCACATGCTGCTCTCGAACCTGTACGGGATGCTTTGGACCGGGGATTTAGGAGGTGGCTGGTTTGATGCCGGTTCTGCGCACTGGTACGAGTACAAGATTCACGAGCTCAGCGTGAACTACTGCATCGAAGAGGCGACGATCCCTCTCGACTTTCACGGAGGCGTGTGGCGCGCTCCAATTCGGAAATGGCTGAAGAAGGATCAGACCCGTTTCTTGCCAGTCCTAATCAAGAAGAACACGGGCGCGATGGAGCTTCCCGAGCAAGCGCTTTGCTGGAGTTTCTACGACTACCTGATCGCGAACCACGTCGAGTCTCTGCCCATCTTGCAGCAGGGACTTAAGAGAAAAGAAGAGGCCCGCAAGCTACTCACGGACGCCCTGGGAATGCAATTACTCGCAATCGAAGACGAGTGGCGCGCATGGGTCGCGGCGACGTACCCATTGAAAGGCGACAAGCCGAAAGAGCCGAAGAAACCGAAGCGGTAGCACCTGACGGGGCTTGGCTAGCGCTCCGACTCAGCGCGGCAGGATCTTGACGTTGCGGAAGCGAACGGGGTTGCCGTGGTCCTGCAACATCAATGGGCCGAACTCGACGGCCTCTGTGCCACTTGCGCTTCCTGTCGGCGAATCGAGCTCGACATTGTCCTGGATTTGGACTCCGTTCTGCCAAACGGACAGAGCGGGTTTTGAAGTCATGCTTCCCGCGTCGTCAAAGCGCGGAGCGCTGAACTCGATGGCGTAGTGCTGCCACTCGCCAGGCGCGAGGCAGACGGAAGCGGATGCGACAGAGACGTTGTAGATCGCACCACAGGTGTCCATGCCTGGCTCAATGCCGAAGCTGTCGAGGACTTGGACCTCGTAGAGTCCCTGCACGTAGACACCGCTGTTGCCCCGGCCCTGCCCCTTGGCGTTCGGCATGATCGGCGTCATGAAATCCAACTCGATCCGAGCGTCCCCAAAGTGCTCCCGTGTGAACAGGTTCCCGGTCCCGGCTCGAACTTCCATCGCACCGCCCCCAAGGTCTGTCCAGTCGGCGTCGCGCCCGTTTTGATGCCGCCACTCGCTCAAGCCCGTCTCGGGTCCAAGTGCCACAAAGGGTTCTATCGAGGGCGCAGTTACGCAGCTACCAAGGAGCAGGACCGTCGACAGAGCGACCGAGGTGATGGATGTTTTCATGGAGGCAAGCATAGCGAAGTCGGAACCGCCCGTCTCGGTCTAGCCTCGAGTCGCCGTTCCCTAGCGCTTGTGAGCTGATGGCTCGAGCGACGACGCGCGCCACCCCCATGCCCCCCCAAGCCGAGAACACCGACCCTCGTCGCGATCCGCTAGGTAGGAGACCCATCGGGACGGCCCCTGGGTGCCTTGGATAGTCCTTGAGCCATCCACAAATTCGAAAGCAGCCGCGCTCCTTTTTAGGAAGCGCGGCTGCCCTCATTCGGTAGCGCTAGGAAGATCTGCGCCCACATCGCCGGACTCTAAATCCGGGGTGCATCAGATCCTCCTAGACACTAGCCATGTAGTAGGACTTCATGTCCTCAAGACTCTTCATCTCGACGCCGCCTGCATTGCCGGCAGAGCCGAAGCTGTTCATACGGCTGGCGACGACCTCGGCCATGGCGATGCGGGAGGGCTTGAGGTAGTCGCGCGGGTCGAACTTGCCGGGCTCCTCTTGCAGCAGTTTGCGTATCGCGCCAGTGATCGCAAGGCGGTTGTCGGTGTCGACGTTAATCTTGCGCACGCCGTGCTTGATGCCCTCTTGGATGTCCGAGACAGGAACGCCGTAGGTTTCCGGCATGTCGCCACCGAACTCGTTGATGAGCGCGATCAGGTGCTCGGGCACGCTGGAGCTGCCGTGCATGACCATGTGGCAGTTCGGCATGCGGCGGTGGATCTCGGCGATCACGTCCATGCGCAGAACTTTGCCAGTCGGCTTCTTCTTGAACTTGTACGCGCCGTGGCTGGTGCCGATGGCGACGGCCAATGCATCGCAACCGGTCTGCTCGACGAAATCGCCAGCTTCAACCGGGTCGGTGAGGTGGTCTTTCGCCTCTTCTTCCGAGAGGCCAGCACCCTGTCCGTCCTCGATGCCACCCAAGCAGCCAAGTTCGGCCTCGACGGTCACACCAGCGGCGTGCGCGAAGTCGACTACCTCTTTCGTGACGCGGACGTTGTAGTCCCATGATGCGGGCGTCTTTGCGTCCTCTTCCAGGCTGCCATCCATCATCACGGACGTGAAGCCCATGTCGACGGCGCTCTTGCACGCCGACGGCGCGTTGCCGTGGTCGAGGTGCATCGCGATCGGGATGTTCGGGTTCAACTCGGCGGCGGCCAGCATCAGGTGGCGCAGGTAGTTATCCTGGCTGTACTGGCGCGCGCCTCGGGAAGCCTGCACAATCACAGGCGAACCGGTCTCATTCGCGGCCATCATGATGGCCTGGATCTGCTCCATGTTGTTGACGTTGAAAGCGCCCACGCCGTAGTTGTTTTCGGCAGCGTGGTCCAGCATGACGCGCATCGGGATAATAGCCATGGAGTCGTTCTCTTGAAAAAAAGGAGGGGTGAAGGTGAGTTGTTCGAAAAGAGAGATTACCCCCTATCGTGTGCCCTAGGGGCTAAATCCCTTCCGTTTCGATGCCGTTTTGGGCCAATAGGGCAGCCGTAACGCCCGGGCCGTTGACGGGGACGCCGCTTACGTGGGTCGTGGCGACCCCGCACGAGGGAGAGAACTCTTTTAGGATTGCGCGGCCGATGCCCTTGGATTGGCACAGTTTGAGGCATGCCTGTGCGCCCGCGAGGAACGCACTTGAGACATCATCCCCGGCACCTGTGACTACCCGATCGGTGCCTTCTAGCACCGCCTCCGCGCTGTGCGCCTCGATCCAGGCCGGTGTGCGGGGTGTGGAAAGGCCGCCTTCGACCTCTGGGCAAAACGGGACGGCGCGCGCGCCCAGCTCTGCCAGGCGCCGAGCTAGTTTCGAGCCGGCGTCGGCGTGCCCGCCGTCATAGCGGCACTCGCGTCCGCACAAGCAGGCGCTGACAAGGACAGGAGTGGCGTTCGAGTCTTGCATGGCGCTTGCTAGACTACACTTCCGCAGGCGGAACGAACAGCTTCCCCCGAGCGCGCCCTCCCTCCGTACTATTGCTATGACAAACGAACAACGAGTGCTCCTGCCTTTGGCCGACGGTTTCGAAGAGATCGAGGCCATCACGATCATCGACGTACTTCGACGCGCCGGTGTGGTCGTGCGGGTTGCTGGTTTGGCCGGTGCGACGATCGCACGCGGCGCTCATGGCGTCGGTATCGAGGTTGACTGCAGCATCGACGACGTCGACTTGGACTCGATCGAAGCCGTCGTACTTGCGGGAGGCCTACCCGGGGCGACGAGCTTGCGCGATGACAAACGGGTGATCGCAGCGCTGCAGCATATGGCCGAGCGCGGCCGTTGGATCGCCGCGATTTGCGCAGCGCCGATCGCGTTGACTGCAGCGGGGCTCCTCGCGGACGAGAGTGTACGGGCTACTTCATACCCAGCTTTTCGCGACCAACTTGGCAACGCCGAAGTTGTGAACGACGAACCCGTTGTGATCAGCGGACGCATTATCACCAGCGCGGGCCCCGGTACGGCACTAGACTTTTCGCTGACATTGGCGGCAGTGCTTGTCGGTCCCGAGCTGGCCTCGGAAATTGCCTCGGCGATGTTGACCGAAATGTCGCTCAACGCAGCCTTACACACAAACCGCTAGCGCCTTGAGCCGAAACTAATGCAAGAGATTTGGAGTGAGCTTCAACGGCTCGCTGAACTCGGCTCGTCCTGTGCGCTGTGCACAATCGTATCGACGCAGGGTTCGACGCCCGGCAAAGAGTCGATGAAGATGCTCGTGCGCGCGGACGGCTCGTTCGTGGGCACGGTGGGGGGCGGCTGCTTGGAAGCGGAAGTCCTAGAAGCGGCTTTGGAATCAATGGAGGACGAGCGTCCGCGCCGACTCGCCTTTGCCCTCAACGAGCGCGACTACCCCGACAGTGGCTTGGTCTGCGGAGGCCGCCTGGAGATTTTTGTGGACCCACAAGTTGAACCGCACCTGTTTCTATTCGGAGGCGGGCACATCAGTGCCGCCTTGGCCTCGCTAGCGAAGGGCGTGGGTTTTCACGTCACTGTCTTCGACGATCGCGAGGCGTTTGCGACGCCAGACAAGCACCCCGATGCGAACGAGGTACGGTGTTTGGAGTTCGCTGATGCTGTGGCGGCATCGGTTGAAGCTACGGGGCCCGGCGACGATGCGAGTGCGCGCTATTTTGTGGTCTGCACGCGCGGCCACCAGGATGATGAGCTGATCGTCAAGCTACTACACGATGCGCTTGGCGGCCGCCTGCCGAAGTATCTGGGCATGGTGGGCAGCCGGGCGAAGCGTGCGACCCTGTGGAAGAGCCTGGAGGTAGCCGGCGTTGCCAAGCCGTTTTTCGAGGGTGTACAGAGCCCGATGGGACTGGACATCGGTGCCAAGACCCACGAGGAGATTGCCATCAGCGTGGTTGGGGAGCTGATTCGCGTGCGGCGACTGGGGTCGTAAGGCCCCGTCGAGTACGCACATTGACGCAGCGGGCTCTTCCTTATATGCTCCGGGGCCAAATCGCGCCATCACGGCGTAACCGGGCGAGCCCTTTGGGGTACCCCAAGGGCTAAACCACCCCCCGAATTCGAATCGAAAGACTCATGCGCACCTTTGCACTTATCACTGGCCTCGTCATGGCCGCCGCCCCTTCCTTCGCCGATACGATCCACACCGCTGGCGGTAAGTCGATCGCCGATGTGACGGTCCTTTCAGAAGGTCTCGACAAAGTGCTCTATAAGGACGGTCGCACCGAGCGCAGCATCGATGCGCAGAACGTGATTTCGGTCGTGTTCACCGACAAGCCGCGCGCGATGATGGAAGCGGATGGCTTCCTGCTCGACGGCGACCTTGGCAGCGCGGCAATCGTCCTTGACGATTACGTTGGGGCAATCTTGGCGGGCGCCGAAAAGGAGCGCAAGAAGTGGGCTCCGGCCAACGCCGCATGGCGTGTCGTCGAGCTGCGCCAAGCGCTTGGTGATCTCCCCGGCGTCGTATCTGCGGCGACCCGCGTGATCGACAACTACGCAGACACACGCTACCTGCCCGGTGCGTACCTCGCCAAAGCGGACGCTTTCTACTGGAATGAAGAGGGCCCAAAAGCTCAGTCGACCCTGAAGAATTTCGAGACGGCCATCACGGCGAAGGGTATGTCCGAGCGCTGGCGTATGGAGTGCGACCTAGCGTTGATCCTGACCAACGACGGCCTTAGTGCGACCGCTCGCCGCACGGCACTGAGCGGTGTAAGTGGTCGCGCAGGCTCTGCGTTTGCCACGGTAAAGAATCGTGCCCTTGTCGCGCAGGGGGAGAGCTTCTTGAGCGAGGTCGTGGTCTCAGCGGACAAGGCAGCACAAAATGTGCCCGCCGCCCTTAAGGTTTTCGAAACCGTTCTCAAGGACCCGAAAGCAGACGATGCAACTCTTTCAGGGGCCTACGTCGGCATGGGAGATTGCCTCTTCCACAGCGCCGCCAAGTCGCTGGATAAGGACGAGCTCAAGAAGGCCGCACTCGCGTATCTTCGCGTCGCTGCTGTCTACCCCGAGCAAAGTCGGTACGTTGCCAAGGCGCTCTTCTACGGCGGCCGCAGCTTGGATCTGATGGGCGACGACGAGAATCAGGACCGCGCACAGAAGCTATACGCCGAGGTGTACTTCACCTTCCCCGAGTCCAACTGGGCTCGCGAGGCGAAGAACTTCAGCCGCCGCTAAGGCGAACTCCCGAGGTTCGCAGAGCTCGCTCTGGGGCATCGATTGGACCGAGGATTAAGCCAAGCGGCTGCTCTCCTGAAAGGGGGCAGCCGCTTGTTTCGTAGGCGTTAGGGATTTCCTGTTCTCCGGGGAGGGCTAGGGCGCCCATGGGCTTCGAGGGAGTCTTGGAGAACATCGGAGCCGTAATCCCGGTTATTTAGGGGCAAGAAATGACGCACTCGGAATCTCGGGTTTACGAGCCTAGCTAGCGCTAGGGGCTCGTCTCCCCGCTTGTGCCACCAAGCCATCGGCGTTGTAAATCCAAGTCTGCTAGGGCCGAGCGGGATCGATTGTCGACTTGCCGCTGCCCGCCTCCGCCACCCAACCGGTCCGTCCGGATCTCCGGGAGAACAGACTTGTCCGAGAACGACCACACACTGATTCACAACTCCGCTTGGAATGACCTAGATGGGGAGATTCCGGTGCTGCGGCGTTTCTTGCAGTCGCGCTGCCGGGATGACTTCGAAGCCGACGACGTCATCCAGGAGACACTCATGCGCGCCGCTCGCTATCGTCGCCACCTGCACTGCAAGACGAAGCTGCGCTCGTGGATTTTGCGCATCTCTCTGAACGTGCTCTCCGACCTCATCCGGTGCGAGACTCGCTTGGGCCGCCGTTTTGGGAACGATGAGTCCACGATGTTTGATGTGCCATGCCCAGATTCGGTCCCGTTAGATCCGATGATTGAAGTCGACGGGCACGCCTCTCCAACCGAGAATGTGATGGGCCTGATCGACGACGCGCTTGGCAGGCTGCGAAATCGCGACCGCGCCTTGATCAGCGACTATTACGGTGGGGCGATGAGTTGTCGCGAGACGGCGGAGCATTGCGAGGTTCCCGTCGACTTGGTCAAGGTTCGATTATTTCGCGCGCGCAAGCGGCTTCGGGAGATCGTTCGAGGCGAGCTTGCACAGCAGCGGCGCACCAGAGGGATCGGTGCGATCGGGGCCTAAGTCGATGGCACGCAACTTTGTCAGCGCGGGAGGGCGCGCATCGCTATTTCTGTTTATTGGAGCTTGCGGGGGGAGCTATGCGAATAGCTGGGAGGCCTCGGGCATCGAACTCTTGGAGACATCCGAACAGCTGGCGCTCTCCGGGTCCCGCTTCGAAGCGCCCGCGCTCGACGGACCGGCGATGCGTGCCCTGGAGCGCGCACGTCAGAAGAAACAAGCGCTTCGCGGCGAGCGAGGCGAGCGCTTGACCAAGCTCCGCCTAGAAGCGATCGATGCCTACCAGCGCGTGCACGAGCGTTGGCCTGAAGCTGGCGGGATCACGGCCGAGGCCGCGTTTCGAGCTGGCGAACTCCTGCGAACTGGCGGCGCACCCAACCTGGCGATACAGGAGTTTGAGATTGCGGTCGGCACCCGGGAGGGCGGCGAGTTCAGCGCTCGCGCACGCTACGAGATTGGGCACGTACAGCGACGCGAAGGCAGGTCCGAGCTCGCCCTAGCAGCATTTGAGGAGCTAACCGCCAGCCCCGCCGCCGACGATCACCTGCGCGACATGGCTTCGCTCTGGTACGCGAAGGTCTTATCCGAAATCGACCAACCCAGAGATGCCGAGCGCGTACTTCGTCGCCTGGTCAAATGCGCTGTGGCTCCCACGGACCGCATTCGCGCTTATGACGAGCTGATCGTGATGGTTGTTGATCGAGCCGAGCTCGAAGGCGCATCCGGCTGGCTCCGGGAGTGCAAAATGAGCGTGGCGGAAGAGTCTTTGGCGATGACAAAAGAGGGTGAGCGCATTCGAAGCGCCCTGGAAAACATGCGCGGTCTCAAGGCCCTTCGAAGCGCAATTGAGCAGCGTATGGCGCAGCCGGGATACGATCCTTTGCGGTAGGGCAAGTTGGGCGGCTAGAATGTCGTGGAAGCACTTCCTGTCCTGTTGCCTCTCCCCATCGAAGCCACCAAATCGAAGCCACCAAAAATCGTCGCGCGCGTGATCATTCCCCCCTCTCCTCGAACCCTACCCTCGCTCGCTATTCTGCTATTGGCGGTTGGTTGCGGGGAATCTCCCTCGATGGCCACGAAGGATTCCCAGACCGGTGCTGCGCCCAACGTGCTATTGATCTCATTGGACACTTTGCGCCGCGATTTTGTGGGTGCCTACAATCCGAAGCAAACGACAACGCCGAGCTTGGATGCCTTCGCAAAAAAGAGCCTGCAATTTGAGCAGGCCTTTACGCATCACCCCTGGACGCTGACCGCCCATGCGACGATGCTGTCGGGCCTATATCCGACGGTGCATGGTGTATTGAGTGACAGGAAGATGCGTGACGAGGTCACGCTGATGCCCGAGATTTTTCAAGACGCTGGCTATGCGACGGTCGGCGTCGTCGATCAGTGCATGTGGGTGAACCCGCGCTTTGGATTTTCGCAGGGCTTTGGCAACTACCTTGTCGTGGCCAAGCCGGCGGGACCCAAGGTCGACACGCTTCTGGCCCAGATCGATTCGGTCGGCGGGCAGCCATTCTTTGGATTCCTACACCTCTTCGACGCGCACTCCGATGCGGAGAAGCTGCCGTACGATTCGGCGCCCGCATACATGGAAGAGTACGCCGGGTGGTACAAGGGCGACTTCGACGGGACGCTCGAGGAGCATCCGGAGTGGGGGCACTCCTCGGCCTTGCTGATCCGTATGAACGAGGAAGGTGCTGTGCTCGAGGGTGATGATGCGCGCTACCTAGAAGATTTGTATCGCGCCGGAATTCGAACGATGGATGAGCAACTAGGAAGATTGCTAACGGAACTCGAGCAGCGCGGTTTGTTGGAGAATACTGTGATCGCAATCGTTAGCGACCACGGAGAATCGTTTTACGAGCACGGGCTTTCGCTGCACGAAGGGCAATACGACGAGCTATTGCGGGTTCCCTTTTTGATTCGGGCGCCCGGCGCTGCAGCGGGGACGACGGAAGAGCCCGTGGGGTTGGTTGACCTGGCGCCGACCTTATTAGAGTTGGCGGGTTTGAATAAGCACGCGGATATGCAAGGGCGTTCGCTGGCGCCACTTCTACACGGGACGGGGTTCGCGGAGAGCAGCGATTATGTCCTTCTGGACAACAGCATGTTCCTGGGATTGCGATCGCAAACCCAGGCCGCGATATGGGGTCCCGAAGGTGTTGGTGTTTACGATATGCAGAACGATCCTGAACAGCGGACGAATCTAGCCGAGGATCAGGCCTGGGCCCCGCGCGTTGCCGAGCTCGCAAAGTGGTCTCAGGCCCAGTACCAAACCATGGAAGAGCTGCGTTCGCGGCTGGCGGCCCTGCCCGGGACGGTCGAAATCTCGGCATCCGATGGGGCGGACTTACACGCGATCG
>Ga0315322_10002520_pt1 | contig 14138 bp, 8 predicted proteins | sample M110021515metaG_FD_203461 | JGI IMG/M metagenome (GOLD analysis project Ga0315322, IMG submission 203461) | Ammonia-oxidizing marine archaeal communities from Monterey Bay, California, United States - M1 100m 21515 | ecosystem: Environmental > Aquatic > Marine > Intertidal zone | place: USA... | reverse complement strand
TCTCAGGGACAGTGGCTTCTCAGGGACAGTGGCTTCTCAGGGACAGTGGCTTCTCAGGGACAGTGGCTTCTCAGGGACAGTGGCTTCTCAGGGACAGTGACTTCTCAGGGACAGTGACTTCTCAGGGACAGTGACTTCTCAGGGACAGTGACGGCCGTCTTTTGGATCAGCGAATCAAGAGGTGGGCTGGGTAGCCAAAGATCATTTGGGCGGCTTCTGGATTTCGTTGCGTTGAAATCTGACGTTGGGTGAGACGGGGACCGCAACGTGAACATGGGACCCGGTTCAGTCTGACTGCATGCGGATTGACAATTCGTCATTCTGCACAAGAACTTCGTAGGTTTGTACGTTGTGTTGCGGGATATTCTGTTCCCTGCACAGGCCATCTTTGATACCGAATCCCCAGTAGTGAATTCGGCAGTGAATGACGTCTTCCTCAATGCAACCTCGGACCAGTGAAGCACCGGCATGGGGGCATGGATCATCGATCGCGTAAAAACCGTCAGACAGGTGATAAACACCGATCCTCTTCCCGTTGATTTCAAAGCACCTGGCTTCACCAACGGCAATGTCTGCCGTCCGACAAACAACTTGAAATTCAGCCATCGGAGTCAACCGGGATTGTGTTCAACACACCAACGCAATCGCTGCATCAGTGGCTCGAGTTGGCCAAGGTACATCGAGAAGGTTGGTGGGCTCAGCTGAAAATGCCAAGCGGCGGTGAGCCGGTGTTGTAGGAATAGAAACGTCCGATGTTCGGCAGTACCAAGTCCAGGTCCGAGGCATTGTCGACACCGAACCACATAGCTAACTCTGCAGCCAATTCATCAACAGACGTTGTTGGAATCAAGCGTCCTCGGCCTAGGTCGAGGTCCCCATTCGTTGGATCAATGGGACTGCTTAACGACTGGGGGAAGTCTCCGAAAACCTTGCCGCCGTCGATTCCGCCGCCCATCACAAGTTGCTGACCACCCCATGCGTGATCAGACCCCTTGCCATTGCTGCCCAAAGTTCGGGCGAAGTCAGAAGCTGTGAATGTGACCACGTCGTCAGAACAACCCAGTTCCGTCATTGCTGCGTCAAAAGAGCCAAGGGCGCGACTGATCTGAGGCATTAGATTGTTTTGCGCGTCGAGCAGATCGGCATGGTTGTCAAAGCCTCCCAGAGAAATGAAGAACACTTGTCGGTTTTGCTGAAGAGTGTCGCTGGCACCAATGACTTGGGCAATCTTCTTGAACCGCTGGCTTAGACTCTCTGGATCAAACTTGGTATTGATCGTGACGTTATCAACTTTCTCGTTGAAGTCGATGGCTGCATCGATCGAGTTGCGATTGATTTCTGCGAATGTTTGGGCCAAAAGGTTCGAATAGGTTTGGTTCAGGATATTGTCCATGTTCTTCTTGAACATTTGATTCTGCTTGTTGTTTGTTTTGTAATACGTGACCTCGGTCGCGCCGTTTTGACCAATGATGTAAGGAGTCACATTGTTCCCATTCTGGAACATATTGACTCCGTTGATTGACACGTTCATGGAAACGTTTGGGTTTTGGTTGGTTGACGCAAGCAGGTCAGCCATTCGCCCGCCCCAGCCCGTGATCTGAGACCGGGTATGAGGAGCACCGGTCATCCAGTGACGTTGCAGGTCAGCATGCGAAAACAACCCTAATGGCAGATTCGATCGGTTGTCGTAATCTGTGCGGTTAGTCGGTTCTACCAGAGACCCGATATTTGCAACAAATGACAGTTTTCCGTCGTTGTACAGTTTGGCGACCCCACCGTTGACACCATTGTTGACGTCGGTTGATGTGTCGTCACGTGCATCATGCCCAAGTTGTGGATGCAGTCCAAAGCTGCGCCCCGATAAGTTTCCTGGGTCATTGATGGCAAGGAGAGCACTTTCTTCCAACGCTAAGCCACCCGGATTGTTGACGGCATCGTCGTAGCCACCTCGCGCCGACGCGTAGTCGTCGTACTCGGCAGGGTTGTTACTGCTGGGATTATTGCGTGGCACCAGCATGTTGAACGAGTCATTGCCCCCGTACAGAAAAAGACACACCATGGCCTTGTAACCACCTCCGCCACCGCCGGCAGCAACCGCAGCCTTGGTTGCCTGTAAGTTCAGCAGCGTGGATACCAATGAAGCCTGAGTCATCATCCCACAGCCTGCCGCAGCAGCTTTTAAAATAGAGCGTCGAGACGCGATTTCCGCTGAAGTTTTCATGGCTTGAAACTTATTGAGATTGGGTGGAGGTTGGAACGGTTGAGATAAGGTCGGCGACCCTCCCGAGTCGCCGATGGTTTTTAATGTGCTGACACCACGGGCTGTCAGCGAATCCCGAATTGCCCGGGAATACTTCTCGATTAAGCAGTCTTATTCTTCAATCGCACAGTCGGGTGACACCAAGACAGCGAGCAGCAGTTCTTCTAGTCGCATCTCGTTCTCGTTTTCGGCAGTGCTTTCAGATGTGATCGCGTTGATGATGCTGGTTTTGGTCTCTTCGCTGAGGCTGCCATTGCAAAGCAGTAAGTCGAAGCGACGCAATAGCTCCGGCAGATTTGCATTGTCCTTAGCTAATTCCAATTCCGGTGTCAAATCAAACGATATTGTTAGCTGAACACCATCACGCATGGTGTATCGCACGTTTCGACTTCGCGTCCAGTAACTGAACCGGTTCATCAGTCGATTGCTGGTCACGGCAGTCATCACTTGAAACTCAGGAGCGAAGAGGGCTTCTCTGGGAATGCGTTGGGACGGACGATAACCGATCAAGTCGCCGGGGGGTTGGTAATCCGGTACGTAAAAGTTGAAGACGCTGGGTGCGCGAAACGGCATTTGACCCAAGTCGTCTCGGAGGCCGCCCACGAGAGCCATGTACGGAACTCCGGTTGTAGCGTCAGATTTGGCGTAGTTGCTGGACGGTCGCAGAGCGCGAATCAGCGAAGTGACACGCTGGATCGGTTCACGTAGACGACTGTATTCTGTGCCTCGTGTCACCACTTCGACCCGCAGTGGTTCGCGTTTTCTGAGGGCACGTTGACCACGTACTGCTTCCGGATCCAACAGGATCGCCTTGACGACTGCTTTCATGTCACCACGCACTCCCTGACCATTGTCACGGAATTTCCGAGTGACCCGGCGAGTGTAACCGCGTGAAGGATTCGATTTGACCAAACGCTGGATCAGCAGGCGACAAATGAAGGGTGGAACATTACTGTGTTCCGCAATCACATCGAGCCCCTGGTTCACTTCCGCCAAGGCGGCTTCATTCGTCAGTGGATCCGGGAGGGCATTGAGCGTTGTTCCAAAAAGGGTCTTGCTGCCGACATTACTTCCGTAGCCCGGTTCACCGATCACATCGGAGTACTCCTTGTTGTTGTCATGTTCCTGATAGTGCATCTGCATGGGATCACCGTAATTGCGTCCCGCGTAAAAACTTGTGCTCGTGTTGTGTTTTGACTTGAATCCAGTGAACAGTCTCGCTAGTTCGGTGATCCCCTCGTTGTCGTAAGTAGGAATCAGTTCACCTTGTTCGTTAACTTTCAAACGCCCATCCTGTTTCAATTCATACAAGCCGATTGAAAACAGTTGCATGATCTCTCGCGCGTAGTTCTCATCTGGCCAACGCCCTTTAGTCAGATCGGCTTTGCGGTTTCGATAGGCACTGAGATAAACACCCATGCATTCGTGAAAGGTCACGTTACCTAACAGGTCCCGGTAATTTCCATCCGCATGATTGGCCAACATGTCGTAGTAGTTGCTCATGCCCAACCAATCAGGAATCGACTGCTCGTCGTTTCCAATGTTGCGCGCAGTGTTGTTATTGAAGCCTGTGCCACTATCGCTGATGACAAAAATCTGCGAGAGCGCGAAAGCTACCTTTTGACGCAACTGATCTTCACGCGTTAATGCGATGTGCCACCAAGCCTGATAACGGTAGTTCGCAATCCCGATGCTCGGTTCGGTCACGGTTTGACCATCTGCTGCAACCATCTCTCGAGCAACTTGCTCATGGGATGAGGCTTGGAGTGTGAATTGCTGGTCGATCCACTCGCCACAGGCGCGTCGATATCCAACCTGCCGAATTCGATTCGACAACGTGTCAATCATCTCCTGCGTGGGACCAAAGGTTGCTTTTGATAGGAACTGCGCAGCCCTCAGGTCACTGCGGATTTTCCGGACGTCACCACGGCTTTCCGCTTCAAAAGTACCGCCGTACGTCGGACTCGATAAATTGACCAGAACCAGAAAGGTGCCAAGCCATAGCACTGAACTCGCACAGTAGCCGTGAGGGCCACAAATCAAAGAACGCAGGTAACGCATTGTTTACCGCCCGTTTTTGCTGAGAAAAGTTGGCACAACGTCCGGTTGCGCAGATTAGGACTAGCTGGCTTGGCCAATCGAGGCCCCGTGCCAGTGACCCAGATCATAATGGTGTTCATTCGCTCAATCAAATGCAGAAAAGGGAAAAATGAGCAACCCTGCCTCTGTAGAGGGGGGGAGAGGTTGGTTGCCGTCTCGCTCTCGATCGAAAGTTCAGCAAGCATCCATTGCCTGTCGGGCCGCAGAAAACCCTCACAACGGCTGTTGCTGAACGAAAGTGCTGCCGCGCAGAGTATTTTTGGGAGCCTTGCGAGGCGTATCCGAGTGGATGCCACAACGGCGGTTTGCGGGTTGTGGGTTATCTGGTGCGCACTAATCGCGTCAGCAGAGCTCCTGCCATTGAAGCTTCACGACGAATTGGCGTCTCGCTTCGCGGTCGAGTTCCGGCGCGCTGTGACTGCCATTCGCTTGGAGAGAGAGTTTGGCGTGACAAATGAATGGTTCTCAATCGTTCCCAATCCGCTCGGTACGCCCTGGTCTGATCATGTTGACTGGCTTGGGGGAATGGAGTTAGGTCTGCTCGGAGCATGGGCATTTGTCGGGGGACGCGTACTGGGACGGCTGCAAGGCTGCCGCCACGCGGATAAGGTTCACAAATCGGGTGACTAAGTTCGATTTGGACGGCGAGTGTTTGGAACGTCGCGAGAAATTGTCTGTAGTGCGGCGCGAGGCGTTGCTTCGCTTCTGGCGGCAAGAGTTCGAGTATCCATGGCAGGTCTTGCATAAGAACTCGGATATTTGACCATGTTTCTCGGAAACCGGGCCCAAGCGGGCCGCCGGCGTGGAAAGGGGAAGACTGAACCTCAGCGTAGAGTTGATGACTGGAATGAATCAGCCGGTTCAGAAACATTCTCTGTGTTGGGTCCAAGGCAGCGTGGTAGGTCAGCAAACGCGACAGATACTGGGTGGCATCCCGATATTCACGCGTAGCGTGAAACAGCGGTGTTGCATGAGCGGCGTGAAGCCGTGTCTGTGGAAAGAAGAGAGCGGTCGTGATTAGCGAGAGCATTGCGGCGAGAAACTTTTGCATGAAACATCTCCGTACGTTCAGGGTTGGGTAGCCGTGTGTTCATGACGCATACACCATGCCACTTCGCGAAGGCTGCCAGGGGCAACGCTGTCCCAGACCTGACGCGAAAGCCTTTTTTTGGGCATGCTGCGACGATCGCACCGAGAATGGGCCACTTGTTTTCAAGCCCAAGTCACCTTGTGTTCAAGCTCAAGTCACCAAGTCGAGCCGTATCGTTCTGATGACATCGCACGGCTTGGTGTCGTCACTTTCAATGCTTGATTTTGTGAAACACAAAGGCTTGAGGAAAAGAACCGAAATTTCTACCAATTCGATTCAATCCTCCTAACCGGAAAAGTCGATACCTCAGGTGGAAAGAGCTCTGCTCGGTTGGTGCGCCAACCACTTCCGCCGGTCGCGGTGGTCGTTCGCAGTTGCTTTTTCCGTCCTCCCAAACGTTGCTATGAGCTCTATCACTGAGAGATACAGATGTCGAAGCCTGCCCTCAAAATTTTCCAAAGCCACGATAGCACTGACCGTCGCGAACGCGAATTGGATCGTATTGCTGGCGCAGCAGAGCCCAAGACGGTTGCTGTTCCTTTGGGAAAGGTCGTTCCATTGTTGATGGACGCGGTTGCAAATGACCGGGCATGGTTGAATGACTTTGCGGATGACACGGTACGGATTGATGCCGATTTGTATGAGGTTTTGTTGGCATATCAGCAAATCCAAAGTCGTGCTGCATGAATGAATTAAGCATTGTGATGTGTGACGCTAGAGTCACCATGCAATCGCCACTTGTCAAATTAAGGAAGAACCATGCGTTCCATTGCGGTGATCAATCAGAAAGGTGGCGTCGGCAAGACGACCAGTTCCGTCAATCTTGCAGCAGCGCTTGCAGAGGCAGGGCGGCGGGTTTGTCTTCTTGATCTTGACCCGCAGGCTCACGCTTCGCTTCATCTCGGCATCACTGCTGTGGATGGTGACGCGAGCATGTACGAGGTTCTATGTGGTAATGCTTCACTCGAGCAGGCCCGGCGAGTGATCAACGAAAATCTGTCGGTCGTTCCTTCAAACCTTGATCTTGCCGCAGCAGAACTGGAATTGGCGGGCGAAGTTGGGCGTGAAATGATTCTTCGCGACCGAATGCAGGAAGAAGAGAATGCCGATTACGATTACCTGATTCTTGACTGTCCTCCCAGCCTCGGTGTGTTGACAGTGAACGCACTGGTTGCCGTGAGTGAAGTGTTCTTGCCGTTGCAGCCGCATTTTCTAGCTCTGCATGGTCTCAGTAAATTATTACGCACAATCGAGGTCGTCTCGCGTCGATTGAATGGAAGCTTGCGGCTGTCGGGTGTCATGCTGTGCATGTACGATTCGAACACTCGCCTTGCCGCAGAAGTCACAACCGATATCGAGGAATTTTTCCAAGCCAGCAAGGGCGGAAGGGAATTCTTCCGTCAGGCCAAGTTCTTTGATACACGAATTCGAAGAAACATTCGTTTGGCCGAAGCACCCAGTTTTGGCAAATCGATTTTTCAGTACGCACCGCAAAGCAATGGAGCAACTGATTATCAGGGCCTCGCTGATGAAGTGCTCGAACAGGAATCTAGTAACGCGGCTTATACTCGGCAGGCAGCCGCCTAAGCAGAATGGAACGACCTGCACCGGGTGCGGTCGGTTTTGTAAACACGACCTAGTGAACAGGATAGGCTCACCGAGAGCTGACCCGAGTGTCTCTGTCGAGGCAGGACCGCCGCTGAATCTTGAGGGTCGGCTGGTGTGGCTGACTGGCTTTGTCAAGCGCGTCTGCGTTCTTTATCGCGTTCTCTATCGCGGGGCTCGCTGATTTCTGCGGAGTTGGCAAAAAAACAGTGGGTAGCATTGGCTGCAAACGTCATCACTTTTCGACGTGGGAGTGCCCGAGATTTCGATGGCGGGGGGCGGTTTCAGAGCCATGCGGCCCGTTTTCTTTCTTGAGTGTGCCCATGGATGGACGTCGCTCGCCAACTTGGGCGGGCGGAACTGGAAAGCCGGGCGGTTCTGTGCTGAGGGCGATGTGTCCCCAAGGCTTGGTGAACAAGTCTCTGCAGAGTGCTGCAAATTGCCGCAGTTCTCACGGTTTCCGGGGGGGAATGCACGTTTAGGCGTGCCGCCGATTTGATCACCCCTTTCTGTTCCGTTTCCGGGCCTCTAGCGTGTTATGGTACGTGGTCGCGATTTGCGGCTTTTCGACACTCAGAGAGGAAGTCTGGCAAAGGGCACATGGCGACAACGGAAATCAAGGTCAAAGGTGCCCGGGAACACAACCTGCGCGACGTGAACGTGACGCTGCCGCGAGGGCAGTTGATCTGCTTTTCGGGCGTATCAGGCAGTGGTAAGTCCTCGCTTGCTTTCGACACGCTCTATGCAGAAGGACAGCGACGCTACGTCGAAAGTCTGAGCCATTACGCGCGGCAGTTCATGGGCCAAATGCCCAAGCCCGATGTGGATCTGGTGAGCGGGCTTAGTCCCTCCATTTCAATCAGTCAGAAATCCACAGGGAACAATCCGCGGAGCACTGTCGGCACGATCACCGAGATTTATGACTTTCTGCGTGTCTTGTTTGCACGAGTTGGGACAGGACATTGCCCTGAGTGCGGGACCGCGATTTCAGCACAGGCCAGGGATGCGATTGCATCGCGGATACTCGCTTTGCCGCAAGACGCAACGTTGTGGTTGATGGCACCGGTCGTGCGCGGTCAGAAAGGAGAATTTCGTGACCTGTTTGAGGATCTCAGGAAACAGGGGTTTCTGCGCGCACGTGTCGATGGTGAAACGGAGCGGCTGTCCAATCCACCACCGCTTGATCGACAGCATCGACATCATGTTGAGGTCGTGGTGGATCGCATTGACCCAGATTCCCGCGATCGGGGCCGCATCAATGAGGCTGTGGATTCTGCCTTGCGGATGGGTGAAGCGACTCTGCTTGTTTCGCTTTCCGACGAGAACGATGACCAAGCCGGCGAGCCGAAACAGGACATCCTGTTCTCATCGCAATATGCTTGTGGTGGCTGTGGACGTAGCTTCAAACCACCGAGCCCTCAGTTATTCAGTTTCAATAGCCCTCAGGGGATGTGCGAAGGTTGCGATGGTTTGGGGCGACTCTATACGTTCGTGCCCGAGTTGCTGGTGCCCGACGAGAAGCTTTCCATCCGAAAGGGCGCCATCAAACTGCTTGGCAAATGGGGCGATCTAGGCCGTTATCGGCGACACATTTATCGCGGGGTTGCGGATGCGATGGATGAAGCAATGGATCTGGAATCGGGGACCATGCTGGAAGGCACATGGCAGGACTTGCCCGAGCAGTCAAAGCAGATTTGGTTGTGGGGAACTGATGACGCGCTGGAATTCACTTGGCGAGGTGGGCGGAAGGCGCAAAAGTACTCGGGTGCTTTTGATGGTTTCATACCAGAGCTGTTGGGAAGATATCGCAACACCCGCAACAAGATGCAGTTGCGGCAGTTTGAAAAGTACATGGACACGATGGATTGCCCCGACTGTCATGGACGGAGATTGAATCCTCAGGCGTCGGCAGTCACGATTCAGACGGGGACCCGTCAGTTCTTGGCAGAGGATCATGCAAAAGCCGATCTCTCATTGCCAGAACTTTGTGAGTTGCCGATCGAGAAGCTGAATTCGTTTTTTGAAACTGTTTGTCTAGGCGAGACGGAAGCGGTCATTGCGGCCGAGGCGCTAAAGGAAATCCGACAACGCATAGGCTTTCTGCTTGGTGTTGGTCTCGATTATCTGACGTTGTCGCGAACCGCGCCGACACTGTCAGGAGGCGAGTCGCAGCGGATCAGGCTTGCAGGACAGATCGGCAGTGGACTGGTCGGCGTCCTGTATATTCTCGATGAGCCATCGATTGGCCTGCATCCTCGAGATAATGATCGCTTGATCGAAACACTGCTTCGCTTACGTGACAGTGGCAACACACTGATCGTGGTTGAGCATGATGAAGACACGATGCGGGCAGCTGACTTGATTGTCGATTTTGGGCCGGGCCCTGGAATCAAAGGTGGCCGTATCGTTGCAGCGGGGGATGTGCAGACTGTTAGTGAAGCCGCGAAAAGTGTGACAGGACAATTCCTGTCGGGAAAACGATCCATCAAGCCCGCAAGTCAATTGCGCAGCGTTGACGAAAACGCAATGCTGACCATTCGCAAGGCCGCGTTCCACAATCTGAAAGGGATTGATATTTCCATCCCGTTGGGGACCGTCACCAGTGTCACGGGTGTGTCGGGTAGTGGCAAAAGCTCGTTTGTAGGCGGCATCCTGGAACCGTTGTTGCGCAATCGGTTGAACGGTGCTGAAGCGGAAGTCGGTGAACATAAAGGGGTCGAGGGGCTCGAGCATCTGGACAAGACCATCGCGATTGATCAGTCGCCCATCGGGCGGACTCCGAGAAGCAATCCTGCAACGTACGTCAAAGTGTTTGATGAGATTCGTAATCTTTTTGCAAGAATGACCGAGGCGAAAACCCGAGGTTACACATCCAGCCGATTCAGCTTCAATGTCGATGGTGGAAGGTGCGCGGCGTGTGATGGCAACGGGGCAAACAAGCTTGAAATGGACTTCCTGGCTGATATCTGGGTCAAGTGTCCGGTATGCCAAGGTCAACGCTATAACCGCGAAACACTGTCGGTCCAATTCAAGGGCCATTCCATTGCGGATGTGCTGCAGATGGACATCTCGCAGGCGCTGAAACTGTTTGCCAATATTCCCAAGATCGCTGAGAAATTACAGACCCTCGTGGATGTCGGCCTCGAGTATTTGAAGCTTGGGCAACCCTCTCCCACGTTGTCCGGTGGTGAGGCCCAGAGGATCAAGCTGTCGCGGGAACTTAGTAAACGTGAAACCGGAAAAACGTTGTACGTGCTCGATGAGCCGACCACAGGACTGCACTTCGCAGACATTGAGTTGCTGCTCAATGTGATTCAACGACTGGCCGATCGGGGCAACACGATCGTGATCGTTGAGCACAATGTTGATGTGATCAAAACCTCCGACTGGATCATTGACCTTGGACCTGAAGGGGGTGAGGGCGGAGGAAAAATAGTTTGTGAGGGCAGGCCTGAGGATGTGGCTCGCTGTGCGGCAAGCTACACGGGTGTGGCGTTAGCGAAGTCGCTTGGGATCAAACGCCGCAAGAAAACTGGCAAGGCCAAAGCGATTCGATCGCTTGTGACAGAGTCGCCTGCTGCCCGGACGCATGTCGTTGTCGAGGCAGCCAGCGAGCACAATCTCAAGGCCGTCAACGTACAAGTGCCTCGCGATGCGATGACCGTTTTCTGTGGACCCAGCGGCAGCGGCAAGAGTTCACTGGCGATGGCTACGATCTATGCCGAGGGGCAACGGCGATACGTCGAGTCACTGTCTTCCTATGCTCGGCAGTTTGTGGGGCAGGTGCAGAAACCCCACGTCGAGAAGATTGAAGGGTTGTCGCCTGCGGTTGCGCTGGAACAGAAAAACCTCGGGCATTCACCGCGAAGCACGGTTGGTACCGTGACTGAGGTCTACGATTACCTGCGGATCCTCATGGCACGTTTGGGCACGATGTACTGCCCCGATTGTCAGATTGCTGTGGGAACACAGACCCCCGATCAGATTGTTGAAAAGGTGATGGCAATGCCCGAGGGGACTCGTGCTTTGCTGCTCGCCCCCATCGAAGTACAGGCGGGTGAGGCGTCCCGCGATACGTGGCAATCTCTTCGAAGCACTGGGTATCAGCGAGTTCGAATTGATGGGCGAACCCTCGCATTGGATGATGCGAAACCGCTTGATCCACGTAAGCGACAGACAGTGCAGGTTGTGGTTGATCGAATCGTGATTCAGCCTGACGATCGCACGCGAATCACCGACAGCGTTGAGCAGGCATTGTCCTTGGGAATCGGTGTGCTGCAGATTGCGTTGGCTGATGAGGAGCGTGAGGAACCGTTGTGGAAAACAGAAACTCACAGTCAGCATCTGGTCTGTGGTTGCTGTGGCAGGTCATTCGCTGAGTTGACTCCGCATCACTTCTCCTTCAATACCGCCATTGGTTGGTGTTCTCAGTGTGAGGGCTTGGGGACACAGACGGGTACCAATCCCGCAGCCCTCGTAACCTCAACCGGGAAAACGCTGGTGGAAGGCGCGGCCGTGTTGTGGCCAGAGATGCAGCAGGCTGTATCCGGTTGGATGCTCAATGCACTTTCCCGCCAGACAGGAATCCCCATTGATGTTCCTTTTGATGACCTGACGGTGTCTCAGCGACGCGTTTTGTTCCGTGGCACAGGGACGCAGTGGATCGAGGTTCGGGAATCCGACAAGGAAGCGAAAAGTAAATCAACAAAGGTATTGTTTCGATACCAGTTCAAAGGGTTTTATCCTGCGTTGGATGAGGCCTCGCGGTTGACTCCCGGTTTGAGAGGCAAGCTGGAGCAGTTTACCGCTGAGATTGACTGCAGTGTATGCGACGGTTCACGGCTGACTGATGAGGCGGCGGCGGTGCGTTTTCGGGGGCATACGATTGCCGATCTGGTGCACATGCCACTGGACCGCCTTCATGAAGAAGTAAAAAGTTGGAAGTTCGATCGGCGCGAACGCAAAATCGCGGGAGAGCTCGTGCGTGAAGTGCGGGCTCGGGTTGGTTTCCTGCTTGATGTTGGGCTGAATTATCTCACGATGCATCGCGGGGCATCCACCCTGTCCGGTGGCGAAGCCCAACGCATCCGCTTAGCTGCTCAATTAGGCAGCGGATTGTGCGGAGTGCTGTATGTGCTTGATGAACCGACCATCGGGCTGCACCCGCGAGACAATCAGCGATTGATCGGTGCTTTGCACCGTTTGCGTGATCTTGGAAATACCCTGTTGGTGGTGGAGCATGATCGAGAAGTGATCGACAGTAGCGATTACTTGTGTGATTTTGGTCCGCGTGCTGGGCGCCATGGTGGTCGAATCATCGCGAAAGGTGAGCCAAGGGAAGTAGCACCTTACGACGACTCGGTCACAGCCGGTTACATCGACGGAACGAAGACGATCTCGGTACCCAGAGCCCGACGCCCTGTGTACAGCGGGGCAGGCACACCGTTGGTTGATTTCATTAAGGTAATTGGAGCGACTGAAAATAATCTGCAATCCGTGGATCTCGAGTTGCCTTTGGGTGTCTTGACTGCAATCACCGGCCCCAGTGGTAGTGGCAAGAGTTCTTTGATCGAGCAGATCTTGTACCCAGCCTTGGCTCGGCGTTTGCATCGAAGCAGGACCAAGCCCGGCAGACATGAAAAAATCGAAGGTTTGCGGTTCGTTGATAAGGTCATCCGCGTTGATCAATCTCCCCTGGGCAACACCCCCAGCAGCAACCCCGCAACCTACACCGGGGTCTTCGATCTGATTCGGCAGTTGTTTGCTTCGATCCCGTTAGCAGCCGAGAGACGTTACACGGCCAGAACATTCAGCTTCAATGTCTCGGGGGGCCGCTGTGAGACCTGCGAGGGAAGCGGGCAATTGAAAATCGAAATGCACTTCCTGCCCGACGTTTGGGTTCCCTGCGAAGAGTGTAACTCTCGCCGGTACAACGAGGACGTTCTGGAGGTCAAACTGCACGGGAAATCGATCGCAGATGTTCTCGAAATGCAGTGCGGCGAGGCGACCGAATTGTTTGCAAACTATCCGAGGATTTTGCGTACCTTGCAGACGTTGTGTGATGTCGGACTGGAATATGTGACGTTGGGACAGTCGGCGCCAACGCTCTCTGGGGGCGAGGCGCAACGGGTCAAGTTGGCAGCCGAACTGAGCAGACCAATGACGGGCAGCACGCTTTATCTGCTGGACGAACCGACCACAGGCCTGCACTTCGATGACATCGATAAACTGCTCAATGTGATGCAGAGACTCGTCGAAATGGGCAACACTGTGGTGGTGATTGAACATAATCTGGACGTCATCAAATGCGCGGACTGGATAGTCGACATGGGGCCAGGTGCAGGCGTGAACGGAGGGCAAGTCGTCTTTACCGGGACTCCTGAAGACCTTGCGGCTCAGGCTGCCGGTAAGCGAAGAAGAGGAAAGAATGCGGTGCCGATCTCCGTGACTGCACCATTCCTTGCCGATGTGCTGGCGGATAGAGAAGACGGGGCAGGCGATGCGTCAGTGGTCACATCTCAACCACGTGGGAAAACGAAAGCAACAGCCAAACGCGAAGCCACGGCGCAGAAGGTTTCTGCCGTCTCGGTGTCGGAAGCCCCGGAGAGTGCTGGAAAGAGTGCTGAAACCCATGTTGAAGAACGGGGCACAAAGCGGCGGCCAGCGATTGCAAGAGTTGATCCACCTGAAGATCAAAAGCCCAGTGGAGAGAAAAAGTCAGGTGTGCGACCTCAGTCGCGGTCAACGAACGGCGCGGGAAAGGCTACGCAAGGCAGTCCAGACTCACGTAGAAACGTGGGGGAAACGACCGCCGTGGTGCTTGAGCCTTGGAAAGCCTTGGGCCGAAAGTGGCATTCGCTTGACAAAGGGTTTGCGGATGGTGAAACGCCCCAGTGGCCGCTTGAAGTGGCTGAACGCACAGTGAAGCTTCTTGAGACCATCGCAGGACCAGAGTCCATCATCTGCTCAGCAGCCGATGGGTTTGAAGTCAAGCCTGAAGGATCTGATCAAGCATGGGCGGAAGTGAAGACAAAAGAGGTTGGCAGTCTGAGGATTACCCTTGCTGGTCCTGAATCCGCATTC
>Ga0315322_10002519_pt1 | contig 14149 bp, 12 predicted proteins | sample M110021515metaG_FD_203461 | JGI IMG/M metagenome (GOLD analysis project Ga0315322, IMG submission 203461) | Ammonia-oxidizing marine archaeal communities from Monterey Bay, California, United States - M1 100m 21515 | ecosystem: Environmental > Aquatic > Marine > Intertidal zone | place: USA... | reverse complement strand
AGTGCGGCGGCAGGCTGTTTTCGATTGTGGTGGAAGGGCTTCATGGGGAACAACACGTCGTGGGATCTTGGTGGAAGTTCACTTGAGTCACCACATTGTTGCAGAAAAAAAACAATGTTGCGTTTGCACATCATTGTCTGTGGCCTAATTTTCAGTGGTCTCGTCTTTGAGACTGCCGAATACGCTCGCTATGCATATGAAGGAAGATAACATGAACACTCGCATTTGCTCGGTCATCGCGGTTATGACGCTCGTGACCTTTAGTTCCGGCTGCACCGGAGTTAAGAATTTTCTGTTCGGTCGTGGTGCACGATGCGGACTCTGCAGAGGGGGCTCTGCAGGCCCTCAGTTTGGAAATGCAATGCAGGCGCCGAACCCTTCAGGGCCGTGCCAGCAACCTGCTGCTGGATGTAACGGTCAAGTTTACTCTGCACAGCCTTGTGGCGGTTGTGGGTCAACGGTTCCCAATAATTGTGGCTGTGGGACTTACGGAGCCGCTGATCCCTACCAATCCGGTCAGGTGATTCCGCAAAATGGCCAGATCATGGGAGGCACAGGCGTCCCTATGCAAACCGATAGCTTTAATGCACGTAAATTTGATACGGATGGAAGCAGAATCCTGTGGGAAGAGTCCGCTGGCGGCAACTCGCTATAAGACTGCTGGGATTTGAGCCGTCTGTTGAACCTGTTCAGAGCCAGTTAGCTAAACTGGTTTTACCGTAGCGAGCGACGGTCGGAGTAAAGCTGCCTTGGCAATGCTTTGCTCCGACCGTTCGGTTTTTTGTTTTACCCCGTACGTTGGTGCACGGATATGAGAGTTCGGATGAGTGTGTTGGATTCCGCTGGACTGCTGAATCGTCGCTATGCGTTGTGTAGTGGTTTGGCAGCGTTTGGGATGTGCTCACTGCCTGAGGTGAATGCTCAGGATCAGACCGATGAAAAGCCAGAAGAAGCGGGTGAGACACGCCTGAGTTATGAAACTCCCCAGGTGCAGAACTGGCGAATCGGTTTAGTACTCAAGACGCCTGTGACCTGCACGGATGTCTTCGCCACTTTTCCAGTTCCAATGAATTGGCCTGAGCAAAAGGTGACAGTCACAGGACGTACCATCGATCCACAGGTCACGGCGTGGGATACCCGTGAACTTGGCGGTGGGGTGAAGCAGGTGATGCTGAAAATGGCACGCGTGCCAGCAGGTTCCACCGTGGAGATGACTTTCAATATTGCCATTGAACGATCGCGGATTGTCGGGCCCACTCAAACTGACGATCTCGTGATCCCGGCTAAGGTAGGGCGTGATTTGCGGTTCTTCCTTTCCAGTAGTCCGTATATCGACAGCAGTAATGCACGTATCAAGGCTGCGTGGCGGGGGCTTGCAGCAGAAGAGGTTCCCAACGCTTGGGCACGTGTTGAGCAGATCTATGATTTTGTGCGCGAGAAAGTCAAATATGTGGAGGGTTCACTGAAGAACGCCTCTCAGGCACTGCGAGAGGGACGCGGGGACTGTGAAGAAATGACGAGTCTGTTCGTCGCCCTGTGCAGAAATGCAAAAATTCCTGCTCGCATGGTCTGGATCCCCGAGCACTGTTATCCCGAGTTCTATCTTGAAGACGCTTCCGGTAAAGGCCATTGGTTCCCTTGCCAGGCTGCCGGCACCCGTCAGTTCGGACGGATGGATGAATATCGGCCTGTGCTGCAGAAGGGTGATCGCTTCAAGGTGCCAGAAAAACGCACGCCAACTCGCTACGTGAGCGAGTTTTTCAAGTGCGACAAGAAGGGCAAGAGTGACCCAGATCCAAACTTCATTCGTGAAATCATTGACGTTTGAACGACCAGGCGACAGAAGCGGCCTGTGGTTCAGTCACTTCGTTTCGCCACTAGGATCTGTCTCAGCATTTGAACTATCCGCCGCTTCAGGAATACTTGGTGTTCCTGACCGTGCTGCTGTTCAATCGTCTTTCTTTTCGCCTTTGCCTTTATCAGGATTTGCTTCGGAAGCTTTGTTCTTTTCGGCTTCCGAACCGTTTTGACCCTTTTGGTTTTTGGAGTCGTCCGGCTTTGACTCTTCTTTTTGCAGAGTGGGGTCTTCAAGGGTCGCCAGTTCCACCTTCAGCATGATCTCTTTGCCTTTTCGGTAGATTTTGATGTCCTGGATCGAACCCACAGGTTTGCGTTCAACAATCTCTTGAAAGCTGCTTGGGTCGCTGACTTTTTCGCCGGCAAACTCAAGAATTACATCCAACGGTTCAATCCCCGCCTTTTCTGCAGCTGAGTCCTTGGTGATTTGGTAAGCGAGTACGCCCAAGCCAACGGGCAGTTTGAATTTGCCTGCGATTTTTGGATTCAATTCCGCCATGCGGATTCCGATAGCAGCGCGGCGTACTTTGTTGTGTTGTGCCAACTCATCGGCAATCCACTTCGCTTGATTGATCGGGATTGCAAAGCCGATTCCCTGATAAGAACCGTTGCGTGAGGCAATGGCGGTGCTGATTGCGATCGCACGTCCATCCAGATCGACTAGTGGTCCGCCAGAGTTTCCCGGGTTGATTGCAGCATCAGTTTGCAGCAGACGGCCTCGGCTGATCCGCCGTAAGGCGCGATCTTTCGCACTGATGATCCCGGCGCTGACAGTCGCTTCCAAGCGGAACGGACTTCCAATCGCCAGCACCCAGTCACCAATTTCTAGTAGGTCGGAGTCGCCAAGTTCGACTGCAGGGAAGCCGCCTTCGCGTTTGATGTTGAGTGTTGCTACGTCGCTATCGACATCGCCGCGGACTGCCGTTGCTTCTACTTCAGTTTCGTCAGCTAATTTGACTACAACCCGTTTTGCGCCGGTAATGACATGGTTGTTGGTGATGATCATTCCATCCTTCGACACGATGACGCCACTGCCAACACCCGTGAGTTGATTCTTGTCCGGTTCGGGACGCTCCTCCGGTTTGGAGTCACCTTGAAGAGGATTCGCTGGTGCAGCAGGCGGATTTTGATTCGCCATCACATTGACTTGCCCGTAAGACAGGATCGTGACAGTTGCGGGGGTGGCTTTTCGAGCCGCATTTCGAAACGCTCGTGATAATGCACGGGGGCCAACCAGCAACTCCAGTTCGGCTAAATCCAAATCACTGATCTCAATTTTTGTTTTGCCGGCGGGAGATTCTGCTGCGGCGGAGCGGGAAGGCGTCTCCTCGCTGACACTTGTGCTTCCCGCGTCGGGATCGTCCGCGGAGACAACACTCATGCTGAGGACAATTATCAGCATGGCCGCACACAAACCGGTCAAGCTTCGCATCTGAGCAAAGCCACGCAACCGCTGGTTACCAAGAAGATTAGTCGAGGTGCCGTTGATAAATGTGTCATTTTCGGAGCATCTCTTGCACCAAACGTTGTACATGCTGAATCCAGTGGTCGTGTTTTGCATTGACTGCGAGAGATCGTCTTCGGGGAAGATCCAAATCGAATCGCCTTTTCTTCGTTCATGTAATATAACGGGCATTCAAGACCTTGTATGGTCCGTCTTCCTCGAATCCGCGGCGAACACATGTACATTCCGAGCCTGTTGGTCAAGAAAAGAGAGGGGCAGGCTCTGACAAACGAGGAAATTCATTTCCTGATTGATGGGTTTTGTAATGGTGATGTCGAGGATTATCAGATGTCTGCTTTCGCGATGGCTGTCTGCTTGCGGGGAATGAATCGGCGGGAAACGACTGCTCTGACCCAAGCGATGTTGGATAGTGGAGATCGGCTTCCGAGGAATCACAGTAATCCTGAGCGTCTGCGGGTAGACAAGCACAGCACCGGAGGGTTAGGGGATAAGACATCCATGGTGTTGGCGCCCACCTTGGCTGCCTGTGGATTTGATGTCCCGAGGATCAGCGGTCGCGGCCTCGGGATCAGTGGAGGCACGCTCGACAAACTCGAGTCGATTCCCGGGTTTACCATTGATTTGTCACCCTCGAAATCCGCAGAAGTGCTGGCAGATGCAGGTGTGTTCATCAAGTCGGCAAGTGATCGGATTGCCCCGGCTGATCGGAAACTTTATGCATTGCGAGATGTGACAGGAACGGTTGAGTCTATTCCGCTGATCACAGCGAGCATCCTCTGTAAAAAGTTGGCAGAAGATCTGGATGCTCTGGTCATGGATGTCAAAGTCGGTGCAGGTGGATTCATGAAGGAATTGGACGCCGCGCATGAGTTGGCTGATACGCTTGTCGGGGTTGGCCACGATGCTGGATTGCCAACTTCCGTTCTGCTAACCGATATGGATCAACCTCTTGGGCAGGCGGTCGGCAACGCGTGTGAGGTCAACGAGGCGGTTGAGGTTTTGCAGGGTCAGAGTGGAATCGTGCGTGATCTTGCGATTGAGCTGGGTGCGACGCTGCTTCTCAAAATGTCAGTGGTCGACGACGTCGAGCAAGCGAAAATGAAGCTCGGGAAAATGATCGATCAGGGATTTGCTTTTGAGAGGTTTGAACGGATGCTCCGCGCACAGCAGGGGACGTGGCAAGGTCCCCTGCCGCTTGCTGAATCACACGTCATTACTGCTGGAAACGCTGGTTGGATCGGAAGGTATGACTGCCGGGCCTTGGGGCGTGCGGTTGTTTCAATGGGCGGTGGACGTCGGAAAAAAAGTGATCAAATTGATCACGCCGTCGGCTTGAAAGTGCATCGACGGATCGGTGATTCAGTTGAAAAGGGAGACCCACTTCTCACCCTTTACTGTGCTCGGCATCGCGTCAGCGAGTATGTTGAAGGACTGCAGGCTGCAGTCGATGTGGTCGATGCTCCGGTTGCTGTAAGGCCGCTGGTGTTGCATAGACAAATTGCGGATGTGTAGATTTACTCCGATAAGCAGCGATGGAAAGTAGCCACTGATTTTGGCCTTCGGTCAGTACAAGGTCATCGCAGATTCACGCAGACGCCTCGCGTTTGCCCCTTGTTCCCCTGAGTTCCCCCTGACGGATGTTTGCATGCCCAAGTTGAGTGACCGAAGAATCGAACAACTTGCTCTTGCCGCTGTGGACGTATGCGGACGTGCCTACGCTCCTTACAGTCAATTTGAAGTAGGAGCTGCGATCTTGATGGAGGATGGGCAAGTGATCGCGGGGTGCAATGTGGAAAACGCCAGCTACGGCTTATCGCTATGTGCTGAGAGAGCCGCCGCAGTGGCTGCTGTTTCCGCGGGCTATCGCAAATGGCGAGGTGTGGCGATCGCAAGCGTTGGCGGAGTTCCGCCTTGCGGGGCATGTCGTCAGTTTCTCGCCGAGTTCGGTCTCGATACGCCCATCATTCTCGTCAACCTGATCGATGGAGCACGCACCGTCTGCAACCTTTCTGAGCTGTTGCCCCGCTCCTTTGGTGCTGGTGATTTGCCTGAGCCAGCTTGATACCACGATCTGCAGTGAAAGTACGGATATCAAAAAATAGCAGATAATTCCTGTTGGATATCGGTTCAATGTTTGACCATTGAGACGCTTAGTTATCAGTGAGTTCGCTCCGCTTTTTCGCAATCAGCGATAGTAACGCGCGTTGGGGTTTCACGAATTTGTCCACGCCCTGTTTCATCAACACATCATGCATCGTCTTCATGTCGATGTTTGAGTCAATCTGCTGCTGGATCTCCAATGTCGGCATGACATCCACCGTTCGGCAGAATTCGATATCACTTGAGGCGACCGCTGCATTCGTTTCAGGTGGGTTGGTTTGAATGTCACTGCCTGCCAGGGCTTGCACGTATTTCCATGCAGGATCAGACGGCTTCTTGGTGCCGGTACTGGCAAAAATCAGTTCCTGCTGCAGCCTCAGGTCCTTGGCATTCCAAAAATCCTGATTCGCTTGCCAGACGCGTTTTGCATTTAAAATCCCAACCAAGCCTTGAGCCTCCGGTTGCAGTTGCGGGATTTCCTGCTCGGTGTACACATCAATGCGGGAAATGAAAATGCTGTAAACACTCTTGAAATCGGCCAGGCTGGATCTTCGTTGGGCTCCTCGCCATACCGCGTCACGAGCCTGTGTGTATTGATCTGCTGTGAAAATTAATGTCACGTTGAGTGTCACACCTGCTGCTGCAAGTTCCTCCAATGCACCAATCCCTGCGGGGGTAGCCGGAACTTTGATCATTCGGTTGGTATGGCCTTGGGTATAGTGTTTACCAAGTTCGATGTAGCGGGCTGTCCGGTTCTGATCGCTTAGACCAAGTTCGGCGTCTTCCAGTAGCGGGTCAAGTTCAAAACTAACCCATCCAGCGTTCCCTTCCGTTGAGGCATGGATAGGTTCAAACTTTTTCTCGGCATCGGTGACGAGATTATCGGTCAATCGCCACGCAACAGATTCGTCGTCAAGTCCAGCTGCGATGAGTGACTCGATTTCGTGATCCAAGCCACCCTGTTTGACGATCGCTGAGATGATCGCAGGATTGCTGGTGGCTCCCACGGCACCCCACTTCAAGTTTTTGTCGACCTCCTCTGGCAAGACTGAGTCAAGGTACAGTTTTGTTCCTGTGTCGATCAGTGACTGCAGTGCATTGGGCATTCGTTGGTTCTGCTATGGTGCTTGGCGTGGGGGTATCAGTTGAAAGACGTGAGATACATCTGGTTGGTCAATGGAACGTGTTTTGACGCAGCATATTGCAGCCTACCAACACCGGGTTCTTTGAGGTCATCATATGTCGGTGTTTCCAAGAATAAACTACGTCCGGTGCTTCGGTGTGGCATTCATGATGCAAAGTCGCGGAGTTCATTCGGTATTAGAGTTCCGAACGGCATGGAAAACAAAGCCTCCGGGGAGAAAGGTTTTGGGGTTGATGTGTGACCCATCAATGGAGATCGGGTCAATCCTGCCGATCGTCCATCCAGTGGCTCGTAGGTCCTGTTTGAGCTCTCGCTTTGAAAAGCGGTGCATGAACATGCTTTGCAGTCCTCGATATGCGTAAGTACTGTCACCGAACTCACTATTTCGGACTTGGATCGCATTCCACCACGATCGGGCAAGTTGTCGTATTCCTTGGTGCTCTCTCAGGGCAGCCCAGCGATGATGGACGTGCAGCATGAAGGTCCCTCCGGGACGCACAAGTTTGAAAAGGGTGTTGAGCATGGATCGTCGATTGTCTCGGCCGTGGATCATTCCCAGCGTGCTGAACAGGCAGATGGCATGATCCACGCTTTGTTCGGCAAAGCAGCCCAATTCGACCAGGTTGGCCTGAACGGGAAATATTGTGCCAGCGGTGCAACCGGCCCTGAATTTGCCATTCATGATTTCGAGCATAGCACGACTGAGGTCGACCCCGATCACGTCATAGCCACGTTCGGCCAGCGGCAAAGCAGATCGGCCGCTGCCGCATCCGAGGTCGATAATGACCTCTGACCGAGGGCGATTTGGCCCGGGAAGAGACTCTTGTAGGAGTTGCTGATCGAGGCCGCATAGCGGCGTATCTGCCACAAAAGCGTCATAATGGTCGGCTATCGACCGCTGATGAACATATTCCCAAGTTCCCGGAGCAACGCCTCGGGGCCTTCGCCATTGTGGAATCGGGGTCTCAGGGGGCCTGGCTGAGGTCGTCTTAGCCTCAGAAACTTGTTCCAGGTCGATGCTGCTGGCGGGCTGTTGACGCGGGGGCTGGTTCATTTTGAGTTTGCATTCCTATAATCCGCCTCACGGAGTGGGTGAATGAAGGTTCTCACTCCACCACGATTTCAACGATGCGGTGCAATCACCGATGTTGATTTCACCACGATTGTTGTTGAGGTGCCACCACTGTGGCAAGGCATTGGTAGGTCGTGTCAGCTGGCTGACGTCACTGACAAACACGACTCGGGATCGACCTGTAGCGACGTCCATGGCGTTCTCTGCACGACGCGATACAGCGGATCCATTACCGATGCGGACATCATCAGCAATTGTTCCATTCTGAATGTTAGAAGAAATACCCGGCGTGCTGAGTGTTTCTTGTTGCTCATTTACCACTCGTAACCCTCAACTCAAATCGCCTTAACAGCAAAAGGAAACAACAATCATGATCAAGGTCGGTATCAATGGTTTCGGTCGCATCGGCCGCATGGTTTTTCGGGCATCAGTAGCTCGCGATGATATGGAAGTTGTAGCAATCAACGACTTGTTGGAAGTTGATTATCTGGCTTACATGCTCAAGTACGACTCCGTTCACGGTCGCTTCCAAGGTGAAGTTTCCACCCAAGATGGCAAGTTGATTGTCAATGGTAAAGAAATTCGGGTCACTGCAGAGACGGATCCTTCGAAATTGGCATGGGGTGATGTAGGTGCTGATGTCGTCGTTGAGTCGACTGGTATCTTTTTGACATCCGAGTCCGCACAAGGGCACATCGATGCTGGTGCGAAGAAAGTTGTCATGTCGGCACCATCCAAGGACGACACTCGCATGTTCGTCATGGGCGTCAACGACGACTCCTACGATGGGGAAGTCTTTGTCTCCAACGCTTCGTGCACCACAAACTGTCTTGCTCCCATCGCCAAGGTGCTCAACGACAACTTCGGCATCAAGCGTGGTCTGATGACGACCGTTCATGCAGCAACGGCAACTCAGAAAACTGTCGATGGTCCGTCCAAGAAAGATTGGCGCGGCGGACGCGGTATTCTTGAGAACATCATTCCTTCCAGCACTGGTGCTGCCAAAGCTGTTGGAAAAGTCATCCCTGAGCTGAACGGCAAGTTGACTGGAATGGCTTTCCGAGTGCCAACCTCCGATGTCTCGGCTGTTGACCTCACTGTCGAACTGGACAAAGAGGCGACTTACGAAGAGATCTGCAAGGTCATGAAAGACACCTCCGAAGGCAGCATGAAGGGCGTTCTTGGCTACACCGAAGACAAGGTTGTGGCAACTGACTTCCGCGGTGAGTCTTGCACCTCCGTTTTTGACGCCGGTGCCGGAATTCAGCTTGATGGTACTTTCGTCAAGGTTGTTGCTTGGTACGACAACGAGTGGGGCTACTCGAACAAAGTGCTCGACTTGGTCGCCCGCATCTCGTAAGAGATCCAAGGTTCGCGAGCCGCTGGGCTTCGTCGAGCCGCCGTGATCGCGATTTACAATGATTGCGATGCGAGCGTGAGATTGAAATGAAGCCCGTCGGGATTGATTCTCGGCGGGTTTTTTATGGCCTCAGCGCGGGCCCAGTAAGCGCGGGCCCAGCAGAGGGGCGTCGTGGAATGAGCGTCATTCCACTGCGTGTTCCGGTTTCCGCAGGAATTCAAGTCACTGCAGCGTTTTAGTTACTGCAGCCCAACTTCAGCGGGAGCCCAACTTCAGCGGGCTTTATCGGTGCGGACCGTGCATTCAGCTTGGCCGGTTGGTCCAGCCTTTTTGACAGTTTTTGGGCACCTGCCTGAGCCTGATCGCCCAAACCAAACGCACCAACCCAGCCAGTCATGCGATGTTAACTGGCGGATTGCGTGGGCGGCTTCCTGTCAGGAATTATTCCTCGTTCTCAGGACTTCCGTTCTCAGGACCTTCGTTCTCAGGACCTTCGTTGCCCGCTTCCGGTGGGGCATGGTCCGAACCAGACGCCTCTGTTTCAGCAGGCACACTGCCCTCCGTAACAGAAACCGTTTCGCCATCAGCTTGTGCTGCGGCGTTGGCTGTTTCCTCTTCGGAAACTTCTTCGGCTGGAACACGCACAACAGCGATCAGGCTGTCGCCCTCGTCAACATTCATGATGCGCACACCCTGGGTGTTGCGTCCGATGACGTTGATGTCTGCGGCCTTGATGCGTTGTAGTTTGCCTTTGGCCGTCATCATGAAGATTTCGTCTTCGTCATTGACGCGAGCGATGCCGATCACTTGACCATTGCGGTCGCTGGTGCGAATGTCCCGCAGTCCTTTTCCGCCGCGCTTCTGGGTTCGGTATCGGGCGCTGGAAGCCAGTTCCCCGTCTCCCTCGCTGTCACCATTTCCAGCTTCTGCACCATTTGCGGTGTCCTCACCGTTTTCGGCGTCATCACCCTTCTCGGCGTCTACGGCAGACGCGTTGGGGCCGAACTTGGTCCGTTTTCCGTACCCATTTTCGCAGATAGTGAGCAGTGAATCACTTGGATCTGCAACGACCATTCCCACCACATGGTCATCGCCCACAAGGGAGATACCTTTGACTCCTGAAGTATTCCGGCCCATTGGGCGGGCATCAGACTCCCGGAAGCGAATGGCCATACCTTTGGCAGTCACCAGCACGACTTCGTCGCCGGGGCCGATCACGGCTGCATCAACCAGTTCGTCACCTTCACGCAGTTTGATGGCGATGATACCACCACGTTTTGGGCGACTGTATTGCTCCAGTGGCGTCTTTTTCACGAGGCCGCTGCGAGTCGCCATTACGACGTAATAGCCTTCCTGGTCAAAATTTCTGACTGCCAGGCATTCGGCAATGCGTTCTTCTTTTTCGAGGTTCAGCAGGTTGACGATAGCCCGTCCACGACTGTCTCGCGGTAATTGCGGCAGATCATAGACCTTTTGCCATCGCACTTTGCCTGCCGTGGTCAGGAACAAGAGGTAAGCATGAGTGCTGGCGACGAACAAATGTTCGATCGGATCAGTGCCATCCGTCTTCGCCCCCTTGAGTCCTTTACCGCCACGTTTTTGTGTGTTGTAAACACTCGAGGCCGTGCGTTTGATGTACCCAGAGTGACTGATGGATACCACCATCGTCTCTTCGGTGATCAGGTCCTCAATATTGATGTTACCGAGTTCCATCTGGGAAATCTCGGTTCGGCGGGTGTCACCGAATTTGCGTTTGATCTCTTCCAGGTCATCTTTGATGATCTGATAGATCCGAGCCTGATTGCCGAGAATATCGAGGTAATCAGTGATCTCAATCAACAGTTCTTGGTGCTCCTTGGACAGTTTTTCCTGCTCCAAGTTGACCAATTGTCCGAGACGCATTCGCAGGATTTCATCGGTCTGCACACTCGTTAGCGTGTAACCTGAAGCTTCGCCCCTTTCGAGGACGAACTGTTGGAATCCTTCATCGCCCAGAGCACGTTGCATCATTGCGGCAGGGCATTCGATTCCCATCAAGCGTTGCTTGGCCTCAACTTGCGTGCGGCTTTCGCGGATGGTTTGAATGATTTTATCGATGTCGGCCAACGCTAACAGCAGGCCTTCGACCGTATGCTTGCGGCGTCTCGCTCGATTCAGCAGGAACTGTGTCCGACGGCGGATCACGTTCAGGCGGTGACGGATGAATTCCGTCAGCATTTCCTTGATGGTGAGTTCTCGAGGTTTTCCATCGACCAACGCGAGGAAAATCATCGAGAATGTGGTTTGCAGCGGCGAGAACTGGTACAGCTGGTTCAGCACCACATCGGGATCTGCATCCCGTTTGAGCTCAATCACCAGCCGCACTGGCTCTTTCAGATCGCTCTCGTCGCGAATTCCTGAGATGCCCTTAATTTTATCGCCGTTGACGAGCTCTGCGATCTTTTTGACCACCCCGTCACGTGTTTGTTGGTACGGGATCTCGTTCACGACAATGCGTGATCGGTTCCCCTTCATCTCCTCGATCTGGCACTTAGCGCGAAGCACAATGGTGCTGCGACCGGTTTGGTAACCACGCCAGATTCCGGAGCGTCCGCAGATGATTCCACCGGTAGGAAAGTCCGGCCCCGGAACAATGCCAAACAGTTCATCGACCGTCAGGTCCGGATTATCGATCAATGCAATGACCGCATCGCAGACTTCGGTCGGGTTGTGGGGCGGAATGCTCGTCGCCATTCCAACCGCAATACCACCCGACCCATTGATTAACAAATTGGGGAACTTGCTGGGCAGGACGGTCGGCTCGGTTCTCACTTCGTCGTAGGTGGGCGTGTAATCGACCGTGTCGAGCTTGATGTCATCCAACATCGTTGCAGCGACCGCGCTCAATCTTGCCTCGGTGTATCGCATCGCAGCCGGGGGAAGTCCGGCAATGCTGCCAAAGTTGCCCTGCTTATCGATGAGCATCCGCCGCATGTTCCATTCCTGAGCCATCCGAACCAGTGTCGGATAGATCACGCTTTCACCGTGCGGGTGATAGTTACCCGAGGTGTCTCCGGAAATCTTGGCGCATTTAACGCGTTTGCTTCCTGGGCTCAGGTTCAGGTCGTTCATGGCGACCAGAATTCGCCGCTGGCTGGGTTTCAGCCCGTCACGAACGTCTGGCAAGGCGCGACTGACAATCACGCTCATTGCGTATGTCAAATAGCTATCACGAAGCTCGTCTTCGATCGGCAGGTCTATCAACCTCAACGCGCCCGCGCCTGTGCCACCTCCAGAACCTTGGTCGTTGGAACCTTGGTCCTCTGGAGTGCTGTTGGAACCGTTTTCGTTACCGTTTTCGTCTTCTGCCAATGCCCGGATTCCTAAGAAAAGTCACGTTTTAGGGAGACGCCATAATGGCCTGGAAAAGGAACGCAAATTCTAGCGTGTTCCACTCGGCTTAACAACGACCCAACGCTCTTGGGATGTTGCCGCAAACCTATAAATCACCAATACTTGCGACGGTCCCCCTGTGAACTTCAGAACCGCTCCCGAGATTCCCCTCAGATCATCCGAGACATTCGATGCCAATCACCATTGAGAGCGTTCAGATTGGTAAGGTTTTGACCGAGGGAAACCCCGCCAGTCGCGACCCCGCCGAGCACCAATGGACGACCGGTTTTTACAAAACACCGGTCGAACATGTGGTTGACATGGGGTGCCTTGGGATAGATGGGGACTTTGTGGCGGACGCCCGCCATCATGGTGGTCCCGATAAGGCCGTGCTGTGTTACGCCGCAGGCCACTACCACGCTTGGAAGGAGGAGTTACCAGAATTGAAAATGGGGCCGGGGGCGTTTGGAGAAAACTTGACGATTCGTGGTGCCGATGAAAACTCAGTCTGTATCGGCGATCAGTTCCAATTGGGCCCCTGCCGGATTGAAGTCAGTCAGCCTCGGCAGCCATGTTGGAAAATTGCCCGTCGCTGGGGGCTCAGTACCTTGACCAAGCGTGTGACGCAGACGGGGCGAACCGGTTGGTACATTCGCGTGCATGAGCCAGGCCAGGTTCGGGCGGGGCAGGAAATGTCGTTGCTCAAGCGACCGCATCCTGATTGGAGCATTGCTAAGGCGAATGACGTATTGTTTGGAAAAAGAAAAGACCCAAAGGCCGTCAGCGAACTGATGAAGATGGCCGAATTGGCTGATGCTTGGAAGGCAGACCTGTCCTGAATGTGAGAGGGCAAGCCGCTGCTCGTTAGGCTTGTCATCGCAAACGCCGGGATCGGTAGATCTTGGCATCCAGGCATCTACTGGTGTCAGTGGGGTTTACATTGGTGTTGTCGGGATGTGCGAAGGTCTGAGCGATTATTGGCAAGAAACGCTTTTTCGGCTGGAACGAGATGTTGTTGGTTTTCCTCGCCGCAGCTTCCAAGTTAACAGTTTGCATGTTTACGGATTTGCAGGGAGCGTGGATGGCTTACACCTCTGCGTCGGTTAGCGAGGAATGGTTACGCAGGAAGATTTTGAGATTGCAGCGTTGTTTTCTATGATCGTTGGGAATTGTTCTCTACGACATCGGCTTGTCATTTCTAAGAAGTTGCTAGTACCACGAGGGTTTTGATGCGCAGGCTAATGATTATCGCCACAGGTTTGGCAGTCATGGTTGCGATGATTTTGGTCATTGTTGCCGTCTCTTTACCGCAGTCGGTAACGGCTGAGGAGGCCGATTCCGTGGCAGTGGACACTCGGGCCGGAACGTCCAGTTGGCCCAACTGGATGGGGAAGCGACATGATGGAATATCGCTCGAGACCGGCTGGTCGACTGATTGGCCCGAAACAGGTTTGAAAGTGATTTGGGAGCGAGAGATTGGAATTGGTTTCAGCTCGGTCTCCATTGCCGAGGGACGACTCTTTTCGATGGGGCACGATGATGGAAACGAATCAGTTTTTTGTCTCGATCAAAGCACGGGCAAGGCAATTTGGACACATACCTACCCGTCCAAATTGGTGGATAACCTTTACGAGGGCGGTCCGGGAGCGACACCGACGATCGACGGTGATCGTGTCTATACCGTCGGCAAAGAAGGACAGTTGATTTGCTTTCGTGTGGTCGATGGCAAGATCCTTTGGCAACGTGATTTGCAGGCTGATCTGGACGTCAAGTTACCCG
>Ga0315322_10002518_pt1 | contig 14151 bp, 13 predicted proteins | sample M110021515metaG_FD_203461 | JGI IMG/M metagenome (GOLD analysis project Ga0315322, IMG submission 203461) | Ammonia-oxidizing marine archaeal communities from Monterey Bay, California, United States - M1 100m 21515 | ecosystem: Environmental > Aquatic > Marine > Intertidal zone | place: USA... | reverse complement strand
TTGATACGCGAAACCTATGGGATGACACGGCCATTATCATGACAACGGACCACGGTTTTATGCTTTCCGAGCACGACTGGTGGGCGAAAAACCGGATGCCGTGCTACAATGAAATCTCCAACGTCCCCTTTTTCCTCTACCATCCTGATCTGAAAAGTCGCGCCGGAAACCGGGTCACAGGGCTTTCTCAGGCAATTGACGTGATGCCAACGATCCTGGACATGTTTGGCGTCTTACCATCGTCCGCGACCCAGGGAACATCACTGATGCCATTGGCCAGCGGCCAGGCTGATCACGTCCGTGATGTTGCCCTATACGGGATCTTCGCCGGGGCGATCAACGCCACCGACGGCCGATACACTTACTTCCGCTATCCTGAGAACATGGAAACCCATGATCTTTACGAATACACGCTGATGCCGATGCATAACCGAAGCCTGTTTGAGGCCCGAGAGCTTCGCCAGGCGACACTGTATGGTGGGTTTGATTTTACAGACGGCGTTCCGTTGCTGAAGGTTCCAGCCCTTGCTGATGCCAAGCGGTCTCCACGCCAGGGTGGTTTTGCAGACACTGAAACGGTGCTCTACGATCTGCTGAGTGATCCCGGCCAGGAAACCCCAATTCAATTGCCGGAAATCGAAGCCCGTTTGTGCGGATTGATCGCCCGAGAGATGATAGCGCATGATGCGCCTGCTGAACTGTTTCAACGGTTTGCACTAAGCGGCGACGGTTAGATTCTTCAGGAGGCCTCATGAAAATCTCTAAAATCAACGTCACCCGTTACCGGGGAGAGCCCTCAAATCCCTATATGGGTGATGTCATCACGGTCACCGTGGAAACGGATTCGGATTTCACCGGCCTCGGCTATGTGAGCGCGCCGCCGAAGATGGGCGACATCTTTCAGAAATTGATCCAAGATATCCTGGGCGAACAGATCATAGGTGCCGATCCACGCCTCACCACGGATCTTTGGCAACGTATGTACGACACCATCCCAAGGCGAGGTGGCGATGGTATCGGACGATATTGCACTGCTGCTATCGATATGGCGCTCTGGGATATTAAGGGCAAGGCGGCGGGGATGCCGGTTGCTGAGCTTCTTGGTGGCCGACGCGAATTGGTGCCGACCTACGCCAATTGCGCCCATCACCTCCCCCCTGATGAATTGGCGGAGCGCGCCGCCTCGTATGTGGCGATGGGGCATCGCGCCATCAAGATCAGGGGGACCCGCGGGTTCGTGACCCCAACAGAGGCCACGGAACGGGTCCGGCAGGTGCGGGAAGCCATCGGGCCCGACGTTCGGCTCATGGTCGACGTCAACGGCAGTTGGGATGTCGATACGGCAGTTCAGCAGCTGAAGGCTTGGGAGCCCTACGATGTTTATTGGCTGGAAGAACCGGTGTCACCCCATGACATTTCTGGCTACGCCCGCGTTCGAGCCTGCGCTGGCCAGACCTACATCGTTGGCGGCGAACAACATGTTGGCTTGCTGGAGTTCCGTCCCTTGATCGAGCAGGGCGCCGTCGACATAGTACAGCCGAATGCTATCATCACGGGCGGGATTACGGATTGGCTCCGCGTGTACGCCTTCGCCACAGCCGAGGGCGTACCGGTTTCGCCGTGGAACCTTCAAAACGTCCACATCCACCTGGCGGCTGGACTGCCCAACGTGAAATGGATCGAGTACTTTATGCCGGACAACGCGTTACTCGAATTCCAGACCAAGTTATTCACAGGACCGATATTTGAAGAAGAGCGTGCCGAGGACGGCATCTATCTCCGGGCACCATCAACTCCTGGCCTATCACTCAGCCTTGATCCGGAGGTCGAAGATCAATCACGGGTCACTGATTGACCCTCTATTTCCGATCATCCTCTTTGGTGCATTCAGTATTTCTTACATCGATGAAAAGGCTGCAATGGATCATATCCCGAAATCAATGAGCATTACGGTATGAATTCGCTCCTAGAATGGCGCCGGCCACAAAGTACCGAATGTTCTGCAAGGCTCTTAGGGGAAGTCGTCATTTTAGCTCGTCGAGTTGGTCTGCTAGTGGCCATAAACGGACCATCGTAGTACTCAAAACGCCAACAACGCTGGGCAGAAACAATGCTAGGTTTGACCGCTGAGAGGAAATCTAACAATGGACGACAATATCATCCAAGTTAACCGGGAAAACCGTATTGCGGTTATCACCCTTAACCGTCCGGAGCGACTGAACGCTATTAACCGTGGAACCATCCGCGCCGTCACGACATTCTTGGAGGAGTCGGAAGACGATGAGGAAGTGGCGGTCGTAATCCTTCGGGGTGCGGGACGTGCCTTCAGCGCCGGCATGGACTTAAAGGACGATGCGGCCGCTGGTGTTTCGGGCAAAGACGGTTGGCGGAGGGTTCTGTCGGAGGATTTGGATTTTCTCACACGGTTTTGGCATTTCCCGAAACCGACCATTGCCGTCGTACACGGGTTCTGTCTGGCCGCCGCCTGTGATCTTGCCATCGGTTGTGATATCACCATCGCCGAGGAAGGCGCTTATTTTGGCAAGCCAGAGCTCAAATTCGGCAGCGTTATCACCGCTATGATGATGCCTTGGTTCACAGGGCCCAAGGTTGCTAAAGAATTATTGCTCGGTGCCGATGACCGGGTTAGTGCCGAACGGGCGTTGGCAATCGGGTTGGTCAACCACGTAGTGCCGTCTGGCAAGGGACTAGACTTTGCCCGGGAAATGGCCAAGCGCATGGCACGTATGGATGATGATGCTCTGCGATTGACCAAGCAGGCCATTAACAAGAGCTTCGAGATTATGGGGCTTGAGCAGGCATTGAAAACCAATCTCGATTTTGCGGTGGAAATTGAGGCCATGGAAACGCCGTCGCGCGCCAAGTTCAAAGAGATTGCTACCACGGAGGGTTTGCAAGCAGCCTTGGCCTGGCGTGATGCAAGGCTTTGAAGGATGGTGGAGGGCAGTCCTAGCTGATGCCTTTTCGTTCGACCTCTGATTCGCGCAATTTTTTACGACTGATCTTGCCGCTGGATGTGAGTTCAAAATTGCTCACATACTCGATTTCGCGCGGATACTTGTAAGCTGCTAGATTGGTTTTCACATGCTCCTGGAGTTCGGTCGTAAGATTGCCACTTCCCTCGTGCCCCTCGGTGAGGCGCACGAATGCCTTGACGATGCTGCCTCTGTCCGGATCGGGACTTGCAACCACAGCGGCCTCCGCAACGGCATCATGGCGGACTAGGCAATCCTCCACCTCAGCTGGACCAATTCTATAACCAGCACTTTTGATCAGATCATCGGTACGGCCCCGATACCAAAAATATCCGTTGGCATCGCGTACCGCCATGTCGCCAGTACGTAGCCAGGGGCCGAAACGCAGGGCTTCCGATCGTTCTGGATCTTTCCAGTACCCGAGAAAACGTGTGGCATCATCGCTGTCGGCAACGACCTCGCCTTCTTCGCCATCTGGCAGTGGATTGCCTTCGGCATCGACGATCGTTGTCGTGTGCCCCGGAAAGGCCATTCCCATGGAACCGGCTTGTGGCGAATAGAGAACACGACAATTGCCGATTAGGTGGTTCACTTCGGTCAGGCCGTAGAACTCGTTGCATACGATGCCGAGTTCGTTCTCCGCCCACTCCAATACGGCGCCGGGCAAGGCTTCACCGCCGGTACAGACGACGCGAAGCTTGAGGTTGGGCCAACGGGTGCGCGGATTAGGTACCTGCGCCAAGCGTTTCAGTGCGGTTGGCGTCAGGAATGTGTGGGTAACACCTTGGCGCTCCATAAATTCGAACGCCCACTCAGCATCGAATCGATGTTCCGATGTGACGACCGCGCGGCCAAAACGCCAGGCTATCAACAGCAAATCTAGCAACCCGCCGACCCAGGCCCAATCCGCCGGTGACCAGAAGACCGATTGCGGGTCGTCACGGTCAAGATTAAACACCATCGATAAACTGGGAACGTAGGCTTCCAGTATCCGGTGTCCGTGCATGATTCCTTTGGGCAGCCCCGTGGAGCCTGACGTATACATCAAGAGCGCCATCTCATCCGCTGCGGTATCCAAGGCGGGGAGAGAGACCGGTCCATTCTCGGTCAGCGCGATAAAGTCTATTTCGCGGCCAACGGCGCCATCAACGACGACGATATGCTCAAGGGTTTTGAATTCATCGGTGCGATCGCGAAACCGCGCCCACGCGTCCGTCTGAGTGATGATTGCCTTGGCTTCTGCGTGATTAAGTATATGGGCCAGGGTGTCGGGGCCATAGAGCTGCGAGAGAGTTACCGCCACAACCCCCAGCTTGTGCAAAGCCATATGGGCGATCCCGGTCTCAGGCCGCATGCCCGTGTGCAGCGCTACCCGATCCCCGCGCTTGATGCCAAGTTTCTCGAGGCCGTAGGCAAGCCGCGAAGCGTCTTGTTCGAGCTCGGCGAATGACCATGTGCGTGTACCCAGGTCCTCGCTTTCGAAGATCAGGGCGGTATTTCCTGGGTGCTCACGTGTATAACGCTCGACGGTATTACGCGCTATATTACAACGCTCGGGGATGACGATCTGGTATCCGTCAGAATTATGTTCAACGCGTTTTAGGTTGAGGGTTTTAAGCAAAGCATCGTCGATATGGTAGCTCATATCTCCTCCTCCAAGCATTCGAACACAGCCGACTGGGCGGGATGCTCCTTCTCACCACAGCTGGCAACTAGGCGAACTCGAACCCTTGGGGAAGCGTTCCTCGCACTGGTCGCTAATCTAGCGAAGGCCGCGTTATCAGCACCATCCATGTTTACCAGGGCGAAAACATGATCCTGATCGGTTTCTGCGAACGGCAAACGCGAGCGGATCTTGCTGACGCTCACGATGGTTCCCGTACCATCCAATTCTAGCCATTCGCAAGGCTGGGAATCGTCAGGGCAGGATGCATGCGGCGGGAACCAGACGCGGCCACATGCGACGCAGCGACGAGCCATGGCCCGCCCTTTCCCAAGGGCATTAAAATAAGGTGCAAGTTCGCCGAGACTATGGTCGTAACGAAGCGAGAGTTCCATGGGCAGCCGTGTTTCGGTCATGGATCCAGCCTTTCCAGAACATGAACAGCAGCCAGCGTGCAGATGCCACCGTGCGCGTCGATAACGCCGCACCGGTGCAGTTCATTCGGTGCCTGGCCTGGGTAGCGCCCCGTCAATAGCCGATCCATAGAAATGGCCTGAGCGATGCCGGTGGCGCCAGGGACCCCGCCCTGGCCGATCAAACCGCCAGACCGATTAACCGGCAAAGATCCGTCCGCGTCGAATATACCGTCTGCTAGTGCCGCTGCCGCCTGACCGTCAGCGACGAGCCTCAAAGCCTCCAAGGATTGGAGTTCCGCGCCGGTGAAGGCATCATAGACCTCGGCAAAGTCGATCTCGTGCGTCGGATCATCGATCCCCGCCATCTCATAAGCAGCTTGTGCAGCCTCTCGCTTGGCCCGGAATTCGTGCCGCGTGGCGCGGTCGCCTAAGCGGGCGTAGTCAGAGCTGACGCCGCTGCCGGCAATCCGGCTCCTTGGTCTCTCAGCACTAGGTGCAACATCAGGATGAGAGAGTACCACCGCGGCAGCGCCGTCACTGGCCAAGCTGCAATCGAGCTTCCGGTAAGGCGAGGCAATCATTGGCGAGGTAAGCACATCCTCGACTGTGATTTCCATTGGCTTATGTGCCCATGGATTGCCAATGGCATTGCCATGGTTCTTGACCGAGACGTGGGCAAATTGCGAGGGCGCCACGCCGTACTTCCCCATATACTCATTGATCGAAAGAGCGTACAGGGTCACCGCCGTGGCGCCGGCCATGCCGTCTGTTTCGGCGTCAAAGGATAATCCATAAACAAGCTGCACGTCACCAGCCTCCAAATGCCCGGCGGCGGCATCGAATCCTACCACCATTATCCGTCGATAAAGTCCCGCCATTATCTGGGCCAGGGCTTCACGCAGCGCCAGCCCGCCCGATGCACCCCCGCCCTCTACGCGCACTACTGGACGCCCGGCGAGGCCAAGCTCGCCCAATACGACGGGAGCCGGGTTGACTTGCAGATTAAGAAAATCGGTCTCGCTGGCAACGATGACAGCGTCGATGTCTCTCGGTTCGAGGCCGGCATCGACAAGCGCATCCGTACCTGCTTGGCGCACCCAATCGCGCCAATGGCTACCATCACGGTAGCGGTTGAAAGGATAAACACTGCCGCCCAGGATAAGTGGCATATTGACATTGGTGGTGCTCATAATACCGGGTGCCCGTTATCCGTTGATCATCTGTTTCGGCAACCATGTCGCTAGTTCCGGAAAGGCGATCAACAAACCGAGTACGATGAGATCTAGGAAAATAAAAGGAATCACCCCAGTTGCCACGTGGCGAAAATCGGCCCGACCGGCAACTGCGCCCATGACTGCGAACAGGTTTATGCCGACGGGTGGTGTTACGACGGATATCTCGATCAACTTGACGAGCACGATACCGAACCAGATGGGGTCGATGTTGAGCGCAACCACCACCGGGAACAGGAACGGCAGCGTCACCACCATCATCGACGTTGTATCGAGAAAACATCCGAGCACGATGTAGAGGATCGATGCCAGGATCATGAAGCGCAGCGGCGTCGAGGCGATGGCGGTGATCTGAGCGACCATATCGTCGATCACGCCGACCACTACCAACATGCGCGATAGCAGCAGACCGCCGATTAGAATGACGAATATCAGGCAACTGATCGACGCCGCATCTTGCAAGGCGGGTCCCAGCCATCCGCCTCCAATTCCGCGTTTTCGGGTGACTGCCAGGAAAAATGCTCCCGCCGCCCCCACCGCGCCAGCTGCCGACGGTGGAAACAGGCCCGTATAGATGCCGCCTAGCACCAACAGCATGAGAAACAGGATCGGCCAAACCTGGCCTGCCGCCTGCCAACGCTCGCGCCAGGAAACAGGCTCGTTGATGGAGGGCGCCAAGTTGGGGCGAACCTTTACCAGCAACCAGATGCCGCCCAGGTAGACGACGGCCGTGAGTATGCCGGGGATGACGCCGGCGATTAGCAATTGGCCGACGGATTGCTCGGTCATGATTGCGTAAATCACCATGGTAATGGAGGGCGGGATCATTGCCGCAAAGCTTCCTGCGCCGGCGATGGCGCCGATGGAGAGGCTTTTGGAGTAACCGTACTTGAGCATTTCGGGGAAAGCGATACGGGTGAACACCACGGCGTTTACGATAGTCGAGCCGGAGATAGCGGCGAAGATAGCTGAGCCTACGATCACCGCCTGATATAGCCCACCGCGCAACCGCCGGAGCCACAGATTGGCGGCACGAAAGACTTCCCCCGTGATCCCCGATGCTTCGGCGAGAACCCCCATGAGTACGAACATCGGCAAGACGGCAAAACCGTAGTTGTTGACAACGCCGAACGGCAGCACCCGCAATTGACCGACTGTGAGTAGCGGTCCCGCGCCGAGCAGCATGCCGCCGATACCGATAACACCCATGGCCACGCCAACGGGTATACCCATGGCTAGAAAAACGAACAACAGTCCAGCGCCCGCGTATCCGATGGCTAGAGGTTCCATAGACAGGAACTTCAGCTGACCGGCGTGTCGCCATGACGCGACAAGTCGGTGGCGTCGAAACGCGAAGTGAATACGGATAAAATGTCGAACAAACATTGCACGAACATCAGCGTCGCTCCGAAGCCCAGCACTAGCCGGGCCGGCCAGATGGGGAAATTGATCAGCCCCGTCGCGTATTCGCCGACACTAACGCTGTGCAGACCCGATTTCCAGCCATACCAAGCAATCAACCCCCAGAAAGCCGCGCTCAACGCGTGCTGAACGAACGACGCGGTGCGCTGCAGTGCACGCGGAAGCATATTCGTAATGACCCCCACACGGATATGATTACGCCGGGCCTGGCCTAATGCTGTCGCCAAGAAAACGGTCACCACCATCATGGTCGCCATGAACTCAAAGGCGGCCGGGATTGGCCGGCTTTGCAATCCGATGATGTCCAGGTTGGTGCCTATTACATCCGCGGCACCAGCCAGCATCATCAGGAGCAACGCCACCCCTGAAAGAAGACCGCACACCAGGTTGACCCGCAGTAAAAACCTCGCGGCCACAGACCGCGGTCGGGTTTTATACATGTCCATGGGATCGCTTCGATAAGTAGTCCCCCTGTCCGGCCGGCACCATTGCCGACCGGACGAACGGGAGGTTTTTGCGTGGTGTTAGTCTCTTACCACTTCACGCCAGATCTTGATGGTCTTTTCGGCGTCCGCGCCTTTTCCGGCAGCCGTTTGCGCCTTTATGAAGTCACCGAAGAAATCAGGATTTGCAGCTTTCCATTTTTTCGCTTCCGACTTTGGGAAGTCATGAAACTGCACGCCTTTGGACTTCAAAGTGGCGATGGCTTTACCGCCGGCCGCGATAACCTGATCGCGGTCGCGCTTGGCCGCCTGGAAGGAGACTTCCTGGACGATCTTCTGCTGATCCTGGGTGAGGCCATCCCAGACCTTGGAGGCCATCCAAACGGCATTGGTCGGTCCTTCCCAGAGCGTTATCGAGTGTATGTGTTTAGCAACTTCGTAGATCTTGTAATTTACCATGAGATCGACCGAAAACGGAATGCAATCGACGGTGCCGCGCGACAAGCCTTCATAGAGCTCCGCGAGACCCAGCGTTACGGGCACGCCGCCGGCCGCCTGCACCATGCGCGGCATGTCCTTGCCCCAGGTGCGTACCTTGCGCCCTTTCATGTCGGCGACGCTTTTGGCAGGGTCCTTGCAGACCAGCAGGTAGGGATTGAGGTGGTGATAGAACAGCGCCTTCATGCCGTTACGTTTCGCTTCCTTATCGAACTCCGGAACCTCGGTGAGCAGGCGCTCCATCAATGCCGTCGCCTGATCGGGCCGCGACATGGTCATAGGTATAGAGTTTGGTGCTGCGTGAAACGGCAACTCGGACGGGAAATATCCTGGCGACATGGCCGCCAGATCAATGGCGCCTTGCTGAATCAGTCCTAGGTTTTCTTTCGCCTTGCCGAGCACGCCAGCCCAGAAGATTTTGATCTTCACGGCGCCATTTGTACGTTTCTCGATCTCGCTGGCCCACCATTTATCAACTTTGGCGCCGGCCGTGGTTTCCGTCCACTGGCTCGACATGCGCAATGACTTGGCCGATGTCCCGCTGGCTAGACCCAAGACAAGGCCGAAAGCAGCGATCGCGTATACGCTTTTGCGGAAAACAGACATAAAAATTTCCTCCCATGATTATCATTGTGGCTGGATGCGTATTCGTCACGACCAACCACGCTTTTTAGATGAATGATTATGAAGGGAGATAATTCATAAATACAAATTATATAAATTTATCATAATTCATAAGAAATACTGATATAACTCTTCCGGGCCTCAAATTGGTGAGAGTTGATGAACCTCAAACATATCGAAGCTCTTGTTCAGGTTGCTCGCACTGGCAGTATCAGTGCCGCGGCAGCTAAGCTGAATGCTACACAACCGGCAATCTCCATGCGAATCAAGGATTTGGAACGAAGCCTTGATGTCGAGCTGTTGGATAGATCTCGGCGCAATGTTCGTCTGACGCCGACCGGGCGCGTCTTCTTGGAACGGGTGGAGCGAATTCATACTTTGACAGAGGAAGCTCTGGCAGAGTTCGGTTCGGATAAGGCCACGACGGGTCATATACGACTTGGCGTTACTGAAACGGTTGCTCTTACCTGGTTGCCGGAACTTGTGAGCCGCATCAATGGCCGGTTTCCTCAACTGTCCGTTGAGCTCGACGTGGATTTGACAGAAGGCGTATGGAACCGGCTGAACCGGGGCGACTTGGAGGTGGCCTTACTGCCCGGCCCTGTTGGTGGCCCAAACTTGCAAACCCATTCATTGGGGATGATCCGCTACGATTGGATGGCGAGCCGGTCTCTCAATATTCCCGAAGGTATTCTTACGCCGACGGACTTGGCCGCTTGGCCGATTATTACCTTGAGCCAGGAATCCAACCTGCATGACGTTATTGAAGTTTGGTTCCGTGAACATGGCGCCAGGCCACGGCGCATTGATGTTTGCAACAGTTTGGGCGTTGTAGCATCGCTGACCATGGCGGGACTCGGCATCGCCATGTTACCGCCTTACATTTTTGAGACCGAGCAACGCTTGATCACATTGACCACGGACCCGCGGCTTTCAGATTTGGAGTTCGTCGCCGCCTTTCCGCGCAACATGGGTTCTCCCTTGATCCGCTCCATCATCGACATGGCGAAAAGCGTCAGCACTTTTCGCGCGAACGATCCCGCAGCGGCATAATGTCAGCTCCCACTTCTCAACCGGGGCCTTTTGGATATATTGTGAGCTGGTGAATATGGTAAGTCACAATACAGTTCAGGCGTTCATCGACAGCCTGCTTTCGTTGATCGAAGCGGCTCCCGGCGCCTCTTGCAGCAGTGACATTGAACCGCTGCTCTCGGGTCTAAGATGCGAGAACATAGAAACGGGCGTGGCAGCTAGCCACAACATCCCCGCTCTGGGTCATCTTCCTTTTGCGATCCGCAACGCTCAATCGGGCCCCTCCGAGATCCGCGCGTTGGCCAATTGCTTACAAGAGATGGCTGGCGAGCTCCCTTGGTACCAGCGCCAGGAACCAGCCCTGCCGGATTTCATGCGCGGTCACGCCAATGCATTCATTATTGGTCCCAGCGGACTTGAGCAGCGATCTGATGTCATTGTCGGCGTCTCGCTTCTTGCACCTGAAATCGAGTACCCCGGCCATAATCATCCGCCGGAAGAACTCTATGTGGTGATGAGTGATGGGGATTGGCGTCAGAACAAAAATCCATGGCACGCTCCAGGCCTAGGCGGGTTGGTATGCAATCCTGCAAACATCACCCACAGCATGCGCTCGGGCCCAAAACCACTCCTCGCCATCTGGTGCCTGTGGACGCAAATGGAGAACGCTACGGGTCATTAGCCAACCAACTTGGTGGAATGCCGTGCCGATGAAATCGCTAGGAAAAGACCCGGATCATTGGCCCTGCTTTGATGTGCCCTGGTCACTTACGGTTCGCAAATCGCGGTTACGTGCGCGTGGCGGATTTGATCAACACCTTCGTCGCCCTCGCTCAAGGTGTCAGTAGCCGTTCAGGTGATCTGGTGAAAACTGTGGGTCGTAATAAATATATGAATCGTACTATCCTTATTCTACCAGTCGTCATGCTGAGTGTTTCCTGTTCTTTCCTCGGCATTCGATCTGGCTTGGAACATCCCAACTATGAGGTGTTAGAGGTACTTTCCAAAGACCTTGAAATTCGGCGATATGGCTCTCGACTTGCAATCGAGACGACAGTAAAGGGCGGAGATAGCAAAAACGCGACGCGCCGAGCCTTTCGACGCCTCTTCAACTACATTAGCGGGGCTAATGAGCCCGGTAGTAAGATCGCCATGACGGCACCCGTGGAAACAGCGGCGGGTGCCGGCGAGACTGGTGCCAAGATCGCCATGACGGCGCCGGTGGAAACGGCGGCTTCCAACGACCACACACTCATGCGATTTTTCTTGCCGACGGAACTGAGCACTGAAACGATACCCAGTCCCACAGACCCGCAAGTCAGCGTCGTTACAGTGCCAGAGCAGACCGTGGCAGTACGGAGTTTTACTGGGCGTGCAAGTGAACGTGATTTGGCGACGCAAGAAAATCGACTAACTGCGGACCTCGCTTCCACACACTGGGAGGCACGGGGTGCTGTGACAGCCTATTTTTACGATCCCCCCTGGACGTTGCCATTTCTGCGCCGAAACGAGGTGGTAGTTGTCGTCCACGGCGGGAAAGAGTAGACCCCAACCTCTTATATTTCGGTCAATGGTAGGCATTGGCACGGGTTCGAAACACGCTCACTTCGGTGTGGTGAGGGGATTTGATTTCGCTGAACGTCTACTATTAGCGGGACCTGTCGCAAGCTGGACGCTGCGTACTATCCGCGAATAGCCAATAGAAGAAACGCCTTTCTGTTTGATCCCAAACACTCGGTTCCATAGATTGCCACTTGAGATGGAGGGTTTATGGTTGGGCTTGGCACCTCAGAATGAGAGACATGAGATGACCTCGGTTGATTTCCAGCCTGGGGGCTACCGATTTGTACCAGGAGTCTTTCAGTACTCCGCTGGGGTCGTGGCGATGGCCGGGTATAGCATGCGCCGAACCCAATTCCGGCGTCCGGTGTCTCTAGACGAGGGGTTCGCGCGGGTCGAGGCCATTATAAAGGCGGCGGGACGGCCGCTTTCAGCATTCTGCGCTTGCGAGCTGCGATCACCTGGCCAGTTCTCCGAGGATGGTTTCCAGCGTTTTAACGAGCGCTATGTGGACACTTTATCACGTTGGGGGATCTTTGATGGATCGACCAATCCAGTGGCGCGAAGCAATGTTTGCCCCGAGATAGGCGGCCCATTGGAGCCGTCGTTCCACGCCTTCACCTTTACCGTTGCACGCGACGAACCGCGCCCGTCCTTCGTGGTTGCCGGTAGTGGCGAATGTCCTGAGGGCCTTGGCAATTATCGCGACAACATCGTGCGGCTTGGTGAACTAAGCCATGAGGCGCTTCTCGAAAAGGCGATTTTCGTTTTGAGCGAGATGGAGCGCCGCCTTGAAGTTCTTGGTGCCAGCTGGGCGGACGTGACGGCGACGCAGGTCTATACCGTGCACGATATCTATCCATTCCTAGCCAGCGAGATCGTTACCCGAGGCGCCGCCCCGGCTGGCGTCACCTGGCATTTTGACCGCCCGCCAGTCGTCGATCTAGAGTACGAAATGGATTGCCGCGGCTTGCTTGAGGAGTTGGTCATCTGACCATTCGTCTAAAGATTGCGGTCGGCGCCTACGACCGTACCCTGCCGCTGATGGCAGGATTGGTTGGCATTGATAATGTTGCCGCCGAATACGTGACAGCGCCGCTGGAGGAGATCTTTGCCCGGGCGTTCGATGACCACGCCTATGACATTACCGAACTGTCTTTTAGCAACTACTTGTTCTTAACGTCGACCGGTAATTGTCCCTATATCGGTTTGCCGGTGTTCCCTTCGCGGTCGTTCCGACACTCGGCAATCTTCATAAGAACAGACCGAAATATCCGGGGGCCTCGTGACTTGGTTGGCCGCACAGTCGGTGTCCGTGAATTCTCTATGACTGCGGCGTTAGTAGCACGGGGCGTTTTGGAAGATGATTTTGGAGTTCGCGCCGCCGACGTGCGGTGGCGTTACGGCCCGGCCGACGCGGGAGACAGCCATCCGATCGTGCGAATGAAGCCGCACGACATCGAACTAGAGCCGCTTGCCGACGGTTCAAACCTGTCGGACGCATTACGCGATGGCGAAATAGACGCGCTGGTGGCGTATAAACCGCCGCCGGCGTTCTTAGAAGGCGCTCCAAACGTTGACCGCCTATTCGTTGACTACGAAACAATCGAGGCCGACTATGCGCGCCGCACCGGCATCTTTCCAATCATGCATCTGCTTGGCATCCAACGGGAGATAGCAGAGCAGGACCCTGAGCTTTGCCTGCGCGTGTGTGATGCGTTTGAGGCTTCTCGGCGCTATGCGGTCGAGCGTACCAGCGAGAGCCAGGCCCCGTTCACCAGTCTGCCCTGGGCGCCAAACGAGGCCGAACGATCACGGCAAGTTCTGGGAGATAATTATTGGACCTATGGGGTAAACGCTAACCGGCCAGCGCTTGAGTCGCTGTGCCAATATTCATTTACTCAGGGCATTTCCGCCCGGCCGGTTACGGTCGACGAATTGTTTGCCGCAGCGACAATAGGATGGGCGCCAAGCTGAAGGTGTTTAACGATCCTGTTGCAACACGTCTTTGGAACACTGGTGGAAGAATGAGGGCTACTCACCGCTAATCTCTCAGCCTTTAGAATCATTTAGTCAGAGACCATCTGCGGATCGCAAGGCTACCTCGCGTGGAGAAAAAACGCCCCCAGCTTTGGATCAGACGCCGTAAGACGGACTTCCTATTGGATAACCAAGAGGTGTAAGCCGAATTTGCGAGTTTGGTTAGTGACGAGGATGACCGCTCGGCCTCGTCGCTATGGGGGCTACAATCGACGGAAGAGACGT
>Ga0315322_10002515_pt1 | contig 14156 bp, 4 predicted proteins | sample M110021515metaG_FD_203461 | JGI IMG/M metagenome (GOLD analysis project Ga0315322, IMG submission 203461) | Ammonia-oxidizing marine archaeal communities from Monterey Bay, California, United States - M1 100m 21515 | ecosystem: Environmental > Aquatic > Marine > Intertidal zone | place: USA... | reverse complement strand
CACTTACATCTTCTCTATATGAAGTAAGTTCTTGTATTTTATCACTCAAACCACTAATATTATCTGCAGAGGTTGAACCACTTACAACGTGTCCACCTTTTGCAACTACAACATGACCAGAATGAGCACCTGATAAAACAACTTGTACTGTATTTGAATCAGTTAAAGATACTGTTTGTGGTATAAGTTGATTATAACTTGAATCATATGTAGAAACTAATACATTCCTTGTATCAAAATTATGTGATACGTTTATAGTTGATTGATTAGAGAAAGATGCAGTTACACTTGCAATTTGGTCAACTTGAATTCCAGTCAATCCACTACCATCACCAACAAAAGAACCACTAAAAGAACCACTTGCTATAATATCAGAAGTTGCTCCGATACTTGTACCATCTAATTGTGATGAACCTGAAATTATACCAGTTCCACCTAAATGTAATATTGTTTGTGCTGATGCAGAAACTATACTATCTCCATTTGCTAATAAAATTTTAGATTCTGAACCTGCTTTTCCTGCTTTCCAATAATCATTTGTAGCATCCCATAAAAGAGAACCACTTGTAGTTGAAGTACCAGTTGAATCTTTTACGAATAAACCACCTTCAGTTGCAGTTCCACCATAGTTAAGTTCTATAATATTATCTTCTACATTAAAGGTTGTAGTATTAAGAGTTGTAGTTGTACCTTGTACTATTAAATCACCTGATAAAGTTAATCCTGTAAATGTTGGAGAATTACCAGTATCTAATCCTAATTGTGCTCTTGCAGCTGATTGTGAACCAGAAATTACACCAGTTGGTAAGTGTTCTACTGTTTGTGAAGAACCACTTACTATTCCACTTGGAATATCTGTAAAGTTATCATAATCTAAATAGTATGCTGCATTTTGTCCATTTAGTTGGTTTGAATCATTAGCAGAACCACTTACAATATGTCCACCTTTTGCAACTACTACTGTACCTGATTGTGCAGATGAAAGAGTAATTACTACTTGGTCTAAATTGGAAGTATTTACGTTCTGAGGGAGTATCTGATTGTTTTGGTTATCATATACTGCAACTAATATATTTCTCGTGTTAAAGTTATGAGAAACAGTTATAGAAGATGAATTTGTATAGGTAGATGATACAGTTGCTGCTGCATCTACTGTAATGTTAGTAATGTTTGAACCATCACCATATAATGTTTTACCATGAACTTCATTCCAAGCTTTAGAAGAAGAACCTAAATCGTAAGTTGAACCACTATCTGGTATTAACGATGAAGAGAAATCTGCTGATACTGCAATAGAATCAGTAGTTGAATCTCCTATTGTAATATTACCACCTAAAGTAAGATTACCTAATATGTTTACATCTCCACCTCCAAATTCGAATGCTGAACCACTAAATGATAATTTTTTATTTGATGTATTACCAGTATCCCTAGATGATAATACTATACCTTCATTAGTACTATTATTAGTGGCTACATGGAATTTATCACCAGTTGAGTTTGCTCCTACTGTCAATGTATAGTTTTGACCAGAACGAGTATCAATTATATTTTGATTATCTACATTAGATGTACCAATATATGCCGTACTCCATTTTTTAGATGAAGAACCTAAATTAAAATTTAATGTACTTTGTGGAATTAATGAGGAAGATAAACTTGCTATTACGTTTACCGAATCTGTTGTTGCATCTCCAATAGTTAGTTGACCTTCTAAGGTTAAATCACCTCCTATTGTAGTATTACCAGTAATGTTTAATGAAGAAGCCGATAAAGCACCATTCAAATTAAGTGAACCAGTTACTTCTGCATCTGTTGTTATAATTTCTTGTACCGATGGTGTTCCATTATTCTTTTCAAAGAATATTCTACCATCATAGGTATTCATCGCCAACTCACCGAGTTCGATGTTAGATGTAGTCGGTATCTTACCTTGTACCGCAGTCCTTTTTAACTTGATTGTCTGTGCCATATTTATGACTTATCGTTTTCATTATATAATTACTCGATAAATAGAAAAATCCTTATATAAGGATTAAACCCCCCATAAAGGAGGGTTTATATTTACCTTTATTTTAACCTATTTTATTCTTTAATTCTAAAATCTCAGATTGTTGGTGTTTAACTGCTTCGATTAGTAAAGCTACAATTTTATCATATTTTACAGCTTTATATCCATTTTCACGAGTTGTTACCAATTCTGGTAAAACTGCTTCAATTTCTTGAGCAATAACTCCAATATCATTACCTTTGTGAGAATGTACTTCAGAATTTTCAATCCAATCAAAAGTAACACCAGTTATTTCATGAAGTTTACCTAATGGATTATCAATTGGTTTGATGTTTTCTTTTAATCTCTTATCTGATGATGAATATGCTACGATATCTGCTCCAGCGTGTATTTCACCTGATGTTCCAGATGGGTTAACACCAACACCTAAACAATGTGATTTAAGGTGAGAACTAAATACTGATGTACCAGTTCCATTAACTGCTAGTAAACCACTAGATGTTATACTACCAAAGTTTACAGTAGAATCTGTTTTTACATTTTGGTTACTGTTAGCTAAATATCCCCATTGGGTTGCTGAGATTACATTTGAACCAATTTTTTCTAATTGAGAACCCTCAGCTTCAGTAAGACCTGAAATCTCAGTAATTTTTGATGCTGCAATTCCACCTGCTAAATGTACATTATCAATAGAACCATCTACATAGTGTTCTGAGTTAATTGCGTTATCATCGATTTTATCAGAATTTATAACATCATCTGCTAAGTGAGCCCTATCAATAGAAGCATCTGTATAGTGTTCTGAATTAATTGCATTATCAGCGATTTTAGCTCCATCAATTGCATCTGCAGCAATTTTACCATTAGTAACTTGTAAATCTCCAATATGTGCAGTATCAATACTACCATCTGTATAGTGTTCTGAATCAATTGCATTATCAGCAATTTTTGAACCATCTACTGCATTTGCACCAATGTGTTCATTATTAACATTACCATCAGCAATTTTAGTTGAATTAATACAATCAGCTGCTAAATGTTCAGTATCAATAGAACCATCTGTATAGTGTTCTGAATCAATTGCATTATCAGCTATTTTTGCTCCATTTACTGAATCAGCTGCTAAATGTACATTATCAATAGAACCATCTACATAGTGTTCTGAATTTATTGAGTTATCAGCAATTTTTGCTCCAGTCACAGAATCTGCTGCTAAGTGAGCAGTATCAATACCTAAATCTACAAGGTGTTCTGAATCGATTGAGTCATCAGATATGTTTGTACCGTCAATTGCATCTAATCCGATGTAATCGTGTGTAATTGCTGTACCATTCCATACACCAGTTCCAATTGTACCTAATGTTGTAATATCAGTATTACCAACTCCTACTACGATTCTTTCTTCAGCTCCTAATAGACCTGACATCCAGTAATCGTTTGTTTCGTTCCAAATTATTGAAGCATTAGTTGAACTACCTCTTTCTATTGCAATACCACCATTTTGTGTTGGAGTACCAGTCTCATCTGAGTTAAGTACTATTTGATTATCACCAATGTTAACAGTATTTGAATTAACACTTGTAGTTGTACCACTAACTGTTAAGTTACCAGTTATTACTGCATTTCCACTAACACCTAAATCGTTAGTTACTGTTAAATCATTACCGATTGTTACATCACTTGGTAAACCAATTGTAACTTTAACATCTGTACTATCTTTAGTTACTGCAGTTTCTATTTCATTTGTAGTTCCTAAGAATTGTAAATCATCAGCGATTAAATCTACATTTTGTGTTGTACTAGCATCATCAATAGTTAATATAGTTGCAAGACCTGTAAGTCCCGAACCATCACCTACGAATGAACCAGTAATTGTAGAAGTACCTAGAAGGTTACCTATATTATTTGCCGAGATTCTATTACTACCAGCAGATATATCATTTGCAAATGCAATTGCATTTCCATCTGAAGATAAAATATTGTTACCAGCTGTTATTTGTATTGGTGCATCTAATTCGATGTTACCAGTACCACTTCCATTTGTAAGTGTAATATCACCATTTTCAGTTTGTAGTGTGATTGTATCAGCACCAGTTTCTAAAAGTTTTAGAGATTCACCCGCATCAGTTTGTACTGTTAAATCTGTTCCATCTGTTGATAGTACTTGTTGTCCATTAATATATAATGAACCTGATGATAGATAAAGGTCTCTCCAGAATAGTGTAGTTGAACCTAAATCGTATGTGTTGTGTGCTCCTGGTAGGATATGACCAGTTACAGTTTGTTGTCCTGATGCTAATGTACCAGTTGTAGAAACATTACCACTTGTGTTTGCTACTGTAAATGCTCCATCTACATCAATACCACCATCAAGTGATGCAAGTCCCGATGCATCTACTGTACCAGCAATTGTTGTATTTCCAGCTCCTAATGTACCACTTGTAGAAACGTTACCAGTTGAATCGGCTACTGTAAATGCTCCATCTACATCTATACCTCCATCTAAACTAGCAAGACCAGAAGAACCTAAAGTTCCAACTGTTGTATTTCCTGCGGATAGTGTACCACTTGTAACAACATTACCAGTTGAATCAGCTACTGTAAATGCTCCATCTACATCAATACCAGCATCTGCTGATAATAATCCACTTGCGTTTATCACACCAAGTGTAGAAGTACCTGTTACACCAAGTGTACCACTTGTTGATACGTTACCAGTTGAATCAGCTACTGTAAATGCTCCATCTACATCTACACCACCATCTAAGGAAGCAAGACCAGAAACATTTGTTACTCCAAGTGCTGAAGTACCAGTTACACTTACTCCATTATTGAAAGTAGCATCACCATTAAAGTCTGCATCTTGGATAGAACCAGTAAATGAACCAGATAATGAACCTTCAGCATCAGCACTAGTAGTTGTTCCGCTATCATTTACCTCTTCTGATGTAAATTTACCACCAGTAACTTTTAATTTGGTGTTTTTACCATTACCAGAAGTATCTTTAAGTACGATATCTTTTACTATAATAGTATCAACATCATCATTATCATCTAATACTTGTACTTTGTTTTGAGCATCAAGGCCGAACTTTTTGTTACCAGTTACTCCGATACCACCAATACTAATTGATTTAGCACCAATTGCAGCAGGAGTATTATCAGATTTTTTCTTGAAGCTAAGGCCGTCATTTGATGAACCAACAGAAATACCAATACCACCTAGATTCAAAGTACTTCCTACTAACCAAAGGTCTTTGTAGGGGTAAGCTTCTGAACCTAAATCGTATGCTCCTGAAGTATCAGGTATCAAGTCTGATTTAACTTTTTCAATTTGTAGTGAACCACTAAATGAACCAGAGAATTCTCCTCCATCTGGTAAATTGAAGGTAGCGTTATCAGCGAATGTTAACGAACCTGAAATTATGGGACTGTGTAATATCATTTTTATCTATCCTTTATTTAATTATTTTTATTTTTGTACTATAACTCAATTTATATATCTCCACCATCTAATCCAGCAATTGAAGAAGAAGCTGCAGTTCCAGTTACATCTCCTTGTAAAGTAACTTGACCAGAACCACTAAATATTCCATCGAGGTTTAATTTTGTTTTTACTTTTGCATCGAATCCACTAATGTTATCAGCATCTATCGAACCACTTACTATATGACCACCTTTAGCAACTACTGCAGAACCAGTTGCAGAAGTAGGGAATGTTATTTGTACATTATCTGCATCTACTATTCTTACTCCTTGTGGTATAATTTGAAAACTATTTTCATCATATACAGCAACAATTGGACTGTCTGTATCTAAATTGTGATTAACATTCCATGTTGTTCCTTCAAATGATTGTTGTACAGTTGAGGTTTGTTCTATTGTTAAGTTAGTAAGGCCTGAACCATCTCCTATAAATTCTGTTGCTGTAACTGAACCAGTTATATTTACTGAACCAGTGTACTCATTTGTTAGAACTGTTCTAATATCATCAACCGAACCACTTCTTCTTAAGAAAACTTTACCATCATGAACGTTAATTGCTAATTCTCCAATTGATAAATCGGAGGTAGTTGGAGCACTTCCTGCCGTTGTACTTCTTTTTAATCTAATGATTTGAGCCATATTATTTATTCCTTATTAATTTTTTCTTTTAATTCTTTTACTTCTAAAGATAATTCTTTAATACCTTCAATAAGAAGTGATACAAGTTTATCGTACTTTACAGATTTATACCCATTTTCTCTAGTATCAACTAATTCTGGTAGTATTTCTTCGATTTCTTGGGCAATAACTCCGTAATCTTTACCTTTATAAATATCTTGTTTTTTATTATTCCATACAAAACTATACCCTCCAATTGAATTTATTTTTTCAATTGGATTTGAAATTGGAATAATTTCATCTTTTAATCTTCTATCTGAAGATGCATATGCAACAATATCACCCTTTACAGTTAGATTACCATCCGCTGATAACCTCATCTTTTCTTGTGGAGTTCCCTCTGTACCTGCAAGGGTTTTGAATACCATGTATGTTTCATCTGGATATGCAGAACCATTATCTTCTTGTTTAACTTCGATAGTTGCAACTGTTCTCGCTAAAGTACTATCAAGTGAACCAAAAGTTATTCTTCCTATACCTTTATTAGTACCCCATCCACTACCATCATAAGAACTGTTTATTTTAACTTCACCACCATGGGTTAAATCATTATCATTTACTTGTATTTTACCAAATATTGGTTCATCGGTTGTTGATAAATCTTGGTCTAAATCACCCAAGTAACTCCATTGAGTGCTACTAATTGTTGTGGAATCTATTTTTGCTATTTGAGTTGCTTCATCACTTGATAATGATATACCTTTAATCTTATTTACTGTAACATTATTAGCGTTACCACTAATATCACCACCCATTGATATTTGAGATGAACCTGAAACTAATCCACCATAATTTTGTAATTTAATCCAATTACCACCATGTGCAAAATACCCATGACCAGTTCCATGTACATGAGCGAACATACCATGATACGTTGATGCATCTGGTAAATCACCTGTTGTAGAATAAACATTGGCAAATAGAACTTTATTTCCATTCAAATCTAAATCACCATCAGTATTAGCTGTAAAGATTTTAGATTCAGTACCAACTTCACCAGCTGACCAGTAATCTTCACTCTCATCCCACATGATTCGAGCATTAGTTGAAGTACCTCTTTCAATCTCTACTCCTGCATCTTGTGATGGAGTACCACCTTCATCAGAGTTAAGAACGATTATATTATCACCAATGTTAACTGTATTTGAACTTACGCTAGTTGTAGTTCCATTTACAGTTAAGTTACCTTCTACGATTAAATTATCATCAAATGTTCTATCACCTTCAATAGTTGAACCACTTATAACTCCTTCTGCATCTAATTTTGTTTTTACAAGTGAATCAGCATATCCAGTCTTTGATGTATTTGATGCTACATCTGTTGCAATATCAATTCCATCTACTGTTCCACTTACTGTTATATTTCCTGTTAATAGTAAATTAGAACCACTTAAATCTCCTCTTGCAATAATATTAGCTCCATAAACACTACCAGTTACAGAAGTATTGGATGTATTGGAAACTAAATCTCCATCTGTATCTACAATCCATGCTTTACCTGCATCCGCAGTTGGTTTAAGTACAATACCTACACCAGAGTTAGTATCAATATATCTCATATCTGCAGCTACATAATCAAAAGATTTTGCAGTACCACTAATATCAAATGAAGTTAGACCTGATATAGATGTTCCATATAATGATACTTGATTACCACTTCCTAAATCACCAACATTAAAAGTTGAAGTTCCAATTGCAACTAAATCAGTTCCATCAGTTGTAATTGCAGAACCACTTATTACTCCACTTGGTAGTGAATCTATAATTTGTGTAGAACCAGTAATTACTCCTTCTGTATTTAATTTTATTTTTACATCAACATCAGTATATTTGTCTAAATCACTAATCTGAGATTCTGTGATTGTTATTTGTGATGAACCACTTACTACACCATTTGTAGCATTAATTGCTCCATACAATGAAGTTGCGTGTACTTCTGCAAATTTTTGAGAAGATGAACCTAAATCGAAATTATTAGTTAATACTGGAAGAAAATCACCTGCTATTTCAGCACCTGCATCAAATGCAGTTACTCCACCACCAAAAGATACAGTATTTTCAAAAGTTATTACACCAGTTGAAACATTTTGTTTCATACCAGAATCTACAAATTCAGAACCACTTCTGTATGGAAATTTTCCTTCAGTAGAATTTATAAATTGAGATGAACCACTTACTACTCCACTTGGTAATTGAGGTGCAATTCCTTGAACTGCAGTTGTAAAATGGTCAGAACCAGTATCTAAAGAAAGTGATACATATCCAGCATTTCCACCACCACTTAAACCAAGTGATGCCGAAACACCAGTAATATCTGCTGCTTGAACTACGTTATTAATGTAATCGTAAACTGCTTTTACGTTTGGAATTGTTGATGGGTCATCTGCCAAAGATGATGATACGTTATAAAATGCTGCTGAACCTAAAGCCCCACTTGTTGGAAAATGTCCAACTAATGTATGTAATGATTGTGAAGTTAAAGAACCACTTGCAAATCCATTTAATAATCTACTATCAACCGATTGTGAGTAGTTTGTTCCTATTATTAAATTATTTATCTGAGTAGAGCCACTTATAATTCCAGGTGAAATATTAGATATATCGGCATAATTAATTTGAGATGAACCACTAATTAAACCATCTTCATCTAACTTATCTTTTACATTACCATCGAATGCTACGATGCTATCTGCGTTTACTTGAGATGAACCGGATATCACACCCTCTTCATCCAGTTTATCTTTAACCCTTACATTAGTATAATATTTATTTAATCCTTCAGATAAATTACTTGTACTAAATGTACTAAGTGAAATTTGAGTTGAACCTGATATTATACCTTCTTCATCTAGTTTTGATTTAACATTTGTATCAAAGTTAGTAATTGTATTTGCATTTACTTGAACTGATGATGATATTACTCCATCTAAATCTAGCTTTGATTTTACATTTGTATCAAAGTTAGTAATTGAATCTGCATTTACTTGGATAGAACCACTTACTGTTCCACTTGGTAATTTAGATACTATATTTGAATCTGTTAAAATTTCAGTTTCTCCACCAGATATTCCAGCCTTCCAATAATCATTTGTAGCATCCCAAAGTAAAGAACCACTTGTAGTTGAACCACCAGTTGCATCTTTTACATAGATACCACCTTCTGTTGCAGAACCACCATAGTTAAGTTCTAATATATTATCTCCAATATTAACATTATTAGTAGAAGTATATGTAGTTGTACCATCAACATTCAAATCTCCACTTATTACTATGTTATTAGAAAATGTTTTATTACCAGCAATAGTTTGGTTACCTGTTGTTTGAACTACCGATGAATAGTTAGTTGTTGAAGTCACATCAACTTGTACAGAACCGCTAATTACATCATCTGAATCTAGTTTTGATTTTACATTTGTATCAAAGTTTGTTATAGTGTTGGCATTCACCTGCTCTGAACCACTTATAGTTCCACTAGGTAAATGTCCTATAACTTGAGCAGAACCACTTATAGTTCCATCTGGTAATTGTCCCGAACCACTAAGTACACCATCTATATCAAGTTTTCTTTTAACTTCAGATTGTAAACCAGGAATACTAGAAGGGTTTACTTGAAATGAAGATGAAAATATACCACTTCCATCTGTTATTTGTCTTGAGCCACTAATTGTTCCACTTGGTAATTGTTCACTTCCACTAATTATTCCACTTGGTAATTGTTCACTTCCACTAATAATACCACCAGGTAGTTGTTCTGAACTACTTATAATATTACTTGGAATTGATGATATATCTGAATAAGTTATTTGAGATGAACCACTAATTGAACCATCTGGTAAGAAACTTATCACTTGTATAGAAGATGATACTATATTTGTTCCACCTAAAACTTGGTCTGAACCACTTACTATTCCACTTGGTAGGTTTGTTCTTAAATCAATATTATCAATTGAACCACTAACTGCATGAAGATTAGCCCATTTTTTCGTAGTAGAACCTAAATCATATGCATTATTTGTTTTTGGAATTAAATCAGAATCTAATTGACCTGATATTGTGATATCATCGGTAACACTATCACCTAAGATAATATTTCCACCAATTGTGATATCACCACTAAGGGTAGCATTTGAAGCAGTTAAATCACCACTAAGTGATAAAGAACCACTATTTATTTCATTTAATTTAACAAGAGTTATAGTAGAAGAACCAGATTTACCGATATGAAGTATATCAGTATCAGTATCATAGAATGGTTCTGATAAAAACGGACCTGATGATTCAAAGCTCGTTTTACTTCCTTGTCTAAATTGTAATATTGCTGCCATTTATTAACTTTCAGATTTATAGTTTATACTACTTGAGTCCATGCTCCATTATAGAAAAACAGATTAGAACCAGATACCGCCAAATCACCAATATTACCACTTGGTAATGGGTCTTGTGCGGCTAAATTCATAGTATCTGTTATATTAACTGAACCTGTAAATTCAGAACCACTTATTATTGCTTCTGTATCTAATTTTGTTTTTATTGTAGTATCAATAGATGAACTAAATGATTCTTGTACAACTATTCTCGAATCAAGTGATGCTGAATCTGTTGTAAAGGTACTTTCATTTAATAAAGGAATCCAATTACCACCATGAGCAAAATATCCTTTACCAGTTCCATGTACATGAGCGAACATACCATGATAAGTTCCTGCTGCTGGTAAATCTCCTTCAGTTGAGTAAACGTTACCAAATAGAACTTTGTTACCATTCATATCTAAATCATTTGATGTGAATGATGAACTATGTAGTTCTTGTGCATCTAATCTTGTTTCGTGGTCTGATGCCGTTGCGAATGATTCTATGATTCTTAAATCAAATGAACTACTCATAGTTCCTTCAATTAAATCTACTCTTGTTTCATGGTCTGAACCTGTTGCGAATATTTCTATCAATCTTGAATCGAGTGAAGTACTCATCGGTCCTTCAATTTCATCTAATCTTGAATCTAATGATGTTGATAAAGGTCCTTCTATTGTATCTAATCGTGAATCTACTGATTGTGAATAATCTGCGAAGTTTTCGTTTGAAGATGATAATAAAGTTGTTCCATTAAATGAAGAACCACTAATATTACCATTTACTTTTAGTAATTTGTTAAAAGTGAATGAATCATCTGATGAACCATATAAAAGTGTTGCATCTGCTCCATCGATTGTAATTCCACCACCATTTGCTGCTGAAGCATCTACTGCTCCACTTGCTATTAAAATATTTTTATCTTCTACATTAAGTGTAGAAGTATTAAGTTGTGTTTGAGTACCTTCTATTGTTAGGTTACCAGTAACGATTGTATTACCTGTTACTGTAAGGTTTGTTCCATCGAATGTAAGATTACCACTATCTTCGATTTCACCACTTGTTCCAGCGAGTACTACTCTACCACTTGTTAAATCTTGTACATTAAGAGATGATAATGTTGATTGTGAATCTACATCAAGAGTACCAAGAATTTGAGTGTTACCACTTCCTTGTTGAACTGTAAAGTTACCTGTACCAATATTTAATTCAGTTCCATTAAATGTTAAATTAGCATCATCTTCTATTTCTCCACTTGTACCAGCTATAACAATTCTGTTATCTGTTAAATCTTGTACATTAAGAGATGATAATGTTGATTGTGAATCTACATCTAATGTTCCTAATATTTGTGTATTACCATTTGATTGTTGAACTGTAAAGTTACCAGTTCCTATGTTTAATTCTGCACCATTGAATGTAAAGTTTCCATCATCTTCTATTTCTCCACCTGCTCCAACTATAACAATTCTATTGTTTGTTAAATCTTCTACGTTTACAGATGCAAGTGTTGATTGTGCATCTACATCAAGTGTTGAGAACATCTGAACTGCTCCACTAATGAAAGTGTTACCACTTGCTACTTGAACTCTAAATCTTTCTAAATCTCCTACAATAAAATCATTACCAGTAAATCTAAAGTATTGGTCATCTTCTAATTCACCATTTACTCCAGCAATTGTAATTCTATCTTCGGTTAAATCTTTAACCATTGCTGATGCTAGATAAGCTTGTCTACCAACTGAAATATCTTCCGATGCTGATACTCCACCTGTAATATCTAATACACCACCATCCCAAGTAAATTGAGATTGGTTATCTAATGTTCCAAATTCATTTGTAAATACAACTCCATTATCAACTCTTAATTCATAATTTGAAATAGAACCACTAATATCCATACCAGAACCATCGAATTGGAATGTTGCTCCACTACCAATTTGGTAATAATCACTATTTGCTAATCTAAAATCTTGACCATCATAAGTTAAGTTTGCATCATCTTCTACTTCACCACCAACACCCACTAACATTATTCTGTTATCTGTTAAATCATCAACTCGTAAAGTTCCAAATCTACCCTCACCATCAACTTTTATATTACCAGTTAAATCAATATGAGAACCCGAAAGGAATCCTGCACCTGTTGCATCTTTTTGTAAGTAAATATTTTTCCATCTTTTAGTAGTAGAACCTAAATCATATAAACCTTGTGTGGCATCAGAAACTACCGAACCTGTTTTATCATTATCAGGTATAATAGAACCACTAAATTCTGATTGTACTCTAACCACATCATCATCTGAACCAGACCCTAAAAATAAGTGTCCTTCTAAGTGTAAATCTTCTTCTATAAAAACAGAACCACTAACTTTTAGGTTATCATATATTAATGCATTTGAACCGGTATAATCACCAGTTATCCAAAATGAACCTGAGTTGTAGTCTGCGTATGTGTTATCTTTGTTTGCTAATGAAAGTTTTGCAAGGGTAATTACATCTGAGCCGAGAGAACCACTAACACCTACTATTAAGGTATTAGCTGATACTGAACCTTCTTCATTCGTGGTAACGAAAAATGCTTCAGCAAGGTTGCTTCCTTCCGAAATGTATGTTGACTTTAACCCTCTTCTTAGTTGTAATATTCCAGCCATCTATAATTTCCTATTTGTTACATATAAATATTGATGAATTAAATAATTGATTTTTTAGGATACACCAATACTAATATAAGTATAAGAATAAATAAAGATATAAAAAAACCCCTCACATTTCTGTGAAGGGTTTTAAGTTATTTAGTAAATTCTATTAGAATGTACCTCCATCAAGTTCGTTACTCGCAACGAATGATGAACCATTCCATTGAATAACATCACCTGCTGTACTTGCATTAACTGCTTGTAGTTTCTCATCAGCATCTGCATATAGGAAAGCCCCATTTGCTCCAGCTGAAAGACCAGTTACAATTAAATCACCACTAAATGTAGCATCAGTACCATCATCAGTTAATACAGAATCAACTAATAAACCATTAGAATCAGCTTTAAGAACTGTGTTCGCAGTTGGAGTAGCATTTAATCTTGCAAACTCTTTTTCCGAACCAGCTGCTCCGCCTGTCCAATTATCATTAGTAGCATTCCATAGTAAAGAACCACTTGTTGTTGTACCAGTCGCATCAGTAACTAATAAACCAGCGGTAGTTTGAGCACCACCATAGTTAAGTTCTAATACGTTATCACCAATTTGAACAGTAGTTGAATCAATTGTAGTAGTACTACCTAATACTGAAAGGTTACCAGTTACAGTCATGTTTCCACCAACAGATGCATCAGCAGTAACTGTTAAGTCATTACCAATTGTTACATCATCAGGTAAACCAATAGTATAAGCTGCTCCACCACCAAGGGCTTGTGCAGTTGTACCAGTAATTTCAACCTCGTTAGCAGTACCAGTAACAGAAATAGTTGTGTTACCTTGAACTGACTGTCCTGTAGCAGAACCATAATCAACGTTAAGGTCTTGGTTACCTAATGAATAAGATAAACCAGTTCCAGCAACATCAGCATTAAGGTTAGCACCTAATACACCACCACTTGAATCTACACCATTACCAGATTTAAGTGTTACATTAC
>Ga0315322_10002512_pt1 | contig 14161 bp, 26 predicted proteins | sample M110021515metaG_FD_203461 | JGI IMG/M metagenome (GOLD analysis project Ga0315322, IMG submission 203461) | Ammonia-oxidizing marine archaeal communities from Monterey Bay, California, United States - M1 100m 21515 | ecosystem: Environmental > Aquatic > Marine > Intertidal zone | place: USA... | reverse complement strand
AGTGAGAATATAAAGTGACATTAGTATATAAATTTATAGACAAATCAGGGATATTCAAAAAGACAGGCGACAAATTAGAGGCATTATGTTATGCCCTACTTTGGGGAAGTTGGTTTTTATGTCTATCAGTTTTGTTTTGATGAAAGAATTTAAAAGAGTATTTTTTAAATATTGGATTGCTCCTTGGCATCCAACAAACTAAGGATAGTATGAATAACGTAGTAAAAGATGCAACGCCTGAAGAACAGGCAGAATGGATGGAAACAGACTTCTTTATGAAAGGCGACTTTAATGTAATGAAGTTGTTTGTAGTTATCCCAGCAGTGGTACAGGTTGTTGTATTTGGAATGATGTTAGCAGTAATGTTATTTAACCAGTATTTGTTTTGATAGCAAATGCAATCAAGGCTGTATTAGGCGTTGGTAAAAAATCCGAAGACAAATTTGAAATTAAGCCAATGGCAATCATTTGGTTTGCATTTCTCGTAGCCTTTTTCTTCTTAGGAACCATATCATTGCTCTTGCTTTTAGCATCGTTGATTATTAATAGTTGACATTGATAATATTTCATATATAATAACAATTTTATATAAATACGTTTATGAGTTTTGTAGTAGGTAGTCCATGTGTCGGATGTAAAGACACAAAATGCGTAGAGGTTTGTCCTGTAGACTGTTTCTATGAAGGACCAGACATGCTGGTAATCAATCCTGATGAGTGTATTGATTGTGCTTTGTGCGAACCAGAATGTCCTGTAGAAGCGATTTGGAGCGATGACGAATTACCTGCAGAACAAATACCGTTTATAGAAATAAATGCAAAAATGGCTGATATATGGCCTAACATTGCGGAAACAAAAGAGCCAATGGCACATGAAAGTCCGTATAGTATAGATGAGGCAATAGCAATAGGTGAAAAACATGTCGAAGAAAATTAAGAAAGAAGTCCCGAAGACTAGATTTCATCGAGTACTGTTTGATACAGAAACTGCCTACGGCCATAGAGTAGAGAAAGACAAAACTAAAGTAATACCACGTAAAGAAAAGTACAAGGACAAACAAGAATGAGAAATGTTTTTGCAATGAGTATGACCAAGTTTTTCCGTTTTATGGCTGATACTTTTTTTGCAAAAAGATATGGACACAGAGCAGTAGTATTAGAAACCGTAGCAGGTGTGCCAGGCATGGTAGCAGGTATGATATTACATTTCAAAAGTTTGCGTAAAATGAAAACAGGATACGGTCCTGATATCAGAGAAATGTTGGCAGAAGCAGAAAACGAAAGAATGCATTTAATGTTCTTTATAGAGATTGCTAAACCAAACATTGTTGAAAGGCTACTAGTTTTGTTAGCACAATTTATCTTTATGATATTTTATGCATTACTTTATGCAATAGATTATAAAACAGCACACAGAATGATAGGTTACTTTGAAGAAGAAGCAGTCCGCAGTTATACAGATTATTTGGCTATGGTTGAGAGTGGAGTAGTAGAAAATGTTCCTGCTCCTGAATTAGCAATAAAGTATTATAAGATGAAAAAGACTGCTAAACTAAGTGATCTAATTAAAAAAGTAAGAGCAGATGAACAACACCATAGTGAGATCAATCACAAGTATGCAGATGGAGATACTTCATACAAAAGAAAAAATGGTTAATGGAGCAATATAATATAGTCTAAACTGATAAATACTACTATAATAATATTTATTATTAAGGAGTAACAAATGTCAGTAAAAGATATGTCGTACCGCGATCGCGGTTTGTTGTTGAGTATGTATGCTCATCAATGTTATCAATCACCAGAGGAACTTTTAGTAGCAAGACCGGGTATAAAGGACTTAGCACCACTTAAAAAGTTTTTAAATAAACCATTACCACCAACATTTATAGATGTAGACGGTGCACAGGCATATGTAATGAGTGATAAAACAGATGTACTTATTGCTTGTAGAGGTACAGAGCCTACAGCAATAAATGATGTACTTGCAGACTTAAAAATGTTTCCAGTAAAACATCATATAGCAGGTAGAGTACATAGAGGATTTTATGCAGAGTATGATAAGGTTATTCCTGGTATTAAAGAAGCACTTGCAAAACATGATAAGAAAGGCAACAAAACTTTATGGGTCACAGGACATAGTTTAGGCGGAGCAATGGCAGTACTAGTTGCGGCTGAGCTGAAACCTAATGGCGGACTACATACATTTGGACAACCTAGAGTTGGCACAAAGGCATTTTTACCAGCATTAGACGGTATTAAATATTATAGATATAGAAACAATAACGATGCCGTTACAGCAGTACCTCCTTCATTCTTATGTTTTAAACATAGCGGAGTATTAAGATATATTAATACATATGGTAACATTAGGCCAGCAACTTGGTCACAACGTTTTAAAGATAAATGTAGAGGTCATTGGATGGCACTTAAATCTTTTAATTTAATAGATGGCTTTGCTGATCATAGTATGGGATTGTACCATGAATACTTATACAACATGGATGATAGCGGCGAACAATTACCTAAATAAGGATATATTATGAATTGGTTAATTATACTATCACTAAAGGCAATACTATCTAGCATTATAGGTAGTAGTTTTTATCAGTGGTTTCAGAAAACTAAAATGGGGATATGGTTTCAAAAGAAAGTTGATAACTTTATGGAATACCTTGCAGTTAAATACGATATAGAAGTTGCTAAAAAGGACGCAAAGTTTAGAAAGCAGTTTCCATTGATTGCAGAAAGATTAGATAATTTAGAAAAAGAAATTACCAAATTAAAGAAAAAGAAATAGCAATACATAGTTTTAATGGCACATCAGATTCACGATAAATAGATGCATAATAACATAGGTTAAAGGATTAAAAGATGTCTAACAAAACACCATACGAGATACGTTTGGATTTGGTAAGAGAGGCGAAAGAGATACTTCAGGCAAAAGCAAAAAATCCTGAAGATATGCCTACTACAGAAGAAGTACTTAAAGAAGCCGAGCGTCTTAACGAATTTGTTTCTAAAAAACCATTCTCAGATAAATAATTTCTATTAAACAAAGAGCACATTAATTGTGCTCTTTTTTTCTGACTTCTATTTCTTATAAATTATAAATACTTGTCGTAATAAAGGCTGGTATAGCTCAGTTGGTAGAGCAACTGATTTGTAATCAGTAGGTCGTCAGTTCGAACCCGACTACCAGCACCATTACTTTAATAATGTTGCAATAGCAACAGGAGGCCATTATGGCAAAAGCAAAAGCAAAAGCACCTGCGAAAAAGAAAGCAGTCAAAAAGGTAGTTAATACTGAGTTTGATTGGACTAAAGTTGGTGAAAACGTTCAAAAGAACGCAGAGGAAATCAGCAAGAACATTATGAAGAATGCTGAAACAATTGGCAACAACATTGCTAAAAACTCAAAAGCAGTTGGTGATAGAATGACTGCATACTTAAATAGAAATAATAAGTAATCACACTCCGGTTGGGGGTGTAGCTCAGTTGGGAGAGCGACTGGTTTGCAACCAGTAGGTCGTAGGTTCGATCCCTATCATCTCCACCACTTGACAAAGTAATAAACCTTTGTTACACTAATACAAATTGGTCCAGTAGTTCAATTGGTTAGAGCACCGCCCTGTCACGGCGGAAGTTGAGAGTTCGAGTCTCTTCTGGATCGCCAGGCGGATGTAGTATAACGGCTATTATGAGACCTTGCCAAGGTTTAGATCCGAGTTCGATTCTCGGCATCCGCTCCACTTTAAGGTTGTAAATAGAGATATGAAATTAAACACATTAGACCCAAGGTGGGACAACCAATTAATAGATCATGATCATGAGAAATATAATTGGCGACAGTACTTTATAGACGCAGTACAAGAAAAATATCCCCAAGTAAAAGAACTAGAAAAACTACATGAAGTAATGGCTCCTAACGAGATTAATGATTTTGTGTGGGACATACAACGTATATGTAAGACCGAAGAGTTTGCTAAGAAACTAGATGACTTTATGGACGATGTTGCAAGACCTCGTTTAGACGGTGCAGACTTTATGGTACAAGATGTAGTTGGTGTTAGAGTAGTTATACCTAATCAAGCAAAACACGGAAGAACATTAAACTTCCATCAGGGTATATGGTATGGACATGGGCCAGGTATGTTTAGTATATGGAGCCCTATTACAGAAGCATGGGACTCTAATAGTATGCAAATTTTACCTTGGGAAGCCAGTAGGGAAATTACTCAACGTACCTACGAAGAGCAATGGGACTATAAAAAAATACAAGAAGAGTGCTTAAAGCATAGTATACCATGTAATGCATCACCAGGACAAACTTGGTTATTTCAGCAAGGTCACATACATGGCAATATTAATAACGATACTGATATCACACGTTGGAGTTTTGATACTAGGGTACTAGTTAAAGGCGGTAACTATGGTAGACGTAGACCAGGTGGTTATTTTAGATTACATAGAGAATATAGACAACCTCTTACAGGTGTGGATACAAGTAAAAACTGGATAAACTACATTGACATGAATAGCAGATTTTGTGAGACTACACCATTCTTTGTTACAAGTATGATAATGTCACAGTTTTGTAAAGATATGGGAATAGTTCCAGTAGACTATCCCTTGGAATTAAGTTTTTGTCATTGGGAACCAATGCTAGAGGACTTTATTAAGGACAAACATATACAAGGTATAATAATACCAAGTATATTAGGCATGACCTATGATAAAACAAGAAGAGATGAACTAATTGAACTAGCATTTGCTAATGATACCGATCTTTTATTTGTTGACGAAAGAATATTGTTAAATAACAAACAAGAAAAAGAGTATTTAGATAAGATATTTGAATATATAAATGACGAACAAGACCCAGATTTATTATTAGGACACACAAGGTAAAAAATGGCAAAGAAAAAAGCAAAAGCAAAAGAGCAAGTGCAAGAAAATAGCAGTGATGTAATGTATAAGTTGCTAGACGAAAAGATAGAAGTACCGTTAGGATTACTTAGACAAAAACATATTTTTATTGCAACTCCGTGTTACGGTGGACAACTTGGCGAGCCATACTTTAGAAGTATGATGAGACTTGCGATACTCTTTAACAAGTACGGTATACAATATACTGTTAGTACACTAGCAAATGAAAGTCTAGTAACTAGAGGTAGAAATACACTTACTAGTTTCTTTATGGAAAATACATCAGCAACACATTTATTTTTTATAGATGCTGATATAGAATTTAATCCTGAAGATATTTTAAGAATGGTTGCATATGACAAGCCAATAGTTGTTGGTGCATATCCTAAGAAAGCAATCAATTGGAATAGTATTATTGGTGCCGCAAGAGCAGATGATTCAGAAACAGAAGAAACAATTGAAGGACATAGTTCAAACTATGTTGTAAACTTTGACTTTGTAACCGACAAAGAAGGTAACAGGACACCATCAGTACAAATAGAAGATAACTTAGTAAAACTTAAAGACGCAGGAACAGGCTTTATGTGTATCAGAAAAGATGTAATACAAGATATGTTTGATAAACATCCTGAATACAAATATGTAAATGACATTAATGTAGATCAAAAGTTTGAACCATTTATGTATGCATTATTTGATACTGTCATAGATCCGGAGAGCAGACGTTACTTATCTGAGGACTATATGTTTTGTAGGACATGGCAAAACATGGGCGGTACGGTCTACTTAGACCCTCGTACAGCACTTAACCATGTAGGTCATTATACATTCCGCGGAAATATAAGAAAACTATTTACAGGCGAAAACGATCATTCAAGAAAACAAGAGGTAAGTCAAGATGGCAAAACAACAACCTAAAACAGAACAATCAGTAATATCAGTATTACTACCCACAAGAGGACGTAGGGAAGTATTAAGAAAAAGTTTAAAATCTTTAGTAAGCAAAGCAAGTCACCCAGAACGTTTAGAAATATTATTTGGTGTAGATGAAGATGATCAAAGTGTTATAGATTTTATTAAAGAAGAGATTGCAGAAGATCTAAAAGAAGTAGGAATAGAAGCAAGGGCAAGTATTTTCAAACCTCTTGGATATGAAAATTTACACATATACGTTAATACATTAGCAGGTGCGGCCACAGGAGACTGGTTCTTCTTTTGGAACGATGACTGTTTAATGGTTACAGAAGGCTGGGACGAAGTAATTGATCAGTACAATGGACAATTTAAACTGTTAGGCCCTAAGGATAATCACAATGGACATCCTTATGCTATATTGCCAATTGTACCTAAAGACTGGTTTATCCTAATGGGACATCTAAGTCAAAACGCACAGAACGATGCTTGGCTAAGTCATATTGCATACATGTTAGATATCTTTGAAAGAGTAGACTTTGAGTTTATTCATGACAGAGCAGACATCACAGGCAACAATGATGACGAAACATTTAAGAATCGTAAGTATATGGAAGGCAACCCAAGTGACCCTAAAGACTTTGGACATACAGATATGCAAAATGCTCGTGTAAATTCAGCACACAAAATTGCTTGGTTTTTAGATAAAATGGGCACTCCTTCAGAATTTTGGGGTAAGGTAAAAGAAGGAAAACAAGATCCTTTTGAAAAAATGGTGTGGGAAGAAGGCGTAAAGGGTGCAGGACAACTATCACCAGTAGGCGAAACACCAGAATTACCAGATGACTTTAAATTAGAACTATAAAAAACTTAAAAAAATATACATAAAAACGGTTGACAACTCTCCTTTTTCTGCTATACTAGTATAGTAATTAAATAAAAAGGTAGGAGTTTTTATGTTATATGAAGTTTATCAAATCCAAGTAAGTGACGAAATACACGATTACGTCAATTCAAACGAAGGCGGACACACAGGAGCCGCTAAAAAATATCCACTATATCATGCAAAAATGGAAACTATGCATGGTAGAGGTGAAGGCAGAAAAGTAAATTTTAAAACAGAATACTTTTCACATTATACTAAAGTATGTGAAGTAGATGGCAGATACAATGGTCTTAGTAATGGCGATATGGACTATACTGTAAAAAGCAAAAATGAAGTATTTGCTATACTTAATCAACAATACTTAGATGAAGACACAATGGAAGACATTGTGTTTGATAGTCATGTAAGTGGTTTCACAATGAAGTCATTTGTAAGAGATGGTAAAACTATTGAATACAGAAACATGCACTCATTAAGTGTTGGAGATATAATAGCAGAAGTTCCGCAGGTCGGCTATGAGGTCATGGACCCTAGCGATATAGTAAAGCATACAACGTACCACATGGTCGACAGTTACGGATTTTCTGACATTACTAATATTATTAGCAGTACAGATATTGCGGTTAACAGAATTGCGGAGGCTGTATAATGATTAAGGAAAGAAATACAACTGTACTTTCAACAGATTATCAGCCTACTGAAAGTTTAAAAAGATTTATAGAAAGATGTACTGGTGCTAAAATGACACCAGTAAAAGGTAAAGAAGATTCTTACTGGATCAGTGGTGACAGCAGAGGCAAATACTACGAGCAGAAGTATTACAAAATAGTATTTGGTCCAGTTACCCAAGTTTCTTATAGTAATGGTAGAACTGAAAAGTCAGGTTATGGGTTTGATATACAAACAACTGGTGATCTAAATGGTTGGCAGTTAATGGGCGAATATCGTAAAATGATAAAAGAAGCAATGGCAAATTATAAAAAGGAGAGTGCATAATGGCCACACATGCAATGATAGATATAGAAACTTTAGGTACACTACCTGAAAGTGTCATATTATCTGTGGGTGGGGTAAAGTTTGATCCTTTCACACCTAATGAACCTCATGATGGAAAGCATTGGAAACTAGATGCTGATGAGCAAACAGATAAAGGTAGATTCGTTGATGATAAAACATTAGAGTGGTGGGCTAAACAAGACCAAGCCATACAGGATGTTGCCTTTACAGACGAAGGTAGAGTGCCTGTAGATACTTTTATGAAAGAACTTAATGCTTGGCTAACAGGGTGTGAAGCAATTTGGTGCCAAGGTCCCCAATTTGATATGGTTATTATAGAACACCTATTCAGAGACTTTGGTCATCATATGAATTGGTTCTTTTGGCAAGTAAACGATTGCAGAACATTATTTAAGATGATGCCTGTAGATCCTCGTAAGGCTATACAGCAAAATTTACATGATGCTCAGGCTGACGCACACTGGCAAGCAGTATGCGTTCAACAGTTTTTTAAAGACTTTAACGTATTACCTAGATAATTTATAAAGAGCGTATTCTAATGTCCCTCTTTTCATCATTAAATCAAATTTATTGTAGTAATCAGATGCCGTGCCAAATGTTTGGTGGGTTAACCTGGCTACTATTCCTAATGGATTCGCCATTTTATTCTCCTATATGTATGAACAAAATTGTATAATGTCAGTAACTCATCACTTAGTGAACCGTTACTTTAATGTAACACTTATGTTACAATCTTGTTACAAATCTATTTATCTTTTTGCCAGAAAAAGGTTGACAAATCCTAGTTTTTTGCTATACTATATGTATATTAAATAAAAAAACGGGAGTAAATTTAATGAATATATACACAAAAAACCAAAGCAAGGACAAAATTGTTTCAGTAGATGGTTACTGGATTTCAACTGTTACTTGTTATAATGAAAACAATGACAATTCAGTCAATATTCAACTTACAAGTCTAGAAGCCATGTGGGTTAATCATGAAGAGAATGTAGACCACCCAGAAGGTTCTGAATATCCTGTAAGTGTAAATGTTCCTTTTCTTAAATTAATGAGAGAAAGAGTTGCTAACAGTATTTTATCAAGAACAGGCATTGATATTAGAGATTACGATAAAGTAATCCATGCAACAACTAGTCCTGCTATAGATAAAGATGGTAACATTATGGACCATGCAGGTTCAAATTTAGTGAGGAATGTATAATGAACCCTTGGAACATAATACAAAAACTGGAAACAGATAACAGCAGACTTTTTAAAGAGGGTGTTGTTGCTGATCATATTGCTGAAGCAGATTTTAGACAGGGTTTGCAATGGGCACTTAATCCTTTAGTTACATTTGGTGTACAACAGGTTCCTGTTAGTGAGACAGATGGTAAAGGCATTACTAATGCAGACTTTTATGTACTTGCTGAAGGCTTGTATGAGAGAGAATTAACTGGCCATGCGGCTAGAGATGCCATTATAGACTTGTGCGACTTAGCAACAAACGAACAATGGAACGACTGGTATAGAAGAATACTGCTAAAAGACCTACGTTGTGGTGTTAGTGTTGGTACAGTTAATGGTGTGCAAAAAGGCACAGTTCCAATTTTTGGTTGTATGTTGGCACATGATGGTGCTAAACACCCTAAGAAAATTAAAGGTGCTTGTTCAGTTGAATACAAGTATGATGGTGTAAGAGTTATTGCTATTGTGCAAAAAGGTAGTGCTACATTATATTCACGTAATGGTAAAATACTTCCTAACTTTAATCTTATAGAAGATGCACTTAGTAAGCCTGAGTACAATGGATTAGTTTTTGATGGTGAAGTTATGTCAGATGACTTCCAAACATTAATGAAGCAAGTACATAGAAAATCAGGTGCTAACACTGAAGACGCATACTTGGCACTATTTGATATGCTAACACTTGAAGAATTTGAAGCAGGTTATACACCAATTACATCAATTGAAAGACGTAAACGTATGCTTGATACTGTTATTGAAGATAGCAAAATTAAAGTTGTTGATGCATTTAGTGTAGACTTTGATACTGAAGAAGGCCAAGCAGAGTTTGATAAACTTAATAAACATGCTCTTGCAGAAGGCTACGAAGGACTTATGATTAAGCCTGATAGTGAAGGGTACAAATGTAAACGTTCACATGCTTGGTTAAAGGTCAAACCTTTTATTGAAGTTACACTTAAAGTTGTATCATTAGAAGAAGGCACAGGCAAAAACGAAGGTATGTTAGGTGCTCTTGTAGTAGAGGGAGAAGATGATGGCAAGTTCTTCCATGTAAATGTTGGCAGTGGTCTTAGTGACGACATGCGTAAAGACGTTTGGGCGGCTCAGGATAAAGTTGTTGGACAACTTGTTGAAGTAAGAGCTGATGCGGCTACTATAGGGCAAGACAGCGACACTTGGAGTCTTAGGTTCCCAAGGTTTAAAACATTTAGAGGCTTTGAATTAGGGGAGAAAATATAATGAGTATGGATACAATTTACTTAAAAGAAACCAAAGAAGTAATGGATGGAGTACAAAAACTATATTCCTTTCCTAATGGTTATGGTGCAAGTGTTATTAGACACACAGGTAGTTATGGCGGTGACCAAGGATTGTGGGAACTAGCAGTCCTTAAAGGTGAAGAACTTTGCTATAATACACCAATTACAGATGATGTTTTAGGAAGATTAAATGATCCTGAAGTAGATAGTTATTTAAGACAGATATCTCAACTAACAGACGCAGATGTATATTGCGAATGGAACTGTGGAGATACAGTAGAAGATTGCACAGGATATAAGTGCTGGGAGAGATAATGTACGACAAACCAGAAAACGCACAACTTTCAAGAAGAGAAAGAATACTACTTGACCCGCTTGGAGCAAGTAAAAAAAGCGATAAGGCTAAGAAAGACAAAAATGAGAAGGAAGGCAGTTTCTACGGATACAATGAAAAGTCTAGAAATTACGAACACGGGTTGGACGACTAATGACTAGTAAACAAAAGAAACAAATTAATAATTTTATACAGTCTACATTAAAAATTATAGGGTGTACATTTTTATTCCTTGGTATGACTATGGCACTAGGTGTAAATCCTCACATGGAACTTACTTCTTATTTGCTGTTATTTGCTGGTACTCTAATGATAATAGTACATAGTTTCAGAGATAACGACCACATGTATTTACTAGTATCAAGTGCAGGGTTTGTACTTGTTGGTGGTGCATTCTTAGACACAGAAACAGCGATACAGATTGCAAACAACTATGGTATCGCACTAACCGAAGAACAAGGATGGTTTGCCAAGTACGGTAAAGTGTTCGTAGAAATTATAAAGGCGGTGACATAATGCCAAATTGGTGTAGTAATCAAATAAGGATAGAAGGTCCTAAAGAAGAAATAGATAGAATATGGAATATTCTAGAAGATGACACGATAGACGATGGGTTACTAACAGCCTTAGCACCACTTGAAGGTGATTGGGACTACAACTCAGCAATTGATCTTTGGGGGACTAAATGGGACGTCAAAGAGCATAGTTTATCACACGAAGAATACGAATACAACGGTTCAGTCAGAGGAATATTAGAAGGATATTTTGAGTCAGCATGGGGACCTCCTTCAGAAGCAGTTGAACTATGGTTAAATAAAAATGAAGACTATGAAGCAGATTTACTTTGGTATGAACCTGGTAACGATTTTTGTGGTGCATTACTAAACGGAGAGTTTAATCAGTATGAGTGCTCAACACTAACAGAAGATTTTCTAACGCAAGATGATGTAGGAGAAGCATTAGATGAAGCATTTGGTATAATGGAAGACAGAGCCATGTGGATTGAGGAAGAACAGGAAGAAGTGTTAAACGAACCAATTACATTAGAAGATCCTAGAACTGAGGTATAAATATTATTATGGGACAATATGACGAAGTAGTAGAAAGACAACGAGTCTTACTAGAAGCAGAAGAATGGGCAAAAGGTGTAAAAGAATTACATACATTTAATACTGAAACATGCAATATGTGGTATGAAACAAGACCAGAAGATGGTAGAGTCATGGACATTAGATATAATGATGAACGTATACAAAGAGAACTGTTAGGAGACCGTCCCAAAGGCACCGAAACAACCGTATGGATTGGCACACAATTACATGGCGATGATCTAATATCTGCTTACACACAAAATACAAAAGGTTGACAAATTAACTTATAGACATATAATAGTATATGAAAAAAGATATTTATAATAGTGAAGGAATAACAGAGCAAGTAGACGTACAGGCTATTTGTAAGAAACATAACGTAGGACGTTATGATATTATAGAACTTACTGCCTATGCGGCAAGAATTTTAGATTTAAGACCGCATGATGCAATGAAGAAACTATTAGAAGTAGAAGATTTAAAAGTGTTCAAAGCTCAATTAGATGAAAAAAGAATTTCATCTGAGTTGAAACGAGAACTAAGAAAAAGTTAATTGAGGAGCCCGTGTGGTATTTCGTAAACTGGGTATGGCAAAAATAGTGAAAAGTGTAGTCAACAACCACTCCATAGTAAAGTCCCAAAGTGTACCGCTCCTCATACCTATTTATCAATAGGGGGCTTAAAGCCTCGGGTAAGGGACAGGTTCACGAAACATCACCAGTCCACATTTAAAAATACACGACATGAGTGTAAAGTGTGAACCATCCCTCCAAATTTTGCCCTGTTCGTCTAGTGGTTAGGACACATGGTTTTCATCCATGCAACAGGAGTTCGATTCTCCTACAGGGTACCATTTAGTTAGATAGATTAATTGTATATTCGATTATTTCCCAACACTCTTTATCAGTTTTAGGCTCACTAAAGGCACACTTGAAAGGTTTGGATGTATCTATTATAAAGTTAGGTGCCTGTTTTACTAGTTCATCTCTAACCATGTGTGTTATAACAGAAGGTGTCATCAATTCTATTTTATGTAAAACATCATGATCCATATAATAAGAGGTACCTTCTATATTGTCAAATCTACACGTCTCTTTGAACACTACATTGTCTTGTACAATTACACGTTCAGATCCTTCCTTACATTCTCCGTATTCAAGTCTGTATTTAGATTCAGGGTCCTCACCGTCTATTTTATATAAGATATTTCTTAATGTTCCTTTAAGTATTGTAGAATTAAATCCACTGCGATGGTCATGTATATCATCTATAAGCAATTCTGCTTTATCTGAGTAAAAATTATATACATTGAATCCTCTATTAAGAAGCAATTTTATAGTACCGGTACCTACATACATAGTTTTACCGCCCATTTTTCTAAATTGATCTATTGTATACATATTATTATTTACCGTTTTAAATATTTTAAATAGAATTTTTAGTTAAATAATTGTATGTTATACATCTATATGAATACAAAGGGAAGACAAATCAATAATAAAGATAGATTATTTTTCCTTGCAACAATAGAAGACTTAAATTTGGAATATAAAATTTTAGGTGATATGAACAGAGAACATCTTAATAAAGACGATACAATATTTTTGTATTCAAGCGATACAGGCTTTGAAGAAGATTACAATAGATATTTAGATAATACTAATATTATACCTAGCACAGACAATGTAAGTAATCTATATAATAAATTTAAGTTCTCTCAATACTGTAAAGACAATAATCTTAAACATCCGGAGATATATGATAAAGAAATTAAATACCCATTGGTGTTTAAACCTACAGTAGGTTCTTTAGGAGAGAATGTTATTCTTTGCACTAATAAGGCAGAACTCAAAACTGCAATAGATAACTTAAAAGGAGATTATATATTACAACAATTTATAGATACAGGAAAATTTGCGTCTAAATATAGAATAATATTTTTTAAGGATGAAGTGATATTAAAATACAAAGATACTAATTATGATAAAACTTCTATAATATCTAATTTAGAGGTAGGATCTAAAGTAGATTTTGAAGACATACCTTTTGATTGTACTGAAGTATTAAAAGAATTTAGGAAAGGTACAGATTTACTATTTGGCTGTCTAGATATTTTAGTTGATGCTAAGGGTATTGTGCATTATTTAGAAGTAAATAGTATTGCAAAACTATATAGAATAAGTAATTTAGTAAAACGAAATATATATAAAGAACTGTTTAAGAAACTTCTTGACAATCAATATATTTAAGTTATAATAACAGTATGTATATCAGTGTAAATGGTAGAATTGCAAAAAAGAAGCAGGTTGAAACATTTATATTTGATGTATTAGAACATCTTATGCCTAGATTAAAAAGAAATGTAAGCATAGATGTAAACATAGTGACAAGATGTGATAATCAACATTATGCATTATGTTTAGGAGATAAGAATAGTGCTGAAATAGAACTAGCACGTGGAAGTTGTAATACAAAATTCTCATTAGAAGAAATGATGTTGAACC
>Ga0315322_10002509_pt1 | contig 14168 bp, 12 predicted proteins | sample M110021515metaG_FD_203461 | JGI IMG/M metagenome (GOLD analysis project Ga0315322, IMG submission 203461) | Ammonia-oxidizing marine archaeal communities from Monterey Bay, California, United States - M1 100m 21515 | ecosystem: Environmental > Aquatic > Marine > Intertidal zone | place: USA... | reverse complement strand
TATTTCCGCAATAGTAAACTTAACCAAAGCCCGGATTATACTATCCGGTAGATAAGCGCAGACTGATCAAAGGAGGGCGTTTAATCTAAATGGGCGAGGCTACGGGGAAGGTTTCCTTGAACAGTCTGTCGTCTTGCCCCTTGCTATTTGGATTGCTGAAAATGCCACTGGGGTTCGTGTACCTGGGGCTGATGTTGTATAGCCTCATTAATTGAAGAATGTCACGTGAAGAGGCCTTGACAGTCTTTACTGCCATGTTGCTGTTTGCATCAACGGCGGCTTTGTCATTGGCAGTCCTAACTGCCGTATTAATGGCGGCTTGTGACTTAGTGGCGAGCGTATCGGCAACTGATTCGGGAACGCCAAGACCAAGGGCGGCCCCAGCTCTTGCCCCTTCGGTCGCGCCTTGATGAATGGCCTGTTTAATAATAATGGCATCCTCGCCCGCTTCAATTCCTCCGGTGATTGCGCCAAAAGTTGAACCATAAGTAACGGATTCAACGGCATTGATCGTTTCGACGTCGTAAGTTCTCTTGTCGGGCATAGAGTCGTCAAGCAGACTCACTATTTGAAAAATCGCCCCCATCGCAGCTCCGTGGGCAAGCGATCTTGCAACTTCAACTTCAAATTGTTCGGTTACCCCTTGGGGCTTGTCCACTTGAGATAGGTTAGCCGCGAGAATGCCACCTTTGTTTACCCCTTGCGAGGAGTAGTTGATTACGGGTTGCAAGAGCGTGGGATAGTACACTGCGAAAGCGGTATTTCCCAAGAGGGCGCCCGATGCTGCCCCATTTGCGACTCCCAATACTTCCTGACGGGTTGTTTTGAAGTTGGTGTCAGGGATGGATGGATCATCCTCTATGAACTTCACGAATCCTAATGTTGTAGCTCTGCCAGCGTCAATGTCCGCCTGTGTGGCAGTATACCCGATACTGGCGTCAAGGGCGCCACTCGTGCTTCCCTTGGAGCTGGCCTCAGCAAGCAAATGTCTGTTGACTGACGCCCATTCGTTTTTGTATTCCCAAGATTTGTCTGCAACCGATGCCAATTGCGTCCCCATCGAGGATCCGAACGCCGAAGTCTCTGCAAGTCGATTGAGAGAATATCCGTTACCTAGAATAAGGGATTGAGTAACAGCTCCTTCGGAGACGGAGCGAGACATTTCTTCGGCCGCAATTGCTGGAAGGTCTTCCAGCAAGTAGGAGGGTTGACTCGCGGATGCATAAACAGCTCCCAATGAGAGCCCGGATGCAATGGATTTGGTGATTTCAAATGCGAATTGACTATGATCGTCACCCAATGAATGGAGGTATTCTATAGCACCTGCGGCCGCATTAAATCCAATTTCCTTCGATAGAATCGGAATATTGGTCTTGGTGAGAGCGGAACTTAGGAAAATGCCGTCTGCCAACCCCTTGGCGGCGAATTCCAAAACCCTGGTCTTGGCAGGGTCGAAGTTTTTGAATTTATTGAGACTACCATCAAATTTCATAGTGACGTTTGAAGTAGTCCTTGAGGAATCTATGGTTTCAATTCCGGGGTAAAACCCGATTGCTGGGTTGGTTGAATCGTTAACAAGCTTGAGGATGCCTGACATCGTTGATCGACTAGCTATTCCAATGAGGGCATTTTTGTCCCCAGGATAATTGGATTCAGAGATTGCCTCAACCAGAGCTTGTGACGTCAGCTTGGTCCATTTGGGGGCGTCTTGATTCCATAGGAGAATTCTGTCGGGAATGATGTTCGAAAGGGTTCGGAACGGAATGTCTGTGATGGCTTGGGTTAAATCCGTATTGCTATTTACGGCACTTTGTAAAAAAGCGGCGTAAACGGTCTTTATGGCAAGAGCAAGTGATTGATCACTTAAACCGAGGGAAACCTTGTTTGCAGCTAAGTAATCTATTGCATAATCAAGTCCGTCAGCTAGCGAGGTAGCGGGCATAGAGTCGAAAATATTCGTAAGGGAGGTTTGGAAAGTTCCGTCAGTACTGATCGGGCTGCTGACATAGAGAGTAGGGAAGCTCGTATTGGCATCCGGGATGTTATTAAAATGGTTGAGACTGCCGCCGTTCCCTCTTTGGGTCACGTTTGAATCAATGGGCTGGGCGGGGGTGTTTCCGATGGCGGTGTATTGAGACGAAAGTCGCCTATTCGTTCCTGAATTTGCCTCAGTTTGACCATTCTGGAGAATGGATTTGAGGTTTATGAGAACGGAAGTTTCGATGATTGATCTGTCGAAACTCGAGTCGGTTGGTTCTGACGCATGGGTATGCACTAACGAACATGCGAAACAGGACAGCAAGAAGGATATTGTCGTGAGCAGGGTTTTCGTCATCTTAGATTAGGGCAAAAATAATTTGATTCTACATGGTGTGGAATGGCAACTTAATTTTTCAGGGAATGGTCGGGGGTTGATAAATGGGAGTATTTGCAACAAATCGCCAAGGCGGTACAAAACAACAAAAGGCAGGCAGGTGTTCTGCTTGGAAAGTCAACGATTGAAAAACAAAGAAAGGCAATGCATCCGAGAAGACCGATTTTGGGGAAATCAGAAGGATTCCGCATGACCTTGCTAATCACAAGCAAGGGATAGAGGAACAGAATCGAAAACAACAAAACCCCGAACTCCGAGACGTATTCAAGGTAGTCGTTATGACCGTGACCGACTAGTGGTGTGTATTTCTGGTGGGAGAATTCCAACCCATAGGATCTCATGTTCCTTACCTTTGTTGATTGAAAAATCGGATTCACTACCCGGTATGAATCAAACCCATAACCCCACATCGTACTTGATTCGATTTGATCAAGAAGGTCCTTCCAGAGCAAAAACCTCAAAGGGGGAGAATCATTGGAAAGCGCTTTGATTTGGGATAATGTGTTGGCCTTCATTTCCTTGGTTGTCTCCCGACTAAGCAAAAAGGGAAACGAAAAGGTTGAAGCAACCAAAACAAGGATTGGAACAAGATGCAGGAAACTAAAATTGGCCTTTGCATTTTTTAGCCGGAAGAAGATTTTTATCGCAAGCACCACAACTCCAAGAAGTAAAATCAGAAAACCTGATCGGGAACCTGAATGAGGAATGCTTATTATTGTAAAAAGAATAAGCATGGAAATGAGAAAAATCTTTTTATCATGAATCAATTTGAACATGGATGTTTTTACCTGATGGTGAAGCAATGAAACCATCAAAAATAAAGAGATCAGGGCAAAGCATGACCAGTGATTTTTATAGGTGAAACTCGCATAGAAATATCTTGGTTCGGGGGTGTCCCAAATACCGAATATTTCTTTAAGGTTTTCGCCGGGAACATAATTGATTTTTTGAATGATCCCTGCCAAAGCCAACAGTCCTGCATTAATTGATATTATCAATACGCATAAGCGGATCTCTCTTCTCGATCGTAATGCAGAATACATTATTATGCCGAACATAATTAATAAAATAAAGTGTATACATGTAAATAGGTATGCCTTACTTAAAATTGGGCATGAGGGTAAGAATAAATACTTTTCTAATATAATCTTTTTTTCGTATAAAACTAATAGATCAGTACAAGGGGATGGAGTAATCCCAAAACGATCATTATATCTATTTTTAAGATCATAAAAAAGCGCTATTGCGAGCCCCGGATCCTTTTCTTGAATTGATATTATGTTTCGAAATCCATTCCTTAGGGAATTTGTTTTCTCTATGTTTTGTTCCATCGAGAAAGTATGGTCTATATTCATTTCATACCATTCCTCGGGTGAGAGTGTCTTGTATGACGGATTGAGAAGCGAAATTGAAACGTAAATCGCTACGAAAAAAACAGGAATGAGATTGCGAATTAAGTGTGGGCGTTCGCTCGGATGTTTCACAAGAATTGAAACTAGGCAAAAGATCGCAACACCGTCTATAATCCATGGGTTCCATGAATTGCCCAGACCTGCCTTCGCCCAGGAAGTCAAGACAAGGCATGTGATAAGCAACAAAGCCACTCCATTCATTTGCGCATTCTTTGATTTATGAATTTGTTGACACGCGGTTGTGCCAATGGTCTAATATAGGATACATGCCCCTTTATAATACCAATGATGCTCCCTTATCAAATGAAGAGTAAGAAAATTTGGTGTTTTTCTTTGTTTCTTGCATTCCTTACACCGCAATTTACTCATGCCCTGAAGGAGTCGGTGGTAGGCAGGCTTGAGGTTTCGGCCTCACTCGAAGGAAGATATGACTCCCGTGTGTTTGGAGTCTCCTCGCTAGCGTACGATGCCTCTAAGAATTCCACGTCACCCTTGATCGCCTCTGATGAGCTTGAAAGCGAGGACGATTTTATTTTGACCTTCACTCCGGCCGTCCATCTTACCAAGAAATTAAGCTGGTTTACGGTAGGTGGCTCTGCTGGAGTTCAGATGGCCCGATTCGTGAAGAATGAGGACAAGAGTTACGTCGTGCCCATAACTACCCTCACCGTAGATTTTGACGAATCCTTGAAGAAAAGGTTATCAAGCAATGCCAAAATCCGATTCTCTGCCACTTTTGACCTCGGTCAACATGTTGACACAAGCGTAATCGAGCAGGATCTCGTATCCTATACTTACTTCAATTTGGGTCTTAACGTCCGCTATAATCATAGTCCGAAGTTTGGGCTCGGAGCAGGTACCTCATACTCACTGAGAAATTATCAAACGGGTAACGTCTCGGAGAGGCCTTACCGGGATTTAGCCACCTTACCCCTCTACGCCAGCGCATTTTATATTTATTCAGAAAAGTTGGATTTCTACACACAGTACGGCTTCAGTCAAACAAGGGGTACCGGTTCAACCACCGCTAATTTGACCGATAGTAGTTCACATTCGATTTCCTTTGGCGCAAATGGTGATTTCACACCTAAATTAAATGGAAATGCTCAAGCGGGTTATACTGTAGTGAATTTTGACAACCCCAACAACCCCAATCAAGGCAACCTTACGCTTGGCGTTGGTTTGGATTGGCGATTAAACAACAAATCTTCCTTCGGTCTAGACTTGGATAGATCATTTTCACCCTCCGGCCAAGGCTTCTCCATGTTTTCCACAATGGCGAAACTTCATGCCTCCCACCGCTTAACCCAAGATGTCACGGCAACGGCTCACCTAAGTTATGGAGTTGTCGAGTATACCTACGCCAACATTCCCAAAATCCCTCTCAAGGACAGTTCATCCCTTAATCAATTCGGAATGGGTTTTGGCCTGAATAAAACTTTATCCGATCATTTCAATGTCAGTGGAGGTTACGATTATTCCTATTCGGATCGCGATACTGATTCCTTTGGAAGGCATGTGATTCGCGCCCAGATCATGGGTAGATTTTGATATGCGTAAACTCTTCCTCCTTCGGTTTTGTGCCTGCTGCCTATTGGTTTTTCCGCTTTTGCGCACTAATCTCTACGGTCAAACCAAGTACACGACCGATCCCTCGATCCAAAAGGACCCTACGGGTTACAAGCTGAGGTCAGGGGATTCGATTCGTATCATTGTTCAAGGAGAGTCGGATGCCACTATAAGTACCATTGTAAATAATTATGGCATGGTCAAACCCGCTTATATCAAGGAAATGAAACTGTCTGGCTTAAGTATGGTCCAAGCCGAATCCGTAATAGTAAACCAATATATACAACAAGAGATTTACAGTAAGCCAGTAGTCAAAGTGTTTGTCACCAAGTATACCGAACAGGTGGTTTTCCTTGCCGGTTCCGTGGTTAAAAAGGGCCCTTATATCTTCCCCGCGGAGGTACAGGCAATGGGTATTGTGGAGGTCATTGCCAGAGCTGGTGGCTTTACTGACATAGCAAAAAAAAATAACGTCTACGTTACGCGGACTTATTATGATAATTCGGGCAAAGCTACCAACACCAAGACCTATGAGGTAAACGTTGAGGCTTTGAACAAGGGAACTCTTTCATCAGATTCTCCACAGCGATTTTGGATCTACCCAGGTGATCGCATTCAAGTCCCGGAAAGGTTGTTTTAATGGAAGAAGATTTTGAAAAATATGCCTCCTCTCCGGCCGCAAAGAGCAAATCAAAAATAAAAGGCGTTTCGGATTTTCTCTTGATCGTAAGAGATCGGTGGCTTCTTTCCGTTGCCCTCGCTCTTCCAATTACTCTTGCTTACGTATTCGTCAAGCAACAGGTTCCTGAGCATTTTCGGTCCTCCTCCTCGTTCAGTCTAACCCCCCCTCCCGCAATCTTGAGTCTGCAGAGTGTGGAAAGGGAAAACCACTTGGAAGGCTTGATCGCAAAGCATACCGAAGGGCTCAACAATCAGCAATTAAGAGCCAATGTCATACTTCGGCTCGAGAGCAGTCCCGAATACAAGTCAATTCTTTTGGCCCCCTACTTAAAAGATGGAATCCGCGTGGGGTTGCCTTCGACCTTCAGTTATACCGTTGCTCAATCCGGAACCAAGAGTCGTCCCCGTTTCATCATTACCTCTGATGCGAGAAGCGCCAAGGGGGCTATGATTATTGCGGATCTTGTCCAAACGGAATATGAGAGATTGCATCGGAGTACCAAAAGCGAAAAAGTAGAGTTTGTTAAACAAACCTTGGAGGATCTTCTCGAAACCAGCCTGACCAATGAACGCAACATCGCTAAAGATATGGCAAGCTTCAAAAATAGGCATGGAATGCCTTATATTGAAGATGAAAAGGCAGTCACTGGTGATAGGAAAAGTCAGTTTGCAAACGAACTGACCAGGTCGAGTTTGGAGCAAATTCGAATCACCTCATTGCTCCGTCAAATCGAAGGTATCAAGACGAGAATAGGTTCGTCATCCGGTTCACTGACCTCGAAGGGCGTGAGGGAGAATATTGCTACCACAAAGGAATATTTTGAAATTGATGCGATCGAACAGTTCGGAAGGATTCCTGCGCTAAGGACGGCCTTGGGTGACTTGGAAAAAGAGCGAAAGGATTTTGAGGAAACGGGTTCCGGGTATTTGAAAAATCACCCCAAGATGCTCGAAAATGCCAGAAGCTTGGACCAGGTGCAGAGGGCGTTTTTGGCGGAGGTTGCTTCTGCAATCGAGGACCTTAAGGACAAGCTTAGGCAATTGATACTCGATGAAAAGGAGTTTGCCCGTGAAATGGGCAAAGTACAGCAAGATTCTGAAAAGCTCAGTGGCATCGAAGAAACGCTAAAGAACTATGAGCGCCAATTGGCCGTTGTTCAGCGCAGTACGGATGCGATCCATGGGAGGTTGAACGAGGTGAATATTGAGCAGGCCTTGCCTTCGGATAAAGAAGAGCCTCTTACAATGGATTCTTTTGCCCAGGAACCGGGAGGGCCCTATTCACCTGACAGGCAGAAGATCAAAGAGCAAGGAATCATGATTTTTGCAGTGCTTTTCATTTTGATTCCCATGTGTTTTGAATTCATAGACAACCGGGTCAAATCGCCATGGGACGTTGAAGTCTTCATCGGGAACGATCTTATCGGAGGCATCCCAAAGATTTCCGAAGTCGATGAGCGGGAGCGACCCTTGATTGTGGGCAATGACCTCGATGATGGCCTGACGGAATCGTTTAGGAGCATGTACAGCAGGATCCAAATGAATTCACATGCGGATTATCCCAAGCTGATTTTGGTTACCTCCGCAATTCCCAGTGAAGGTAAAAGTTTGATTTCTGCTAACTTGGCTTACAGTTGCGCAAATCATGGACGGAAAACAATCCTTGTTGATTTTGATTTGCGCAGACCCGGTCTGCACAAGTTCTGTAATTTGGAAAATAGCAAAGGTCTGCTTACTTTGGTTAATGACGTCGGCCAAAAGGGGAGCGAGGTCGAAGAGACCATATCCGACGTCTTGACTGAAATTCACCCGAACCTTTTCGTCTTGCCGTCGGGAGGCAAGACACGGGCAGCGACCGAAATGCTTGAGCACGACGATTTTTCTGTTGTGATTGAATTGCTCAAGAGAAATGCAGAGGTCATTATCATCGATAGTCCGCCAATCGGGCTGTTCCCTGATTCGCTTGCAATTGCCCGGAAGGTAGACGAGGTGTTGTTCGTGACTAGGTACGGCAAGGTCTCGCGTAAGGTGGTAAAGACGTTGATCGAAAGCATTCACGAGACTGGGGCGAACCTTTTGGGTGTTGTGCTCAATGACCTTCCCCAAAAGAAAACCCCGGGATATTACTATTCCGGATATTACGGCTATGGGTATTTCAGGTACAAGTACTATAACAAGTACTATGGGAAATCAGATTCGGAGGAGACGACGCATAAGGCAACCGTCTCCAAGTCGTCTTAGGCGAGGCTTTTGGCTGGATTGCCCGCTACCTTTTTACCCGGATCGACGCTTTTCGTGACTACTGAGCAGGCTCCTACTATGGAATGTTTACCTAGAGTGATTCCAGGCAGGATGAATGCTCGGGCACCGACAAAAACGTTTTCTTTGATAACAATTGGTTTTGTTATTAAATCAAATTTTCCGCTTTCAAACTCGTGAGTCCCCGAACATAGGTAGCTTTCCTGGGCTACGATGGAATTTTTCCCAATGCAGATTTTGTCGAGTGAATAGATGACGGCATTGGCGCCTATGCATGCCTTGTCCTCGATTTCGAGGTTTTTCGGATTTTCTATTTTGGCCGTCTGGTGTACAAATGGAGAGCCTGAGATTCGGCAACCGAAGCACTTGAGTACAAATAGTCTCCAAGGGTTAAAGGGCTTGGGTGTCAGATGACAAAAAACCCCCCAAACAAACTGCCAAAACAGTTTGTACGCCCGATGGGATGGACCCCAAGGACTTTTTGGCTTACTCATTAATCGAATTTAGGTATTTTGTTAAGACCATGAACTACGAATACAAATCAATTTCACTAACACCCGATGGGATTCGCGTAAAGGGAGATGACATTACGGAAAAACTAGCAGCGATGATTAACGAAGTGAGTAACAGCAACGGGAAAAAGGGATGGCGGTTGATTTCCGTAATCCCTTCGTTGAAGAGCGAAGGCGCCGTTGTCAGGCTATTGGTGACTTTCGAGCGAGAGGTCACTTGAGTAAGAGTCTTTACGGAGGGAGCCAATCAGTATTCTACCCCAACGACTTCTTGTGAATTGATACTTACTATGAGAAGAACCGTTTCTTTCTTGCATAGTTCGAATTCCGAAGAAGCCTGCCCCCACTTGCTTTCAACTATGTCCTCCCAATAGTATTGCCGTCTCTCCCAAAGGTCTCCTTGCAAGTTGGTTTGCGCGAGTATCTTATATTTGTATCCGAGCAGGAGATCCAATTCCCTCACCGGTAATTTGCGAACGATCTTTAAGAGCACGTCACCCTTGAATTGATTTAGGTTCTGCTGGGCTTTTTGGTGACGAGTATATTTATATTGGGCTCTTTTTTCCTTCAGGACCTGAACCTCGGCTTCGAACTGACTGTCTGGGTCCCACTGTTTGCTGCAACCGAAACCCAATAGCAGGTAACCCAATAAAAAGGTACACGCTCGGTATAACGAATTTCTGCTGAATGGCATTGAAATTGCTACTTGTAAAGGTCTTGATCGAAAAAAACACATCTTTCCCACTCTACCTAGAGCAACGGTTTTCCAAACTCTCGGCAAACATAAATTTGCCTCCGCCGAATTCTGGTTTGTTTTTTTTCCGGTTGATCCGGTTGCCCAAAGAAGGTGTGGAAACTGCAATTGATCTCTATTCCAAGGGGAGTAGAGTGTTCCTAAAGGTATCCAGGATTCTTCAGCCCTTGCGTGAGCTTGATCGTGACTCGAAGCATCAAGCCGGTGATTTCCCAAGCATAGGAGTCCCTGTGGAGATATCCTCGGGATCGTGTGACGTTGATGAGCCAATCGTTAGGGAAATTCTTCGCGGAACCCCGATGGAATTGGATTCGAAACTTAAAGGCGATCCAGATGGTTCGCACTATTTCATTTTCTTTACTGACTCTCGAGAGTGCGTGGCATCGGGTATTACGGATCCCCACCATGTAAACAAATGCGAATTATGGACCAGGCTCATTTGTTATTCTTACGGAGCGGAGCAAATAGCTCACCGAAGATTTTATCGTCGCGATTTGTCATTGAGTTCATAAGATAGGGCGATCATGGGAAAACAAGCAGGTAGTCTGTCCTTGCCCAAGCTTCTGCCAAACATCTTTACGACGATAGGACTTTGTTCGGGGTTAACCGGGATTCGCTTTGCATTGGAAGGGCAATGGGAAAATGCGGTTTTTTTAATCCTTATCGCTGCATGCTTTGATATGATCGACGGTCTTTCGGCCCGCCTGCTCAAAGCGTTTTCCCCTTTCGGCGCAGAACTTGACAGTTTGGCGGATACCATCAGCTTTGGCGTTGCCCCTGCTATCATTACCTATCTTTGGATAAGGAGTCCCATTGTGGCCTCCCAACAAGTCTATCTTCTGGAGTGGTATTGGATGCCAGTTCTTTTTTTCGCGGCATGCAATGCCTTCAGGTTGGCCCGCTTCAACGTCATGCATCTTGACGAAGACGAAACCAAATCCACGAAAAGTTACTTTGTCGGGATGCCCGCCCCAGCGGCAGCCGGTTTGGTATTGATGCCCTTGGGCTTTGATTTCATTCTTGCAAGATTCGGACAAGACCCACTTTTGTCAAATTATCCCAATTGGATTATCGGGTGGGTTATTATCGTTTCCTTGTTGATGATTTCCCGTATACCGACTTTTTCTTTTCGCAACGTTCGGTTCAACGTCGCTCGAAACAGGGCATTAATCGTTTTGCTTGCGGTCTTGTTGAGCGTCGCCGTTTTCATGAAGGAAAAGTGGATATTCCTGTTCTCCTTAGGAGTGCTGTATTTCCTTAGCATTCCGTTCTCATACTGGACGCACCGCAAGGATTCATTGGATTGAATCCTTGCCACCGAGTTCATCCTGAGGGAACTTCCTGTAGTTCCTTTAATAATTTCTTCGCAACTTTGTTTTTGGGATCAAGGTCCAGAACGATTTTGAAATGCATGTCAGCTTTTTGCCCATCGCCATTGTCTTTTGCGATTTTGCCTAGCTCCATGTGCGAAGCCCAATGGTTCCAATCGTGCTCCACCGCCTTAACGAATCGGGCGTTTGCATTTTCAGTGTCTTGGTGCGCAAGAAAGAACAGGCCTTTTTCATAGTTCGCCTCAGGATAATGCGGGTATAAAGCAATGGCTTTGTCAAGGTGCCGGTTTACCTTTTCGTCCAAGCGCGAATCATAATTGCATTTGTATATTCCGAAATAAGCTTCGCCGGTAAATTTCCTGATCGCTTGCAGCGACTCCAACTCCTTTCGGGACTCATGAAATCTCAATTTGTCCAAATGTAGTTCTTTGGATTTAGTCAATGCGACTGCCTTTTCTTCCAGTGCGGACAAGCATTGTTTAAAATGTTTTTCCGCTTGCTTGAGTTTCCCTTCTTCAAGCAAAAGAAGCCCCAAGCGAAATTCCCCCAAGGCAAGCCATTCATCTGTTTCCATTGCTGCTTTGTAAAATTTGACTGAATTTTTTGAGTCCCCTTTTTCTTCCCAAATCAATCCAAGTCGGTAGGCCGCCTCACCCTTTGTTTTTTTGTCCCCGAACGCTTCCATGTAGAGTGCCTCGGCAACTTTCGTCGAATAATTTTCCAGTTCAATTTGAGCAAGTAATAACTTTGACCGGCTATCTTTCGGATCGATGGAAAGAAGCTTTCCCAACAGCTGCTTTGCATAACCAGGATCCGATTCGATACGCACCGTTCCGTCTGCCAATGATTTTTCTCCAGCGTAAAGATGCTGTGCCAATAAAAGCAAAGGCCTCGCATCCCGCGGAAGTAAATCAATGGAAATTTCCAAAAGAAGCTTTACGCGCTCAAAGTCATCCGGATGGTGGAGTAGTTTGCCCAATTCATAATGGGCGTTTCCGTCCAGTGGTTTCAGATCGATAAGCCTTTCAAGAAAAAATTGCCTTTCGTTTGGCCGTTCACTTTCCTCCGCAATCTCGGCGGCCAAGTGGAAATACTCGGACTGTAGCTCATCCAGATTGATTGCCCGCTCGATGGCAGCGGATGCACCGTCATACTCCTTTTGCTGGTGCAGAAACCTTGCTTGAAGAAAGAAAACCTCAGGTTGGTCTTGCCGGATGGCCAAAGCTTCTTTCAACAGGGCGTCAAGCTTGGCGAATTCTCTTTTGCTGAGATAAACCTCTCCTAGCGCGATGAGGGCAGGGGCATGATTCGGATCGCATTCCAAAGCCTTTTCCAAGTGCCCTAAGGCTTCTGCAGTTAGTCCGTCCAAGAAGTCTATCGAGCCTTTTTTTGGCTACTCGTGGTTTTTTTCCTTCTCGCAGTGGCAGGCTTTTTCGCTGGAGGTTTCTTTATCTTGGCAGGGGCTTTTCGGGTTTTGGCAGGCGGTTTGGCCATCAATGCCCTTCGCGCATTTTTGTCCATGAGCAAGACGGCCAGGTGGTAGTGCGCTTCTGCAAGCTTTGGGTTGATCTTGATGGCCTTGCCAAGAGCTTCGGATGCTTCGACGTATTGCCCCGAATCCCTGAGAAGCAAACCCAGCCGGTAGAAGGCCTTGCAAAACTTTGGGTTGATCTTGATGGCTTTGCGCAAATGCCGCTCGGCTCTTTCCGGGTCATGTTTCTTTATCAGCGTGCCGTCAGATTCCAGTTTTTCTCCGGAAATGAGAATCTTCGAGAACCAATAATGACATTCGGCGAAATCCGGATCGATTTCCAATGCGGTCTCATAGTTCCTGATTGCTTGGTCATATTCGGACGGATTTGTTAATATCCGGGCCAAGTTAAAGTAGGCCGCCACGAAATTCTGGTCGATGTCGGTAGCCTTTTGGAAATGAATCTTGGCTTCATTGATATCGCCGTTTTTCTCACTGTGATGGGCCAGCTCATAGTAGGCGAGGGCATAGTCCGGGTTTATGTCAAGGGATCGAAAGAAATGCTTCTTGGCTAAATTTGGATCATCGTCATCGCGCAGAATCATGGCCAAATAAAAGTTGGCTTCGGAATGGTTTGCGTCGATCGTTACGGATTGCCTGAGGTGCTCGGCGGCTTTCTCCAGATTCCCTTCCTCAAAGAGCAGGACCCCCAATCTAAAATGGGCCAATGCATTTTCCGTAAAGTGATCAATTGAAAACTGGAAATGTTCCTTGGCCTTTGCCCGTTCTTCGCATTTAGCGTGAACATGAGCCAGCAGATAGTGCACCTTGGAATAAGATTCGTCTATCTGCAGAGCTTTCAAAAGGTATTTCTTTGCCTCGCCGTAATCCTCCTGGATCGAGAGAATCTTCGCTAGGTTGTAATGAGCCCTGATGTGTTTGGGCTCGATTTTCAGGACTTTCAGGAAATGTTCTTTGGCTTCCGGCAGGTTGGTCCTGTCGACCAGAGTGCCTTCTTTGTCCGTGGCTATGCCGCCCGAAAGAAGTTTACCCATATAGTACTGGGCTTCGGCAAACTCCTGATCGATGTCGATCGCCGTTTCGTAGTTTTTTCGGGCGTTTTCGAAGTCATCGGCATTTGTCAGCAACCTTGCTTTGTGGAAGTAGGCAGGAGCGTAGTTCTGATTGATCTCGGTTACTTTGTCGAAATTGTTTTTGGCTTCTTCAAAATCATTCAGTTCGACGAGAAGAAGGGCATAGTGAAAATACGCGTCGGCATAGTTCGGGTTTATTTCCAATGCGTTGAGAAAATGATTACGGGCCGTTTCGAAGTCCTCTTTGGAGGCCAGGGCAATCGCTAGTTCGCATTGAGCTTCGGCATACTCAGGGTTGAGGGAAACCGCTTTGTTGAAGTGCTCGAGGGCGTGGTCCAGATCGTTTTCTTCCTTGAGAAGCAAACCCAACTTATAATAGGCCTCTGCATATTCAGGGTTGAGGGCAATCGCCTCCTCGAGGTGCGCTTTGGCGTTCATTTGATAGAGGGCAAGGTGCGGGCTACTTGGATGTCATAACCCAAACCCCGTCCCAATCGCCTTTGGGTGGATTTTTCTTCATGTGACTGCAACGGTCCAAGTAGAGTTGGGCGGCTTTGTCGTTCGGGTTGATTTTCTTGACGGAGTTGAAAATCTTGGTCGCCTGGTCCCACTTTCCATCGTTCCAGCTGCGGTACCCGTCGTTGAAGAGACCCAAAGCCTCGACAAGGTTCGGGTAGGATTCGTCGTCGTGAAAATCAAGAACTTCGTACA
>Ga0315322_10002508_pt1 | contig 14171 bp, 12 predicted proteins | sample M110021515metaG_FD_203461 | JGI IMG/M metagenome (GOLD analysis project Ga0315322, IMG submission 203461) | Ammonia-oxidizing marine archaeal communities from Monterey Bay, California, United States - M1 100m 21515 | ecosystem: Environmental > Aquatic > Marine > Intertidal zone | place: USA... | reverse complement strand
GATCCAACTAGAAAAAGCGGTTTCCGACTGACAGGAGATGTTGATCCAAAGGTTGCAAAGAATGCAGGATGGATTAGTCCAGTCCCAGGTGGGGTAGGGCCTATGACTATAGCCATGTTAATGTCAAATACTGTTCTTGCTACGGAAATCTTATCAAGATAATAGATGACATTTCACAGATTAATCCTCAGAAATATTCATTTGATTAATGCATCGTAATGATGACATGGGCGAGATGATATATCATGGTAAGGTAAAGCAAGTTTGGAGTACTGATGACCCTGACGTCATTGAATTTAGGTATACTAACCAAATCAGTGTTTTCGATCAAATCATACCTAGTTTAATCCCTCGTAAAGGAGAATCATTGAATAGAACCTCTTGTTACTGGTTTAATCTCGTGGAAAAAGCAGGAATATGCGAGACTCATATAATTGAAATGAATGCTCCTGATAGAGTAAGAGCAAGAAGATTTGATGTTGTCAGAGAACCGGGTGCAATAGCTAAAGACAGGGAAAATGTGTTTGTCCCTTTAGAAGTTATTTGTAGACATTACCTCGCGGGTTCTGGTTGGAGAAGATATCAACGAGGAGATGCTCCAGCTGAAGAGTTCGGTTTTGAACCTGGCACTATTCTTGAGGAGGGAGTTAAGTTACCTTCACCATATCTTGAAGTATCAACTAAATTCGAAAAATTTGACAGACTATTAGATAGGGAAGAAGCATTGGAGATTTCTAATCTTACTGAAAATGAATTTGATTCAATAATGGAAATTGTCGTTAAGATAGACCAGATAATTGAATCTGAAGCGGGTAAGAGAGGTCTAATACATGTTGATGGTAAGAAAGAATTTGCACTTGGGAAAAATCGAGTACCAGTATTAGTAGATTCGTTCGGAACTCTGGATGAAGATCGTTGGTGGGATGCAGAGAAATATTCTGAAGGAGAAATTGTTCAACTTTCGAAAGAATTTGTACGCGGCCATTATCTTGGTACAGGGCATCATGAAGAATTGTATAAAGCTCGACAGAACGGTACAGAAGAACCACCAATACCTGCCCTGCCTCAAGAAATTATTGACCAAACATCTGACCTTTATGCAACTATGTTTTCCCGTCTAACCGGACAAGAATTTTGATATTAATTATGTTTTCGCATCAGAATTCCACATTTCCTTCTTTGTGCCGCTTTCAATAGAGTAAGTAAATGTCTCAAAGAGTCTCTAACTCCTCCATCAATAGTTTCATTTGATTTAATTCCCCACTTCCCGCTTTGCATTGAATTTAGTAATATTATGACTTCTTCATTATTCAACCATCCTAATAATTCCATTCCGGCAAATCCTTTGTCAAAGCCTTCTTCTCCTAAATTTTCAGCAGATAATCCATTAGTCAATTTTATTAATAGTTCATGGAAATAAATTTCTCCTTCTTTTTCTCTTGTGAATTCTAATATATACTCTATGGCATTCCCACTATCGCTTGGAAATCTTCCTATCCTATTTCTTGCAATTCCATTATCGAGTGGAATCGGAATTCCTTCCCCATTATTCCAGTCTAAAGCGCTCAAGAAAAGTGATGTTGCATGATCATAAGGAGACACTTCTCCATCTTTCAAAGAGTTAATTTCTTTAGAATTAGGAATGATTTTCTTCAATTCTTCATGATCACCTCCAATAGACAAAAGTATTGGTTCGATAAGTATTAATGGATCATGTATTATTGGTTCAAACGTATAAAATGCCGAAGGTGGTATGTAATTTCCCATGGATAAAACTCCTATTTGTTAGTACTACTATAATTTGCCTAGACGTCTTAGTCTAAGTTCGAATTCATCTAATTCTTCTTCAATGATTTCTTCAACTTCGTTTGGTGGGTTCAATTCTTCTTCAATGATTTCTTCAACTTCGTTTGGTGAGTTTAATTCTTCTTCATTTACTTCATCTGTAACTACAGAACTCTTATTCTTCTTCGACAGATGCTGCATAATAGCCTTCTCAGTAATTTGCATCATTTCTTTCCTTTCTCTATGATTTTTAACCAACCATGCCAGCGCACTTGCTAACCCGATGACTAGTAGTGCTGATGCTAAACTGGTTTCAAAGTCCTGAATCCCATCATTTGCATCTGTTCCGCCTGTTAGAATGATTCTTTGCTCGTTATCATTTAAGTTAGATTCAACATTCCAAGGGAATGCGCAATTGAACTGTATTATCAATTCGTTCCCGTCAGGAACTGGTGGTCGGTCTATTTTCGGTAAAAGATAAACTCCTGATGGGTCAATAATATGTTCTTCACTATAATCATCCGATTCAACTTTTAGCAAACAATCAGCATTACTTAGAAGATTCTGATTTTCCCTTATGGTCGTAATCTGAATTTGTTGATTATCACCTGTACCTATTAGTTCAATACCTGTCAAACCAATATTCCAGTCACTTCTAATTATTTCATAATCAACAGAAATACTTGCGAACTCAATACCTCTCGAATCCATAGCCCTCAAAATAAGCGTCCTTATCCCTGGTTCAGGGGCCCAATTAATTGCTGAAAGATTTTCATTATCAAGAGAGATATTATCGCCCAATGTACCTGACAAAGAATCAATTAATTTCCCCTTATCATCTATCAATAATAATGTGTAATCAAAATCACCTGTTCCATTAGATATTGAACAGGAAGCCAAAATTTGGCTTGGATTATTGTTTAGGGTACAAAATCCATCTCTTACCGAGGGCATAGATACATACGATGTGTAAACTAATCCTTCTTCAGAATTGATAGTAATTTCTCCATCAGAGATTGATTGGAATGCAGACCATAACCAACCTTCTCTTGAATCCCATTCTAATAATCCTTGACTTCCATCTAAAACTAAAGTTTGTGAATTTGTTCCATGTATTTTCAAAAGAACATTGTCTCCATTAACTGAATTAATTATTGGTGAACTCGCCCAAGAATAATCTTGTTTAGTAGTATCAAGTAATATTTCATCTACATTTCCTAATTCATCAATAGCTTCTATTTTAATCGTATAAGTTTCACCATTCCAATTCATATCTGGTATTATTTGTACTGGTATCCCTCTAATTTCTCCTACTGATAATACAATAGTAGTATCTCCTACAACTGTCCATCCAGTAGGTAAGCTCCTGATATTTAGCGAAATAGTAGTGGGTGCATTACCTTCGTTCAATAGTGTTGCATGCGGAAACCCTCCTTCCGAAGAAATAACCCAAGGGCTTTCTCCATCTAGGTCAAATTGATGTATTACAGATACTCTCAGCGGCACTATGGTTTCAGATAATGAAATACCCTCTCTCAACCTTATGTGTAACTCCACCGTTTTACCGTGTTGAGCATTCTGTGGAGGAGTTATATTCAGTGTCATTATTGCACTTTCCCCCGGTTCAAGAATGGGTAAATCTTCTGGTGTTTCGACAATCCAATTATTCGATCCATTCACATAGACAGTAGCGAAAGCTTTCGAAGGAGAATTTCCTAATTGAACAATTTCTAAATCTATTGACGAACCTTCAGGGTCTATTTCCAAGTCGACTTGACTTGATATAGCATTCCATTTCTTTACATGGGGTACTTCTACATAGAAGATGATAGTTTCTATAATCTCTCCCCTAGAGTTTACATCTACAGTAATCTGCATTGTCGAGCCATTCCAAGAATCTCCAGGGACAAACCAATTGACAGATAGAATCGCAGTGTTATTTACATCAATATTTTCCAAAGAAGTTCCTGATGCGTTCCAACCTGTCGATAAATCTGAGCCGGAATAAATTATATTAATTTCAGTTTCAAGAGATATGTCATCTTCTAAATTCCCTACATTTTTTGCTTCCATCATTATCTGATTTGTTTCTCCCGGTTGAGAAATTATGGTTCGATTCCTCACATCGTCTCCTAAATAATAGGCCTCTATTTCCCACCTATGATCTTGCTTAGCTGAGAGTACTAGTATCTCTGAGTCTTCAATTTCCTCATTTCCTTCTGAAGTCATTTTAATTTTTATCTGAACCGGTGTTGCCGCAGGAGTATTTTCTGGTAATTTTACTATTACAGGTATAGTCTGCAAACTTCCTGCACCAAGGGTTACCCTATCACTAACAAATGAAATTGTTACGTCTAAATCTTCTGTGATTATTAAGTCGGTTAATACTTCTGCCTCTAATCTGAAAGTATCTTCCCCATTCCCTGGATTTTCTAGTTTAATCATTACTAAAATATCTTCTTCGACTTCAACTTCATGAGGTTGTTCCAATGGTGACGTTACAGTTAAGTCTGCTCTGTAAATTTGTAATACCTCTAATGAGAATTGTAATTTGTGGTCTGTAGATTGACTACTAGAGTCAGAAAATGAATGGAATGCGGGGGCAGCATCATGAGGGAGATGGAGGCTTATTGTACCGTATACTCTCGATGGACCTGATCTACTTAGTACTAAATCCCCATCAATGATTTCTAAGTCTCCTGATGCGCTCCAAACCCACCCTGGAATAATTAATCCTGCATCTGACATTGACCATTCTAATTGACTCTCCCCAACAGGCATATCGGTCGAAATGTCCCATGATAGTTGATTATCTGGAACTGTTCTTTGATGGACATCAGTCACGGTTCCAGTCGCCATAAATGATAATCCAATGGTTTGACAAACATCTCCTGAAACGCACATTTCTAGAGGAGTATTAACTGAATCCCCTAGGCTGGCACTATTTGGTACCTGTAGCCTAGCTGTCAAAAATATCATTTCATCGGGTTCCAGTGTTAATGCAGAAACTTGGTTGTCCTCTAAGTCAAATAGTTTCAAATCATTTCCCCAGGATGTTGTATCCCAAGACATTATGATTTGATTTTCTTCAGCATTCCCTAAATTATGTATTAACATCCATGCTTCTGCGTATTCCCCAGTTAATCCATAACCCATGCTATTCGCAGTTCCATCAGGTCCTCTTATTGACAACCCTCTTGTGCGATTAGCCTCTACTGGTAACAAAGCTGATACACTTACGTTATTATCTTCATCTAAAGTTAATGTTAGAGTTAAGTATCCCGAATCAGAACCCAGCGCATCTCCAGGGGCATTTACTCTTAGGTATGGATTCCAGATATCATCCACTCCTATTTCTATTGAATCGAGTCCAGATGGTGTTTCATCATCCCAAGTCCATCCCTCTGGTAAATTTGTGGAATCTACAGATAAACTCCAAACACCCGCTAGTCTCCCTGTAGATCTTATATTAGGTGAAATTGTTGAACTTTCGCCAGGTGTAATCCTTGTTGGTTCAGTGGGTATTTCAAAACTAGCATTATATGGGTTAACTACATTTAATGTAGTAATTTGGAAATCATTATCATATCTAGATTGTGATATATTTCCGTATGGATCTAGGACCAATTCAAATTCATGCACTCCTAATCCTCCAGACCATTCGGCAGTAAATGTCGAAAGAGAGCCCGTACCTGTTGGATCGACTGGTTGCATGTTGCCGAATCTTTCTCTAGCAATCACCTCCCCATCCGCATATAATACTGCATCCGTATTCTCATTAGTTTCGGCTGTACCTGCATTTTCAAAAGAAACGGTAATAGTTACAGTTTCTCCAGGGTCGGGAGCAACTGGGCTAAATTCAATACTTCTCCCATCTTGCTGAGGTCTTATATCTGCTATTTCTAGAGAAATAACAGTGTCTCCTAATATCAAATCTAATGTTGCATCTCCGTCAATATCTGCTAGTGCCGGAGATGACCATAACCTGTGTCCAGTAGAAATGGCTCCATTCCATTCTTCGTTTATCCCTGCCATGGTGCCTACCTCACCATCGTAAGCTCTCAATTCTCTTCCATATGGCACTAATAACTCGGGTTCATCGAATCCGTCTATATTCATCCAAATTGGCGATGCAATTGCTATTCCATCATTAGGTGCTCCTTGTGGTTCTAATATTTCTTTACTCCATGCTTCTTGTGGATTACTGGTATCTGTGTCGTCATGACAACCTGCAAATCCATCTCTGTTAGTATCCCAAGTATTTGTAGTCCAAGTTATCCAGCATACTCTATCATGATCGCCGTCACCATCTGTATCTATACTAATAGGTGCCGAATCTGAGAATCCATTTGATGCCTCAAAATCCCAGATTTGAGTACCATCGGAGATTTCTAAACCGTAGTATTCTGCGCCATACGCAGCACTACTACCATCAAAATCGGAAGGTATAGTGATTATCATTTCCATTGTCTCATCCGAGTCTAAATTTGATATAACTGGACCCGGCAATCTTATGTGAGGTACATTTGAATCGAAACCCTGGGTGTTTCCGAGTGATTTTCCATCCCAGTTAGCATCTCCATCATTTGCGTCTAATTTCCAAACCCACATCGCACTAGACGAACTTTGAACAGATGTCAATAAAATAAATGCAGTATTTTCATCAGTTTGGACAAAGGCAGGATCTGAAGGATGTGTACCTTTATCCAATGTTTTTTGCCAAATAGAAGTTGCCGCTGTTCCTGTGAGGTCTAAGGCTAAGACTACAGGGTCATCTGAATCTTTGTCAATAAGTGATAAAACTAACTCGGCTGTTCCATCTAGATCTAAATCTGCAAGTAATGGTTGTGCAGTTGGTTTGTGATTCCCATATGCACTACTCACGTAAGGACCATCTGTGCTCCCAATCATGAGTGAAGAATCAGAATATGTCCACAATAACTCAGCACTATGGCTTCCTCCTGGTGACCATCCAGTAACGGAACATAATAATTCAGGAGAGTAGCTCTTTACGTAAAATGTGCCGCTCATATCGAATGCAACTATTATTTCTTGAATACCATCTTCATTCAAATCAACAATGACTGGTGCGGCTTTGATTTCATCTGTTTCTCCTAGATCTACTTGCCATGCAAGATCTGCATCCTCTCCTTCAATAATTTTTAATACACTGTGGAGATTGCCTCCAATATCTTCAGTTTGTATAATTACTGTAAATAATGAATCGCCTCCACACCTTTCTACGGAATCTTCATTTGTAATAATTGAATTTGTTAAGTCGGCAATAGGTGTGGCAAAAGAGTCTGTGGAGTATACGTAGTCGCCATATTGCCAATTAATGACTGGATCAATTATCGTATTGTATTCTGATGCATTTTCCGGTTCTCCTGCCCCAGCGCCTCCATCTGGACTATGAGCAGGAGGCATAGATTCTCTACCAGGAGTTTTTCCAGATTGAGGCCATGGTTGCCCACCATCTATCCAAATAGATTCAGATTCAGAAGTATACGATATTACCATTTCTTCTCTAAAATTTAATTTTTGATTGTCGAAATCCGATAAATAACCAGAGTGTGGCATTAATACTAATAGAATCGTCATTGCCATGCAAATAGTAACTTTGCTAGGGTCAGTTGACATAGTAGGACCTGTCATCAGGGTTCAAATGGGATTCCATACCCACTTGAACATTCGCACTAAACTATCATCCAGACCTACGGTCTGTGAGTAGATGGCTAGTTTCCAGCAATTATTACTACCCGTTGCTCTTATACAGGGGTGGTAGGTCGGCAGAGCAACGGACTTCTCCTCTGGAGGCTTTGCCGATGAGGGACGGGGGGTCATTCCGCCTTCCTCCGACAGGCCTCGGAGCGGTCCGTTGATAGGAGGAAGAAGACAATGTACAGCATAGTCACCCGTGAAGACACAATACGCATACCAGCAGAGTACATCCGAGCAGGACGTAACTTAGTTGATCACATAGATGAGTTAGCGAATGATGCTTTCGAAGGACGTTTTGATCCAGACGAGAATTATACTTTATTGACTTTTGATCATGAGCCACTTGGACGTGGAAAAATTATTCATGGTGATGGAGCCATATATCAACGAGTAAAGTTCAAGGCACTTCTTTTCAATATGGAAAATAATGAAGTTGTAGATGGTTATGCATCTGAAATATCAGAGTACGGGGCCTTCGTAAGAATAGGTCCTATGGAAGCCCTATTACATAAATCTCAAATTTTAGATGAACCAATCAACGTAAATTTGGGAATTAAAAGAATTGAAGGTGCATCAACTGGAAAATACCTTGAAGAAGGATCTTACATTCGTTCTCGTGTAGTTTCTAAAGCAATTAATCAAAATGATCCTAGAGCTAGTAAAATAGGTCTTAATTGTAAGATGGATGGTCTTGGTGCCTACAATTGGATCCAGGAGCAGGATTAAGATGGCAAAGCAACCATTTGCTTGCGGAGAATGTAATCGTATTCTCCCTGATCCTGAGAATAAGAATGATGTAGTTCAATGTAAACATTGCCCTAACGCTCCAGTAACAACTGACTGGCAAGGATATGTAATTATTCTAAATCCTGAACGTTCAGAAGTTGCAGCTAGACTTAATGTAACCAGTCCAGGCACTTATGCTTTGAAGGTAAATATCAGATAAGGAGGAAAAAACATGCAAATAATAGAAAGAAAAGAAAATCCGCTTCTCGGAAGAGTAGAATTAACTTTTGAGTGGAATCATGTGAATCAACCAACGCCTACACTATCCGAAATGGTAAATGCTGCAGCTAAGGCAGAACCAGGGGCAAATAGAGAATTAGTATTTGTAAAAAATGTCAATACAAGATACGGTCGACCATTTACAACGGGTGTCGCACTAGTGTATGATTCTGTAGAAACTGCTTCCTTTGAGCCTAAATTTGTTCAAGATAGACATCAAAAAACACGTACTGCTAAAGAAACAGGAGGAGATGAATAATGACTGATGGCCCTAATCCTAAAGCAAAGTGGTCAAAGTATGCTATTGATGGAGATTCACTAGTTAGAAATGGTGAATTTTGTCCTACTTGTGGCCCTGGTGTATTCCTTGGCGTTCACAACGATCGTAAAGTATGCGGTAAATGTGGACACAATTCTAATGACGAAGAAGAGTAATTATACTCTAATTTTATCCCAGTTGCCATCATTGGTGAGGACATTATCGTCAATTATTCCAACGCCTATGTCATCTCTTGATTTTGTCTGAATAAGTCCTTTATCTATCAGACCATCATGTCTCCATCCAGTCCATATCCAATTATTATTTCTAATTTTCACATCATATATTGGCCCTTTACAATGATATATCTTAGGTAATTCATGAATAGAATCCATTGTAGCGAAAAATTTCCCGTTTAATTTAATAAACCATCCCAGTTTCTTATCGAAACTAAATCCAGTGATTAATTCTGGTAGTTTCAATATCTTTTTCTCAATTAATATACCTTTTCCATCATATATTGCGATACCTCCTGCATGTGAAACTAGAACTAAACCCTCTTTTGCCTCAACGAAACCGATTATCTTATCCTGTGCCTCTTCTATTTCACTCCATTTTGGGAAATCAGTTTTCCAAATTACTTCTGAATTTCTATCAATTTTGTATATCCCTCTATTTTTTGAGGAAAAGCAAAGAGTATTATTTATTTCAGAAAGGCCCATGGGTTCTGCATCCAAGGATTGTGACCAAGTATTAGATTTTGGATGAAGTACAACACTGTTTTTGTTATTTCTAAGATCAGCCTTTGAACCTCCATTAGACCACTCCTCATTAATATCCAAAGCAGCCATTCTTGCTTGTCTAAGTTCCCTTTCAATCCATGTGCCAACCCATTTTTCACCCACGATTGCACTAGAACTAATTGAGGAGGGGAAAGGTATTGAAAATGTACCAATTGCTTGAAGGTTTTTATCTATTTTTAATAGTTCACCAGAAACTCCTGTGATAATATGGACCTTATCTCCTGAGTCAATTTTTATAGGTGGAAATCCTATATCGGAGCGCCCCATATTATGTCCTATTATCTCCTGTGTTTGAAGGTGTGGTTCAGAGGATTGAAGGTTCAGTGCCTCTACGAATATCCATGGTAGTTCTTATTGTGGCATCTAATTCGGATGATGCATCAATGAACTTATGCCATGCAGTATTACGTTTACCGGGTTGGAGTGAAGAACATTCATGTATTACAGGGAAGTATCGAATTCATGATTCAGAATTAGTAAACTTGCTGATAATAGATCAACTTCATATTTTGGCGAACCATATAGATATAGATTATCAAAAGTCAACAGGAATATCTGTAGATAGTGTATTGATATTGTCTAGGCATGTTTCCTCATCTCAAACTCCTGCCATGACTCTGCATGCTATAGGTATCCCTGGGATTTTACCTTATGGTGAAGAGGGCCGCTCAGGAGGTGTTAATGGCACCCTAGTGCCTCCTAGTCCATTTTTCGCATCACTTTTCAGGACCATGAGTAGGTTTGCGACAGAGAGGAAACTTGGTGATGAATTTGATCTTACCTTAGAAACCACTCATCATGGTCCAGTATTGAGTAAACCAACTCTTTACATCGAGATAGGTTCGACTGAAAAAGAATGGAGTCGCACTGACGTTGCAGATTGTTGGGCGGAATCAATATCGTATGTTTTAGGAATGGATGACTGTTCGCCGAATATAGATGAAAATATTGATGTTATGATTGGATTCGGAGGTGGGCACTATGCCCCACGACATAAAGCAATAATTCTTGATTCAAATTTTAATCTTGGACACGTAATTGCGAATTATTCATTAATATTTGACGATAATGATTCTTCTGAAAATCCAACTGGGCCATGGGCTAATTGTATTATTCAAACAGTTGAATCAACAAGAATCTCATTTCCAAATAATACTATCTTCGCACACCTTGATCGAAAATCTTTCAAAGGTTGGCAGCGGTCTGCAATTATTGAGAAATTAGGGGAATTAGGTATACCTGTAAGGAGAGGTAAGGAAATCCTCCAGAGACAATAGTCAAATCTCTCCTTCACCTCGTGGTAGCATGGCTGTCTTCGGTAGGTTTGTGGTTCGGTTATTACCGATTGCGCCTAAATTTATCGTTAAGAGAATCGCAGGAAGGTATGTTGCTGGCTCTGATATAGAATCAGTTGTCACTTTAATGAAAAAAATGAGTGAAGAAAATACTTCTTTTACCATCGACGTATTAGGTGAAGAGATTAAGAATTTAGATGAAGCAAGATATTTTGTAGAGGAGTATTCGAGAGTTTTAGATGAAATCGTATCACATGAAATTAATGCCCATATATCTTTGAAGCCAACTGCTTTTGGTTTGCTACTAGATAAAGATATAGCGATTGCAAATATCGAAGAAATATTGGATAAAGCCGCAAATAATGACATTTTTGTTCGTCTAGACATGGAAGATCACCGAGTTACTCAAGATACAATCGATATCGTTTTATTGATGCAAGAAAAAGGGTATGAGAATATTGGAACAGTATTACAGGGAAGACTTTTCCGAACAGAAGATGACATCAAAGAAATTTCTAAATCATTAGGTCCGCTTTCAGATTTTAGAATATGTAAAGGGATTTACCTTGAACCCGAAAATATATCATATTCTAATTATCAAGAAATAGTTGATGCTACCAATAGATGTATTGATTTAATGTTAGAATCTGGGTCATATACTGCTATTGCTTCACATGATTATCCTATAATTAATCATAGTTTAGAGAAATTAAAGAATATGAAAATGTCTCCTAGTTATGACCCAAGGGAAAATACAGTTGGGTCGAGAGATGGCAAAGGTATAGGATATGAATTTCAATTTCTTTTAGGCGTACGTGGTGATCTTAGGAGGAAATTAGCATCTGAAGGTCATTTCACGAGATTATATATGCCATATGGTACAAAATGGTATGAATACGGAGTCAGAAGAATTCGTGAAAATCCAGATATCGCTTGGCATGTCACTAAGACATTACTTATGCCTTGGACCAATAGAAGATGATTGATGTTTCAATATCTCATATTATGATTTTCTTTATCATCTTCGGGAACATGCAAATAAATTCTTCTTATCTCATTAGCTAATCTCTTTCCGTTGAGAGTTCTTCCTTTACCTGTATGAAGAGCTCTAATTCTCCATCTTCTCCCATCCATCTTCATTATTGCCCCACAAGAGAAAACCCTCTCGGGATCACATTCTATGCTACTAGCGACACTTCTTTCACCTTCTGTCATCGTAATAGGGACTATTGTTCGGTCAACTCTTACTGCCCACATGGCAGAAATTTTTGAAGCCTCAAGTTTTCTAGATTCTCTTGATGTAGAATCTTCTATCCTTGTAATTCTGTAAGTTTGTTCATCATGTGCGAAATAATCATCTTTTGATATTAATTCATCTTCATCCGCTTCAATTAGAGCTAATTTACTATCCATTCTATCTGATAATGTAGTTTTAACAGATACTGATTTAGGTGGTCTTAATTGAAGATTTTGGACATTACTACATTCAATACATCGAACCAAAAGATCTTCTCCACTACCTTTCATAGTCCTTCTTAATATTTCATGTTCAGTCATTTTCGAACATTTCGGGCAAACAGTAACATCAACAACTTCTTCTTCGACGTCAGTATCTTCCATGTCTCTTCGAAATGACGTCCTCTATTGAAGCCATCCTTACATGGGATGGTTGAAATTAGAGTTAATATAGCCACAAGCATGAACGACACGGGCGGGTTCGGATTACCTCAAATGTCTGAGCGTGAAATGTTTGAAAAATTACTTTCTTCAGATTCTAATTATGATGATGAGGAACCTGCTATTGCGGCTAATATAGGCGAACAAATGTTACATATGAATCTCATGCCATTAACTCGAGCATTTAGAGTTAGAATTAGGGACATTACATCTAAAATACCTGCGAAAAATGTGGTTCTAGTTGGTGGGGGAATAGGTCATTTATCCGCATGGTTACTTGATTTATGGACCGGTGACCCAGCAAATCCTCCTGACGAGGCACGTTCAAGGCCAGAGTCATTTAGAATAATAGAGCCAGCAGGTAAATTCGGAGTTATTATTGATAGATTAATTCGCCGCCACTCTGCTGAACAATGGACTCAGATTTTAACAAGACCATGGCAAGAAATAACTGCTGAAACATCCTCTTGGTTCGCGGCGGCGGCGTCTTTGCCATCTAGTGCTCAACCGTCTCCTTTACCTCAGCCAATTGATCTGATAATTATTGATGTACCCGAGATAGATAGGCCGTCAGCTACTCTTGCCGCCTTAGATGTCGTCTCTATTGGAGGATTCATATTAGTTAAGGAGCCAGAAGTACCTACCGGTGATGTAGGAGTGCCTGAAGAAGGAAAAGAGCCTAACGATGCTCAAAAAAAAGTCGCTTCGTTCAATAAATGGATGGATATTATTCGTGACTGTAACATTAATCATTCTATGGCATTTGCAGAGTTATCTGGTGGGACACTAGCCGTCATACGTCGTTCAGTTTGAAAAATATCAAAAATATTAATTTTCACATCATCTTTCGACATGTAATTTTGGGGAGTAAGGTTTTCACTGGATGAATTATCCACCGATTCAATGAGTAAATCAATCCTTAAAATACCATAACCAAATTTATCATCATGCTGATTTTGATTTTCTTTCATTTGTGAATTTTGACTAATAAGTAGTTTGATTTCTTCAACTTTACTTGAATCACTATCAGAATTTCTCTGGTATTCGGGGTATTCTTCAAGGAATAATGCAAGCGACCCTGAGACCCATGCAGTTGAAGCAGAAGTTCCGCTTGACCAACCCCACCAAGATTCTCCATTGAAGACTAACACTGGGACTTCGTGTCCTGGTGCTACAATTTCTGGTTTCTTATCGGGGTCGTTTCTTGGAAGCTTAGGCGGCCAAAAGTCTCCATTATTATCTCCCTCCGAACTACCAACCCATAAGTTTCCAAGTCTTGTAATCCCACCTACGCAAATCACATCATCTACTGAACCGGGTGAGGATACGTCTCCGTCATCATTTTCTCCATCATTTCCTGCTGCTGCCACCACATAGACTCCATTTTCAATAGCATTTTCAACAGCGGTTTCAAGACTATCGGTTGTGATAATACTAGATCCAAATCCTTGAGCGCCTCCTAGACTTAGCGAGATTATATCTGCTCCTTCTGATGTACACCAATTTACTGCCTCTGCTATTCCATCATCAGTCCCTGAACCAGTTTCATCAATAGCCTTGGCGACCAATAAATCGACATTTTTAGAAACTCCATTAAGTCCTCCATCTGCCACAATGATTCCTGCC
>Ga0315322_10002507_pt1 | contig 14172 bp, 15 predicted proteins | sample M110021515metaG_FD_203461 | JGI IMG/M metagenome (GOLD analysis project Ga0315322, IMG submission 203461) | Ammonia-oxidizing marine archaeal communities from Monterey Bay, California, United States - M1 100m 21515 | ecosystem: Environmental > Aquatic > Marine > Intertidal zone | place: USA... | reverse complement strand
GATCGATGGCCATCGATAGAGCCTGACGTAACTCCAGCGGATACTGGCTCCAGAGGTACGACGGGAAGGCGTAGTAGTGGAACATCATCGCTGCGGACCGGCCGTACCCGGCGCCAAAATCGTCACCGACATAGGGCAACTGACTCGCCGGAATGCATTCCGACACATCAACGAACGCCGCCTGCGCGTGAAGGTAGCCGGTCGCGCAAACGTCGTCGTAGATGTTGAATGTCAGGCTGGTGAGACCCGCTGGTGTCGGACCGGCATAGTTGGCGTTGGGCACAACACGAATCGAGGTGTTATGGGCCCATGTACCGTCCATCATGAATGGACCGTTGCCTATGGGGGCGTCCTCAAAGGCCGCCGGATCTTCAAAGAACACCGATGGGAGAGGGGCAAAACCCATATACGCGAGTCGTTCAAGGAAACCTGGATCGGGCTCGGTCAGGGTGACCGTGAATGTGCGACCGTCGACAACATTGAGACCGCTGAGGCGTGCATCGTTGTACGCCGATACAGCAGGCACTGGGGTCGAAGCGACGTCGTCGGTCGTCTCAGTGGGCGTGTCATCGCTCATGTCAACGTCGGGTGCCGAATCGGCACTGTCAACGTCTGCGAAGGGGAAATCGTCCGTTACCGGCGTGGTCTGACCCTCATCGTCGCCGGCGATGCCGCAGGCCGTCGTAACGAGCGTGAGGCTCAACAGAAGCGCCAACAGCCCTATGAGTCGTTTGCCCATCTTCTCCTCCGGAATACCAGCCGCCAGTCGACGGCTGTGCTGCCGAAACATGACAGTAGTGCCAGCACAGGCGAGGGTGAAGTCGTGGGCGCGGTCATACCACTCGGCCGCCGAGCCAAACCTGCTCCACGTTCAGGTCCGGAAGACTGTCGAGTTCGATGGTCAAAGGGTCGCCGTCAATGATGGCAAAGTCAGCCAGTTTGCCGACTTCGATCGAGCCGACAGCGTGTTCTCGGTGCAGGACTCGCGCTCCTTCGATCGTGTACCCGCGCAGGGCCGTCTCGCGATCGATCGCGCATTCTGGTCCCACAATTCGTCCGCTCGATGTCCGCCTGGTGATAGCGGCCCACATGGCGAGAAAGACGTTGGGCATGCTCACCGGCACGTCCGATGAGAGCACGACCGGGATGCCGGCTTCGGCGAACAAACCCGACGGGTACATCCGCTCGGCGATCTCGCCATAGTCACGAAACGCACCCTCGGCGTACAGGTGCACATGGGTGGGTTGAGGTACCGGCACGATACCGAGTTCGGCCATGGCGCCAATCTGTTCATCGGTCGGAAAACCACAATGTTCGATTCGGTGACGCACGTCGACCCTGGGCGATTGTGCTTGGGCTTCACGAATGGCATCGATCACCATGGCGATCGGGATCGGGCCTTGAGCGTGGGTGCCGGTTTGCAGTCCAAGCGTGTGGGCCCGGATAACGAGATCTTGGTACTCGTCGGCCTCGTGGTACAAGTAGCCGACTCGGTGGTTCACAGCACAACCACAGGGGACATATGCGCTGCCACTGGTGAGGGCGCCGTCGGCGTAGAGCTTCAACCCACCGATTTGAAAGAGATCGTTGCCGATCGACGCCGACAAACCCAGCCCCTCCAGCAGATCGAGGTGGCTCGACAGCACCATGGCGGTGGCTCGCAACCGCATTCGGCCGTCGTCGCGCGCCCGGAGCCAGTTGGTGAGTTCGCGTTGGGTTACCTGGAGATCGCCAACTGAAGTGATCCCCGCGGCCGAAAGCATCGACTGGCCGAGGTCGAGCATCCGGTCGAGGTCTTCTGGCATCTCAGGGAGGTGCAGGTTCGGGCCGTGATTCGAGATCTTCACGCCTTCGGGGCCAGTCAAAAGGTCGCAGGCTGCGTCAAAAATCACACCGTTGGGTTTACCCGAATCGGTGCGGTCAATCCGCCCTCCCGACGGCGTCGGCGTCGATGCGTCGATTCCGGCTCGCCGCATAGATTCGTGATTCACCACGTATCCGTGACCACTCGTATGCATGATCTCGACAGGTCGATCACCGGCCACGCGGTCGAGATCATCAGCGGTGGGGTGATTGTCGTCGGTGCCCAGTCGGTGGTGGTCGTAGCCAAAGCCACGAATCGGGCCCAGCGAGTCACTGGTCCGGTCGTGTTCGCGCAGAAGCTTGACGAGGTCGTCGATGCTCCCCGCCCCCGTCAAGTCTGCCCACGAAGCGCATTGGCCAAGCATCAGCGGATGGGTGTGGGCGTCGACGAACCCCGGCACCATCGTTGACCCGGCGAGATTGACGGTGTCGAACGATCCGGTTGTGGCATTCTCGCAGTTCGCCCGGTCGCCCACCGCCACAATTTGATCGCCGCGGATCAGGACCGCCTCGACCGTGCCTGCGGGCCCGATCGTATGAATCGTGCCACCAATGAAGAGTGTCATCTCCGCCATACTCACCACGACACTACGACGTGATCGTCGGCCAGGTTCGCCGCGCAGGCCTCGACGACACCGGCAGAGACGTCCTCAGCCCCCACCTTCATCATGTCTTTGAGCCGCTCGCTGAAGAACAGCGAACCGTCGTCGAAGGCAGTAGCGGCCGCCGCAGCGGTTCCAGGTCAGAAATGGCTTGTTCTGCCTCTGGCGAAAGCACCTGTCAGCCCATAATACGCACGGAGGTCACGCGAGCGACTCCAGCGGGCCGACGTTGCGCACACCCTCGGTTCTGGCTGCTATTGCCACGTCGTAGCCCTCAGGCAACAAGTCCCCACCGACGTCGGCAAGGGGTACGAGAACGAACGCTCGCTCAAACATCCGAGCGTGAGGCACGATCAGATCCGGCTCGTCGACAGTCTCCCCGTCGACCCACAAGACGTCGACATCAAGTGAACGCGGGCCCCAGTGCACGACCCGCACGCGCTCCGCCGCGGACTCCCGCTCTTGGCAGACGCCGAGTAATTGCCGAGCAGAAAGATCAGTGTCAAGACGCACTACGATGTTGAGGAATGCACCCTGGGCAGGCCCCCCTATCGGGTCTGTCTCATACGCATCAGACATCGCCACCACATCAGGAATCAACGCCGTCGCGTCTCGCAAGTAGGCCACACGATCACCAATGTTTGAGCCGAGTCCAAGGAAGGCGCGATGTGTCATTGAGATCTTGTCAGCCGAATCCCGCTCGATGCCAGGTCTTGAGCCACTGGAGGCCGCAGCTTACGGACCTCGACCGTGACCGACCGGATTCGCTCGTCCTCAAGGATCGTCGCCGCAACCCGGGCCGCCATCCGCTCAAAGAGCTGAAATGCTTCGCCCTCAGTGACTGCCTCGACGCGATTGAGGACCTTGCCATAGTCGACGGTCTCAGCCAGAACGTCAGACTCGGTGGCAGCCACATCGGCCGTCATCTCGATGTCGAACTCGTAGGGCTGCCGCCGATCCTGCTCCTCAGGCAGCGCGCCACAAAGACACTGCAGACGAAGGCCAGAGAGCATGATGGTCTCAACCGACATCGCTCAATCGTCTCGAGAATTCTCAGATGCCAGCGCCGCCTCGGCATCCTCGTCGTGATCTTCGCCATCTTCTGATTCGTCGAGCACGATCGGATCGTCGATAAACGCCCCGAACGGGACTAACTCCGTCGACTCGCACTTTTCGACCATCGCCACGGTTTCACGGGCGGTCTGGCCGAGTCCCCGTTCGAACAGGCGCTCGGTGATGTTGATCGTGGCTGGCCCGTCGGGGACCAGACCCATCCACAACAGATAGGCCGCCACGAGACCAAGGATTCGCTCCCCCACCTCTTCACGATGGACGATGACCTTCTCGCCAGCGTTGACATGATCGCGGATCGACGACATCGCCCGGGTGAGGCTCAGCGGCCCGCCGGCCGGGCCGCCATACGGGACGTGATGGAACCGAACGGCCAATTCTTCGTAGTTGTGCAGGTTTTGCGTGGAGCCACATAAGGACATCACAAAGTCAAAATCGTTCTGGCGAATCCAGATGATTTCCTCCTGGCGTCGCACTTTGCGATGGTTCGCGCCATACCCACCAGGTCGCTCGCAGACCGCGAATTGATTCTTCACAATCCACGTGAAGTTCCTCGGCTGGATCCCTTGCGCCCATTTACCTCTCATGAAGTCACCATTCGCACGGCATGGACCGTAGCCCTTACATCGTGCACTCGGACTAAGTCGGCGCCCATATGAGTGCCCCAGGTGGCCATTGTGACCGATCCTTCGAGTCGATCATCGACCTTCACAACGTCGACGCCGTCACTCGACGCATGAAGATCGCCGATCGACTTCTTTCGGCTGACGGCAAGAACAGCCGGTGCAATCCGTGTGAACCGGTCAAAGTTTGCCACCAGTTGGAGGTTGTGCGTAACGGTTTTACCGAAACCGACCCCCGGATCGACCCACACGCGCTCAATCCCACTGGCCCGGGCTCGGTCGACGGCTGATTCGAGATATCCGGCGACCTCGGCGACTACATCGTCATACTGAGGATCGTTCTGCATCGTCTTGCTCGGCCCACCTGCATGCATGGCAATCCACCCAACCCCCATCTCTACAGCCACATCTTCGAGCGACGCAGTGACGTCGTTGATGATGGTGGCACCAGCGAGAACCGCGGCGCGGGCTACCGCCGGTTTCTGCGTATCGACCGAAATCTCGATATCGGGCCAGCGGTCTCGGATCTGTTCGATCACGGGGACAACACGGCGATGCTCGACGGCCTCGTCGACGGGCTCTGCACCTGGACGGGTGCTTTCACCGCCGACGTCGATCACTTCAGCGCCATCGTTGATCATGCGAGCGGTGTGAGCAAGCGCAACATCGACGCCCTCCCATCGCCCTCCGTCAGAGAACGAATCGGGGGTCACGTTCAGCACTCCCATGACGCGCGGCAGCGTCTGAACCTCATCTTTCACGGGGTCACCCTAGTGGAGAGGGTTCAGCGTCGTTCGATGAAGCGCATCGCTTCGGCACGAGTGGCAGCGCTCTTGCGAAAACTACCAGTCACGGCCGAGGTGACCGTGGAAGCACCGGGCTTACGAACCCCGCGCATCGACATGCAGAGATGCTCAGCCTCAATCACCACAAGCACACCGCGAGGGTCGAGCGTCTCTTCGATCGTATCGGCGATCTGGCGGGTGAGTCGCTCCTGTACCTGTGGGCGCTTGGCGTAGCCGTCAACGAGACGAGCAAGCTTCGACAGACCGGTGACGTTGCCGTTCTGGTTCGGGATGTAGGCCACGTGAGCAACGCCGAGGAACGGGATCAAATGGTGCTCGCAGAGGCTGTAGAGCGGAATGTCGCGAACCATGACCATCTCGTCGTGGTCGGCCTCGAAAACCTTGGTGAGATGCTCGGCTGGCACCTCATGGAGCCCGGCACATATCTCGGCGTACATCCGAGCCACCCGAGCCGGCGTTTCAACCAGGCCATTCCTGTCGACGTCCTCGCCAATCGCAGCAAGGATCTCGCGGACCGCTGCCTGGATCCGAGGCTGATCAACTTCGGAGGCATGGTCTCCTTCGAACTCATGGTCAGATGATGCGTTCATCGCCGTGAGGATACCGAGTCACCCATCCCTACTCGGGGTCAAACACCATGATCGAGTCGAGTTCGCGATAGTGCTCGGCCACATCGAGCCCATAACCCACAACGAAGTCGGGGGGGATCGGAAAACCGAAAAACTTCACGTCGCCGGTCTGTGCACCCTCGCGTATAAGCAGGGCACAGACCTCAAGGCTCGCCGGCTGACGATCGCCGAGTAGCTGACGGAGGTACCGAAGAGTGAGGCCGGAATCGACGATGTCTTCCACGAGGATGACGTGGCGACCAGTGATGTCGGTCTCGAGGTCCTTCACGATGCGGACCACACCCGATGACTGGGTCGACTCTCCATAGGACGACACGGCCATAAAGTCGAACTCCACGGGAAGGTCAATCTCGCGAGCGAGGTCGGCCATGAAGACATAAGCACCCTTGAGCACCCCAATCAGCAACGGGGGACAGCCTTGGTAGTCGAGGGTGATCGCCGCTCCAAGCTCACGGACTCGCTGCGCAAGCTCCTCGGCGTCGATTACGGAGCGGCCGATAGATCCCTTGGGTGCAGTCACCATTGGTTCGAACCCTATCGCTGGTTGTCCCGGTCGACGGGATCCAGCGATAGGCGACCGCCACTTCGGCTGACTCGGTGACCTCCCTCGATCTCTGTCGCGATGTTGGTGCCGTCAGCGACTCGGAGGACGCGAGTGATGGAGGCGGCATCGGGCGATGTGGAGTCGGGCAACTCGCCTCGTAGCCAGGTTCGGAGGGCCTCGGATGCGATGGCTTTCGGTGCCGCAGCGAGTGCCCTGGCATCGGTCGGGTCAAGATGGGTCGCTCGATCTTGGATGACCTCGAGCGCGTCCCCTACAAGATCTGCGTGACGATTGAGCAACGGCACCGGGTCGCGGTCGAAGAGGTCGGCGATCAACGGGAGGAGTTCAGTCCGAACCCGCACCCGGGTGAAACTCGGGTCGGAGTTGTGCTCGTCAACGACGGGCGCGATTCCGGCGTCGGCGCAGACCGCTTCGGTCTCAGCTCGACGGAGTCGAAGGATCGGTCGTTTGACCATCGCCATGGGCGCGGCGACACCGGCTGGGCCGGCACCGCGGAGCAGATTGAACAGCACCGTCTCCGCCCTGTCATCGGCGGTGTGGCCTACGCAAACGTCATCAGGAAGGGACTGGTAACGGGCGGCCCGAGCTCGAGCTTCCATATTCGCTCCCGGCTCAACGCTGACCTGACGCAACTCGAAGGCGACGTCCAGGCGAGACGCGAGCGCGTTCACCAACGCTGCATCCATCGACGACGTAGGGCGAAGTCCATGGTCGACATGCCAGATCGTGAACTCTCGCCCCGCCGCCCGGGCAAGCATGGCCATCGCCGTCGAGTCGGCGCCGCCGCTCACGCCGAGCGCGATCAATCCGTCGGGGAAGTCGCACCGATCAAGCAGCGCGGCAAGTTCCACCGAAACTCAGACCACAGCGGCCGGAACCGCGACCCGGTCGATCCACAGCTGCGGATCGCGGATCTCGCCGATCGACGGCACGTTGGCCGAATCAGCCCAGGCGAAGTCGAGTGCCTCGACACCGCCATGTGCCTCAACCGTCGAAATGAAGTGCTCGCCCTCGGCATACTGTTTCATTTTCGCTTCGAGGCCAGCAAGCTTTTGGAACACCTTCGTAAACCCACTGGCAGTCTGGCGCCGGTTTCGCAACACCTTGGCGAAACGCTCAGCCGATGGCACAAGGCCCTCGCCGGCGCGGTCCATGGTGACGTCGCCGTGACCCTCAAGCAGACTCATCAGGCCGGAGACCTCATTGATGACCGCAAGCTGTTCTTCCGACGCGAACAGGGCCATAATTCCACCCTGATCCATAGGGTCTTCACCACGCTTACGGGCTTCCATGAGGCGCTGTGCGGCGGCGAGGAAACGCTTGGGGTCAGGGTCAACGCTGTCCATAGTCGACTCGACAAGTCCGAGGAAGTGCTCACGCATCCAGGGCACGCCAGTGAACTGAGCGCGATGAGTAACCTCATGCAGCGCAAGCCAGAGGCGGAACTCCTGAGGCGGGAACGCATAGCGTTTTTCGAGCGCTAACACGTTGGGGGCGACATAGTAGACGATGTCCTGCTCGTCGGGGTTCTCGTCCTCAATGACGAGCAGGTCGTACTGGCCGAGCACACGGGTGCTCATCCACCCGAGCATGGCTCCGAGTTCTACGCCGGCAATCTTTGGGCCAAGGGCGCCCGACTTACCGTCCATCTTGTCGTCGAGCTTGTCCGTGATCGGTCGCAGCAGGCGCTGGAACGATGCGACGTTGGCATCAACCCAACCTTCACGGTTAGTTACACGGCCCCGTGCGTTGCCATCAAGAGAGCGCAAACCGGTGCACGCAGAAACCAGTTCCTCAGCTTGCGCCGTATATCTATCGAAGTCCGCTTCGAGTCCGTCACGGTACCGAGCAGCCGTGTAGGGCTCGTTGCCCGCGACCTTGCTCGCGACCGTCCGGGCAATGTCCCAGTCGACGGCGCCGCTCATATCAGTCGCGCGGGTACCGCTTGTACGTGACCTTCTGGAGGTAGCCCACCACCGAGGCGCCAGTCGCCAACAAGGCACCGATCACGAGAGCCGGAGCGATCCAGAAGTGCCACACAACCGCGAAAATACCCATGGCGATTGAGTGTAGAGGGCTGAAGGCTACGAAGGAACGCTGGGGTCCGCGTCATCGCGACGCGAGCATTGTCCCATCGCATCCCTCAGTCCTCCAACACCTTGCCTCGCATACGGGCAACGACCATGACACCGTGAAACGAGCAGAAGCTCTGCTCGTTGTAGATGCTCAACTGTGTTTCGCAGTCGTCGTCTTCGCAGACACGGCCTTTTTTACTGCGAGGCGTGTGGCGTTCGATACTGGTAAAGCGTTCAGCGTGGACCCTCATACCCACGTAACGAAGTGAACGGCCGTTTTAGTTTCACCTTTCGAGGAACCGTCATGGACTCGTCACAGTCCAAACGGCATCACTCGCTACGAATTTCCCACTGGATTGCTTCAAACACCTTCATTCGCAGGGCTTCTGGGACTTCCTCTTGACAGCGCAACGCCACGACTTGTTTCAATTCAGCTTCAAACGTATAGCTCTCCATGCACGGTGAGCAGTATTCGATGTGAGCCTTGATGGTGGTGCGCCGCTCAATGGTCAACTGACCATCGAGATAGATATACAGCTCCCGAAGAGCCTTCTGACACTCGTCATCACAAGGCTCGGCACCCAGCGCATCTGCATTCTCGGCATCTGAATTTCTTGCAACCATGTCACGCACCATCACAATCGGCGCCGACGCAGGCTGGTTCGGGATCCGGCAGCAAGCGTCGAGCCTCGGCAAAGTCATACAACCGCTTCTGTAGCTGCTTTCTTCCTCGATGCAGACGACTCATCACGGTGCCGATGGGAACGCCGAGAATTTCGGCGATCTCCTTGTAGGCAAATCCCTCAACATCAGCCAACAAAACCGGCAAGCGATAATGCTCGGCCAGCCCCTCCACAGCGTCCTTCACTTCAGCCTCACCAAAGAGATCCATCAGTTCGTCCTCGGCGCTTCGGCCAAGGGTCGAACCCGTGAGCCCCCCGATGCGGCGGTAGATGTACAGATCTTCGACGTCGTCAATATCGGACTCGTCAGGACGCCGCTGCTTCTTGCGATACGCGTTGATGTAGCTATTGGTGAGGATGCGATACATCCACGCCTTCAGGTTCGTGCCGGCTTCGAAGCGCTCGTACGCGCGGTACGCCTTGAGGTAGGTCTCTTGGACGAGATCTTCCGCGTCGGCAGGGTTGCGGGTCATCCTCAACGCGGCTGAGTAGAGCCCGCTCATTAGCGGCATCGCCTCGTCGACGAACGTGGCTTGATCGGCCACAAGACCTCCCCAGAGAGTGGAGCCCGAGAGGAGAATTGAACTCCTGACCTACGCTTTACGAGAGCGTCGCTCTACCAACTGAGCTACTCGGGCGGGACTGAGAAGGTACCAAATCCGGCGGTGAATCCCGACCCGGATCCGGCCGAATAACGCCTAGGCGGGGGGCAACTTCAGCAGAAGCGACTGCAACAGCAGCGCTTCGTTGGGATTGCGTATGAGAGCGTTTGATGTATCGCGCAGATGCTTGACCGCTTCAAGTGGTGCCTGCCGTGAACCATCGCTGAGGATCATCTCCCGGTAGCGGGTGGCCAGGGTCGACAAACCGAAGCGCAACTCCTCGGTGCGGAACTGTCGTTGCTCCCGCCGATGCCGAGATTCCATGTCACGCCGGCCCGATCCTCGAGTACCAAGCGCCTCTTCGCGTTGCTCAAGCCCTTCGAGTTCGGCCTCGTGTTGGCGGACTTTCGCCTTGCCGGCATCGTCGATCAAACCACGGACCTCTTCGACAAGAACAGCCGCAGCTGAACCGGAGCCATCGAGACGATCAGGCACCGACCACCAGGCATCTCGACGCAACGATAGCTGCTCATCAGTGGCGAGGACCCGGGCCCGTTCCACGCTGCCGTTCGAGGCCGCGGCGACGACGACCGCCTGCATGGGCTCAGCCAATCCCTCGGCCACCAAGGCGGTTTCGATCTCGGCAGCGGCCACCGAGCCGAAGTCAACCCGTGTGCAGCGACTGGCAATCGTGACGTGCTCCGGCGGCACGTCTTCGGCCAACAGCACGAAGATCGATGTGGCCGGCGGTTCCTCAATCGTCTTGAGCAAGGATGCGGCAGCTGCGGGTGTGGCCGTATGAAAACGGTTGACGACCAGGACCTTGCGGTTGCCTTCGACTGGTGACCGACTGGCCTGCACAATCAACGGCTCGGCCTCCTCGTCACGGCGCAGCGAGTTTCCGACCGGGTCAAGCACGTGTACATCGGCATGCTCTTCCTTCTCAGCGAGACGGCGATGACGCTCGGCGCCTTCTGGATCAGCGGCTGCCAGCAACTCCCCAGCAAATACCGCCGCAGCACGACGCTTGCCGCTACCGCTGGGGCCGACAAGAAGATAGGCGTGGACGGGTGTCTCGACCGCGGCCTGAAGACGGCGAACCGCCTCGTTTTGTCCGATGACTCGATCCCAGCTCACTGGTGCTGAGCCAACCAGCCATCGACGGCGACATCAACTCGCCCGGCAACCTCTTGGACCGTTCCTCCAGCATCGACCACAAGCCAGCGGTCGGGGGCAGCCGCCGCCATCTCGAGGTAACCCCGTCGGACTCGTTGATGAAACTCGGCCCCAGCCCCCTCGATACGGTCAATCTGATCACCCAAACGTTCCCGAGCAACGGCAAGATCAACGTCGAGCAGCACGGTGAGATCAGGCTCGACGCCGTGCGTGGCGAATCGCATCATGTCGTCGAGAACCGCGAGATCGAGACCTCGCCCGTACCCCTGGTAGGCGAGGGTCGAAGCAGTGAACCGGTCAGAGATGATCGTCTCGTCCCGCGCCAAGGCGGGCCCGACAATCTCGGCCACATGTTGCGCCTTGTCGGCAACAACCAAGAGAGCCTCAGCCCGGTCGTCGAGTTCACGGTGTTCGGGATCGAGAAGGATCCGGCGAATCGAGCCGCCGATGTCGGTGGCTCCGAACTGGAACGTGAGCGGCAGGCCGAGGCGGCCGGCCAGGCGACGGGCCTGCGTCGATTTCCCCGAAGCATCAGCGCCTTCGAATGCGATCAGTCGTCCACTCATTGCGCTGACTCTTCCACGCCATCAGACAATTCGCTGAGGAATGCACCCGACCCAGCCCGCAAACTCCACGACGCGAGCACGCCGGCCGCGACAATGATCGTGGACGACAACCACAGCGTGAGTCGAACGCCGGGCACCTGAACGTGGAGATTGCCGATGCCGATCTCGCCATTCCAAAGTTGGTTGGACAAGCCGTCGAGCAGCTCAGAAACGATCGGCGCGACCGCTAGGGCGATCAGCATGCAGAACCGCACGACCACAAGCAGAGCGGAAAACACTCGGCCGCGGAGATCGTCGTCGACGTTCTCGTGCAACAGCGTAAACCCAAGGACATAGATCGGGCCGGCTGCGAAACCGACAATACCGACCACCGGGACAACCACGCCAAGCACAGATGCAGAACCAGCGACAAACAGAGCTGCGCCGGCAAGCACGAGCGCAAACGGGAAAACCTTTGCCCGATTGATCTTGTTCTGCAGCACTGATGCAGCAATAACGCCAACCGCCATGCCACAGCCAAGGGCGAAAAGTATGAGATTGAAGTCGGCGGGTTCACCGGAGATCACCTCGTCGACAAAGATCGCTCCAAGCGGAACAAGCATGCCGCCACCGATGACGGCCGTCGCCAAGCCGACGTTCACCGCTCGAACGATCGGATTCACGGCGATAAAGCGCCAGCCTTCGCGCAACTCACGAAGCGCGCCCCCAAGATCCCAATTCCCGCGCTTCCCTTCGAGTCGCTCAGCTGGCGAACGACGGCGATAAACGATGGTTGAGACGAGGAGCGCAGTGGCGAGGAACGACAAACCGTCGATATAGAACGCAAGGCCTTCTTCATTGAGTTGCCAGGTATCGACCCAACCCTCATCCGCGAAACGTTCAGAGAGCTTGGCCAGCAACGCAGCGAGGCCTGCGGCCACGGGGAACATGCCGTAGGCGGCCGCCACATTGAGTGAGTTCGCCGTGGTGAGTTTGTCCTTGGGAACCAAGTTGGGGACGATTGCTTCCTTGGCCGGGGACCACAGCATCGTGAAGATCTCAAGGATAAACGAGGCAATAATAAGCCCGTATAGCGTGTCGACGAAGGGCAAACTGAACAACACCGCAGCGCGCCCAACGTCGCAGACCAGCATCACCTTCTTGCGGTTGAGTCGATCGACGATGACACCGGCGGCGGTAGCAAGAAAGAACCCCGGGGCAATCCGTGCACCCAAGACAAGGGCGATGGCCGTGCCTTCAGAGCCATCGCTGATGCGCTCGGCTAGCGAAATAATAGCGATCAGGCCGAGCCAGTCACCCGTCGCTGAGATGACCTGAGCGACCCATAGCTTGAAGAATTCCCAGGACCCGAAGAGGCGTTCGATCTGTCCACTCGGTTTGGTGGCATCAAGCGCGTCGTTCAGACGATCTGCGCTATTAGTGCCCTGGTCGTTCACGGCCTCAAACCATAGCGAAGAAGGTTAGTCACCCGTAGTCGTGGGCTCGTCGTCGCCGTCAGAAGGCGCAGCAGCAACCTTCTTTGCAGCCTTCTTCTTGGTCGCCTTTTTCTTTGCAGCCTTCTTCTTGGTCGCCTTTTTCTTTGCAGCCTTCTTCTTTGCAGCCTTCTTGGCCGGACCCTTGGCACGACGGTCGGCGAGTAGCTCAGCAGCGCGTTCGACGGTCAACTCTTCGACCGTGTCGCCCTTGCGTAACGAGGCGTTGTACTCGCCATCGGTGACGTAGGGGCCGAAGCGACCGTCCTTGACGATCATGTCCTTGCCAGTCTCCGGGTCGGGACCCATGTCCTTCAGTGGCGGTTTCGGCGCACCCTGACCTCGACGACGCTTGGGTTGTGCCAGCACAGCGAGGCATTCCTCGAGCGTGACAGTGAGCAACTGCTCTTCGGTGTCGAGGCTACGACTGTCCTTGCCCTTGGCCAGGTACGGGCCATAGCGACCGTTCTGCACTGTGATGACTTCGCCATCAGCCGGATCGGCACCGACCGTGCGAGGCAACGTCAAGAGCTGAAGCGCGTCATCCATGGTGAGGCGCTCTAGCGACATTGTGGAAAACAGTGATGCCGACTTCGGCTTCTCTTCCTGCTCCTCAAACGTACCCACCTGAACGTAAGGACCGAAGCGACCGGCCTTGGCGTAGATGTCCATGCCGCTCTCGGGGTCAACCCCAAGGATGCGGCCTTCTTTCGGCATGGCAAGGAACTCAAGAGCCCTCTCCAGCGAGAGTTCATCAGGCGGGATGTCCTCGGGGATCGACGCAGTGGTGACGCTGCCAGCCTCGGGTTCATCATCCTTGACGACACCCATTTGCACGTACGGTCCGTAGCGACCAACTCGAGCGACGACTGGCTCGCCATCCTCGGTCATGCCCAATGGGATTGTGTTGACCGCGCGTGCGTCGATGTCAGGCAAGCGCTTGGACACCTTCTCCTGCAGACCAGGTTCACCACCCTCCTCGCCAAAATAAAATTTTGTAAGCCACGGCACGGCCTCTTCGGTGCCGCCAGCGATCTTGTCGAGGTCGTCTTCCATCCGAGCGGTGAAGGCGTAATCGACGAGGTTGGGGAAGTGGCCTTCCATCACATTGACCACAGAAAACGCAGTGAACGAGGGGACGAGTGCCGAACCCTTCTTCCACACATAGCCCCGGTCCTGGATCGTGCCGATGATCGACGCGTACGTCGAGGGGCGACCAACGCCCAATTCCTCAAGACGCTTCACGAGGCTGGCCTCGGTGAACCGGCTCGGGGGTGAGGTCACGTGACCGTCTGCTTCAAGCGAGACGTTACGAGTGGCATCACCTTGCTCGAGCGGCGGAAGGCGACGCTCGTCGTCAGCTTGATCCTTGTTTACGTCCGCATCGGTGTCTTCTTCGTAAACCTCACGAAAGCCGCGATGGGTTATCACCGTGCCGG
>Ga0315322_10002505_pt1 | contig 14175 bp, 10 predicted proteins | sample M110021515metaG_FD_203461 | JGI IMG/M metagenome (GOLD analysis project Ga0315322, IMG submission 203461) | Ammonia-oxidizing marine archaeal communities from Monterey Bay, California, United States - M1 100m 21515 | ecosystem: Environmental > Aquatic > Marine > Intertidal zone | place: USA... | reverse complement strand
ATCGCAAAGGATTCGAAGACCGTTTCAATAATGGAAAAATTGAATTTTTTGACAACGATGCCTTGATTGCAACCGTGAGCGTTGAAATTGGGACTCACAACGGGACTACGGGTCACGAACGTAGTTTTGGCGAGGTTTGGGGAACTCCCGTTCAAGACATCGTCAACAGTAACGACCGAAACTTCCGGCCGACTGACGCGATTGTCGGTGAAGACGGCGCACTGTACGTAGCTGACTGGCAAAACGTCATTATCGGCCACATGCAGCACAACATTCGTGACCCAAATCGTGACCATTCACACGGCAGGATTATCCGGGTCACGGTAAAAAATCGACCATTACAGAAACCGGTAGCTATTTCAGGTGAACCCATTGAGAAGCTGCTAGAAAATCTTAAACACCCAGTGAATGGTGTTCGTCATCGCACACGCGTCGAACTAAGTGGTCGTGACTCTGATACCGTAATAGAGGCAACACAGAAATGGATGGGTAGTTTCGACCCAAACAATGAAACAGAAGCCCATCATCTCGTTGAAGCATTATGGCTACACCAACAACATAATATTAAAAACCAGTCACTTCTTGACACCTTACTGAACTCAACAGTCCAACATGCTGTTGAGGCTGCGAAAACAGTCGAACACTTTTGGACAAAAGTCGATGTGGAAGTTGGTAGTGGATTTGCTGCACCAGCAGAAAGTGATTTCGTCAAATTTGAGATACCAAAACATCTCGATCGCAAAGACCGTAAGACATATAAAATTGGGGCCGAAATTTATCAGCGTGAAGCCCACTGCAGCACGTGTCATCTGGCACACGGAAAGGGGAATGGCATTATCTATCCATCCCTGGTTAATAGTCCGTGGGTCAATGGCAGTGAAGAAAGGCTGATTAAGGCAACACTTCACGGCATGTGGGGGCCCATGGAAGTACATGGAAAAAAATATGATCCGGCCCGGGGTGTCCCTCCCATGACAGCCTTCCGGAATCTTCTCAATGATGAAGAGCTGGCTGCTGTTTTGACATTTGTACGCAACACATGGGGCAATGAGGCAGCTACAGTTTCACCAGAAACCGTCAAGCAGATTCGATCGGCGACATCTGATCAAACAACGTTCTGGAAGCCTGCTGATCTTTTGGCTGATCACCCACTCGAACCAGAGCTAGTCGCTGCTGCTCGATCAGCGCAACAGGTTTTTTCAAATATCGCACTTGAAAAAACATTACTTGCGACACCTGCTGATGAGCTTGCACGCACGGCAATGAAGCAAGGCAACACCAAACGAGGGAAAAACCTTTTTTATAAGTCGGCTGCAGCATGCGCAACCTGTCATCATCCACCAAAGGGCGGGATCCGCCTTGGGCCTGACCTGCAGGAACTCAAAACAAAACGGACTCCAGAGCAACTTGTTGAGTCACTTCTCTACCCTTCCAAATTGATCGACAAGGAGTACGTGCAAGTAACCGTTATTACAAACGACGGGAAACAGCAGACCGGAATCAGAACGTCTGAGAATGACAAAGAAATTCTCCTACGAAATCTTGCTCAGCCAAAACCAGTGTCTATCAAAAAGGACGACATTGACGAAGTCTTTGAATCGCCTATTTCACTGATGCCGGAGAACCTTGTTCGGCAACTCAAAAACAGGCAAGAATTCAATGATCTGATGCGATATGTTCTCGAGGTTCGTAAGCGATAGCCTACTCTACCCAACCAAACACCACGAAAGCTGGGTTTGTATCGTCTACTATTTTCGCTGGGATTCTAAGATTCCTTTACTGATTTTCTCGAAAAATCATTTCACTTAATAAAGGTTATCGATTGGAAACCGGAAGACCACAAGACGATTGAAGAGGAGGCAGAACGATCCAGATAGTGAATGTGCTCAGCTGTTTTAAAAGACAAACTCTTCAGCTTGCTTTTACGCAAACTGCCGGCTCTTTTGTTTTTGAAAACCGGTCAACTGGATGCTTCCTTGCTTGTCGATATTCAGAATTGAAAATCCATTATTAGCTAATCCCCTCCCTTCGACCATTGCAACTAGTGTGCAGTAGTGGATTCCGCCGATGGTGTTGAGGTCATTCTGATGACTGTGCCCCTGAAAAACAGCAATCACATTTCCTGACGATTCGAGTAGGGCTCGAACCTCTCTATTATTATTCACTCCGTGATTATTGCTGACATCAAGACGTTGGTGGACCAAGACAATGACAGGTTTCTCATTAGCCTGGAGATCTTCTTCGAGCCATTTTAATTCTGTTGGTGGGATATTGGTGTCAGTCCATTGGAAGTTTCTTCGCTCGTAGGCGACGCCATCACTTCGGAAGCAAGCATCAAGAACGATGAAATGAAATCCTTCCTGGTCGAAAGAATAGTAAGATTCTTTTTGCCCTACCCCTTTAAGAAATTCTGATTTTTTCAAGGTGTCAACACAGTGGTTGCCAAGGACATAATGACGGTTGGAGCAAATTTTTGAAAATTTTTGGTTGATGGCATGTAAATAGGCTTGTTCCGTCTCAATAGTATCGGCTGCGTCTATCAAGTCACCCAGTTCGACGAGAACCGAAATTGGATACTTCTGGAACTGAGTTGCTGCTGCATCAAGTTTCGCTAGCGATTCACGGTAATGACGTGAACCAGCAGGTGGTTTGTCGGCGTAGTGCAAGTCAGTGATCAGACCGATGCTAAGTTTTGAATTGAATTGTTGACCTACCAATGCTCGTGGGCAAACAGAGGCTGCAGCGAGTGTGAGCGTGCCGTTGGTTAAAAAAGCCCTGCGCCCAAAACTGGTCTCAGGAAGCGTCATTAGCATGCTCACTCTAAAGGGTGCAATGGGATTGAAAATAGGAAAGGGAAAGTTCGCGCGAATTTTGCAACATCTTTCCCATCTTAATTATCATCTTCGAGCGGAGCCACTTCAATCTACTCCACAAGTACTTGTTTCCCTTTGACTACTTTGTTCCAAATGCCGGAGGTGGGACTTGAACCCACACGCCCTTGCGGGCAACGGATTTTGAATCCGTCGCGTCTGCCATTCCGCCACTCCGGCTGGTAAACCGAAGATTACGTCAGGACAGCATGTTTTGCCAGCAGTGGTCTCGCGGCGGCCGCTGGACGTCTGCTACGGTTCTTCCATGAAAGTTTACGTGTTTGAAGATTCCACCGTTCCAGTCCTCGGCCCTCTTGTCATGGCCAGGCCAGCGTGTGACATCACAGTTGGGACAGAAACACTTTATGAGATGCTTACTCGGTTTGGCCAGGTGCATCGAATCGTGCGGCCACACCTGAAGCAATACCTTCTTGACCTCGGCAATGCACGGACGCCTTTTTGGGGATCGAGTAAGCAGCATGGTCAGTCCTGCGCAACAAACGATGAACAAGTGCTTTTTGTCAATGCCCGTCTCATTCCAAGTCGACCTCATCTTGTCACTATTCAAAAACTTCTTGATGCCGGTCGTTGTTGTAAAATATATGCCGGAAATGCAATCGGTGCTGCTGTGGTTAATCAAAAAGATTACAAAGCTTTTATCAAAACCGTCTCTTCAGAAGACGGCTTACTCATTCAATTTCTCAGTGATATCAGTGCACCTATTATTGACGGTGAGCTGGACCTAATTGAGTCTCCAGAAGATTTTCTCACAGCTCACGAAGAAGTAATCGAGGGAATGGCTGCTCTCGCCATAGACTCCGGACACTATATTGAGTTGCGGCCTGGTTTGTATCAGGAAAAAAACACTGGATTAAAACGCTCTTCAACCATTGATGACTTTATTACGATCCGCTCCGGACCAGTCCTCCTTGAAGACGGCGTGAATGTTGGACCTTTCTGTTGCTTCGACGGGCCCATCAAAGTCGGTTCCCATTCAAAGATCCATCCTCACTCGTGGCTAGGACCAGCGACTATTATTGGGAGAGACTGCCGCGTTGCAGGTGAAGTTACCGCTACTGTCATGGAATCTTTTTCAAACAAGTCACATGATGGATTTCTTGGTCACAGTCACCTCGGCAGCTGGGTCAACCTGGGTGCCGGCACAGTCACCGCGAACCTCAAGGTGAGTTATGGAATGATCAATCTCTACCCCTCAGAAAAAAATGTCATCAAAACAAAGCGACAATTCTTTGGAATGCTTTGTGGTGATTTCACAAAGACAGCTGTTCGCACTGCCTTACCGTGTGGTGCGATTATCGGCCCAGCGGCGACGCTGGCTGGCAACCCACCGGCTGCAGTTCGACCGTTCACCACAGACCTCGGCGGCAAACATCCGATTACAACCGCAACGGTTGATCAACTCGCGGTGGCTCTTGAACGAATGATGCATCGCCGTGGAATACATTTTCACCAAGCAGATCAAAACCTGCTGACATCGATGTTAGCTGCAGAAAATAAAAATATAAAAATTTATAATTGTGCCTGAAAACCATAGTGCATTCTATTTTTTGATGTAACGTGTGCTTCTGGATTTTCTTTGTTAGGGTAGGAGATCAGCAGATGGTTTCTATTATAAGACATTATCCATTTCCTGTTTTTTATTTCCTTCCGTTGTAGAAAGGAATTGTTGTGACGCAGCAAGTTAGTTATGCGAGAGAATCGTTTGATCTCTCTTTTGAGCTATTTCCTCCAAAGACAGCTGAGTCCGAGGCCATGCTCTGGCAAACTGTAGATGAGTTGATGGGGTTTGAACCTACCCTTATTACTTGTACCTACGGAGCTGGTGGTTCGACCCAGACAAAGACTCTTGAGGTATTAGATGGTGTTCTTGCACGACATCCAACTGTTGCTGTTGCGAGCCATCTCACTTGTGTTGGCCGAACAACAGATCAATTGAGAGAATATCTCCGAGAAGCTCAACAACGGGGAGTGTCTTCAATTGTCGCGTTACGCGGTGATCCACCACAGGGAGAGACTGCTTTCACTCCAATTGCCAACGGGCTTCATTATGCTGTCGAGTTGGTAGCTCTCATCAAACAAGAGTTTCCTGGGTTTAGAATCCTGGTTGCTGGCTACCCAGAGACCCACCAGGAAGCAGTCAGCCCTGAAGCTGATCTTGAACACCTAAAAGAAAAATGCAACGCGGGTGGAGATACCATTGTCACGCAATTATTCTATGACAATACCGACTTTTTTCGCTTCCGAGACCACTGTTCTTCGATTGGGATCACAAAACCAATTATCCCAGGACTCATGCCAGTTACGAATTTCAAACAGATTCAACGAATTGCCACTCTGTGTAAAGCACGACTACCAAACAGTTTTACACAAGCACTCGAAAAGGCCGGTGATGATGTCGATGCACAATTTGAAGCCGGTGTAGACTATGCCTCAAAACAGGCCGAAGAATTACTCTCTGATGGTGTGCCTGGCATGCACTTGTATGTTCTCAATAAGTCTCCGGCCGCCGTACGTGTTCTCGAACAAATTGGTATGACAAGGCCCTAGGAAATTTCTACGACTGAACCTGCCTTGGTGGAAGATCATTGTCCATACTGCTGATATAACTTCGCAAACGCTGGAGTTCATCACTCACATGGCGTAACTTCAACATGTTTTCCACTCGTTTCACCAACTCAATTTTATTCACCGGCTTTGAAAGAAAATCGTCGGTGCCTGCCTCTACAGCGCGTTCGATATCACCAAGCTCCCCAAGTGCTGTCACCATCAAGACCATAATCTGTCGAGTCACCGGATCCGCTTTGAGTTGTTGACACACTTCAAAGCCAGATAATTTTGGCATCATAATGTCGAGAAGAATAATATCGGGCTTAAACGAAGCTACTTTTTCTAAGGTATCAGAGCCATCAACTGCTGTCGCAATTTCGCAGTCAACATCAGCCAGATACACCTCAAGAAGTTCACGATTGGGTTCGTTGTCGTCCGCAATAAGAATCCGGCTCGTTCCGGTAGACGATGAATTACTATTGTTTTTTTGCATGAGAATAAACGTGTGAGAAAAAGCTTTATTGGACTGCAAATACAGTATCAAGGAAGCTGGAAAATTGATTGGCTTTTTACGATTGCAAACTCTTGTGGGAACGTATGGAACGCTTGTATCAAAAGGCTACTCGTACGGGTTTCTACATTCACCCAACTAATAGCCCCAACGCCAAGACGCCCACCAGATGCGAACCGATGAAATAAGCCTTGTGAAATGCCATCAGCTGATAGTTCCTGCTGGAATGTCCAAAATACATCGGGCCGCACTCGCTCGAGTTGGAAACTCGTTTCATAACAGACGCCGTTTGCACACTCCAGAGAGTCCGTACGTTCTCCCTGAATAGGATGAGAGAGCAGTCGCCTCTTTTTAGGAAGAGGCTGCTGATCCGACGTGGCAACCTCCACCAAGGTCAAGCTACCACTGTTCCATGCAACAGTATGGCCACTCCCGGTTATTGCAATCTCTGCTTTAAAATTCCCTCGTTCAACATAACGCACTGCATAACGCTGAAAGAGTTCCGGATGCAAGGAGCGACCATAAAGTCGAAAAACCAAGTCGGTGACACTGGGACGGGCTGAAATCAACGTTACATACCTCCACAGAGCATTTCACCAGCTAATCCATTGACGACCTCGTGCCCTGTCGCCAACAGTATATCGGCTTCCGGCGGCGGCTCCTACCGATTGGCAGAAAGCGGTTCCACAGATTTCTCGATAAGCCTTGCAACGGGGGTTGTTTGTCCCAGAACAACACTCAATTGTCTATAAAAACATGGCAATTTCACTCCATGCCCTAGGACAACTTCAAGCGGGAGAACCTGCTCCATTGAAAGTCAAGCCCGCATATATCGCGGCTCAAACAGAAACCCAAGAATTAACTATCGCTTGTTTTTTGAGACGCTTCGGAGATCGTGTCAGCACCTCAGGAAAATTATTTCCATGGTGGTAAAAATTTTTTATGAAGAATATTTCTGAACCATGCGACCCTCATCAGCGATAACTTACGGACAAGCGAGCCAGTGCTTGACAGGATCAATCAACCACACAGAATGCACATGTGGTGGAACTGATTCATCACGAAGAAGTGATAAATGAATCTCATTGATTTCAAGGAACTTTTGGTCTCAGACAATCTTAAAAGTTTTCATTTAAAGTAGTTTTTTTTGGCTACGAATGCATTCAAAAATCAGGGGGGAAGATTTTAACGAGCTGGTCGCATTATTTATTCATTGACTGAACTCGTTCATGATGTACAACTTCGAGGAATCCAAGGGGGGCGGCGACGTGAGGGATCGACAGTCGACGGGTTCACCTGTGGCTTGGATGTCCCCCCCGTCTTCGAGGTAAATATAATTTCCTGTTCGTTTCATGCTTGGCTGCTTGGTAGTGGCTGCTCAGAGATTGTTTTGCAATCCTGCCTGCAGCAGACAAATTGAAACTGTTTCCCAAAAACCTGAATAGCGGGAAGATTCCTGAAGGACTCCGTACTCAACTGGCCTGTTTTTGGTCACCTTTTGCGACGCATGCAATGATATGAGGATACGTCATGGTCCTTGAATCCAATCGTCAAAAGATAGCGCAGTGCCTCATTGGTTGCGGTGCAAACGTAGGTGCCCGACGAGAGCAGCTTGACCAGGCAATCGACATGCTTCGATTTATGCCAGGTGTTCAGCTCGTACACGTCAGTGAGTTTTTAGAAACACGGCCTGTGGGTGGTCCACCTGGACAACCTCCCTATTTAAATGCTGCTTGTCTCATTGAAACAACCTTTGAGCCCGCGGAAGTACTCGACATGCTTTTGGCTGTCGAAAACACGCTCCAACGGTCTCGGGAAATACGATGGGGTCCACGAACTATTGATCTGGATTTGCTAATCTACGATGACCGTGTCCTGAAGACTGAACGTCTTCAGGTTCCACATCCACGAATGACAACGCGAAGATTTGTTCTTGAGCCAGCAGCTGAAATTGCCGCCGACCTCGAACATCCAGTGTCCGGCTGCACGATTCGTGAACTTCTTGAGAACATCTCACAACGGCACCTCCACGTCGCTGTAGTGGGCATTCCGGGGAGTGGTGCGCCGGAAATTGCTGATGCGGTAGCTGATGTAACACTTTCGAGGTTGATTCATGCACCTGCTCCACTTCCGATAAATGCTGTGGGCGCTTTGTCCGAGCAGCACTTATCGACAAAAAAAGAGCCTACAGGGCAATTACTCCTGTTATCTCAGAAATATGCAGATCCTCTTTTGAAGGCCAATTGGCCTGATGGTCCACATGGCACTGTCACCGATTACTGGATTGAGTCCATTCGACTAGCCGCAGAAAACAACCCCACAATTGATACGAACAAGCAATTCGAGGACGCCTTTGCATCAATCAGTAAAGAAACAGTCGCCCCACATGTGATCCTGCTTCTCAATGTGAATCGCCAAACGCTATCAGAGAGAATTGCCTATCGGGCTCACGCGGCACAACAGAGTGATATTTTCTCCGATTTAGTTGCGGTGCAAGCAATGACAACAACCGATCAAGGCATTGCAACATTGCTCACTTTGCAAGAGCGATTCATAGATTGCTTGCTACGCACTCAGGACACACAATGCCGCGCGAAAGCAGTTATACAACTTGACTCCGATGATCTTGGAAAGGCTGCTCTTGATGCCGTTGCCGCCATTGAGGGCATCTCGTAAACATGGCGACACCACTCGTTATTCATGATCGTAATGTCATGCGAGAACTGATTCTCTCAAGTCGAACGATGGGACGGCGCATCGGTTTTATTCCCACGATGGGAAGCCTTCATGCGGGACACACATCATTGGTTGATCAAGCAGTTGCTGAATGTAACGACGTTGTGACCTCAATTTTTGTGAATCCAAGTCAATTTGGACCACAGGAAGATTTTGAGCAATACCCGAGAGATTTTGACGCTGACTTCAATCTGTTAGCTCGGCATGACGTTCGCTGGATTTTCGCGCCTGATGTTCATGAAATGTATCCACCTGGTGATTCAACCCGTATTGAGATCGACGGACCAGCTGAGCCTTACGAGGGAACGTTACGGCCGGGCCATTTCTCTGGCGTCGCAACGATAGTTTTCCGCCTTCTTCAGGCTGCACCATCGCATGCTGTCTATTTTGGTGCCAAAGATTGGCAGCAAGTTCTTGTTGTACGCAAAATGGTGCATGACCTCAAACTCGACGTGGAGGTTATGACATGTCCAACAGTCCGAGACACAGACGGCCTAGCGCTGAGTTCTCGAAATACCTACCTGAGTGAGTCTGAAAGAAATCGAGCCCAAACCATTTACGCTGCTCTCGAACAAGCGGCACAAAACTGGTGTCGTGGGTTGGCAATCGATACGATAGAGCAGAAGGTAAGAGATATGCTTTCTGCAAAAGAGATCCAGATTGACTACGCTGATATTGTTCATACTGAATCTTTGAAAAAGATTTCTGAAGTGAGTCAAAATACACCTGCAATTTTTCTCATTGCTTGCCGCGTCGGCTCAACACGATTGATTGATAACATTCTCCTGCCATCACAGGCTTTATCTTCGTGCTAACAACGCTTTTCTATATACCAACAAAAATCTCACTTGGTTCAGCATCCCTGCCGCTTTTTGGATGGGGTGCATTCTTTTTCATCTGGCTGTTTCTCGGCGCCACGGCATTTGTGTTCACGAGTCGACAAAAAGGTTATCCGGAGGCCATCAGTTCTCTTCTCTTTCCACTGGTAATAAGCGGTGCCGTGATTGTCTGGGGGCTGCCTGCGCTAGACGATGGCCGTGGGATTCCTGTGCGCGGATATGGGACGATGCTTATCGCAGCGGCAGTTGCTGGCACATGGCTGTCAATTATCCGCGGACGAAGGGTGGGCATTGATGCTGATTCAATCATTGCCCTCGGGCTTGAGGTTTTCCTCGCTGGAATTGTCGGTGCGCGAATCTTTTTTGTCATTGAATATCATGAACAATTTTTTTCGCCTGACAAAAACCTGATCCAATCATTTCTTGCGATCATCAATATTCCTGCAGGTGGTCTTGTTGTTTTTGGAGCTTTGCCTACGGCATCGTTGGCGGCATGGCTATTTTCCAGAAGAAGAAATATTTCCATTACTCAGCTTGCCGACTGCATTGCTCCAGGCCTTCTCATCGGTCTTTCACTTGGGCGACTCGGTTGTTTTTTAAATGGGTGCTGTTACGGTGGCCCCTGTGAACTGCCATGGGCCATGCAGTTCCCCGCTGGGAGTCCACCATGGTTTGATCAGGTCAGTCGAGGATTAATTCCTACCCCTGGCATTGATGGAAGCACTGTACCAACACTTCCAATTCACCCAACGCAACTCTACGCTGCACTCGATGCAGCTATCTTGGCCATGCTGGCTATTACTTTTACACCTTTCGCTCGCCGAAATGGTGAGGTCTTTGCGCTGGTCATCACTCTTCATCCAATCTCACGAATTCTGCTTGAAGAAATTCGAATCGATGAACCACCCGCCCTCGGCACACCACTCTCAATATCTCAATTGATGTCAGTCGCGATTCTCATCTGTGCGGTAGTGTTCTGGTGGTGGCTTTCAACGCAACCGCAGCAGGCATTAGAGACAACGCGTAAGGAACATTGAACGTGACCCTTCAGAAACCCAAGAAGTCTGTCATCGAGCCGCCTATTGTGAGGCTCCGCTGTCGAGAAGATGGGCCACTTGTTGTCGAATTACCAGAAGCTATCGATGGAACTCCCTCAGTCACCGTGCAAGTCACTGATCACCACCGAGTGGCGTTTACCCTACCAACACACAAATCAGTTCTTGCACTGTGTCGTTGTGGAGAGTCCGCAAACCGCCCATTTTGTGATGGGAGTCACAAAACCTGTGAATTTCGCGCAGGGGAGATCGCTCGCTGACAAAAATTCTGGAAGAACGAAAAAACAGCCTAATACGCCTCCTCACCTCCGCAGAAGGGGGGCGTTGTAACGGCTCTTCCGAGTACCAAAGCTCTTCCGAACAGGAAAACCTTGCCTAGAAGACGACTCAGACCGAATCCCTCGGGAAAAAAACAAGCCATTTATGGTGGAAAGATATAGACTCTGAAGAAGAACATGGTTAATTTTTCATCGTGTCCGTCAGTTCGTTCAGTACTCATACGGTTCAATTGACTGACGCATTGCTTCATCAGCCGCTATTTAGGTTTTTCGGCTCGTGATGGCAACTGATGGATACCGATCGTCGTCATTCCCAGTATTGTCTCCTCAACAGGTTCACTTGAGCCCATATGTCTCAAAGACCCGGATTTTATGAGCGATATAGCGTTTGGATTCTCGCTATCCTTGTCTTTTTGCTTCCCATGGTGGTTGTGGGCGCAATCAAGGCCAAAGGCAATAATCGTAATGATGTAAAGGGATGGCTGCCTCTGGAGTATCCAGAGACCAAGACGTATCGCTTCTTTCGTGAGAATTTCCAGGGTGAAGAATTCATTCTCGTGAGCTGGGATGGCTGCACGATGGATGATCCACGGCTTGAACTACTTGCCAGAAAGTTGCTGCCGCCTCCCGAAGAGGCCTCCCGAATTAGTCGCACAATCTTTTTCAAAACAGCTCAGACTGGCCCCCGCGCTGTTGAGCAGATGACTGAAGAGCCGCTCAACCTTGATCCTGAAGAGGCGGTGGACAGGCTGACTGGTGCACTTATCGGTAATATTGATTCACCAGATAACCCGACCGTCGAAGATGACAGCACTGACGCTTTGACAGAGGCCGAGCTAGATGACCTTCAAACGTGTCTTGTCCTGACACTGTCCGATGCAGCTCGAGCAAACCTTCATGGCGCAATCGACACAATAAAAAATGTTGCAGTCGAAGAGTGTGGTATTCCGGAAGAAACGATCCACATGGGTGGGCCACCCGTTGACAATGTATCAATTGATCGCGCGGGACAGACCAGTGTCACGCTACTCTTTGGCCTTTCACTTGTTGTCGGATTCTTTGTGAGTTGGTGGAGCCTCAAAAGCAAAATGCTTGTTGGGCTTGTGCTCGCATCGGGTGTTTACAGCATGTTCGCGAGTCTTGCGATCGTGTGGTATTCAGGATACCCCGTTGATGCCATCCTGCTCACGATGCCCTCTCTTGTCTACGTTGCAACAACGAGTGGTGCAATCCACCTTGCAAACTATTATCGCGACCAGTTGGCTGAAACAGGAGTGCTTAAGGGTGCTGCCGGTGCTTCGGTACGTCATGCTCTCCTACCACTTTCTTTAGCTACAGGCACAACTGCCGTAGGACTCGCAACGCTCGCTGTGAGTGTCCTTGTACCGATCAAAATGTTTGGCATCTTTTCAGCAATCGGTGTTGTCGTAAGTTTCGTCATTTTGATTACGCTTATGCCTGCATGCCTCGAACTTTTTCCGCCAAAGCTGCGTCTTGGTGCAGCAGGCAGTGAAGAAGACGGTGACTCATGGCGTCCAATTGAAGAGAGTCCATGGTGGGGTGTTGGTCAGTGGATCACAGAACACAACATTGCAATAGCCACAATTTGTCTCCTCGTCATGGCAGGCATTGGCTATGGCATGACCCGTGTCGAAAGTAGCGTTCAGCTTATGAGGCTATTTTCTCCTCAGGCTCGAATTCGACAAGATTATCGTTGGCTTGAGAAAAAACTTGGGCCACTCGTTCCGATGGAAATACTTATTCGCTGTGACCAAGAGCAATGTGATCTCAATTTCCTTGAACGAATGGAACTCGTAGATGAAATACAGCGTGAGATTGGTGAACTCGGTGAGGTAGGCAGTTCTCTATCAACCGTCACCTTCGGCCGGAGTCTTGACGTCGGCGGTGGCGGCATTGGCGGCGCGGCAGGCCGGGTATTTGGACTGAATGCACGAACACGACGCAGCGTGCTCAACAGAAGACTTGTCGCCCATCGTGATGAATTTCTTGATGGTGACTACCTGCGCGAAGCAAAGGTAGTCAGTGACGAAGGAACTCGGGAACAGGAACTGTGGAGAATTAGTGCTCGTGTGAGCGCGACTAAAGAAGTTGACTACGCAGACTTTAAGCGTGACCTCCAATCAAAGATCGATCCTATTCTGGCCAGCCACCAATCTGACGGCACGAAGGGAATTTCTGTCGACTACACTGGCCTTGTACCACTGGTCTACAAAGCACAACATTCTTTGCTTGATGGGCTTATCGCGGGCTTCATTAGTGACTTTGCAATTATTGTTCTAGTCATGGTGCTTCTTTGCCGGGCTGCCTCCGCGGGGCTTGTGCTATTACTTCCTGCCGCCTTTCCAGCTGTTGTTGTTTTCGGAGGAATGGGTTGGGGGAATGAGCTCCTAAAGAGTTTTGGGACAGGGAATCTTCTTATCGATATCGGCACCGTAATGGCTCCTTGCGTTGCACTCGGTGTTACTGTCGATGATGTTGTTCATTTCATGCTTTGGTTCAGACGGGGTATTTCTGATGGCATGGACCGCAAGCAAGCAACCATGCTGGCCTACAAAGGCTGTGCTCGAGCGATGTATCAGAGTTGGGGGGTCATTGGTATTGGTCTGTCAGTTTTTTCACTTTCACCGTTTGGTCCAACACAACGTTTCGGTCATATGATGCTCGCCATGCTAACTGTTGCATTGGTTGGAAACCTTGTCTTGCTTCCAGCACTTTTGGCTGGACCGCTGGGTGACATTTTCGGATGGAGCGTTCTCCGCCTGAATAAAAAGAAGGCTGAGAAAAACAGCCAACGTAAGGTTAAAGCTGAGGCAGGAACAGATGCTCTTCCGCAGCCTCACGTGTTGCCAGAGCCGGCAACGAAGCAGGTTGTTCATGCCTGAGAACGATGTGGCCCCTGCGGCACTTTCCGGGGCCACTGTCTTCATAAAGCCCAAGCGTGCTCGCCCATTTTTTGGCAGACATCCATGGGTTCTTGATTCAGCAATATTGCGTGTCGATGGCAATCCCGACAGTGGCGATGTGGTTGACGTTGTAACCCACGATGGCAACTTCATTGCCCGAGGCCTGTGGAATGCATCGAGCCGAATTCGAGTCCGATTGTACTCCTTTATGCAGGATCAAGCTCTTGATCAAATATTCTGGAATGCTCGCATTGAAAATGCAGTTGCCTTACGACAACAACTCCACCTTTTTTCCAAGAAAACTGGCTGCCGGCTCATAAACAGTGAGGGTGACAATCTCTCTGGCGTCATCGTGGATCAATATGGACCCTACCTCGCGGTACAGGTGACGGCA
>Ga0315322_10002504_pt1 | contig 14177 bp, 8 predicted proteins | sample M110021515metaG_FD_203461 | JGI IMG/M metagenome (GOLD analysis project Ga0315322, IMG submission 203461) | Ammonia-oxidizing marine archaeal communities from Monterey Bay, California, United States - M1 100m 21515 | ecosystem: Environmental > Aquatic > Marine > Intertidal zone | place: USA... | reverse complement strand
TTCGGGTGCTGGCGTCGCTGGCCCGCTCCGCGAGGGGCCCGCCGTAGCGGCGGACCCGGGGCAGAACGTCTGAAGCGAGTAGAGCGACGGGCAGGGAGGGCTCTGTCCAGGACGATCCGCAGGGTGAAATCTGGGGTCGCTGGCGGTGCTGGAGGGTTGAACGGGTCGGCGTCACGAGTTGCCGCGGGGGCAGGCGACGCTAGATGGACGCTTCGGGGGGCGTTCTGGTAGAGTCCGAAGGGCGTTGATGTTTCCTATCCCCTGCCACGCAGCTTTGACAAGGTCAGACTTCTCAGACGCCCCAATCTCGGTAACGATGCCTGACGATCTGGAGACCCCATGCGACGACTGCTGCCAACCACCATCGTATTCGCCTTGGCCTGTACTTCAGGCTCCAAAGGGGGCGAGGAGCCCGCCGGCGGGGTCCCAGACTCTGGCTCGACTGACGACACCAGCGCGCCGGAAGACACCGGCGAGGAAGGCGACGGCCTCATGTGGCCTGAGGCTGACTGGGTCGAGGCTGCCCCTGAAGACCACGGCATGGATCCAGACGCCCTGCAGGCGCTCGCCGACTACACCTTCACCGACAACCACAACACCCAGGCACTGGCCGTCTTCAAAGACGGCTACCTCGTGGCTGAGTGGTACGCCGAAGACGCCGACGCCGACAGTCTGGTCACCACCTATTCCATGGCCAAGAGCGTCACGTCGGCCCTCATCGGGGTGGGCGTGCGCGAGGGCGTGCTGTCCCTCGACGACACCGTCGGTCAGCACCTGTCCCAGTGGTCCGATGGTCCCAACGCGTCGGTCAACCTGTACCACCTGCTCACGATGCAGTCGGGACTCCCCGAAAACTACACCAATCCCAACGGCATCTATGTCGTCGAGCCCGACCAGCTCGCCTACGCCCTCGACCGGGAGCTGGTGGACACTCCCGGCAATACCTTCTCCTATGTCAACGAAGACAGCATGGTCCTCGGCGGCGTGCTGGCGTCCGCACTTGGCCGCTCCACGGCCGAGCTGGCCCAGGCCGAGATCTTCGAGCCGCTCGGCATCTCGGCCGAGTGGTGGGTCGACGGGTCCGGCAACGCGCTCACATACTGCTGCATCGACAGCACTGCCCGCGACCTCGCCCGCTTCGGGCTGCTCTACGCCCGAGGAGGCGAGTGGAAGGGCACCCAGATCGTCCCTGCCGAGTTCGTGGCTGACAGCGTCGTGGGCCACAGCAACTACGGCTACTACGGCCTGCACTGGTGGGTCGACTCCGACAAGGATGCCTTTGTCGCCATTGGGCTGCACGGCCAGTACCTTTGGGTGAATCCCAACGAAGACCTCGTGGTGGTGCGCTTCGGCGAGTACACCCGCGTGGGTTCCGAGGCGATTCGAACCGGCTGGAACTACCACGACACCAAGGGCGAGGGCTCGTTCGACGGCGAGGTCTTCGGGCAGCTGATCATGGACGCCTTGGTGGACTGACCACCCCAGCGACTCCGGCGACCACCACTCAACATGAGACCATCAGCTCATGGTCGAGTTCGCATTCAGCTGAAGCGCGCCTGGAGTGATGGGGCGACGGCGCTGGAGCTGAGCCGGCTGGAGCTTGTCGAACGCCTAATGGCGCTGGTGCCGCCGCCTCGGGCGAACCAGGTGCACTATCATGGGGTGTTGGCATCTCGTTCGCGGCTTCGGGCGAGCGTTCGACCGACGCCACCGAAGGCGAAGAAGAGACCGGCGACGGTCGGGCGGCGGCTGTCGAGGCGCCCGACGCGAAAGTCGCGCTGGCGCGCGTGGAGTGACCTGCTCTGGCGGGTCTTCGGAGTGGTGGGCTTTGGGTGCCCGAAGTGCGGTCATGCGATGCAGCTGCGAGGTGGCGGGGTGATGCCGCCCGCGACGCTTCGGGTGCTGGCGTCGCTGGCCCGCTCCGCGAGGGGCCCGCCGTAGCGGCGGACCCGGGGCAGAACGTCTGAAGCGAGTAGAGCGACGGGCAGGGAGGACTCTGTCCACGACGAACCGCAGGGTGAATTCTGGGGTCGCTGGCGGTGCTGGAAGGTCGACGAGGTCGGCGTCACGAGCTGCCGCGGGGACAGGCGACGCTGGATGGGCGCCTCGGGGGGCGCTCTGGTAAAGTCTCAGAGGCGTTGATGTTTCCTATCCCCTTTGAACACCTGTCGTATCGTCCAAGGGCTCTCCGATGAACGCCTGGGGGCACAGATCCAACACAGTGTTGTGAGCTGTCTTGTTCCCCGATGATGTGGAGTAGGGCGAAGCCGACTCCTGCAGCCCCGGCTCGCCGAGCTTGCAGACCACTTGCCAGGCATGGCCAGGCCGGACGTGCAGTGCGGAATGACGGCCTACGTGGGGGCCGAGCGACCCACCTTCGTCAACGGCCACCTGCTGGATGTCCCCCGCCCACCCTCGTCCGAAAAGCTGCTTCGCGATGCCTATGAGGTGACCGCCAACCAGATGCTCACAGACAACTTCGCCCTGCGCTGGGGCAACAGCGGCGGCGTCACCCACACCAAGATCACCCAGCTGGCCGACGCCTTCGAGGAAGCATGGGCCATCTATATCGACGAAGAAGACCACCCGCTGCCGATCGGAGCCGACACCTACCGCCTAAATGTCTACATTGGAGACAGCGGCAACGGCGCGCCGGATGGCAACGGGGCCAAGGGCTACTTCTGGTACGACTCAGAAGGCTGGCCCATGATCGTAGTGGCTGCTGACACCCTCGAAGATCCTGACTCAGCCGACATTACGGCCACTCATGAGCTGTACCACGCCATCCAGGCGGCCACCGAGCGCTTCACCTACGAAGACGACAGCGCCTGGTTCTGGGAGGCCAGTGCCACATGGGCTGCAGCGACGGTCTACCCCGACAACATCTGGCACGCATCCAACCTGTTCGCCTACGCCTTCTTGCCCCACTACCCGGCCAACTACTTCAACTACGCCGACTCAACGGATGTCCAGGACTTCTACCAGTACGGCGCCTTCATCCTGCCGCTGCACCTGACCGAGGTGGCTGCAGACCGCTCCTTGGTGCGCGAGGTGTGGACGGACACCGGACCGGAGGGCGACCCCCTGTCGGTCCTCATCCGCTTGATGGATGAGCGTGGACTCGACTTCAATGAGGCATTCCTCGACCACGCCGCGCGCATGGCCCGGCGGCGTCGGTGAATTGACTCGGGCCCTCCGCAGCCGCCGTCGGCGTCTGCTGCGGCTCGGGGAGCCACGGTCTCCCCTCGGCCCCGGAGCCGGGGTCTCCGGGGCGGCCACGACGTGGTGGTGTCGAGCTGCATCGACGTGGAGCTCGAGGGACTGCTCGACGCGGGCCGCCCAGGCCAAGGCGGTGCAAGCCCGTGCTGTCTCTGAGGCTGTACGAGAGCAGGTCCGGGGTGCTGCTGTCGCAGCAAGATGTGATCGACGACGACGTGCTCAGCATGGTGGACACGGTGGCCCCAGCGGTGGAGACGCTGCTGGCGCCCTCGCTGCGGGCCGCTCGGCTATCGAGAGCCAAAGCCGGCTTGGACCCGGATGGTGACCTGGCCGGCAACGTGTGGGAGTGCGCCGGGATGCGGCACGCCAGGCCCAGTGGGACCCCACGCCCAAGCTCTCGGGGTGGTGGGGTGGGGGGCTTGATGTTGGTAGTGGGGTGGAGGCTTGCCGGTGTCGATCGCCGGTGTCGATCGCCGGGTGTCCCCCGGACTGGACTTGGATTGGGTCTGGCCCTTGAGTTGGCGGATGAGCTGGGGACATGACGGGCGAGCTATAGACCTGATCCTGGATAGGGTGGCGTGGCCGATGCATTGCATTGCAGTGGCTGATGCCGGTCACCGTCGAGCACTGCAATACCCCTGGAGATGTTGTGCATGTCCTGGTGAGGGTACGGCTCACGCCCCAACGAGGTCGCGAATCCCATATAAGATGAGGCCCCAACAGACTTCCAGCTGCCTTCAGAACCTCCGCGCGGTTTATTGTCAGCGATATTGACCGCCCCAGAACCGCTCCGGTACAGTTCAGTCGACCGGATGTTTCGTGATTCCTTTGAGGTTCCGGGAGATTCCATGCACCGAGTGGTCATTTCATTCCCCTTTCTTCTGGGCTGTCCCACCACCCCGCCCAGCGCTTCCGAATTCTGCGAGCGCGATGAAAGTGTCGTTCTGACCGAGAACGACGTGCTGCCAGGCTGGGGCACCTCCATTGCCAGTCACCCCCTGATGACTGGCTCACCCTTCAACGGCACGGTGACCTGGGCTGCTGACGGCACCACCACCGAAGCCACCATCACTACATTGTTTCGCGACGTCGTCATCGTCGGCTCTACCCACACCAGTAAGCCCGACCACACCTGCCCGCCCAAGATCGACTTCTCGATGGATCTGACACTTCAGACCGCGGATGGGGCCCTCGACGAGACACTCGTGGCCAACCTGTCCACTCCCACCTGGATCGAAAAGAACGGCACTTTATATGTCGCCGCGGTCAACGACGGCATCGAGGGCAGCCTGCGAAACGACTATGTCAACGATCCCCGCGGAGACTGCCACATCGATCTCCGGCTCTTTCATCCAGCGAGAGCGTCCGTCCCAACCTTTGGAGAGGTGTCGCTGTCCTTCGATGTGCCCGAGGACGAGCCAGGCATCGGCGAGATTTTGGGCGACATAAGCTTTCCCTGAGCAGCTGACAGACTCGCCGGCCAATCAACAGGGAGCCACCGCACTGACGTCCCGCAACAACGCTTGGCTGCTCGGCGCCAGGGGCACCTTCGAGGGACTGCCCCACACACACACGAGCACCGGTCTGCAGCGCGCTCAGCTTTGGCCTCCAAGACCATGTCAGCCAAGCTGTTCTGTGGCATAGTGCCCCTGCGGCATCCCCCAGCGAACGCGCGACTCTCCCGGTAGTCTCATGAATCCTCGGTACGCGCTGTGCCTGCTGGTCCCCCTGTCCTGTGCCGGCGAGCCCAAGCCCCTTCAAAGCCCCGCAGAGTTGCCCCCTGGCGCAGTCGACTCTGGAGGTCCCAGCTCCGGTACCACCGACAGCCCGCCCGTAGACATCGCAGGCACCCTCCACGTCTCCGGTGCCCTCGAACCCTTCGTCGACACCCTCGCCACCGAGCTCTCCGACGCCTTCTCCCTGAGCAGCGTCCATATGCTCACCGTCTCAGCCGAGGGCGTGCATGTCCTCGATGAGACCAGCGGCTCCCAGGTCTTCCTCGAGGCCACCACGCACAGCGGCGGGGTCCCGCTCGACGCCACCGACCAACTGCTCATTCTCGACGACAGCCTCCAGGTCTGGGATGGCACCTGGCTGCGCGAGTCCCCCCTACAGGCGCTCATGCCAGTGCCCGCCGAGTCCGTCACGGGCCACGACGACCACCTGTGGCTCACGGGTGGCGGGCAGCTCTTCCACCACACCGAGGGCGCGCTGAGCGCGGTCACCATCGACGGCAGCACCGACGTCCGCATGGTGGCGGCAGCCAGCGACTCCCTGTGCGCCGTGATGGCGCCCTTCCTCATGGTCCTCGACGGCTTCGGCGGTGAGCTCTCCCTCGTCGACTTCCAGCCCGAACGACTCGCCACCTCCATGACCTTCGATGCCGACGGCTACCTGTGGCTCGCCGACGGCTCCAGCCTCCTCGCCCGGCGCGCCCCCGGCGGAGACTGGGGGGAGCTCGAGGCCGACAGGGTCATCGAAGCCGTCTACGGCAACCCCGCCGCCGACGACATCTGGCTGCGCACCGCGTCGGGCCCCCTCCACCACCGCGACGGCCAGTTCAGCTCCGTGGACGTCCCCACCAGCGACTGGCTCGGGGTCGATGCCCTCGGCCGTCTGGTGGTGCTGTCTTCCGAGGGTCTCCAGCGCGTCGCCGTGCGCCGTGCCGTCGGCGTGTCCGGTCTCATGGCCGGCGCTCAGCTCGACACCACCGTCATCCTCGACTTCGCCCCCACCGGTGCCGACACCGTGTCCTCCCTCGAGGTCTGGGTGGGTACACAGCAGCTCACCCTCGACCCCGATGTGGGTACCACCGCGCTCGACCCCGTGCTCCTCGCCCCCGGCAATCACACCCTGCGGATGGCCGTGGTGGGCCCCGAGGGCACCAGCATCACCGACCTGCCCTTCACCACCGGTGAGCTGCCCAACGCCGAGTGGGAGACCGACATCGCGCCCATCATGGAGGAACACTGCAGCCGCTGCCACGGCGACACCACCGCCATTCCCCTGCACACCGCCGAGCTGTGGCGTCTCAACATCGACCGCATCCTCGTGGAGGTCGCCACCCAGGACATGCCCCTGGGGGGGCCCTACCTGAGCGACGCGGAGCTCGACCTCCTCCGCGGTTGGCAAGCCGGCGGCTTCCAGTGAGTCCCGTCCTCTACACGCTGCTTGTGGGGCTCTCGCCAGCCAGCGCCGACGGCCTCACCCCCTACCTGGCCGCTGAGCTCATGCCTATCGAGCACGCCCGCGCGGTCAGCCTCGACGTTCGGGGCACCGTGCTCTCCGCCGAAGAGTCCCGGGCCATTCTCACGGCCGGCGGGCTCGATGCCACCACCCTCGACGCCTGGCTCGCCTCCGAAGCCTTCGCCGACCAGGTCGCGCGCCACCACAAGAGCTTGTTCCTCAACAACGTCGACTTCAGCATCGACCCCGCCCGCTCCCTGCGCAACTACGGCCAGTACCAGCTCGGGGTCTACTTCGTCTACGACCGCACCAAGGTGCATCGCGGCGCGCTCATGACCAACTGCACCGACTACGATGCCGACATCAACGCCCTCAACCAGCCGCAGTCCTGGCTCACGCGGGGCGACGGCTCACTCGATGAGGGCGCCATCGATGTACACCCCTGGTGGGACATCGACACCACCGTGCGGGTCTGCGCCTTCGACGCCCAGCTCACCGAGGTCAGCAGCTCCGGCAACGACTGCAGCACCGCAGCCGGCCAAGAAGACCCTGAGTGCGGCTGCGGCCCCAACCTCATGTGGTGTGGCAACAACACCTCGGTCGAGCAGATGATGACCGCCGCCCTGTCCGATGCGGTCTCCGAGCGGGTGCGCGATGTGGTCTACACCGACCTGCCCTACTCCACACTGCTCACAGAGCCCTCGGTCTACCTCAACGGCCCCCTTGTGGCGTACTACACCCACCGGGTCGGCTTCTCGGACACGCTGGAGCTGCCGGTTCCGGTGGCCGACCTGCCCGACATCCCAGCCGATGAAGCCGACACCTGGGTCGAAGTGCCCACCGACACCCAGTATGCCGGCGCCCTCACCGAGCCCGGCTGGCTCCTGCGCTTTCAGACCAACCGGGGCCGCGCCAACCGCTTCTTCACCGAGTTCCTGTGCGGCGAGTTCCTCCCACCCGAGTCGGGCATCATGGAGGTCGCCGAGGAGAACCCAACCCCAGACCTCGGCCAGAAGCCGGTCTGCCGGGACTGTCACTCCGTGCTTGAGCCGTGGGCCGCCTACTGGGGCCGCTGGAAGGAAGTGGGAGCCACCTACTACACCGAAGACGCCTACCCGACCTTCAGCGACGAGTGCTACGACTGCGCGCCCAACTGCAGCGACCCCTACTGCAAGTTCAGCTACATGACGCAGCCCGACCACCCCCACGAGGAAGACTACGTGGGCTGGTTCAACCCCTACGTGTTTCTCTTTGGCGACACGCTCGACCACCCCAGCTACGGGCCGGCCTTGTGGGCGGACACCATCCGGTCCGACGGCCGCCTGTCCCGCTGTGCGGCTGAAAAGGCGGCCATCTGGCTGCTGGGCAAGCCCGTGGAAGACATCAGCCCCGAGCTCATCGACATGTGGGCCGACGACTTCTCGGCCTCCGGCCTCAGCTACCAGGCCATGGTGCGGTCCATCGTCACCAGTCCCGCCTACGGGAGGGCGCGGTGAGACGCCTCCTGCCAGTCCTGCTGTGCATCGCCTGCTCCAGCGAGCCCGACAAGAGCGTGGCGACTCCCGAGGACGCCTCTGGCGGCACCACCGAGCCCAGCCCCTTTGATGGAGATCCCGCAGACCCGCTGCCCTCCGATCCCCTGTCCGAGCCCTCGGTCTCCACCGATCCCGTGGGCGATGCCGACGCCCGGCCGACACCCGAAGACACCCACCGGGCCATCAAGCGCATGAACCTCGAGCAGCTGAGCGGCGCGATGCAGTCCATCAGCGGTGGCATCGCCTGGTCCGAAGGCGACGAGCTGTACTGGGACACCTTCGGCGAGACCCTCGGCGTGGCCGACTACCAGACCCGGCTGCGCGACAACCTCGACGCCAGCATCATGTTCCAGAAGTTCCTCGACGACGCCTCGGTCCATACCTGCGACGCGTGGGTGGCCGGCGAAGCCGAAGGAGACACCCGCCGCTTCTTCTCGGCGGCCGAGCCCGACGACACCGACCCCACCACCGTGGCCGCCAACCTCGTCGCCCTGCGCCTGCTCATCCACGGTCGGCAGAGCGCCCCCGAAGACCCCATCATCGTGAACTACGGCGCGGTCTTTGAGACCGTCCTGCGCCGCACTGACGACCCCATCGCCGCCTGGACCACCGTGTGTGTGGGCTTCTTCACCCATCCCGACTTCTACACCTACTAGCGCAGGCAAGTCCTCATGCACCCCACCCGACGACAGGTCATCCAGGGCAGCATTGGCGTGGCTGGGGCTGCCGCTCTGACCAGTCTGCTTCCCATCGCGCGCGCCAGCAGCACCGAGCCCACCGACCCCCATCGCCGCTTCGTCTTCGTCTACTTCCTGGGCGGGTGGGACGCCATCTTGACCCTCGACCCCAAAGACCCCGAGGTCTACGACGACACCGAGGCCACCATCCTCAGCACCGGCGTGCAGACCGCCTACACCCAGGTGGGCGCGCGCATCGACGACCCGCGCATCTTCACCGATGTGGAGGGGCTGGTCCTGGGGCCCTACATGGGCGAGCTGCTCCCGACTCTCGCATCCAAGCTGGCCGTGATTCGCGGCATGACCGTGACCTCCGTCGATCACATCGCCGGCGCCCTCCACGCCGTCACCGGACGCGCCCCTGCGGGCTTGCTGCCGCGCGGCTCCTCGCTCGCCACCATCCTGGCAGCGGCCCTCGGTGAGAATGAGCTGATTCCAAACCTCGTGTCGGGCATCCAGTCCTACAACCTCGACCAGCCCAACTACGCCTCCGCACTCGAAGCGGTCTCCTACCAGGATCTTCAGCAGATCCTCGCCCCGGGGCTCACCGTGCTGGAGCCCGCCGAGCGAGACGCGCTCGAGACCTTCTTCGCCAAAGAGACGGAGCGCATGGCCAACCCTCGACTGAGCACCATGCTGGAGACCCGCCTGTCGAGTCAGGCGCTCGTCGAAGAGCAGATCGCGGAGGTCTTCAACCCGGCCAATGCCGACAACATCGAGCTTGCGGAATACTTTTCCGGTCATGCCGGCGCTTTCATGGCCTACCAAGCCCTCACCCAGGGAATCTCCCGCTGCATGACCTACCGGGGGTGCCCGTTCAACGACACCCACTCGGGCGCGCAGTGGCGGACCCTCCACGGACCGCGCCTCCAAGACGGCTTCGACTCCGTGGCCTTGCTCGCCCAGAGGCTCGACGACACCGAGCATCCAGCCGGCGGCTCCTGGCTCGACCACACCACCATCGTGTGCGCCAGCGAGTTCAACCGAAGCCCCGCATTGAACGGGGTCGGCGGACGGGACCACGCCACCAACAACTCCATGCTGCTGCTGGGCGCGGGCATCAAGGGCGGCACGGTCATCGGCGCGAGCCATCCCATTCGAATGGCCGCTCAGAAGGTCGACCTCTCCACGGGCGAGGTCGACCCCGACGGCGGCTCCTCCATCGAGCACGACAACGTCGGACGCACCCTCCTGGCCTCCATCGGCATCACCGAAGACATCGCCGACCTGCGCGCCGAGCCCATCCCGGCCTTGATGGCATGAGTCGTCCCATGCGATGGACCTTCTTGAGTCTCTGGCTGGTGGGCTGTGGCTCCGATGTGCCAAAGGACGACGCCCCGAGCTCTGAGGACCCATCCTCGGAGCCCGACACCGGCGGCGAGTCCGACACACCCTGCACCCCCCAGCTTTGGTTCCAAGACCGCGATGGGGACGGCCACGGCGACCCCTACTCAAGCGTCGAGGGCTGCCCGGCGCCTGCGGGCTACGTTGAGGACGACACCGACTGCGACGACACCGACGCCGACGCCTTTCCAGGGCAGGTCTGGTACGGCGACATCGACGGCGACGGCCACGGCGACCCCACTCTGGAGCGCGCCAGCTGCACACGACCCGATGGGCATGTGGCCGTGGCTGGCGACTGCGACGACCGCGACAGCACGAAGCACCCCGAGGCGGTCTGGTACGCCGACGCCGACGCCGACGGCTACGGCGATGCTGGAGCCGCTCTGCCCTCCTGCGATGCCGGCGCTGGCGACGTCGCCAACGCCGAGGACTGCGACGACACCAACGCCGAGCTCCATCCGGCGGCCACCGAGGTCTGCGACGACTACACCGACAACAACTGCAATGGGCTCGCCGATGAGGAAGACCCGGGCCTGGAGCAGCGGTCGCGCTCGGCGCTCTACCTCGACGCCGACTTAGATGGCTGGGCCACCGACACCTACGTGGGCGACCACTGCCCCTCCTCGGGCATCGGTGTGGTCGACCAAGGCGACTGCGACGACAGCGACCCGGCCGTCAATCCCGCCATGCTAGAGCTACCCGACTCAGTCGACCAAAACTGCGACGGAGAGAGCTTCTACCACTTCCTTGAGACCCTCCCCGAGGGCATCGGACACGACACCGCAGACGAGGAATTTGGCACCCACTTCTGGTCGACCGACCTCGATGCAGACGGCGACACCGACCTGCTCTTGGGCTACCCCGGCGCCGACTCCGAGACGGGAGAGCTGGTCTGGTGGGACGACAGCCACCCCACCGACTTCTCCACCCCGACCACGACGACCGCCACCTGGACGGGCTCGACCGCGGGCGCCCGACTGGGCCACCTGGTGTCGCCGGTGGGCGACCTTGACGGCGACGGTGTGGAGGACATCCTGGTGACCGACCAGGGGGAAGACGGGGAGGCGTGGTCCGTGCACCTGCTCGGCGCGACCACCCCCTCGGGTCCAATATCTGGGAGCACCTGGTCATGGACCCTCGCTGACAGCGACGCCGCCTTCGGCACCACTCTGCTCCTGCTTGGCGACATCGACGGCGACGGACTCTCCGAGGCCCTCATCGGCGCCCCCTACGCCAACGACGACGCGGGCGCCCTGTTCCTGATCGACGCCAACGACATCGGCAGCAGCACCGACGCCGACGACCTCCAGTCCATCGCAGGCGACGTCTACCGAAGCCAATTTGGCTTGGCGGTGGCCCGGGTCTCAGATGCCGACGGAGACGGCGTCGACGAAGTCCTGACGGGCTCCTGGAAGGCCAACAACTACGGCATCGGCGGCGCCTGGCTGCTCACCGCCGACGACCTCACCACGGCCGGCGGAGTCGCCTCGGATGCGGCGGCCTGGAGCGGCGTCGACAACAGCGTCAATTTCGGCAAGTTCGTGGGCTCGCTCGGCGACCTCGACAACGATGGCTACGGCGACTTCGCCATGAGCTCCCAGCTGCACGACGACCCCGACGGCGCCGGCTCGCTGCACCTGTTCTACGGCAGCCCCACCATCCTCGAGGGAGGCACCGTCTACGACGAGGAGGCCCGTCTGCTGAGCCGGCACAGCTTCGACGAATTCGGCGAAGGTATCCACCCGGTCACAGACTTCGATGGCGACGGGGCCAGCGACTTGGTCATCGCCCTTCCCAACGCCGACATGGAGGACAGCAGCGGCGAGGTCACCGACTGGTGGGGCCACGGAACAATCTACGGGATCTCCAGCCAGCACCTGTCGGGCACCCACGGCATCGAGTCGCCGGCCACCTTTGCGATTCGCGGAGACAACCGCCTCATCAGGGCGGGCGCTGCGGTGGCCAGCGCAGGCGACCGCGACGGAGACGGGCTCGACGACCTGTGGCTTGGCTCCTTCGACTACTACGAGCCCGCCGGTTCAATCTACCTCTTCGGCACCGAGATGCTCCCATGAGCGCCCGCCTGTGGATGCTCGCCGGCGGCCTGCTGCTCGGCTGCGGCACCGAGCCCAAGTCCGAGCCTCCTGCCGACACGGTCGACGACAGTGGCTCGCCTCCCGTAGAACCCGACGACCCCTGCCAGCTGCAGAAGTGGTTTGCCGATGCAGATGGCGACGGTCACGGCGACCCGTACACGATGGTCGAGGACTGCCTCCAGCCCTCAGGCTACGTGGGCACCTACACCGACTGCGATGACGCCGACGCCGACGCCCATCCCGACCAGCTGTGGTACGCCGACCGCGACGGCGATGGCTACGGCGACCCGGCCACCGAGCGCGTTAGCTGCCACCGTCCCCTCGCCCACGTCCCCAACGCCGACGACTGCGACGACGCCGACGCCACCCGAAGCCCCGATGGGATCTGGTACACCGACGCCGATGCCGATGGCTTTGGAGACCCCGACGCGCCCGTGCCGGCCTGTGAGGGGACCGCCACCGAGGTGCCGACAGCCGGCGACTGCAACGACGCCGACCCCTTCATCCATCCCGACCGCACCGAGATCTGCGACAGCCTCGACAACGACTGCGACGGCCTGATCGACGACGCAGACGACGGGGTCGATCCCTTCACCAAGGTGACCTTCTACGAAGACACCGATGGGGATGACCACGGCTCCGAGGTCGAGCTGGGCGCCTTCTGCCTGTCCTCCGACCCCGGCGCCACAGTGAGCGACGACTGCGACGACACCGACCCAGCGGTGAACCCCAGCATGCTGGAGCTGCCCGACGAGCTCGACCAAAACTGCGATGGGGACAGCACCTGGCACTACACCGACACCGCCACGGAAGGCCTCTACAGCACGGCCTTCGACACCGACGCCAACGCGTCAGTCTTCGCCGAGGACCTCGACGGCGACGGCCTCCTCGACCTCGTCTTCCACCATGACGGCTTCGATGACACCACCGGCCAGGTCGTCGTGGTGAGCGGTGCGTCCGTTCGCGACTTCTCCGATGTGGGCACCGGCAGCCACAGCTGGACCGGAACCGCCACCGGCGACCGCTTGGGGGCCAGCGGCACGGCAGCCGGCGACATGGACGGGGATGGCAACCCAGACCTGCTCCTGGCAGCCGTGGGTGCAGAAGAGGGTGCCGGCGCGGTGTACCTGGTGAGTGGTGGCGCCGCCTCGGGCGACATCGAGACCGCGGCCACCTGGAGCTGGACGGGCCCAGACACCAGCGCGGGCTTTGGCACCCCCGTGCCACTGGGCGACATCGACGGCGACAGCCTCGACGACGCCCTGGTGGCGACCCCCGGCTACGACGGCGACGGCACAGACCGCGGCCGCGTCTGGATCCTCACCGGCGCCAGTGTGGGCACCTCCAGCGACCCGACCACAGGCACCTCCATCGCCGGGACCTCGAACTACTGGCAGTTCGGCGCCTCGCCCGTCAATGTCGGCGACACCGATGGAGACGGCATCGATGAGGTGCTGCTGGGCGCCACAGGGTCCACACAGGACAACCTCGTCGACGGCCGGGTCTACCGGATCCCGGTCACAGACCTCGCCGACTCCGCGCTTTCCCTCCACGACGCCGCCTACCACTACGGCGAGAGCCTCCGCAGCCGCCTAGGCGCCTCCAACCACGCCATCGGCGACTTCACCGCGGACGGCTACGCCGACATCCTCGTCGTGAGCGACCACACCATGGACAGCTACGAGGAAGGCACCGCCTACCTGCTCTACGGTGCAGCCACAGTGGCCTCTCCGGCAAGCGTGGCCAGCGCCGATGCCCGCATCGGCAACGACCTCGACGCCCACACCCAGTCCGGCAACTCCCTGTGGGGAGACATCGAGGGCGTGGGCGACCTGAACGGCGACGGGGCCGACGACTTCGTGATCGGTGCAGCGGGCGCCGACCTGTCGGGGGACTACGCCAACGATGGCTTGGTGGCGGTCTTCCTCGGAGGACTCCTGACCGGCGACCACGGCACCGTGGACTCCGCCGATGTGCTCTTCCAGGGCAGCCGGCAGTACTCGGGACGCCCCCTCGTGGGCGCTGGTGACCTCGACGGCGACAGCCTCGACGACCTCTGG
>Ga0315322_10002503_pt1 | contig 14180 bp, 6 predicted proteins | sample M110021515metaG_FD_203461 | JGI IMG/M metagenome (GOLD analysis project Ga0315322, IMG submission 203461) | Ammonia-oxidizing marine archaeal communities from Monterey Bay, California, United States - M1 100m 21515 | ecosystem: Environmental > Aquatic > Marine > Intertidal zone | place: USA... | reverse complement strand
CTGCTGGTAGGCCACGTGTCCACCGTTGTACATTGGGTTGAGCATGTCGTCCCAAAAGTAGGGAACGGCGGCGGGTTGTTCGGAGTACACGGCTTCGATGAGGTGATTGGCCGTGTCTGCAAAGCGCGCGGCGTTGGAGCGGGTCGGCTGGCGGAGGAGTCCGTCTGTCGTCTCGACGGTCTCTAAGCATGCGTGGCTTCGGTTGACCCCGCGGAATTCGCTGAGGTCGATGCGGACGCTCTGAGCGCCGAGCTCGCCTGAGCCGCTGCCCAGGACTCTTTGGTGGGCGTCGGACCAGTCCAGGGCCTCGAAGATCTCCTCAAAGGCACAGAGGTTGTACCGCTGAGATTGGTGGTCTCCCCCCGTGGCGCCGTGTTGAGTTGGGTAGGCCAAGTTGACGTCGTAGGTCAGCAAGACGCGGTCGTCGGGCGGCCGGCTGTCGGAATCGATCCAGCGGAAGACGAATGGCTCCAGCTCGGAGGAGTACCGAGACTCAAGGCCCCACTCCAAGGTGCCCCCGGGGCTATTGGCCCAGAAGACGGTGGTGTACTGGCCGTCGTCGGCATCGCCGGTGCAGACTTCCCGCGTGTGGCCGCCATCGATGCCGCGCTGGCAGACCTCGTAGTCGACGCCTTCTGCATAGACCGTGTTGCCGGTGCTGTCGGTGACGATCGGAGGTGCGACGCCGCCGACGATGTTCCGGAGGCTTCCGTCGATTCGAGTCAGGCTGAGCTCATCCATCCAGAAGGTGCCGGTGCCGGAGAGCGACCGGATGTAGATGTAGGTTTCGTCGATCTCCTTGTCGTGGGTGTCCAGCTGAAAGGTTGTGTAGACGACATGCCAGTCGGAGCCGTCTTTGTTGGATTGGTGGGGATCGACGGTGCTGATGTCCGGTCGGATTGTGATGCTTCGCTCGGGGAGTGCGAGGCTGGTGCCGTCGGTGTAGCGGAGCACCAGCGTGACCTGGCCGGTGCTGCCGGTGTAGGGGCCAAGGTGGGCACTGTCGATGTCGGAGCGCACCCGCGCAGACATCCAGTAGCGCCCGTCCTGAAAGTCGTCGGGGTCGAGCACAACCTGCAGCTGCGCGCAGTCCCCGTCTCCGTCGGCGTCCAAGCGGAAGCTGCCCGGGCTGTCGTGCCCAACCGCAGGGTCGTAGGTCCAGCCATCGCAGCCGCTCGAAGTGGGGAGGCTCCAGCGGTCTGGACTGGACATTGTGCTGTCGGGAATCAGTTCTGGGGCAGAGTGCAGGGCCTCGAAGCGGACTGAGCCATCGCTTTGGTCGACCAGCTCAAAGGGCTCCTCAAAGATTCCCAAGCCATCTATGTACGGGAATCCTTGGGGCAGCTGCGAGGGGCTGGGACTGGTCTTGCCGACCTCGACAACCACCTCGATAAACCGGTCTGCAGCGGCCTCTTGGATGCGCTGAATGCGCTCCCCCATGTCTTCCCAAGGCCGCCAGGGAATGCGGTCGTAGGGGTAGTATGCAAAATCCGTCAGGAAGAGATGGTTGGCGCCAGCCTGAGAGAGGCTGTCGAGAAAGGAGGTGCCGGTCGGACTCAGCACCGACGCATCTCCCCACTCATCGAGGCCCACCTGACCGTCGTAGACGCCCCGCACAGGATGGTCGGGGTAGTCGAGCACGATTGCGGCTTCGAGATCTACGCGAGGCGAGGCGCCGTCGTCGTTGAGCAGCCAGCGAGTGGCGGCCATGCCGCCTCGGTACAGCCCAGCCGGCGTGTTGGCGCCCACCGCGAGCACGGTGCCCGACCCCTCTTCGACCATGCGCAGCACAAAGCCTTCGTCTCCCATCTCCTGGAAGGTCAGCAGGCCGTCGACGGGCGCTGGCTCGGCGGGGTCGTCGCTGATGGCGAGTCGGATGTGCAGCTCGTTGGCGGCGGGTGTCGAGGCGGTGTCGTCGAAGGACACCTCCAGCCCGGCCGCTGCGAGTTGACTGGGCAGCGAGGCCGGCTGCTCGGCATCCAGAAGCAGTCCTGCGTCGACGTCCTCGCCAGTTGTGGAGATGCGCACCGCGGTCGGGGTGGGGAGCACGCCTCCCAGCCGCCACGCGCCCTGCGGAACCGGCAGAATGGGAAGCGCGATCACCGGAGGCGTCTCGACCTCGACCGCGGTGGTCTCCTGCTCCTCTCCACGAACGGCGGTGAGTCGGTATTCTAAGAGCAGCCCAGGGTGAGCGGTGTGGTCGACGTACTCTGTGGTGCCGGCGGAGAGCTCGGCGAGAGTGCAGAAGCCATCAGGGTCGGCATCAAGGCGGGCGCAGGCCACCGCCACGACAAGCCCATCGGAGGCGGTGTTGGGATCGGTCCAGCGCAGCACCACGCGCTGCCCGAAGGGGGCCTCAGCGGTGGCCTCTGTGGGCGGGAGAAGATCGGGAATGGCGGTGTCTACACGGTTCCCGGAGTCTCCAAGCAGGTCGCCGGTGTCGTGCTCCGGGGATGTCGGGGAGCCGTTCTGTTTGTCTTCGGTGCTGCGACAGCCCGACAGTCCGAGCGCCAAGAAGACGGCGCTCGTCTGGGCGATGAGACGAGGCGTGGCGGAGACCAAGGAGTGACAGGAACAGATGGTGCGCGGAGGGGTGATGTTGGACTCCTCTTGGAGAGATTCACCTGAGAGCGGACTGCTTGAAGAGGCAAGCGTAGGAGATCTTAGGGAGATGCGCGAGCCTCGTACTGCGGCGGCCATCACTGCGGAGCTGGCGTCGCACTGCGATGAAGCGGTGCGCGACTGGGGGTGGACCTCCATGACTGGGCTGGGGTCACTCCGCGCCGAGACTGCAACGATCACGGCAGATGCGCCTGTCGATCTCGACTGCGACCTCCTGTGCCGGTGTCATTGGGGGACCCGGAATGGAGCTTGTTCGAGCGGGGAAACAGGAGGTGCAGGGGTTCGATTCCTCCCAGCTCACTGGCCTCATCCCATTCCCTACGCCACCTCCACTTCCCCTCGCGCTACACTGCGTCCCCTTCCGGAGTGCCCCCGAAATGAACTGCGAACAGTGCGATGCCGCCTTGGTCGCCCCCTTTCGCTTCTGCGGTGGCTGTGGTCACCAGCAGTCAGAGGGCGCATCGTCGAAAGCGCTCACTCACTACCACTACTCCGGCGGCAACGAGCAGCGACAGCTCGCGATCGACGACATCATCGAGCGCATTCTCGCCGCCCCCGACGCAGACCACCTCCTGTGGACCGACGGGTGGACCGACTGGAAGCCGTGGCGCTCAGTGGATGCCGTCGCCGAGCCTACTTCCGAAGCTCTTGCCGTGCGCAATGAGGATCCCGCCCGGATCGCCGAGTACCAAGAGCTGGTCGCCGAGATGGCGGCCGACGGCGTGATTGAGAAGTGGGAGCTCGATGTTCTCACGGAGCGGCGCCGAGCACTGGGCATCTCCAAGGCGACCCACGACCGGCTGGTCGCCGAGCACAAGACCGTTGGAAGTGGGCTGCTGACCGCGCAGGTCGACGAAGCCGCGATGGCCGCCTTTCGGGTGGGAGAGTCGTGTGTGTTGCGCCTCAGGGTGCGCAACGAAGGCAACCGCGGGCTGGCCTCCATTCGTGCCCAGGTCGCCACATCGTCGAGCGAAGGCCTGGTGGAAGTGTCCGCCACCCGACTGGCTCCCGGAGGCGACGACCTCCTGCTGGTGCGCCTGAAGCCTGAGGTCGCCGGACAACATGAGCTGAACGTCCTCTTCACAACCGTCGGCTACGACCGGTCCACCAGCGCCTATCGAAGCCGTGCACAGGTCTTCCAGGTCGCGCGTGCGCCCACGCAGGGAGGGGCGCGGGTCTACAACGTCGACCTGAGCGCGATGCAGGTGGGCAAGATTGGCAACCTCGGCCAACAAGAGTCCTCCGCTGGGGGGCTGCTGGGCGACGCCAAGTGGGTGCCCCTGCCGGTCACACCGATGAGCCCGTCCGCTGCAGAAGCCTGGCTCACGCGCCACGGCAATCATCTCCCCGGCCTGCCCGCCCCTCCGAAGGCCCCCCGCAGCGAGCCCTATTCCCAGGCGCCACCGGCTCCCAAGTCCGCACCCGAGTCCTCCTTTCACTACGCCGGTCCCACCGGACAAGAGGAGCTCTCGGCCTCCCGCATCATCGCGCTGATTCAACAGGCCCACGGCGCCGACCATCATGTGTGGAAGGAAGGCTGGGACGGCTGGAAGGCGTGGACGGAGGTGCCGGAGCTGGCGTCGCAGGTCGAGGCGGTGGGCGACGACATCCTGAGCGGCAGGCCCTGGACCCACTGGCCCGAGGGGGTCCGAGACTGGACGTGTGGTCGGGTGGAAGCCGACTCCATCGCGCTTCGCCTCACGCCCGCCTCCGTGCTTTCGCTGGTCCACGATGCGCTCAGCCCGGTGTACCTGCTCGATGGGGTCGACGCCCATGAGCTGGTTCGCTGCGGACTCTCCGATGGCCTCACCTGGCAAGGAGGGAAGCTCTACGCTTCGGTCGATCCCGGCGCTTTGCTGGCATCTGGTCGGCAGTCGCTCATCTCGCGGGTGGCGCCGAGCTGGCCGGGTGCGTTTGGTGGTGTGCTTCGACAGCTGGATGCGGGGGACGACATCCGGGAGGCCTGGAAGGCGGCGCAGTGGGCGTCTTGGGACTCGGGAACGCCGTCGGCGCTGGTGGCGGCCGCTCTTCAGGCCGACCTGACGGAGGAGGCGCGCACCCTGGCTGTCCGCTCGTCTGAGATTCCAGAGCTGGGCCCCAACCGGAGACTCCTCGAAGGCCTGCGGGCATCCATCTGCCTCCTCGGCGATGAAATGCAGGCCCGGCGGGTCATGGCGCAGGTGGAGCACCATCGGTCGCCCCGCCGCGCACAAGCTACTCAGAGTGCTGGGTGGCTCGCGCTGGTCGAAGCGAGCTTGTTTGGTGATGCGGAAGCGGCCACCCGACAGCTGCAGCAGACGACCGACTCGCGTACCTCCGACCGCCTCTTGAGCGCGCAAGTCCAACGACTGCTGTTCGACGACCCTCGGGCCGCCCTGCGAAGCTTGGTGCGCGCGCAAGCCCAGCTGGATGCAGACGGCGACTCCCCCTCTCATCCTCTCGAGCTCACCCAGCTGGCGGTCGCATGGGCCACCCTCGCCGACGACCCAGACGAAGCACGGTCCACCCTCACCGCTGCAGAGGCGGCCACCCGGCGCCACCCCAACGGCGTCCCCATGGTCGCGGCGACCTGGGCCGCTCTCTTCGACGACACCGATCGCTGCGCGCGGCTTCTCGGGTCTCTCCGAGGCTCCGCCGCCCAAGGGACCGCCGTCGCGACGGCATGGTCACTCGTTCCAGACGGCCTGTCCCGCATCCCCAAGCCGAGTGGATCCACACCCGATAAAGCGGCTCAGCGCGCGCTTTCGCAAGCCTCGCTGTTCGCCTCCCGCGACGCGCCCGACCGCGTCCTTCGCGCTCTACACCGTGCGGAGACACGCCCCTCATTGCAGGAGCTGCCGAGGCTGGCTTGGTCGTGGCGCTGGCTGGTCGACGATGCCGACTCGGCCCGTCGGTGCCTCACGGACCAAAGCAAAGGCGCGACCGCGTCCACGGAGCTGGTGCCTCTCGCAGATGCTGCCCGCGCGCTGGGACTGAGCGACATCGCGGTGCGCCTCATGGTGCGGGCGGAGTCCAAGGCGGCATCGAGCGGAGACTTTGTCGCGATTGCGCGAGCCTGGGCCGGCCCCGTCCACAGCGACCGGATGGAGCACGACCGCACCTTCCAGGCCGCCTTCGACTGGGGCACCGCGCACGCCGCCGACGACCCGTCCTACTTTGAGCGGCTGCAACAGGGCCTCCAAAAGACTGGGCCGGACTCCTCCCTTCTGGTGCGCTTCGAGACGCACAAAGCCAAGATCGAGGCACGGCTAGCGGCAGCCGAGGCCAAGCGACAGCGCGATGCCGAAGAGCAACGCCAGCGCGAAGCCAGGCGCCAGCGCGAGCGCCAAGAAGCCGCCCGACAAGCGCGCGTGGAGGCCGAGCGCGAGGCGAGAGAGGCAGCGCGACGAAAGGCAGATCGCGCACGCGAGCGGGCCCGGGCAGAAGCCGCACGAGCCGAAGCGGCACGGGCCAAGCAGAAGAGTGCGGTTCAGAAGCGCAAGGACGGCTTTGCGGAGCTCAAGCGCACCAGCAGCCCTGCCGGGGCGGCAATTTCGCCAGCGGCCGACCAAGCATGGTGGGTGTCCGAGAGCTTTCCCAAGCCGATCATTCGGTGGGGATGGGCCCAAGACTGGTATGTGCTCTCGCTCTTCTACCTCCGTCACAAGAAGAAGTGGCTGTGCGTGATGTCGAAGCACGCCGACTACAAGAGCCAAGGGTGGAAGTACGGCAGTGAGGCCGAGGCGCGCGAGTACATCAAGCGCAAGACGGGTGAAGGCTCCATCATCACCGCCCTTGCCATTCGGGCCAGCCAGTGGGCTGTCGTGATGTCCAAGGTCGAGGGAGCCTCGCGTCCGAAGTTCCACCTGTCGAAGAAGTACCCCGGAGACTGGCTCCAGGGGCGCTTCAACAACAACGAGCGGATTCTGGGTATGACCTCCAGCCCCACCCATTGGGTCGTCTGGTCGGCCAAGTTCGTGAAGCGGCTGCAGCAAGGCTGCTACTTGCGCAATGGATGGACCAGCACCCGAGACCACATCCGCGAAAAGTGGTCCGACGACTACTATCTCACCGCCGTCACTCACAAGAGTGGCAGCAACATGATCGCGATGACCAAGGGTGTGCAGACAGGCGCCCAGCGCTACACGCGGTGCTCCTCGGTGCCCAATTTTGAGAAGCAATGCAACACAGACTGGGGCGAAGGGCGCAAGATCTTGTTTGTGGGCCACGACGATGAGCGGTGGTGGCTGGCGACGTCGAAGGGGCTGTCTTGGATCTGAGGGGGACCGTGGGAGTCGCAACGCCCCTCCGCACTCGGCCCCTCCGCACTCGGCCCGACCGTCGGGATGCGGGCACGGCTCTGGAGAGTGAGCGGCCCACTCCGGTCGACTTCACCTCAGGCCGCGGGGTCCCAGCCGTAGAATCGCTCCAGCTGTGCATACAGGTCGGGCATCCGCCGCTTCAACACCCTCGGTCTCTCAAAGAAGTACTCGCTCGCCACGGCCAAAAACTCCGCTGGGGAGACGGCAGCGTAGTCACGCAAGGGACTCGGGGCGCCTGCTTGCATGGCCTCGAAGCGTCGACCCAATGTAGCTGCCCACGGCAGGAGGTCGTTCGGATGGCGAAGCGCGGGCTCCCCATTCATCGAACCGTTGGCGAGGTCGAGTATGTGGACGAACTCGTGAAGTGCGGTGTCGTGACCATCGTGGGCATGCGCCAGTCCCCGAAGCACCGCGGGCCAGCTCAACACCACCACGCCGTGTGTGTGGGCCACCCCCAGCACCTGGTCTCCGTGACCCGGCACGACGAGGCGGTCGTAGGGATAGACCACAATCGCGCTGATGTGGTCGTAGTGTTCGAGTCCCAATCGAAGTACGGGTCGCACCGCACTCGCTGAGATGATGACCTGCATCTCCTCGGTGAGCGTGAGGCCCTTCACGCCCTTCATGCGGTGCTCGCCGGCAAAGGCCTGAATCATCGGCTCGGCTTCGGCCTGAAGCTCCTCGGACCAGTTGCGCCAGAACGGTACTTGGGCGTGGAGAATGGTGCGCCAGTGTGCGGGAAAAGGCGTCTCCATCAGCCGCTCTCGCTTGTGAGCGCGTGGCTCAAGGGCAGGCAGCCACGCGAAGAAGTGGTCGAGGAAGTCTGACATGGCCCGGTCTCCCCATGATTCGGTGCGCGCTTCTCTAAGCGGCTCACGCCCCTCATGCGGTGCCTGCTCCCCAGTCGCGACCGTCCGACAATGCCGCCCTCATCGTTCGCATTCGTCGCCCACGCCCGCACACAGACCCGATAGGACCTCAAGCCGGTCGCCGGCACTGGATGGTCATTGTGCGTGCTGCCTTGCTGTGTGCTCCCCTCGCCGCCATGTTCCTCCCTTCCTGCAGCGTCTCGGTCATGCCCGCCACCGCCGGCAGCGGAGCCATTCCCGCGCTCTTCGTCGTGGAGCCCCTCGCCGGTCAGTGCATCTGGCGCAGCTACACCGGGCCGAGCAAGTCCAAGGACCTCGCCAAGACCGAAAGCTGTCCCCACGACATCTGGTGGCCGGTGGGCGACCTCTCCAAGGTGGTGGCGCTCGGCGAAGACCGTGTGTGGACCGGCTCGCTGCGGTCGCTGAAGTGGGTCGCGCTGCCCCACGACGACATCACCACCCTGTGGGTTGTCGATGGGCGCCCTGTGGTGGGCCGCGTCACCTACGGCGACACCATCACCATCGAGTCGTATGTGATGAAAGGGGACCACTTTGTGCCTGGCCCCACCCGCACACTCGACGACTCTGCACTCTACGGCGATGTGTTGGCCATCCCGCCCTCTGGAAAGATCGACAAGAGCTGGACGTCGATGGCCCGTGGCATCGCTGGTGCTCCTTCCAAGAGGGGCTTCGTTGACTCGCCTACCGCAAGTCAGCAGGCCCTGGTGTCGGCCACCCCCCACGACGACACTGTCGGCATCGTAAAGGTCGGCAACAAGCACCTCGCCTTCAAGGGGGTCATTGGCGATACCGTCCATCCAGCGGCGCCACTGGTGTGGTGCAGCGATGACAGCTGCTCTCGAGGCACGCCTCTCATTGGCAAGCTCGCCAGCCAGCTCGCTCTGTCGCCCAAGGACGGCTTCCTGCTGATCACCGAGGAATACACCGGGCGGTCGCCGGTGGTCTACGCCGAAGGGGGCACCAAGCCCGTGCTTGTGTTGCCCGAGGGTGCGCGTGCCATCTGGCGCTGAGCTTTAGGCCGACCGCAGCCACTGCAACATCGGCTCGAACACCCGCTCCTGCACTCCTTCGCCGATGAAGAGGTCGGCGTGGGCGGCCCAGCGCACGGGATCCCCCACCTCCAGCACCGTCACACGGTCCTGGCCCATGGCGTCGACCACCGACATGGCCGTCGGGATGGGTACGATGCCGTCTTTGTTGGCGAGCACCACCATCACAGGGGTGTCGACCGCGCTCAGACCCTGCGTGACGTTGACGCCGTCTACCACGAGGTCCTTGTGGCGAATCCAGCGGGCGATCTGGCGGTTGATGTAGGGGACTGGGTCGTCGATGGTCTGCACCAGCTGGTCAGCCTGGGTGAGGTCGACCTCATCGGAGTTCATGTAGATGGACAGCAAGGCCGGCACCCTCTTGAGGACCGGAAGCGCCATCCGAGCGAGCCTGCGGGTGCCGACGACGGGGACCGCGCCGGCGATGCGACCAGAGCGAAACGCGACCTTCATCAGCGGATGCACGGCGTTCCACCGCAGCGGTCCCCCAATGGCGATGACACGTTCTGCGAGGTGGTCTTGGGCGTTGTGGGCCAAGTAGGTGTACACCATTGAGGCGCCGAGGCTGCAGCCCACGAGGTCCAGCTTGTTGGCACCGGTGGCGGTGTTGCCGATCACATGTCGAATCGCCGCAGGGACGTCGATCAGGGACAGCTCTCGCAACCCAAAGCGCGCGGCCCGTCGGACGCTGCGGCTGCCGCCCTGCCCCCGCAGGTTGGCGGTCCACACCTCGAGGCCGTCGTTGACGAGGTACTCGACCATCGACACGCCGGTGGGGTGGAAGCTCAGGATGAAGCTGTTCATGGCGTAGCCTGGCACCATCAGCACCGGACGCGCACCCGAAGCGGCGCCACCAGAGGGCCGGAAGCAGGTGAGCTCAAGCTCCCAGCCGTCTCCGTTGTCGACAAGATGGGTGTCGCGTTGCATGGCGGTCACTCCAGAAACTGCAGGATGGGGCCGAAGACGTCGGTGTTCGCGCGCTGGCCCAACAAGAGGTCCATGTGGCCGTAGCCGAGACCCGGCTCTGAGGCGCCCACTTCGAGCAGAGTGCTGCCGGGTATGCGGTCGGCGGCGTCGCGCACCGACTCCACGGGGCACTGGCGGTCCTGACGACCGGCGACCAGCATCACGGGCACATCAAGCTCGCGCACCTGGTCCTTGAGGGAGGCCCCCTCGCCAAATCGCAGTCCTTCTTTGTGGAACAGGCCGATGAGGTCGAGGAGGAGCGGCAGCGGCAGGTCGGCCACGCCTTCGCGAAAGAAGCGTCGAATCACGGCACCTTGTGTGGTCCCGGGGTGGAACTGGTCGACCTGCAATGGAAGACTGACGCCACGGCCGAAGATGGGCGCCAACATGCGCGCCGGGCGCTCCAGCGGAAAGCCACCGAGCCCTTGCGATGCCCGTCGGAGCCGTCCGCGCACCTTCATGAAGCGCAGGATGTGCTTGAGATCGACGTGACCAAGTCGGTAGTCGAGGCCAGTCCCCAGCGTCACGAGGCGGTGGAGCGGCACCCCACGCGCGGCGATGCCGAGCAACAAGATGCCGCCCAGGCTGTGTCCAATCGCGCCAAAGCGATGCGCGCTGTGACCGCTGTGGTCTTCTAGCTCGAGCAGGGCCAGCTCAAGGGCCCGCAGCAGAGACAGGCTGCACATCCCGCCGCGACGCCAGGCAATGCGGAAGTCGACGGCCCAGGGGGTGTGGCCTGACTCATGGAGGGTCTGTGCCAAGCTCGGCGTGTCCACGAGGTCGACAGATCGCGGGTTTGCGCCCAGTCCAGGCACATAGACGACGGGGGGACCGGTGACGGGACGCAGGCGCACAAGGCGCAGGTTGATGGTGTCTGCATGGACTTGAATCTCTTCGCGCATGCAGGCTGGTAGCCCGCCGTGCACGGGCCCAGAGTGGCGGTTGGGTTGCGGCCGACGCCCGCATGACCCAGCTCCGGGGGCTCACTTTGCGGCAGTTCTCTGGCCCTGGCGCTGGCGTCACACCTGGTGGACGCCCTCCCCGCGGTACTCTCCCGCCACTGGTCGGTCGCGAATGTCGAGCACTTCTTCGATCTCCTGTTCTAGCCAGAGCGCCTCTTGCAGGGTGTCGAGTCCCTTGATGAGTGGCAGACCCGAGTGATCCCGGGTGACAGCCAGCACGTTCCAAGTCACGGTGGTGCTGTTCTTTCTGTGAGAGACCTTGCGCTCTACGTAGAGCTGTTCGAGATCTTGTGTTGGAATAGTGGGCTGTGGAAACCACGGCATCGGACCGTGACGCACCTTCATCACGCCCTTTCCTGACGCCCCTCTCACACACGTGAGCACGGTGTGGTTCAAGAGCTTGGAGAGCGCAGAGTAGGTGATGACCACGCCGGCCGCGACATGGCCGATGGGGAACAAGATGGCGCCCCAGTCGGTGTTCGGACCCACCATGGCGGTTTGATACCAGCCCACCAGGAAGCTGTTCCAGGCGATGGCGAAGATGAGCAGCAAGATGGCCGACGGCTGGAACCACCGCCACCTCACCACCAGACGGCGGTCGGAGATGCGCTGCACCTGGAAGTGCTTGGGCAGGGCAACCGGGGCGCGGTCTGGGCGCGGCTTGTCACCAGACTCCTGCGCGCGCTTCGGAGCTTCGGACCGATCCTCTCGACGAGTGAGATCGAAGATGGCGCCACAGTGGTCACATACGACCACGCCGAGTCGCCGGTCGAGACCGGTTCCTCCCATCGAGGCACCACAAGACCGGCACTGAAGAGCGAGCATGGATGTTCTCTATCGCTTGGTGGAAACGGCGTGCGGTTAGATCGTGGGATGGGTGGGACGAACGCCGACATGGCCCCGATAGCGGGGTTCGATGGTGTGGTCGCCAGATTCCCTCCTTCATGTCGCCCTCAGACGGCGAAATCGCTTTCGCCATGGGTGGCCTCCGGTCGATATACGGCCCGCCATCCGTCACAGTCCCGCATCCCCACGCCGCCGAAGAGAGACGACCATGAGCTTGTACTCGGACTACCTTGAGCAGATCGCCACCCGCAAGACCCAAGGCCTTCACCCCAAGCCCATCGAAGACGCGGACCTCGTCGAGGCCCTCATCGAGCAGATCGTCGACGTCGATCACGAGCACCGCACCGGCTCTCTCCACTTCTTCATCTACAACACGCTGCCCGGCACCACGAGTGCGGCCGGCGTGAAGGCGGCCTTCCTCAAGCGCATCATCGAAGGCGATGCCGTGGTCCCCGAGATCTCGCCCGATTTTGCCTTCGAGCTGCTGTCTCACATGAAGGGCGGTCCCTCGGTGGATGTCCTCCTCGATATAGTGCTTGGCAGCGACGCCGCTATCGCGAGCCAAGCCGCCGACGTCCTGAAGACCCAGGTGTTCCTCTACGAGGCCGACACCGACCGCCTCGAAGCCGCCTACAAGGCCGGCCATGCCCTCGCCACTGGCATCCTTGAGAGCTACGCCCAAGCCGAGTTTTTTACCAAGCTCCCCCCTGTGGATGAGACCATCCAGGTCGTCACCTACGTGACCGCGGTGGGCGATGTGTCCACCGACCTGCTGTCCCCCGGAAGCGACGCCCACTCCCGCTCCGACCGCGAGCTCCACGGCCAGAGCCTGTTCGAGCACAACAAGCAAGAACAGGGCGTTCTGCTTGGTCTCAAGAAGCAGCATCCCGGCAAGCGCGTGATGCTCGTCTCCGACAAGGGCACCATGGGCGTGGGCTCTTCGCGGATGTCTGGTGTGAACAACGTGGCCCTGTGGACCGGCATCCAGTCCAGCCCCTACGTGCCCTTCATCAACATCGCCCCCATCGTGGGCGGCACCAACGGCATCTCGCCCATCTTCCTCACAACAGTTGGGGTCACGGGCGGCATCGGCATCGACTTCAAGAACTGGGTGAAGAAGGTCGACGGCGCCGGCAATGTGGTGCGCGACGACGACGGCGAGCCCGTGCTGGAGCGGCTGTACTCCATCGACACCGGCACCGTGCTCACCATCAACACCACCACCAAGAAGCTCTACAACGAAGACGGCTCCAAGGAGCTTCACGACATCTCCGCGGCCCTCACCCCCCAGAAGCTGGAGTTCATCCGGGCGGGTGGCTCCTACGCGGTGGTGTTTGGCAAGAAGCTGCAGACCACCGCAGCAGGCATCCTCGGCATTGAGGTTCCCGCGGTCTACGCCACCAGCAAGGAGATCTCTCACAAGGGCCAGGGCCTCACCGCCGTGGAGAAGATCTTCAACCAGAACGCCGTGGGCGTGACCCCAGGTGTCGTGCTCCACGCCGGCTCCGATGTGCGCGTGAAGGTCAACATCGTGGGGTCGCAGGACACCACCGGACTCATGACCTCTCAAGAGCTGGAGATGATGGCCGCCACGGTCATCTCGCCTACCGTCGATGGCTCGTATCAGTCCGGCTGCCACACGGCGTCGGTGTGGAATGCCAAGGCGCGTCGCAACATCCCCAAGCTCATGAGCTTCATGAACAAGTTCGGCCTCATCACCGGCCGCGACCCCAAGAAGGCCTACAAGCCGATGACGGATGTCATCCACAAGGTCCTCAACGACATCACGGTCGACGACCAGGCGGTCATCATCGGCGGCGACTCCCATACTCGGATGTCGAAGGGCGTGGCCTTTGGTGCAGACTCGGGCACCGTGGCGCTTGCATTGGCCACGGGCGAAGCCACCATGCCGATTCCCCAGTCGGTCAAGGTCACCTTCGAGGGCGTGCTGAAGGACCACATGGACTTCCGCGATGTCGTGCATGCCACCCAGGCGCAGATGCTCAAGGCCTTTGGCGGTGAGAACGTGTTCCAGGGACGCGTCATTGAGGTCCACATCGGCACTCTGCTCTCCGACCAGGCCTTCACGTTCACCGACTGGACGGCCGAGATGAAGGCCAAGGCGTCCATCTGCATCTCGGAGCCGGACACGCTCATCGAGTCGCTTGAGATCTCCAAGAGCCGCATCCAGATCATGATCGACCGCGGCATGGACAACGACAAGCAGGTGCTCGCCGGTCTCGTGGCCAAAGCCAACCAGCGCATCGACGAGCTTCGCACCGGCAGTAAGCCCGCCTTGCTTCCCGACGACAACGCCACGTACTCTGCGGAGTTCGTGGTGGACCTCGACCAGATTGTCGAGCCGATGATTGCCGACCCCGACGTGCACAACGACGACCCCTCGCGTCGCTACACCCACGACACCATCCGCCCGATCTCCTTTTACGGCGGCGAAAAGAAGGTCGACCTCGGCTTTGTGGGCTCCTGCATGGTGCACAAGGGCGACATGAAGATCATCGCCCAGATGCTCCGCAACATCGAGAA
>Ga0315322_10002501_pt1 | contig 14184 bp, 20 predicted proteins | sample M110021515metaG_FD_203461 | JGI IMG/M metagenome (GOLD analysis project Ga0315322, IMG submission 203461) | Ammonia-oxidizing marine archaeal communities from Monterey Bay, California, United States - M1 100m 21515 | ecosystem: Environmental > Aquatic > Marine > Intertidal zone | place: USA... | reverse complement strand
TATCTCAGGTGAGCTTGAGAACCAATCGGCGTCTGCAATATCAGCAGAACCGCTAGCACCGGAACTGGCTTGATCCCAGAAACACGAAGGCCTTGCCAGCAGCAGCATACAGCAACACCTCACTACTCGGGTGCATATGGGCGCCGGGCCCCTATGCGCCCTCAATCACACGCTGGGTGCGTTCTACGCTCGTCCGCGTGGTGGTTTCAACGGTTGGGCTTTCGGCATGGAACCCTCGCAGGCTGTCCAGCACCGCTTTGGCGGCACGTAACCGCACCCCTTCGTCATCTGCCGACTGCATCAGTTCCCACAGCGTCCCTACCGCGTCGTGACCAGCATCCGACAGCTTGGCCAGGATTGATTCCCTGAGGCTTTGGCGGGCGTCCTGGAGCTGTGAGCGAAACGTGGGGTCGGCCAACCTCCGGTATGCCGTGCGAACTGAAATTCCGGCGATTGATGCTGCATTCTCGATGTGGCACCCTGACACACTTGCTTGGAACAGTTGGTCGTCACCCTGTAATGATTGGGGGCTGCCAGTTTGTGCCATTTCGTGACTGTTCATCGGGTGAGCAACTGTGGGTCTGCAAGTTGAGATGATTGAATATGCGGTTTGTTGCATTCGTATTGTAGGACTGTTTGTTGATTTATCCCAACCTTCTGTTTTCATCGTTGCTCTATATGTGCGTGTTGGGCTTTTGGTTTTGGTTTTGGTTCTTGTCTACACTTGGGCCATTGGTATTGGTTATTGGCGGCGAGTGTTGTTTGTAGACGGCGGACTGTTTGTAAAGGCATGTACTATCTGGAGAACAGCGGCTCGCTGTTGATCCGTTAGAAGCGGCCATGACGACGCGATCTCAGATAAGGTCGCTGATGCTGCTATTGCCGCCTGCGTGTCACCACCGGCGCCACCACCGCGGTCAGAAAGGTGGTTGGTAGCCGTGAATGGAGAACCTTCTTCGAGTCCTTGCGGGGTAGCCTTAAAGCCTCTGGAACTTTACGTTTCAGGGGCTTTTTGCTTTAGGCTACCACTAATCCTACCACTCTCGGTGAAGCAACAAAACGAATCAAGATCACCAACAAACAAGGCAAGGCTCCTAAGCCTGAAGCCTCTACGATCTTCGGCAGCAATGTCGAGAAGCCCGTTTGAGAATGTAGCCGTTCTCTTGCGGGTTTTTTTGTGGGTAATTCGGTGTGCGACATTGCGTGCCGTGATTTGACCGTAAGACATTTACGCAAAAAGGCTCTCGCAATGGTGATAAACTGTGCCTCGATTCGACACCCAGCAAATGTTTTGCACTCAAAGCATTACCAGGTGGGTTACGCGAGAAGACGCGTTACGAAACCACCTATGTCAGGAAGAACACACGCATGCACAAGTATCTTGTAGCCCTGTTGCTGATCGTGAGCCTTGTGGTGGCTGGATGTAATCAGCGGACACCCGAGGAGGTGTTTAAAGAGACAGTAGACGAGGTGAATGCCGCGGGAACGATGACAGATGATCAAATGGCATACTTTCGTAAGTTACTACGCGACAAGAGGTCGTGGATCCGTTTGGATGGCCTGACCTCCATCACTGACGAACAGGCAGAAAGCGTGAGCAACGCTGAAGTGCTTTGGCTAAACGGCCTTACCTCTATAACTGACGCACAGGCACAAAGCCTGAGTAAGGTGGGTACTATCTACTTAGATGGGCTAACGTCGATAACGGAAACGCAGGCAAACAGTCTTGGCAACAATGGGATCGTTGGATTAAACGGTTTAACGTCCATCAGCGACAAACAGGCAGAAAGCCTGAGCAATGTTGGTCGGCGTCTTGAGTTGAACGGCCTAAACTCGATCACTGATGCACAGGCGGAAAGCTTGGGTTCCGTCGATGAACTCCTGCTGGATAGCCTTGCCTCCATCACGGAAAAACAGGCAGGAAGCTTAAGTGGTGCTGGCGACTGGCTGTCTTTAAGCGGGTTAGCAACAATCACTGACGAACAGGCAAAAACCCTGAGTAAAGTCAGGGAACTTTTCTTGTGGGGCCTCACTTCGATGAGTGATGCACAGGCGGAAAGTCTTAGTCACAATGGTACGGTATATTTCCCCAACCTCACTACCATAGGTAACGCACAGGCGGAAAGCCTGAGTAAGGCTAGCGATCTTTATTTGGATGGCCTCACTTCGATCACTAACGAACAAGCAAAAAGCCTGAGTAAAGTAGACTTCCTTTCGTTAATGAGCCTACCTGCCGTTACTGATTCTCAAGCGGAGAGCCTAGGCAAGGTAAGAAGTTTGCAGGCTTACGGCCTGACTTCTATCACTGATGCACAGGCCGAGAGCCTGAGTAAGGTCAGGGTACTTCGCGTCCCCGACTCTATTAGAAAACAGATTGACAAATTCAAGAAAAAGTGACGCCATCGAGCGGGACAACTAAACGCCCACACCACCTGTCTTTGGCTATGGTGGTAAACTGTTTGGCAGTCAGCAGCACACGACCCCGTGGTAAACCCATGAGATACATCATCTCCTGCATCTTCCTAGCCTTCACCAGACTGGCGGGAGTTGGAAAAATTAGCTGATAACCCTGCCAACTACTGGGGGGGGTTACGTGTTTGCACAAAGAATATACTGGTGAGCCACGAAACCAATCTGTACCGAACGGCCCGTGCCACAGGGAGAAGAACTTGTTCCGCATCATATCAAATTTGGCTGTTGCACTCACCTTTGTCTTTCTCGCCCTAGCCTCGAATGCAAAACTATCGCAAGCAGCAGACGCGAAGAGCATCGCGAGCCTTGCAAGATCGAGTGATCCAGAGATTGCAACGAATGCAAAGCAACTCGTTAGCATGTTGCAATTTCGCAATTGGAAAAGCACAGCAGGAACCAACTTGCGAGCAAGGTTCGGAGGCATCAAGGATCGAAAAATCATCCTCGTAAAGTCAGATGGAGAAGTTGCGGTTCCCATGCAAGCTCTGTCCGCAGAGGATCAAAGTTTTCTTCTCGGCGTGTTCACTGCCGAATCGAATATGTTGGCAGCGATTGCCGAGGCAATGAAGGCGCATGACTTAAGTATGACGCAGTTGGAGGGAGAACTAAAAAAACTTCGCACTGAGCTCGCAACTGCGCACGAAACTATTGGCCGAACCAAGCCGCCGGCAAATGCTGAAACTTCGCCAAAGGTGCTTAGGAAACATCTGGAGGCTCAGGGAGAAAAATACGTTGGCATGAGAGTCAAGTTCATTGGGGTTACGCGAGTGAGCATAAAGAACTCGGGTTTCTTCGAGGAAGCTAAAATTAAAGCGTATGTTGGAGGGGCATTGGGAAAGAGAACAGAGGTGCCCGATTGGGGAGTTGTCAATTTTTCAGATAGTGAAAATAAGTTGTTTCAAAATGGCTTCGCTAAGAACTCTGATTTTGCAGATCTGATTTTAGACCTTAATTCCGATGAAAAGGTCAATGTCTACGGAACTGTCCAACGCTACCAAAACGGTGGAAAGAACATTTACGGAATCACCATAGAGGCGATAGAGAAGACTGCTGATTAGTACTGACTCCCCCCCGGTTTGGCTTTGACGTCCGCCGCAATCACGGTCGCCGCCTAGCAAGACAACTTTCCCCACTAATAGAAAATCCAAAGCCTCTTCGCGTTGGTTGACCGGATGACTCCTTTTTTTCCTTGCGCATAGATGCTTGGCCTAACCGGTTCGCTGGGAGGTGATAGTTGTTGTGTCTCACCCACCTCTAGACTCAGACGAGAGTCATTGTCTCTCCTCGCAGCTCCTTTGGGCGGTCGCGGTGGGGGAGAAAATGGGTCTCCGTCGCTGCACTTATGATCTCGCCTGCTGTATCTGTGGTTCTCAACACCTTGTCTAATCCTTATCTCAGAGGACTTTTGCCATCTCTACTATTAATCCCCCGCTTCCTCCCCCCCACCGCAAGCGCCTAACGGCTGCGGGGGGGAGGAACAAAAGAGTTCGGGGACCACAAAGTATTGATACCCCCAAGTGATGCGTGTGCATCAATTTGACAGAGTAACAGCACAGTGAAGTGTTGCTCACTTTGCCACCTGCTTCTTGAGTTTTGCCTTTTTGCACTGCTCTTTTTCTTGGAGTGGTAGTTAGACTTCTGCTCTGCTGCCATCATCACAGGACCAAACACCTCATGCCTCCGAACGGGTGAGATACCGATGCTGTGACGAGGGTTCCAGGTGAGGCGAAGATGCAAACTGATCTTCTTGCTCCCACAGTGTTGATCGTCGAATGACTTCGTTACCCCAAGTCTAGAAAGTTTGTCTAGGGCTGGTTCCGCCTTCATCCCCTTACGTCCTCTCAGAGTGTTTCGGTCTTCGCCTGTTGCCTTGGTGATGCCGGCAAATTCGACTTTTGGTTGTGCTCCCTCACGCGAAATGCCCCGGTTTCAGGCGTAGAAGAACGGTGGACTGCGGACAGTCCGCTTGTTTATCGCGTAATTAGCAGACCCACCAGAAAGGTTGGATTAGCAAACAAAAACTCCGGGGAGAGAAGATTATGTTTTATTTTGTTGCATTAAAAGAGAGGCAAGGTGCTGCTTCAGTACGCAAGCAAAATGCAAGCGTTGGTAGGGTCCACGTAGAGTTTGGTGGTCGGATCTACTTAGTACCGTGCACTTGAGTGCTTCGTTGTGCAACCGAACATGCTTTCACTAGTTTGCGGATTGCGTTTGATTGCGGGGAATAGGATTCCTGGCACGTTGCCCGTTTGAAACGGATGCGATCCACGCATGGTCGTCTTGTTCAGGCATGATGCCGAAATATCTCGACTCGGTCAGTGCCGGCCACAGTCCTGTTCGGTTCTATGGCGTGAGGTACCGAGGAGTTCTCCCATGAATCGGAGATGGCCTGTTCACCCTTGTTTCTTGATGGATGCTGTGCAGGCGTTTCTGGAATCACGCTGGCCGGGACGCCTGTGGCAACCACTCGATCAAGTCTGTGTGCGAATCCAGGCCACACAGATTTGGCGTTGACTGTTCAATTAGGTTACCACTACGTGTCTTCGTTCCAGAACATGATGATGAACAAACCGATGGTGGTTACGATTGTAAGTAAAAAGACCAGGAGTTTGTTCTTGAAGTCTTGTCCAGCATGGTATTGGTTGGTTTGACCGGGATTCTTACTTGCATCAAGCGCCTTCTTCTTTCGTAACTTCCAAAGGCGTTTGAGTTTCCTCTCTTGGTCGATTTCTTGATTGGACTGATTGATTGGACTGATTGATTGATTCATTCATGCCAATGCTGACACAGAATATATGCAGAGTTCGAAATTCTGCTTGGACTCTATGAGCATCCGGTCTGGACCGAACACATGTTGAGTGAGGAGGGTTGTTTGCAGTTTGCCCAATCAGCTTGGTTTTTAGCTATTAGGGACGCGGTTAGCTTTGTTTGTTCGCTGGCCGGTGTTTCTCCTCGGCGATTCATTGAAAACCGGAGTAAGGTTCGAATCGCTATAGTGTTTCTGCCGAGGAAGGGTATCGGTTGGTTGAATTTTCAGATTATACAGCTTTGCAAAAACACAAAAGAGGAGTCTTGGTATGTGGCGTGCGATCGTATATGTGTGTTTTTACTCAGGGTATTTGGTGGCGAGTGGGGTTGATGCTCAGGGGGAAGATCTGAAAAGTCAGAAAAACGTGCCCTATGGGAAGCATCCACGGCAAGTGCTGGATTTTTATCCCGCGGCGTCTGAGTCGCCTACTCCAGTTGTGTTTTACATTCACGGTGGTGGTTGGCGGGGGGGTGACAAGAAGACAAACCCCGATGTGTATTTGAAGCAGGGTATTTCAGTGGTTGCCATTAATTATCGTTATGTGCAGAACGCCAAGGATGACGGTACGAGTCCCCCTGTGAAGGCACCACTGAGTGATGCAGCCAGGGCCTTGCAGTTTGTTCGTTCGAAAGCGTCGGATTGGAATCTTGATAAGACACGGGTTGGAGCGACCGGGGGATCGGCTGGAGCGTGTTCATCGCTTTGGCTTGCGTTTCATGATGATATGGCTGATCCTCAAAGTAATGATCCCATCGCACGTGAATCGACACGATTGCAGTGTGCTGCGGTGAATGGCGCGCAGGTTTCGCTTGACCCCAAGCAGTTGCGAGAGTGGATGCCGAACTATCGGTACGGAGCCCATGCTTTTGGACTACCAAATTTTCAGACTTTGTTCGAGAAACGCACTGAGGTACTACCGTGGATTAAGGAGTACTCGCCTATTGAGCATGTCTCGAAGGATGATCCCGCGATTGCTTTGTTCTATGGTGGAGAAGTGCCGGTCGTTGGCGCTTCGCCCAAGGATCCTACGCATTCCGGAATCATGGGAGTCAAGTTGGAAGAACACTTAAAGAAAAACGGAGTCGATGTTGTGCTGGTGACGCCTGGGAAACCGGCAGGCAAGTATCGAAATGCGCCTGCGTTTTTAATCGACCAGTTGCAATGAAGCAGCGTAGTTCGCCCCCAACGCGAGTGCCGCGAGAACGCTCGCCCATGAGTCTTTACCAAACGGTATGATTTGGTGTTTGGACCAAGAAAGCCGGCGAGCGTCGAGAACTTGTTTGCCTTGCCTTGGCACTTTCTCATCGGACACAGTGAGGCTCGTGAAGCGGCGTCGTGTTCCAAGGGCAGTCAGTCGCTATTCGGAAAACGCGATGGGTTTTTCGTTGTGCACCAGAAGCGTATTGATTTTGAATGATTGGGCGATCCCTGCGTTTGTGACTCTGGCGACTAGTAGCGATGGGCGGCGACGTGTGGGTAGCATTGTTAATGATTGGAAACTTGCGTTGCTGAGGTCATTTGGTGGCTGGGGAGGAGAAGACCGGCAGGTTTGGGGTGGTTGTTTCCTGGGGTTGATTCAAAGCGAGTCCCTTTGGTCGGTCCGGCATGATTTTGGCGACTGGTTTTGGGGCGGTCGAGTGCAGAATAGCCGCAACTTGGGCACAGACACTCTCACTGCCGTTTAGCTGGCATTTTCGGAGTGATTGGTGTTGGACACCCTCTGAAGGGCGTTTGTTGGAGCTTGAATGATTCGGGTTTGTAAGACCCCCTCTTCTTGCGGTTGTTGTGCTCGGATGCTCGGTTACTGCTATTCTATTGCGGGTTCCGCGAATGAGGGCAAAATAACGTCGTTGGTGTCGCCAGCGGTTTTCGCTCGGAACCGGAAGCTTTTTCCTCGTGAGGTCATGGCGTGTTACAGGCAAAACTGAATCGAAGGCAATTGTTGCAACGTTCTACTTTCACTGCAGCAGGAATTGCGGTTGCAACATCCAGCGTTGCAATGGGGCCACAGGGCGCAGGCATGCAATGGCACGACGTCGAGGATTGGGGGATTGAGGGCAAGGGATGGGCCGCTGGTCAGACTGAGAAGTACTTTGATCGCTTGCCCAAGAAAGCCAAGGGTGATGTGCGTGACGCGGTTTGGAATCTAAGTCGTCATTCCGCCGGCATGTTGGCACGATTTCGCACTGATGCGGATGAGATTTGGGTGGATTACAAGTTGACTTCGAGCAAGTTGGCGATGCCTCATATGCCTGCAACTGGTGTCAGTGGAGTCGATTTGTATGCGACGGATGAGTCAGGCCAATGTCGATGGGTGGCGGTGACTCGCCCTGCGACACAAACCGTTAAGACGAGGCTGGTTGGGAATCTGTTGCCGGGTACCCGTGAATACACTGCCTATTTGCCGCTTTACAACGGGACAGAGTATTTGCGGATCGGTGTGCCGGGCAAAGCAACGTTCGAGGCCGTTGCCCCACGCACTAAGAAACCGATTGTCTTTTACGGAACATCGATTACGCATGGAGCTTGCGCATCGAGGCCAGGGATGCCGCACCCAGCGATCCTTGGGCGACGCTTTCAGCGACCTGTGGTCAATCTCGGATTTTCGGGGAACGGAAAAATGGAAACAGAGGTTGGTAAGTATCTTTGTGAACTTGACCCGGTTGTGTACGTCATCGACTGTTTGCCAAATATGGTTGGCCATGAGGTTGCAGCACGCGCTGAACCATTGGTGCGGCAGTTACGAAAGGCTCGGCCAAAGACACCAGTGCTGCTTGTTGAAGATCGGACTTATGCTAACGCGGGGTTTGTTCGTGGCGCAAAAAAACGGCACGCTGATAGTCGGGGGGCTTTGCGAACAGCTTATGAGCGGCTTGTCGCGGACGGATTTGAGCAGATCGGATACCTCGAGGGGGAATCGCTTCTGGGCGAAGATCGCGAAGACACCACCGATGGTTCACACCCCAGTGACCTTGGGTTCTACAGGCATGCAAACGCAATGGAAGACGAGTTGCGGAAACTGGGATGTTAGCTGGTTAATCTACGCTCCATTGCGCGTGATTCCGAGGTTGCTGAGGTATTCAGACAGAATAAATTCTGGCTGCAAGATTTGATGTCAGCAAATTGAATGTCCGAAAACATGGCGTGTTGTTGACGATCTCCCTCGCCTTGGGTGAGCAGGCTCTCTACAGAGTGCTCATCTCCCACACGGGGTACGTAGCTTTTCCGAGCCGTTGACGGTGTAGCTGGTGGTTCAACTCTGGAAATGCATAAGGATTAACTTGCGGAGCGACTTGGGTTTTCGGCGGAAACGGCCTTGCTACTCATGATTCGTAAAAGAAATGGTTTCAGACGCGCAGCATTGATTGCCGCTGTTCACGATTGGGGATTGTGGGGCTTCTTGACAAGACGGGTAAACATTTATGTGCGAGGCATGGAGCCACGCATTGCATGCGATACAGTGGATCGGGCAGGTCTTGGGGATAGCGGGAATAGGAACGCATGGGGATGCAATGGGATTCGGCTCACCGTGGTGCGCGTGATGGGTTGATTGTGATGCGGTGCGGCTTGCGGTATCTTGACGAACTGAGTGTGTTGACGCTTGCACGCCGTGCAGTCATGGTCAAGAGACTTGTGCTGTAGGCTTTTGCTCTGCGATGGATTGGGCATGTGGTCGAATAGCCCCCGTGTCATGTCGCATGGCGAATGGTATTTCTCTTATGACTAGCCTTCTACTAAAATCGAGTACGTGATGGATAAGTTGATGCTATCGATGTTATTGGTGTCGATGTCGCTTCTTGTGGGGTGTTTGCCCGCACCCAGCGCGAACAATTCCAGCTCAAAGCCGAAGCCCTCGACCACCCCTGGGGTGACGGCGGAGGAAGCCACACCGCGTGAGACGATTGGCAAGACCACCCAGAATGTCTTGGTATTGAAAGATGCCTTGGAAAAGGGAGGAGTTTTGGCCGAGAAAGGTAGTGGCACCACAAACCCACTTCTTGCCAGCGCAGCAGCGTATCGTAATTCTGTCGCAACGATCGGGGCTCTGGCCGTTGATAAGGCCATTCAAATTAGAAATGCACAAAGTATCCGTGACCCGAAACCATTGAGTCACAAAGTGTTCATGGAAGAGATCATTAAGAAAGGTCGGGGGGACGGCATACACTTGCCAATGTTGCCGTACTATCAGGAGTATGCGTGGGACGAGAAGAATCAGAAACTCGTCGTTGTTGATTTTCCTGCCAGAAAAGAAGAGCGAGAAAAACAACGCTAGGTACGCGTTGTGGTGTTAAATCACTGGGCTGACTGAGCGAAGGGTGTTTTTGCAAACATCGCTGGTCAGGGAATTTGTGCTCTGATCGCTTGCACCTTTCAGTGAATGCATGCGTGGCTCTCAAACGGCACGACGTTCCCGTTGATGCCTCAACCTCAGTCGATATGCGAGAAGGTGAGGATCGCTTTACGGGTGATTTGCGCGTCACTCAACGGTTTGCGGCAGAGGAGATCGGCAAGCTCATCCACTGGTGTTTTTGCGTCCTCCACAAGCGTTGCTGCCGCCTGTTCTAACATCGCCACCGATGGAACTGCTCCACTGAGTGAGCTTGCGATGCGCAGAGAACCGATATCGTTTCCCTCCGTTGGCAGGGTAATGCAAGAATCCCAGTCCAGTGGAGATTTGCCGGGCACATCAAAAAAGCCGATTGCGTTGAGATGGATGACATCACCTGGGCGATGTACTTTCACGTTCTCAAATGCGACACTCTCTTCTGTGGGTTCCTCTCCAAATCGCTCGATCCGAACGTGGCGAATGTCTAACACTGTGCTTCGTGATTCGAGCATTCGAGTCACGTAAAATCCGTTGGGTACGTCGATTTCGCGGAGTGATCGACATGCAGCCAGCGTGAGTGCGTTGGACTCTTCACGCGTGTATTGTTGGGCGGGTGCTACTGCGACGAGAATCCAGCCGGAGTCTTCACGCAAGAGTCCGCACGATAACTCAAACACTGTTTTTACGTCGGGGTGCAGTCGGCGTGATTCAGTTTCCCAGGTAGCGAAGGCACTCAATACAAGTTCCGACGCGCTCGGGTCACCGCTGAGCATCAAACCGGCTTCTTGTGTGGAGCTCGTTTCGTTGAGCTGCGGCAGTGGTGTGGTCAGCGAAGGTGTTTCCATGTTGTCACTATTTGAGTAGCGGTTAAAACGGTATCGCGGGTTGTAGGGAACTGAACTACTGCTTGAGTGTTTGTCTACTCCATTATCTTGCCGACGCTGGGCTCCTTGCCGAAGCTGGGATCCTTGCCGACGCTGGGATCCTTGCCGACGCTGGGATCCTTGTCGACGCTGGGATCAAGGTGCATGGCTGCGGATTCTCCGTTAATGCGCTCAAAATCGCTGTCTTTTCATTGAAGCGCGCGCACCGTCTCTTAATAGTCAGTGGTAGCAAACGGGGAATCAAGCCTGAGCCGTGGAATTTCCAACTGCCGCCCGTCGCAGGACACGGTCATGGTGATTGTGTCGAAATTGCACCTGTGTTAGCGCGTCATGGTCACGCAGGCGGTCTCAGAAGTTTGCAATGCCAAAGGGAAAGTCCACCTGACAACGGTTGTCTACTCGGTGCTGTCTAGGTTCAACATCGGGTGGATGTGAGTGGAATTGTTGCAACCTGATTTTCCAAACTGCGGCCGAACAGCCTGTCAGCTCCCAGAATCTGTCGATAAATCGAGTTAGATTTGACATGCCTCAGAGCCACACTCGCTGGACGTGGTGTGCCTTCTTGGCGTGCGAACCCCAGTTTCGAGTGTCTTGGCTACGTGTCTTGGGAACGCGGTTTTCCGTATTTTGCCAACAATCGCCGTTGTTCCGAGATGAGCACCTTTTGCGTGATGTGTTGCCCTAGGGACACAATCAGGTGATCGTCCTCGATCCTCGAAAGCTTCACCTCTGTGGGGATCGCTTCCCCTGTCACCAGCGTCAGGACCGCAGGAGTCCAGTCCTGGCCGCAGATGGACGTTCCATTCGCTTCAAGGCGTGCACTGTTTTCCGCGAGCTCAGCCACCCTGTAATCTTCAAGCTCCGTTTTTAGTAACGGTTGCTCATCCAAGGGGAACCGGAGTCGGAACAGGGTTCGTCGGTTTGCCTCTGATTCAGACAAGATTCAACAGATCCATTCGGGGTAAGATTCGTTTCACCGTTAAAATCACATCATGGCTACGGGGACGTAGAAACAATGTCAGCATTTGAACTTCTGTGAAAGGTGTGGTTTTGTCAAGTGGATTTCGCAGCACGGAAAGACCTTCCATTTGTAATGCGTTGCGCATGATCGAGGAAGCGAAGCGAGCCTGACCTAGCGAGTTCGCTCATTGCATTGGATATCATATTGGGAAATGAACGGACCAGTAGTTTCAGGGATCGCGAACAATCCATCGATTGCTTGGGTAATCGTGATGGTTGGCTCATGGGTGCCCACATCCGCAATCAAATTCACGCAGATCGGTGGCGTCCAACCCAAGGGCTACGTTTGCACCTGATTCCCCCTGCGGCTTAGCAATTTCGAAACCGGCTTGGAATGCCGCAACGATCAAAGCACCATTGGAAATGTGCTGACCAGCCCAGTTTTCGACGACATGCTTCACCCAAAAACTGCTGAATTTCGGTGGTCTGGAAACCGTGGCTCTACTTAACCATTTGCGACACAGGTCAATTTCTGTCTGACTGATTGCTGCAGTCGCATCTTCAATGGTATCGGGGGCAATGATTCCACTGGCCACGATCTGCAGTGATCGCTGGTCGTTGGTGATTACGGTGTGACTCACGGTGTTCTGTTCATCGGCTTGTGTTGAAGGTTGAATTGTGATTGGGATGTTTGAGTTTAGCTGCTGTTTTGAAATCGGCTGTTGGCCCGGCGTGTCGACGTAAGTGCTGGCTCGATTGTTAAAACGACTTTGATTTGTGTTCCAAAATTCCAGCCTCGTCACGGCATTGAATCAGTTGTGCAATGATACTGAAGGAAATCTCTGTAGGTGTATTGTTGCCCAAGGGGAGTCCAATTGGACACACGAAGGACTGTTGTTTTTCAGGTGATATCCCAAGGGTTTCCAACTCACGCTTCAATACCTTGGCTTTTCGGTTGCTTCCAATCACGCCGATGTAAGGTGCGTTGCGGGTCGAAAGAATTTCTAAAAGCACGGGCACGTCAGTCGCGTGCCCCTTACCAATCAGTACAAAAAACGTGTTTGCAGGAAACTGTTGGACAACGCTGCTGGGGTGCTCGGGGGCTGTCTTTTCTAACTTAGGATGATCCGGCAGTTTTTGGAGCCACTCATGGCGTGAGTCAACGCAGGTCACACGACAATGCAGTTTGACCAGCATGGGAATTAAGGCTTGGGCAACATGTCCGGCCCCGAAGACAGCGATGTTCCACACGCCTTTGTTGTGGATTTCAAAGAAGAGTTTGACTTCACCGCCGCATGTCATCCCGATGTCTGTTTGTAAGTTCCACGTGACTAAATTGCATGTGGTGCCGCGATGTGTTTGCAGTGCCTCTTTCGCATAGTCAATCGCAGCGGCCTCGATTTTTCCTCCACCAACTGTTCCCCATTCGAGACCATTGGCCGTGATCAATGCTTTGGCACCTTTGATTTGCGGAGCACTGCCACGAATATCAAGCAGGGTTACCGTGACACACGGTGTATCAAGCTCGATTAGCTTGCTAAGTTTGCGGCTATGTTGGCCGACATCAAATGTCATCAGCTTGACGTTTTCAACTTGGGGACCCCTTTTGTCTCTGTATCCACCGCGATCCTATGCGATTCTACACGCCGCTGGAAGAAGTTGACGAATCGGATGACGAAGCATCTGATGCAACGCCCGCTGGGTGGGGGAAACCCCGCTGGCATCGTGCACGCTAGCTAAATACAACACCTGATTCGCTATTGCTGGAAGACAGATCCGATGATTGTGCCCCGCGAATCTTGACTGGAATTGGTCTTGAGGTGACTTTCACGGTAAGAAAAAGTGACGCCAATGAATGTCCCATTGTCACCTCACCCGAATGCCTCAGAATGTGGGAAGATGTAGCGGCAAACATGCGAGCGTTTACAGCCAAGGGCAGGGAGGCATTCGGACGGATTTTTTGATTCGGAATCAGACAATCTTATCGTGACTGCGGGTCACCATTGTCGGGTCACCGTGCTCAAGATTGGAACACACAGATGAGTGATACTTTGCCTGAGATCAGGTGCTGCGGTGATGCTCGTGAAATGGGGCGGCAGCAGGGTGAAGCTTTGCGTGAGAACATTCGCGGAGCGATCGACGAAATTGGTGAACTGGAGGCATTCCGACTGATGAAGCCGCGTTGGATACCAATGCTTTGGTTTCGTCGGTTGGCAGAACGGAAGGCATATCGGTTCATGAGATCGGCTTTCCAAAGGGCTGGTGGTGAGTTCGAGCAGAGGTTTGTTGGGATTTGCGAGGGCGCAAACCTGCCTGAACCGAAGCTCGCATTGTGCTGTCTGTTGGAAGCGGTCATGAGTGACCTGACTGGCAGCAGTCAGTCGCGGCCTAACGCACTACAAGCGGGGTGTTCGGCCATCGCGGTGACGGGAGCGGCGTCTCTAGATGGTGCGTCGCGTGTGATGCATAACTTTGATCATGTGCCCGTCGTTCAGAAGTTTTTTGTCGTTCGGCGGTCAAGTCCGACAGGGAAGTTGCGTTCAGTCGAATTTACACTGTCTCCGCTGCTTGGAGCGGTGGATGGTGTCAACGAAGCCGGTGTGGGGGTGACGTGCAATTATGCTTATGTGACTGATCCCATTTCGGCTGGGCCGACGATCACAATGTTGATTTCTCGTGTACTTGCAGAAGCTAGAAATGTCGACGAAGCCATCCAGATTATCAAGGGGCAG
>Ga0315322_10002497_pt1 | contig 14205 bp, 14 predicted proteins | sample M110021515metaG_FD_203461 | JGI IMG/M metagenome (GOLD analysis project Ga0315322, IMG submission 203461) | Ammonia-oxidizing marine archaeal communities from Monterey Bay, California, United States - M1 100m 21515 | ecosystem: Environmental > Aquatic > Marine > Intertidal zone | place: USA... | reverse complement strand
AGCCCTCCAATTTTGCGGCGCCCACCGCATCGGACACGGCACGCGAATCATCGAAGACATCGTGATACACGAGGGCAAAGTCATCCAAGTCGGCAACTTAGCCCAGTACATAATCGACCACCGCATTCCCCTAGAGATTTGCCTCTCCAGCAATGTCCACACCGGTGCCGCAGCATCCTTGGATGAGCACCCCTTCCCGATCCTGCACAAGCTTGGCTTCCGCTTGACACTCAACACCGACAATCGGTTGATGAGCGCAACGACAATGACCAAGGAATACGCCATCGCGGTCAAGCACTACGGCCTGGGCATCGACGATCTCGAGACGATCTCTCTCAACAGCATGAAGTCCGCGTTCGCGCCCTATGACAAGCGCTGCGAGTTCATCTTCGATCGCATCAAGAAGCCCTTCCGTGAGCTGCGTAAAGAGCTTGGCCTGGCCCCACGTAAACCCTACGGCGGTGGCAAGTAGCCATGCACCATTCGCGACGTGACGAGCTTTCTTTTGAAGGTCGAGTCGAGCTCCCCATACTCAAGAGCAAGATACTCGATGGTGGTCGCTACGGCGACCCCATCGATCGTCACGTCGCTGTGTATTTGCCCCCCGTTGAGAGTGCGGAAAAACGGCTCCCCACCATCTATTTGTTGCCGGGCTTTACCGGCAACTACACCAGCTATCTAGAGACGCACGCCTGGAAAGAAGGCGTCGTCAAGTGTTATGACCGCGGGGTTGTAGCGGGCGAGTTCGCGCCCGCAATCCTCGTGATGCCAGACTGCTTCACAAAGCTCGGCGGGAGCCAGTTTGTCAACTCGGATTGTCTTGGTCGCTACGAGGATTACCTCACGCAAGAGGTGCCCGCATTCATTGACTCGCTCTACCCAGTCCTACCTGGGCGGCGCGGTGTGTGCGGAAAATCGTCCGGAGGCTTCGGCGCGATGCGCATGGCCATGTTGCACCCAGGCGTGTTCCCCGCTGCCGGCTCGATCTCGGGCGACGTCAACTTCGAACTAGGCTACGGCGCCGAGTTTCCGGCAGCACTGCGCGGGCTTGTGGATCACGATATGGATCCACAGAAATTCCTCGACAAATTCTTCGAGAGCCCCGAGCTAAAGGGCGACGACCACGCAGTCCTGAACACGCTCGCAATGGCTGCCTGCTACTCCCCCAACAAGGACGCCCCGCTCGGATTCGACCTCCCATTCGAATTCACGGCCGGTCGCCGGGTCGACAGCGTTTGGCAGCGCTGGCTAGCCTTTGATCCACTCGAGATGGTGGACCACTGCGAGGAGAACTTGAAGCGAATGGAGCTCGTCCATCTTGAGTGCGGCATGAAAGACCAGTTCCACCTGCAGTGGGGCCTGCGCCTCTTAACCGATAAGCTGAAGGCACTCGGAGTTCCCCACGACCACGTCGAGCACGCCGGAAGCCACTTCGACATCAACGATCGTTATCCGCCCCTAATCCACAAGTTGGCGGTCGCTCTCGACGTTTGAGATGGAGCTATGAATAACGCGCTGGTGGTCTCTTTCAGGAGAGACCACCAGCGCGTACTTTTCAGCACCGGCCCCAAGCTCGGGGACCGCAATACCCTCAAGTTTTCTAGTTGCTGTCGCAGCTCATGACATCGTCGTTCGCGTCGTACGGCAAGGCGCCACCCGAAACGGCGCTCACACAGAAGGTCACAGAGATGCCCTTCTTGGCCGCGGCACTTGAAGAGAAATTCACCTGGCCTGCCGAGCTTGTAGTCCCAGTAAAGGACTCGTTGAAGGTGCCCGAGAAATTACCGGAGACAGTCACTCCCGCAGCTGCACCGCCAAGGTCATCGAGCACTGTGACCGTTGCCGTACCGTTTTTCTTGCCTTTGCCTGCACTTGCTGTACCGGCAACGATCGACTCGATGTGAACCGAAACGGCTGTGCCGCCAACCGGAGGCGTTCCCGGATCTCCCAAGCAAGTCGACGCGTTACGAAAGCTCGTTATCGTCGGAACCGTGAAGTTGGGGTGGAACGTGTTCGCCGACGTGATGTACGGATTCATCGTGTTGCTAGTGCACGAGCAGTGATTCGCGCTCCAGTTATGTCCAAGCTCATGTGCGGACAGGTCCGTCGCGCTCCCATAGTTGCCGTTGAAGTCCGACTGCACCATGGAATAGCCAATGTTCGTGCTGCAGATTGCACCTAGCCACGCGATACCGATCGTGCTGCCACTAACGGTTTTACCGGTGAACAGCTGAACAACGTCGCGCTGCACCGCTGTCTGATTCGAGAGCCACTCGCTACGTACGGAGTTCAGCAACTTCGACGCGTTTTTACTCTTGTAGGGCTGGTTGGAGCCGGTGCGGACAAGCTGCGTGCCGAGTTGGTGCGTAATGCCGACCTCGGCCTCGTACTGCAAGTTGATCGTGTTAACGATCGACTCGATACGGGACTGAACACCCGAAACCGATCCCCAATCCGAGAAGTACTCGTAATCCGCATCCGTCGCCAGTTCGCAGATCGTACCAGTTACCTTTTCTGTGTCTGTGTCCGTGCGGCGCTGCACCGGCGAACCGGCGGAGAAACCGAACGGGCCATAAGGGCTCGCCAAGCTGCTGGTTCCGCAAGCTCCCAGCGCTTCGATATCTTCGGTGCGATACATCACGTGTGTTCCGGTTTGCTCCGTTCGCGAGACTGGCTGAATCCACCAATCCTGGCCGTTTTCTAAGCGAATCCGGGCCTCAAGCCCACCGTCCGTCCAAGACGCTGCGACAATGCTTCCCGGCAGCTCGGGGATCGTCCCGCGTAGCGTTTTGACAGGCCCGGGAGCGGCGTTGTACCAGCTGCCGTCTGCAAGTTGCGCGCGTACTTGGTAGTGCTCGCCGCGAACACTGTGCGGCTGAAGGGCGACAGCTAGCGAGGCACCATCAAAGTGCAAGAGCGCGGTCACGGGTGAACCGATTTCGCCAAACAAAGTCACATCGAGTAGTTTGCTAGACGTTAGATCGAGAGACGCCTCGATCATGGAAGCCGTCGGCGTAGCAGCGACAGATTCTGGTGGGGCGCTGATTGCGAGCGCGAGAGGAGTAGAGAGCAGGAGGGGAAAGAGTGAGTGAACGAGGGACCACTTAGTCATTTGAAACTCCATGTATCAAGTTTTTATTTGCGGGCGAATGTCCGAGTCGAGAAGTCGGACACAATCGAACGTAGTGACTAGCTTCCAAAACTCCAAGGGGATTTTTTTGAGCGTGTCCCGCACCACCGCCAAGGCCTATCGAAGAGTCCTTCACGGGAAAAAATCGCGTCGGATTTCTGGGCCGCCCTAGCTTTTCGAACTCGGTCGACTGCCGACAGCGCTCGTCCAAATGGGCCAAGGACCTTGCCGGGGACGCCGCCCCTCTCCATCGGTCCACTTGAATACGCGCCGTGTTAGAAAGTTGTAGATGGGCTTCCCCATCGCCATCCACAGACGCGCAACCAAACCTCGGTCATGTCCAGGGTCGCGTCCCAAGCTGCCTTTTTGTTGATAGCGGCGCTCATGCTTTGCAACGTGCCGTAGATCCTCGGCAGCACGACGCGCCAAACTGGCCGATTTGGGGCCGTGAACGCTCGCTAATTGGAAATCTACCAACCACGGATACCCGCCTGGATCGACAAGAATGTTGGGCTCTTTATGAAGATCGTTGTGGCAAACACCCAAAGCGTGGCACGCCCGCACAAGCGCAAGCAACTGATCAAAGAAATCACTCGGGAGCTCGGTGACAAGGTGAAGCGGCTTGCCTTCAGCCCACCCGCGAATCAGCTCGCTCTTACTAGGAATCGCAAGTAGCGGGACGATGCCAGGTACTTTATCCAAGAGCTCCAAAGCGCGTGCCTCGCGCCGAAGAAGTAGCCGAGCGGCAATGCCCGATCCGGGTAGAGACGCGCCCGTCGCTTGCCTCTTGATCGCTTCTTGCCCACACCACTCACCTCGTTCGATCGCTCCGAACGAATCCCGTTTCAATACCTCTATCGCTCGCCAATCTCCCATCACCTAGCTAAGACGCGCGAAAAACGCGCGCACTTGAAAGGGGAACGCCTCGCGCCGGTAAGAAGCTGGCAGGTTGCGCGCGAGCCCACCGACGGAGGCGAACGCCGCACGCGCCGCGTCCTTGCGACCAATACTCTTGAATACCAAACCACGCAAAAGCGCGCTCTCTGGAGTGGCGCCGCGATCGGAGTCGTGTCGATCTAGTGCCTGTAGCGCGATGTCGGCCCCCCTCGAAGACGAGCTCCCGTGGCGAGCCTCAGCCAATCCAAGCAAGACTCGCCCGTAACCGTAGGATGCATCCACCGTAGCGACAGCTTGAAAGTGCTCCGCGGCCTCGTCATTCTCTCCAAGCGCAAGCTTCGCTTTTGCCAAGCCAAAGCGCCACTCAAGTGACTCAGGCTGTCCCTCGTGTGCGACCTGAAGATGCTTGCAAGCTGCCTTGAACTTCCCTGCATCGTAAAACAAGTTGCCAAGCTTACCCTGGTTGCGCGGCGTGTCGACGTTGTCGAGGTCGAGCACCTCGCGGTCGAACCGGCGCTTCGAAACCAGCCTCAATGTCAGCGCATTCAAGTACCAACCAACAAAAATGGCGACAGCCCAAAATCCAAAGATGCCCAGCGCGCCAAGGATGTCCCTTATAACGGGGATCATGCCGAGAACGCTCCTTGTAAAGATCACAAGTACGAAGAATCCGATGAGGCGTAGCATACGCGCAGTCTACCTTTCTAATCTATGAAGAGTGAAGTCCCCCCTAACAGAGAACGAAGAACATGCAGAGATCGGCTGTCGCGCGCGACGGGGCTTGCCTCCGGGTCTCGCCGTTGGCCTTGAACTGGTCCGAGCGCTCGGAGGCGTCGCCATCGCCCCGCTCCGAACGGCTTGCTACCTACTCGTCAGGAAGCGCAAAGAGGCGGATATCCGCTGCGATCTAGCCACCACTGCCCCCGCGCTCGCGGATCCCGAGCAACTGCCAAAACTCGACTCCATCACCCTCGGCGGGCGACCGCTACGTATTTTTATCGCCGCGGCGGAACACTCGGGTGAGATCCACGCCGCCAACTTGGTCGACGCCTTGCGCAAAGCGGCGCTCGACGCCGGGTTCTTGGCACCGGTGTTCGTTGGCCTGGGAGGCACTGCGCTTGAAGAGCGCGGCATGACTTCGATTGGCAATCCGGGTGAGCGCGCTGCGATGGGTTTCGACGGCGCCTTGAGCACGCTCCCCTATTATCTGGGGCTGTTGCGCGACGCAGCGCAGCACTTTCGAGAGGCGCGCCCCGACATCCTGATCCCGGTGGACTCGCCCGCACTACACGTGCCTCTTGCCCATCTAGCAAAACGTTATGGCATTCCAGTAGCGCACTTCGTCACACCCCAGTATTGGGGCTGGGCGCCGTGGCGTGTAAAGGGGTATCGCAATGCCGTGGACTTGGGGCTCTCCATCCTTCCCTTTGAACCCTCGTGGTACGCCCGCCACGGAGTGAACTCGAAGCACGTTGGGCACCCATTACTCGACGAGTTGAACGAGATCGGTGCGCCGCTCTCAGGCCATGCTGCGCGCACCAAAGAACTCGAGCCAGCGACTCCTAAAGGGCCGCTGATCTTGCTGCCAGGAAGTCGCGAAGGTGTCGTCCGGCGCAATCTACCCTGGATGCTGGACCGCGTCGCCGAGCTACAAGCTTCGGAGAAGTTCCGCAACCTTGAGGTCGTGCTACCGCACTCGCGGCGCGACTTGGACGCCGTCATCGAGGAGCAATTTGCGAAGTCGAAAGCACGCGTGCGCTTGGCCAAAGGCGGGCTGCACAAAGAGCTCAGCAAAGGCACCTGCGCACTCGCGGTTTCGGGCACGGTCATCCTCGACATTCTCCCCCATCGCCTGCCGACGGTCGTCCTGTACCGCCTAAAGAACAACCGCGGGATCTGGCTGCGCGACCACTTGTTTTCCGTGCCGTGGTTCACGTCGGTCAACCTGCTCGCCAATCGCGAGGTGCACCCCGAATTCGCTTTCACCGATCACGGCGACAATGACAAAGGCGAAGGCGTTGCTATGCGCGACAAGGTTGCCCTTGCTCTGAGCCGGGCCCTTGGCGACACCGAGTGGCGCAAGGAGAATCTCGCTGGCCAAGACCTCGCCGAATCACGCCTGGGGCCACCCGGCGCCGTAACACGCGGCGCTCACGCAGCCCTCCAAATGCTTAGCGAAAAGCGAAAAACGGCCCTCTTGGGTAGGGAGAGCCCAAAATGAGCGGGAACTTTCCAGACATCCCATTGAAGAAAGGGGGCGGCGGGAAGTACGGGGATCCAATGGAAACCCTAACCACCCAATTGATGAACGCCTCGAAGACCGGCGACGAGGCCGCCTTCGACCAGCTTGTCAACCAACTCTCAGACCGCGCTTTTGGTGTGGCAAAGAACCTCGTCGGCTCCAAAGAGGACGCTCGCGATCTCTGCCAGGAGGCCTTCATGAAGACTTGGCGCGCTCGCACCACCTTTAGGGATGGTGAGCCGTTCCTGCCGTGGTTTCACCGCATCCTTCGCAACACGTGCTTTAGCTTCTTGCGCAAGCGCGGTCGTATCAAAAGAAGCAGCCTAAGTGCAGGCCAAGCGAGTGATGGCGACGCGACGGATTGGGATCTTGTTGACGAGGGTCCTGGCCCCGCGACAGGTGTCGAGAGAGACGAAACCAAAGCCCTGTTTTGGGAGGCCATGCAGCGCCTCTCCGCCCGCGATCGCGAGATCATTGTTCTTCGCCAGTTCCAGGATCTGAGTTACCGAGAGATTGCGCACGCCCTCGATGTCCCCGAGGGTACCGTCATGTCCCGCCTGTACCACGCCCGACGTAGACTGCGTGAATTCCTAGAGCCGCACCTTGACGGAGCGCTCTCGGACTTCAAGCATGGAGCCGACCAATGACCTCTGTACATCCCTCAAGGGACGAGTTGCTCTCCATGGCATACGTGGACGATCAACTCGACCCCCAAGCTAGAAACGAGTTCGAGAAACGACTTAGCCACGAGCAGGATCTCGCAGCAGAAGTCACCGCCTTGCGCCGGCTTGAAATGATATCGCGCACGGCCGCGCCTCCCGAAGCGATTGACTTTGCCTGGAAGCGCATCGCCGAGAGACCAACGCAAAAGGGCATCATTGGCATCGGCTGGGTAGCAACGATTGTGGGTTTCATCGGTATCGCGGCGATCATTATTCAACTAATCGCACACGCGCACCTCCCCCTTTGGGAACGCGCTTCAGTCGGCCTATGTATTGGCGGCCTAACCCTTATCTTCATCAGCATCGCGCGGCGCCGGTGGCGCAGTCGACACTCAGATCCCTACACCAGCGTCAAGCGATGAATAACGTATATACGACCGACAGCATTCCAGGAAAGACGATCACAGAGGGCCTTGGCATTGTCCGAGGGTCGAGCGTTCGTGCACGCCACTTTGGGCGAGACATCGGGGCCTTCTTCAAGAAAATCGTTGGCGGCGAGGTCGAGGAGTACACCAAGCTGCTCGCTGAGGCCCGCGAGCAAGCACTCGATCGAATGGTCGCCGAAGCCAAGGCCAAAGGCGCCGACGCGATTGTTGGCGTGCGCTTCTGTGGCACCGAGATCCAGTCGGGCGCGGCCGAGATGCTAGCCTATGGCACCGCAGTCAAGCTAGGCGACTAGTCGCATCTAGCCTCGGCACCGTATGTCAACTCATTCGCTTGCCTCGCCTCTCTCTGTACAGTTTTGAACACGCGCCGCAAAAGCTGCCAGGTGCGACGGCCAATCTCTTGGGTCTTGTATTTCACGAGGCGTTTCTAGATCCAAGACCAGTCGCTGCCAATCCTCGGCCACGTCCAGGTCGTAGTCGACCTCGAGCAGCTCCAGCCGGAGCCCGCGCGATCGAACCCACTCGCAGGTTGCGGCGAACATGTCGCCTGTCGACATGGCGATCTCAAGGAAGAGTCCGGCGCGCGGCGCGCGCATTCCAACAAGATAGTAGCCTCCGCCGACATCGGGGCCCAGAACGACATCGGCGCCATCTCGCAACAACTCGTGAGCGCGCTGAACCCGTCCTGACGAAGTCCATGGCGAGTCCGCGCCCACAGCGACGGCGGTGCCCCCCACGGGCAACTCCTTGAGCGCGTCATAAAACCAGTTCGCCATGCGCGCACCGAGCTCCGCACCGCGCTGTCCACGCAATGGCAGCTTGGGAAAGGTCGTCTGAAACCAGGCCTCGGCCGATTGCGGGGCAAAGACCAACTCGAGCCCCACCTCGGGGAGATCCAATCGGTGGGCGGCATCCCGCAAAAGAGCCTCGGCTAGCTCCGCAGGGCCTGCGGGACCTAAGATGGGCCCAAAAAGAGGCTCCAATCGCGTCTTTACCTGCCCAGGGACTGGCTCTTTTGCAAACACACCGGTCCTCGCCGAGGTCGCCTCGGAGGGTGCATGCATGTCCTTGTTTGCGGGCGTCACGACTCCAGAATAGCCCCAAGAGGTGTCCGCTCCCAAGGGCGGCGGGCAGGAAACGGACAAGTCCCCGCGGCGATTTACGAACCTGTCGATGCTGTCATTGAACCCGAATGCGCTAGGGCCGTTAGAATCCTCCCCCGATCCCCGCCGTTTGCACCACTTGTACATCCAGCGCAAATAAATCTTCGGGCTCGAACACACAACACTGCAACCATGCTGAACGCATCGCGAAACATCCCCCTGACCGCCTGCCTCCTGACTGTCGCCCTTTGCGTCGCCGGATGCTCTGACACAAAAGTCATCGACGCTGAAATCAGGAGGACGGCCGGAACCGAAGAGGTCACCTACTCCCCGCCTCAGGTCAAAGACGCCATCGACCGCGCTGTGCGTTACTTGCGAGGCACGCAGGATTCCAACACGGGTCAGTACGGTGAAGGTGTCGAGGACACCGCGCGCGTCCTAATCGCCTTCGCGCAAAGTCCTCGAGCTTATTCGATTGTCGACGGGCCCTTTATCGCCGACGCCGTCGAGTACTTGCGCAGCCAGCGCAACGACAAGGGGCTCATATCTGATGCCCTCGCGACGGATCAGGACGCCAAAGTGCAGCAAACACTTCTGGCCGCGCTCGCGTTGGCGAAAATCGGCGTGCCCGGCTTCGGTGCAGACGGCGCGGAAGGCGCAGCGCTTGCCGCCGCCGCTCTTGCCGTGGACGAGGCTGTCTTCGAACAGATCTCCGGAAAGCTCATGCCGACAGCCATGCCGTTAGATGCGTCGGCGATCGGTGCCATGCTCAAGACCCAAGCCGAAGACGGCCTCTTCCTTAAGGGCGACTCGTCCAGCGCAGTCCAAGAGACGGCGATGGCTATGGACGTGCTCACCGCAACGTGGCACGACCTGCGCGCCGCCGAAGTGAAGCCGGCATCCGAGGTCAAGCCTCTGCCGACGGCGGCAAACGCAGACACCGCAAAGATCACAGCAGCGATGAACCGAGGTGCCCTCTACTTAGTCAACGAAGGTTCGATCGAGCCCGGTCGCTGGGGCGCAATGGGGCAAGCAGACCCCGGGATTTCGGCCATGGTTCTGGGTGCCTTACTAGCAACTCCTGAACCTCGTCCCGCCGAGGTCGACGCCGCGATCGATGCCGGTCTGGAGTGGCTGGTTTCCATGCAAAAAGAGGACGGTGCCATTCACGCGGGCCAACTGGCTAACTACGTGACTTCGGCATCTATCCTTGCATTGGCGGCAGCGGACCGCCTCGAGTTCAAAGGAGTCATCGAAGACGCGCGCAAGTTCTTGACCGTGCTCCAAGCCGACGAAGGCGAGGGCTACGCACCCGGCCACCGCTACTATGGCGGCGTTGGTTACGGTGGCGACGAACGCCCCGACTTGTCCAACCTGCAGATGGCAATGGACGCCTTGGCGGCAGCCGGAACGAAAGCCGACGACCCCGCCTTTAACAAGGCGCTCGCATTCTTGGAGCGCACCCAAAACCGCTCGGAGTCCAACGATGTCGAGGTCGCTGGAACCGGCGACGAAGGCGTGATCAAGAGCGGCAACGACGGCGGTGGCGGCTACGCACCTGGCGAATCCAAGGCTGGCTTCGTCACTCTCGCCGACGGCACTCGTGTCCCCCGCTCCTACGGTTCGATGACCTTCGCGCTGCTCAAGGGCTACTTGCTAGCGGGCCTTGAAAAAGACGACCCGCGCGTCGAGGCAGCGTGGACTTGGATCACCAAGAACTACTCGCTGGACCTAAACCCCGGCTTCGAGGCTTCCGAGGATCCCAGCGAAGCCTATCAGGGCCTCTTCTACTACTTCCTTGCGATGGCACGTGCACTCGAGCTGTACGGTAGTGACGAGATCACCACACCCGACGGCGAGTTGCACAACTGGAAGCAGGACCTAGGTGCACGCCTAACGGCGATGCAGAAGGGCGACGGTTCATGGGAGAACACGAACAGCCCGCGCTGGTTCGAGGGCAACCCCACGCTGGCCACTGCCTATGCGCTACTCATCATGGAGTCGACGCTGTAGCTGCCTACTGATCGGGATTCGTGTCGGTGACACTCTTTGGAGAGGAGAACTGCTGGTGGCCCTCGATGCCACCTAGGAATCCATGGCCCGACTGGCGAGCGCCGACCCACGAACTTCCTGGGGCGCTGGAGATGTAACGGTTGATTCCGATTTGCCCAAAGCGCAGGCGCTTTGCGATTCGCACGGCCTTGTCCTCGTCCGTCGAGTACACGTTGGCAGCCAAACCGTAGATGGAGTCGTTCCCAAGGCGAACCGCCTCGTCCTCGCTTCCGTCGAAACGATAGAGGCACACAACCGGGCCAAACGTCTCTTCGGTCAACAACGTCGAGTCCGCCGGAATGTCGGCGACGACCGTTGTCGGATAGAAAGAGCCCTTGCCGCTCGGGATCTCGCCGCCCATCAATAGGCGTGCGCCCTTGGCAATGGCGTCTTCAACCTGTGCGTGGCAGCGCGCTCGCTGAGCGATCGAGACCATAGGCCCCATGCGAACGCCCTCTTCGAATCCGGAACCGTGCGTCCACTTGGCCGCGAACTCGAGCACTTTGGCTTCGAACGCATCAGCGATCTCGTCGGCCACGTAGATGCGCTCGACGCTACAGCAAACCTGCCCTGTGTTTCGCAGCGAGTGTGTCACCGCGCACTTCGCGGCTGCGTCTAGATCCGTATCAGCAAGAACGATCAAGGGGTCCTTACCGCCAAGCTCAAGTACAAGCCGCTTCAAGCTGCCCACTGCTGCGGCCATGATCGCCTGGCCCGTTGCCCGACTTCCAACGAAGCCGATCATGTCGACATTTGACGAGACCAGCTGCGCGCCCGTCTTGCCCTCGCCCTGTACCAGTTGGATGACATCTTTCGGAAGGTGCGGTGCAAAGGCCTCGACAATCATCGCGCCCACAAGCGGCGCGTGTTCGGTCGGCTTCAACACGACTGCGTTGCCCGCGGCGAGCGAGGGCATCACAATCCCGATCGGCATGCGCATCGGAAAGTTCCACGGTGACACCGCAGCAACAACGCCGTGCGCATCGCGATAGCGCGTTGTGCGGTGGCGTTTGAACGGAACCTCAACGGGCGCGAACGCCTCGCGGAATTCGGCGAACGTTCCCTCTAAGCTGCCCCACCACATCTCGATTTCACCCTCGGCCTCCGGTAGGGGCTTGCCCATCTCGCGAACGATCATCGGCGCCATCTTCTCGCGCATCGCGTACATCGCTTCGCACCCTTTCATCAACATGCCCAGGCGCTCCTCCAACGGAAGCGCAGCCCAGCCCGCCCAGGCGGCTTGTGCACGGGCAACGGTGGCCTCGACCTCTGCGGCGGGTGTGATGGCAATCTCAGCGATAACCTCGCCCGTGGCGGGATCGATGTCTTGGTAGGTGCTCGTGGCGTTTTCTTGCAGCGTTTTCATAGGCGTGATTCTAGGTAATCCGGCCCATTTCGAGTCACCCTGTCACGCCATCGCTTCGCAAATACGCGCTTCTCAAACCGGAGTTGGTAATCGCGAGTGCCACCTTGCCGCCGTTCAGAGCCAAAGGAGGGGGTGCATTGCCATTCGAGCCGCGTCAAAAGGTGGGATCGAGAGCGGCTTCCATCCCGAAGGGACTCTCAGCAAATCGCACTCGGCGCGGCGAGAGGCTTCACAAAAGATATCTGGCCGCCGCCCAGTGTTTTTTCCGGTGTTGGCGCTCTAAAGCATCCAGCCGCCAGACACCGGAATGTCAGCGCCGGTTGTATAGCTCGACTCGCCGGATGTGAGCCAGAGCGCAGCGGCTGCGACCTCCTCAGGAGTCCCCGGGCGCCCCATCGGGATCTTGGCGAGCAGCTCCGGAGCGAGCGTTCCCGCATGCGCGGCATCGTGAGGGATGAGTCCGGGCGAGATCATGTTCACGCGAGCGCCGAAGGGCGCCTCCTCCGTAGCCAGCGATTTCATGAGCACCACGAGCGCGCTCTTCGCCGCGGCGTAGGCGGCACTGTCACGGCGCGGTCCAAGGCCCGCCAGACCTGCGCACCCAAAGAGAACAAGAGAGCCTTTCGATTTTCGCAACTCTGGGCATGCCGCACTTGCTACGTGCATCGCCGCTTGAACATTCGACTGCCACATCCGCGCCACAACGTCCGCTGTGGAAGCGCTACCCGTCTCGTAATCACCGACCGCATGAATGACATGGTCGATGCGCATATCCATAGAGCCGACATGTGCGAACAGGTCGCTCGTCTGCTGCTCACTCCCGAAATCCACCTGATGAATGCGACCTGAAAATTCCGATTCGAGCGATCCCGCGCGCTCGCGTGAGCTTCGGAATGTGATGTGCACGACATCGCCTCGATCGCGAAGGGCGCGCGCAACTGCCAGGCCGATGCCGCGCACGCCGCCTGTGACAACGCAGACTCGTGCACCTTCTAGATTCGCTTGGGGGCTCATTCCCCCATCATACGCTGCCGGCAACCCAGAGCTTATTCCGCAAGTAGAAAGCCGGCCAATCGAATCAGCTCCTCCGCGGACAGGTTGTCGTATGTGGGCATAGCAGCGCTGAACTCTAGGTCTAACTTGGCCTGGCGCGAAGACCTCACCCTAGCTGGATCGGGACTGCCGAGGAACTTTGCCAACGCGTCGGGTGTCCAGTTCGCGGACAAGCCGACTAGGGTCGGCGCAAGGCCAGTACCCGACAGATCCTCGCCATGGCACGTCGCGCATGCGGAAGCCTTGTAAATCTCGGCTCCAGTAGCACCGGCGGCAGGCTGCTCGCGCATCGAGCAAGAGGCGAAAACAAAGAGAAGAGCAGGTACTCGGAGGTTGGGCACAGCTTCAGTATTCATAGCCTAGAACTGTACTTCAAGCCGCGCCTAAGGGGCGATTACAATCCTGACCGGATGGTCTGCCTAGTTCAAGAAGCCGAGGCGCGACAGGGGCCACATGCGAAGTCCGACTCGACCACGCAATAGATCAGCTTTTACTTGCCCGAACTCACGGCTATCGCTCGAACGAAGGCGATTGTCCCCCAGCACAAAGAAGTGATCGGGACGCACAGTTGTCGCCACGAATGCTGTGCGATCGACACTCCCGACGTACGGCTCTGTCAAGAGCACGCCATTAACCCAAAGGCCACCATCCCCTAAGACAATCCGATCGCCGGGTAAGCCGATGATGCGTTTCACGTAATCGACACGCGTATCCAGCGGGTAGCGCATCACGACGATATCGCCACGGTTGTATCCGACAAGCTCGGACCAAGGCTCGACCAAAATACGATCTCCATCCTGCAAACCAGGCTGCATCGAGCTCCCCCGAACGACGGGCGTATGGAACGTTAGCAAGTAGATCAGGAACAGGCCGGCGCTTGTGCGAAGGCTACGTGCCAAGGTAAATCTGAGCCGCGGTGTGGTTGCTTCTTCATCGAGCAAGTTGATGTCGCGAAGCAGAGTCTCGGGACCTTCCCCCACACGCGCCAGGGAGGTCCCCGATTCCACTGCCCTGCGGGCAGCCAAGGATGTGCTGGTCTTCGTTTCGGTACTGGTACCGATAGCTTTGGGCAGAGGATTCACTCACCCCCTATCGATTACTTAGAGGCCCGATCTTTACATGCCCACTAAGAAAGCCTACTAGTGGTGCATGATCGACGATGCGAAACCAACGGCACCCCCCCAGAAGGGCCTTAGAGGGCTGATTAGCCCGAAGAGGAAAGAGGAGCCATGGGAGGGAAGCCGCACTGGAGCC
>Ga0315322_10002494_pt1 | contig 14207 bp, 12 predicted proteins | sample M110021515metaG_FD_203461 | JGI IMG/M metagenome (GOLD analysis project Ga0315322, IMG submission 203461) | Ammonia-oxidizing marine archaeal communities from Monterey Bay, California, United States - M1 100m 21515 | ecosystem: Environmental > Aquatic > Marine > Intertidal zone | place: USA... | reverse complement strand
GGTCCGGTATTTCTTTGCGCCTTCACCACGAAGTGCGCCGTCTGCATGTTGGCCCGTCTCTTTCCCGGCGCCGACGTTCTCTTGCTCGTGGGCGGCCTAATGGCTCTCTTTCCCATCTTTTACGCCGTCATTGAGAACGACCTGCGCCGTGTTCTCTGTTACAGCAAGATCAACCAGATCGGCTTCATGGTGGTTGGCGTGGGCATCGGCACGGAATTGGCCATCGACGGGGCGGTGGCTCACGCCTTCACTCATGTGATCTACAAAGGATTACTCTTCATGAGCATGGGCGCAGTCCTCTTTCGGACCGGGGAAATTCGCGGTTCCGAGCTGGGCGGGCTCTATAAGTCCATGCCTTGGACCACGGGTTTCTGCATAATCGGGGCGGCTTCCATCTCAGCCTTCCCCCTCTTCAGCGGTTTCGTGAGCAAGTCGCTCATCATGGTGGAGGCTGCTAGGGAAGGGCACTTAGTTCTTTGGCTCGTTCTCCTCTTTGCCGCAGCCGGCGTAGTGGAGCACGCGGGAATTAAGATACCCTATTTTGCCTTTTTCTCAAAAGATTCCGGTTTACGACCCAAGGAAGCCCCCCTGAATATGCTCCTTGCAATGGGTCTTTCCTCCTTTCTCTGTATTTTCCTCGGCTGCAACCCGCAATGGCTTTACCAGCTTCTACCCAACTATGGCGGAGGCTACCACCCCTACGACGCTACTCACGTCGTGAACCAGACTCTCCTTCTCTTTTTCTCTATTCTGGCCGTGGCCTGTCTAAAGCTGAAGAAGATCTACCCACCCGAGGTCAGGTCCGTGAACTTGGACATAGACTTCATCTACCGCAAGGCCGGTCGCTTCTTTTTAAGTTCCATGTCGACCTTTTGGAACGGTCTTAACGAGAGGGCTCATGCCTTTATCGTGGGCGGTGTCGCGGGTAAGTTTTCAGCTTTCACCGCCGATGGACCTGGCATTATGGCCAAGTGGCTTTCCCAGCCCCTGCAAAGGCTTGGGTTCTACCCTGGTAAATCAGATGAAGAAACCGAGGCCGATCTGGAGCAACAGGCGACTACTGGTATACACCCGATTGGACTCACCGCGCTCTTCGGCATCCTGTTCCTGCTGCTCTTTTTGTTTCTTGCCCGCTAGTTGTTTTTTAAGTTCTTTCTTCCCGTTTTTTCGATGAACAAACTGTTCATTTAAACTTCTTTGGATTTTGATCTGTTGTAAACGAACCACCATGAGAATTTTAAAACTTTCCATCCTCATAAACTTATTGAATGCCTTGTCTCTTATGGGGAACACGGCGGTAAGTTCAGATGCCCCCGGGGTGGTTTTCTACGCCGGTATCGGTGAAGCGGATTTTGGGGAGGATCCCCATGCGGTGCATGGCATCGGAACATCTGATGGCGGTTACTTGGTGGTGGGCAAGAGCGTCGATGCCGCTGGATCAAAGGAAGCCTTTGCCCTTAAGGTAGTACCTAGCGGTTGGTCGGGTTATCTCCACCTCAGTCCGTCCAGCGGGTCCGGCGAAGCCTCTTGGTCCTAGAGCCTGACTAGAGGGAGCAGTGGGAAGCAGGACGGTTTTAACCAAGTCGCCGAAGTTGGTAATGCCTGTTTTCTTGCCGGCTTCAAGGGGGTATCCGATGGGAGCGAGGATGCCTTCTTTGTGAAGATTGACTCAAGCACCGGGAATGTCTCTTGGGAGCATGTCCTATCCGAGTCCACCGGTGGAGTTTCTTCGGCCTACGAAGTAGTTCATGCCACTCCTGCCGGAGGTTTGATAACCGGTGGCGTTACCAATGCAGAGCAAGGGGGGCTTGAGGGTTTCAAGTCCTACGGCAACCCGTCCAGTGATACCGCCTTCGTGGCTTACTATGGCCCCGATCTTCTTAATGCCGTCAATGCGCCTTCGTCCCCAACTTGGCGCCGGGACTTGTCTGATTCCCTGACGGCCAAGGGGGTACGCCCCATTGGCGCGACCGGCGATTTCCTGGTCCTTACTTCGGCCGTCCAATATCCCAATGAGGCCATTCTCAAGAAGCTGGATGTTCAGGGAGTTATCCTTTGGAGCAAGTCTTACCCGACTCGGGGAGAACCTACCGACCTATCCGTGTTGGCTAATGCCGGAGCGCTTAAAGGTTTCGCCTTTTGCGGGCATGGGGGGAAATCTTTCGGAATCCTTGATTCCTATCTCACTGCCTTGGATTTGAATGGAACCGTTACTTGGACTCGTGAGTTCGGCGATCCGGTGGGAGGCGTCGACAAGTTTGCCGGTTTGGGAGCAGGCAACCCAAAATTAATCTACGATGAGAGCTGGGGCATTATGGCTACTGCCTACGGCGGCATGATTGTGGCAAGCGGTACGGGCATCGAGGGGTGTGATCCGTGGAAGGGGACCGATGGTAACCAGACGAGAATATCCATCCTCAACGAGTGCGTTGCCGACCCGCGAACCGATTGGCGGGGAATGATAACCAAATTCGATGAGAACGGGAGCCAAGTATGGCAAAGGGTGGATTCCTTTCTTTCCCCAGACGGCGAACCAACCCAATCATCGGCATGTGAGTACGTTTCGATTACTCCGGATGGCAAGCTTCTCTCCGTCAACGACGAAGCCTTCGGAGTGGGCTTGCTCGTTCTCGAGGCTGAGGTTTTGAGTTCTTCCTCTTCAACTTCATCTTCTTCCAACGCTCTTGCGGTTGCAGGGACGGTTCACTCGAATGGTTGGCGTTCTCTGGAATGGTTCGGTGAGTACTTTCCGACTGGTTCGGGTTGGAGCTTTCATGCCCAGCACGGGTGGATATATCCCGTCGGATCAACTCTCGATTCTTTATGGTATTGGGATACTTCGTTGGGTTGGTTTTGGACTAACCAAACCCTTTATCCCTTCGTTTATCGACACGAAAGCAAGGGATGGTTCTACTACCAACGGGAATCGAAAAACCCCCGACGGTTCTACGATTACGTGACGAAGGCTTGGCTGGAGAATGAATAGCCTGAGCAAGGATCTTTTCCGAAGATGTCATTACCTTGGGGTTCCGTCTCTTAGGCTTCGTTCCATTTTCTTTGACCCAAAATTCTTGCCTGTCCGTTTAAGTGGCGCTTGACTGATAGTGTGAGTCGGAGATTTTTGGTTGGAAAAGGGTTGGTTTTCGTAATTGCCCTTGGGGCGATTTCCTCTTGTGGAGTGATCGACCGGGGCAAGAATTTCATTCCTGCGATAAAGGTGTGGCCGAAAGTGAAGAAGGAGGCGGCCAAGTACGGTCTGGATCCGGCTTTCGTATACGCCGTCTGCCATGCGGAGAGCAGCCTGAACGCGAATGCGGAGACCTCCGTTGCCCGCGGTATGATGCAGTTGACCGAGGGAGCGTGGAAGGACGTCACCGACAAAAGCTATCGACTCGCCTTTAACTGGGAGACGAACGTGGAGGTGGGCACGGGTTACTTGGGGAAGTTGAAGGGCATGCTGAGCAAGGCCGACGTGTTCAATTATCCTAGGTTGGCCGCCAGTTATCGCTACGGTTACGGGGCCTTGCGAAAGCAGGATTTTCTCGTGAGCAAGATGAAGACTCCTAAGAACCGAATATACCGCAAGATTTTCGCGGGCGAGATTCGCCCGGTGAAAACTCCCTCGGATTAGGATTGGATTAATGGGCGGAGTCACCACCTTGAAGCGTGTCGAGGGAGCGGAACCACCCGAACCTCCTCCCGCCTTCGAGCCCGACTTGAGCGCCTTTCTGGTCTCGATACAACTGGAGAAGGGTTTGGCTGACAATACGGTGTCTTCTTATGAGCAGGATCTCGCTCAGGCTTCGTGTTTTCTCGACGATCGCGGGGTGCAGAATTGGCGAAAGGCGAGTGGAGAGGACGTGTCGGCCTGGCTTGCCGATCTGACTAGGGGGGGGTACGCAGTGGCCAGCTTGGCTCGAAAGCTATCCGCGGTTCGGATGATGGCCCGTTTTCTAGTGGCCGAGAATTTGCGCGAGGACGATTTCACCGAGCTTTTGTCCAATCCGAGGAAGCATCGGCATTTGCCTGATATGCTTGGGATCGAGGAAATGGAGAAGTTTCTGGAGGCCCCCGATACGAACGTTCCCCTCGGTAAGCGGGACAAGGCGATCTTCGAGCTGATGTACGGTAGTGGCCTGCGGGTCTCGGAGATTTGCACTTTGCCCATGACCTCGGTAGATTGCGACGAAGGGTTTGCCCGAGTCTTCGGTAAGGGTTCCAAGGAGCGAGTTGTACCCGTGGGCGGGCAGGCGACCCAAGCCATTCGCAACTACTTGCATGGTGGTCGTCCAAGTCTGGTGAAGGATGGAACGGGTGGCGAATTGTTCCTCAGCATTCGAGGGAAGGGGATTTCCCGAAAGATGGTCTGGGTGCTGGTCAAGGATTACGCCCGTAAAGCCGGGATCGAGAAAAACGTGACTCCCCATATTTTGCGCCATTCTTTCGCCACGCATTTGTTGATGGGGGGCGCCGATATTCGGGCTGTGCAAGAAATGCTTGGTCACGCCGACATCGGTACCACGCAAATCTACACCCACTTAGAGGGAGAGCGACTTTTGGACGATCATGCCGCCTATCATCCACGCCATCGTTTAAAGGGCTAAGTTAACAACTTTTTTGCCTTGTGCGCAAAATAGGTTTGAAAGGTGGGTGGAACGATGCTCATTAGCTTTACTCGTGAAGGTAACGGTATTTGTTTCTCCAAAACCTACGGTGTTGGACCCCCAAGGGGCAGCTGTGGAACACGCAATGAAAAGCTTGGGTCATGATTCAGCCCAAGGAGTGAGAGTCGGCAAGACGATCACTTTTGAGATGGATGGGGAAGACGACTCCAAAACTCGCAAGAAACTCGATGAGCTATGCGACGGGCTGCTGAGCAACCCGATCATCGAGGACTTTCGCTACGAGATCGATTAGATTTTCGCGGTGAAGATTATTCGATACCTGGACAGGAAGGGCGAACTCGGCTTCGGTCGTATTGACGACGAGGGCAAGATGTTCGTCATTCGCCAAAAGGGCAAGGGAGAGTTCGAGGCAACGGGTGAACCGGCGGATGCGGTGAAAATTCTCTCGCCCGTCGATTTTCGTTGCATCTATTGCGTGGGCCTCAATTACAAGGCTCATGCCGAGGAATCGGGGGAGGAATCTCCCAAGCATCCGATGATATTCATGAAGGCGGCCACTGCCGTTCAAGATCCCGGGGCTCCCATCGTGCTGCCGCGATTCCTCAGGAGCGACATGGTGGATTACGAAGGTGAGCTAGGCGTGGTGATCGGGCGTCCGTGCAAGAATGTCACGAAAGAGGAGGCTCTCGATCATGTGTTGGGATATGTTTGCGCCAACGATGTGAGTGCTCGGGACTGGCAGAAGGAAAAGGGCGGGGGACAGTATTGCCGGGGCAAGACCTTCGACACCTTTTGCCCGGTTGGTCCCTGTCTAGTGACGACCGATGAAATTCCCGACCCTTCCAAGTTGACCCTGAGAACCTTTTTGAACGACGACGTGGTGCAGGAATCAGGAACAGACGACTTGATCTTCGACGTGCCCACCTTGATTGCTTTTCTTAGCGGCAGCACCACTCTTCTTCCTGGTACACTTATCCTGACTGGTACTCCGTCGGGTGTCGGTTCCGCTCAAGATCCGCGTCGGTTCCTTATGTCGGGGGACGAGGTGACGGTTGAGATTGAGGGCATCGGAAAACTAACCAACTTCGTGGTTGAGGAAGCCCTCACCGATGAGGACTACGAGAAGGAAAAGAATTGAACTATACTTCTAGCATTTCACTAATTAACCGTAACCTATGCGAGTAGCGATTATTCAGTTTCCCGGTTCCAATTGCGATTGGGATGCGTGGCATGCGATAAACGACGTGATCGGCCTTTCTGCAGAACGAGTCTGGCACAAGTCGGCTCTTCCTGCCGACACCGAGGCCGTGATCGTGCCGGGAGGATTTTCCTTCGGCGATTACCTGCGTTGCGGAGCCATTGCCAGGTTTTCCCCGATCATGAAGGACTTGAAGAGCTTTTCCGAAAAGGGCGGGCTGGTTTTCGGGATATGCAACGGTTTTCAAATCCTGTGCGAGGCGGGTTTGCTTCCGGGAGCCTTGATTCGAAACAATTGCATTGAGTTTCGCTGCGTGAACCAGTGTCTGCTCCCAGAAGACTCCACCGAAAGTTTCAATAGGGCCAACTTTGGAGAAAGGATTTATCTTCCAATCGCTCATGGCGAAGGAAACTATCGTCTGGATGCCAGTGACTTGAGTCAACTAGAGACCAATGGACAAGTGCTTTTGCGATACGCCGGTGATCTTTCAGACGGACCCGGACATGGAAATCCGAATGGTTCCGTAAACGATATAGCAGGCGTTCGCAACGCAGCCGGGAACATATTCGGCATGATGCCTCATCCCGAACGAGCGGTGGAATCGTTCCATCCTGGTCTTGACGGCATCTCCGTCCTGCGGGCATTCCTGGCACCGTTGCTGGGCGAAACGGTGAAACTCGCATCAGCATGAGTGTGGAAGCTTCCGACCAATCTGCTGCCCGTCCTGTTCCGCCGCCGAACCCGGACGATGCCTTGAACGTGGAGATTACTCCAGAACTTGTCGCGGAACACGGACTGCTGCCCGAGGAGTACGAGCAGGCCAAGGAGATTTTGGGTCGCGTGCCGAACCTTACTGAGCTCGGGATCTTTTCGGTGATGTGGTCGGAGCATTGCGCGTACAAGAACACGCGCAAGCTTCTCCGATTGTTTCCGACCGAAAAGGTCGACAAGGAGGCCCTCGGCCAAGTGTTGGTAAAGGCAGGCGAAGAAAACGCAGGCGTCATCGACATCGGGGACGGTTGGGGTGTTTGCTTCAAGATCGAGTCCCATAATCATCCCAGCGCAATAGAGCCTTTCGAGGGAGCGGCCACCGGGGTGGGAGGAATTGTTCGCGATATCTTCACCATGGGAGCAAGGCCAGTTCTCCTTACGAACTCCTTGCGTTTCGGTTCTTTGGATTCATCTCAGGTACGCCGCCTTTTTCGAGGAGTGGTGCACGGCATCTCTAATTATGGTAACTGCTTAGGGATCCCGAACCTTGGCGGCGACGTCTATTTCGATGAGTCATATGAGGGAAACCCACTCGTCAATGCTCTCTGTGCAGGCATTCTGCGACACGATGAAATTAAGCGTGGAGCCGCCAAAGGAGTTGGGAATCCCGTTTACTACGTCGGACCCGGTACTGGTCGAGATGGACTTGGTGGAGCTAGTTTCGCCTCCAGAGAACTTACTGAGGAAAGTGCCGAGGATCGACCTGCGGTTCAGAAAGGTGATCCGTTTATGGAGAAGCTTTTACTTGAAGCCTGTCTTGAAATGATGGCTATTCCGGGCTTGGTCGTCGGCATTCAGGATATGGGTGCGGCCGGGTTGACTTGTTCTTCGTGCGAGACGGCATCTCGCGGTGACGCCGGCATCGAAATTGATCTTGATCTCGTCCCTCAGCGTGAGAAGGGAATGAATTCCTACGAGATTATGCTTTCGGAAAGCCAGGAACGTATGCTGGTGATCGTGAATCGTGGACGAGAAAGGGAGCTTGAGGAGGTTTTCGAAAAATGGGATTTGCATGCCGCCCAAATCGGCGAGGTCAAGGAAGGTGATCGCATGGTTGTGCGACACAAGGGTGTAGTGGTGGCTGATATCCCCGCCAAATCATTGACCGACGAGGCTCCGATTTACGACCAACCCACGAAGGAACCCGCCCATGTCGTCGCTGCTCGCGAATGGACGCCTGATAGGTTTGATGACTTGCAGTCGGGTGAAGTGGAAACGTCGCTGAAGCAATTGCTCGGTCATCCGACCATCGCCTCGAAACATTGGGTTTGGCGGCAATACGACCATATGGTCATGGCTGGCACCACTGTCGCTCCCGGGAGTGATGCGGGAGTGGTTCATCTCGCCATCGCGGGCATAGACAAGCGCATCGCGATCTCGAACGACTGTAATAATCGTTTCTGCTACCTAAACCCGTATCGAGGAGCCCAGATCGCTTTCGTCGAGTGCATGAGGAACTTGGCCTGTTCGGGAGCTCGCGCCTTGGCCGTAACAGACAACTTGAATTTCGGGAATCCCAACAAACCTGAAGTCTATTACATGCTCAGTGAGTGCGTAAAGGGCCTGGCCGAAGCATGCGAGTTCTTCGACGTGCCGGTTGTGGGAGGCAACGTCAGTCTATACAACGAGCATGGAGACGGAGCCATCGACCCTACGCCGGTTGTCTCTATGGTTGGGCTTATCGAGGGAAGTGGTGATGTTGTTCGCAGTTTCGTAAGTAGCGGCGACGAGAGACTCGTCCTCCTCGGAGGTCTGCCCTTTGAATTGGGTGCCAGTTATTTCATGCAGACTCGCCACGGTCGAAAAGAGGGCAAGGTTCCTCAAGTTAATCTTCAAGCCGAGAAAAACCTGCAGGACTTGCTCATTAGCCAAATTCAAGCAGGTCTGATATCCGCTGCTCATGACGTATCGGAGGGCGGTCTGCTCGTCGCTGTCGCTGAGATGCTTTTTGAGAATGAAACTTTGGGAGTGAACTTGAATTTGCAGTCGAAAGGCCCTTCAGAGCGCCTCGACGCTCTTCTCTTCGGAGAAAGTCAAGGCAGGGTCGTTTTAGCTGTTGAGCCCGAGAGGCTTGCCGAGGTTATGTCCGCTGCAAAGGAAATTGGAGTTGATGCCGAGGAAATTGGAATAGTTCGGCGAAACGGGCGCTTTCAAGCGATTGTTGGTACAGAAACCGTTTTAGACATAGATGTTAAAGGATTGCGCGAAACTTGGCAGGATTCCATACCGCATGCCATGAAGAAGGCTTGAGGCTGACATGAGCGACGAAATCGGACATCATTGTGGCATAGCTCTTGTACGGCTTCGCAAACCACTTGCTCATTATGTTGAACGCCATGGTACCCCTTTGTGGGGTTTCAACCAATTGTTCCTTTTGATGGAGAAGCAGCATAATCGCGGTCAGGACGGTGCAGGGATCGGATCGATGAAATTGAATGTTCCCGCAGGAGAAGCTTTCATGTTTCGCGAGCGGAGCACCAGCTCTAAGGCTTTATCCAAAATTTTTGGCGGGCAGTTGAAGCGTTATCAGAAGTTGTTGGATGCAGGACATGCTTATCCGGAATTTCCAGAAACAGTCAAGGAACGCTTCGACTACGGTGGCGAAATCCTCCTGGGTCACCTTCGCTATGGGACTTCCGGTGGGTATGGCGACACTTCTTGCCATCCTTACTTTCGCAAAAGCAATTGGCCGGCGAAAAATCTTATGGTTGCCGGTAACTTCAATCTTACCAATGGAGACGAATTGAACTTAAGCCTCGTCGAACGCGGTCAGCACCCGGTTTTCGACACAGATACTCAAGCTATTTTAGAGGAAGCCGGTTATTATCTGGATGCGGCCAACGACAAGTTGTCTGCCCAAGCCGAGTCTCAAGGTATTGCCGGTTCCGAGGTTTCGCAATGGATAGGGGAGCGTCTTGACTTTGCTGCCATCCTTCGCGATGCGGCTCGTAATTGGGATGGTGGTTATGTGATCGCTGGAATCGCCGGGAATGGCGATTCATTTGTCATGCGAGATCCGCTTGGAATTCGTCCCGGTTTCTTCGTCTGTGACGATGAAGTTGTTGCTTTCGCCTCGGAGCGAGCTCCTCTCATGACGGTTTTCGAAAAGGATGCGAATGAAGTGAAGGAAATCGATCCTGGTACTGTGGTGATTGTTCGCGCCAATGGCGAAATCTTGACAGAGCGTTTTGCGGACGCCCCAGAGACACACGCCGGGTGTTCCTTTGAGCGAATTTATTTTTCGCGAGGCAATGACCCCGAGATTTATGCCGAGCGCAAGCATCTCGGTGCCTTGCTCGCACCACGGGTTCTAGACTCCGTTGGTATGGACTTCTCCAAAAGCGTTTTTAGTTATGTTCCAAATACTGCGGAGAGCGCTTACTATGGATTGATGGATGAACTTCGTCGAATCAGACGCGTGCAGGTTAAGGATCAATTGGGTTTTGCCTCAAAGAACGGAGGGATTACTCCCGAAATGATTGATGAGCTGGTAATGGACAATTGGCCGCGTGGAGAAAAAATCGCGAACAAGGACATCAAGCTTCGCACCTTCATCAGCCAAGAGTCGGGCAGGGCTCAGTTGGTTTCTCACATATACGACATTACTTACGGGGTTGTTCGTGAGGGAGAAGATGCCCTCGTGTGCATAGACGACTCTATCGTCAGAGGCACCACTCTCAAGCGTAGTATTCTTAAGATTTTGAGCCGAGCATGTCCTCGAAAGCTAGTCATAGCTTCGACTGCACCACAGATACGCTATCCCGATTGCTACGGCATAGATATGTCAGAACTCGGGAAGTTCGTCGCCTTTCAGGCTGCCGTTGCCCTTATCAAGGAAAGAGGATTCGACGGTTTGCTCGAGGAAGTTGCCGAGGCTTGCCGTAAATCCTTGGTCGATGAAAAAGTAGGCCAATCAAACCATGTCAAGCGAGTCTACGAAAACTTTACCGCCGAGGAAATTTCATCTAAGATTGCCGAGCTCGTGACTCCCGAATCTTTGGCTTGGAAGGGAGATGTGGAAATTATCTTCCAAACCATAGAAAGCCTTCATCAGGCGCTCCCCAACCATAAAGGCGACTGGTATTTTACCGGAGACTATCCTACGCCCGGAGGGTATCGAGTGGTTCACAAGGCATTTCTCAATTACTACGAGAACAAGGACGGTCGAAGCTACTGATCCTTTTGGTCTAATGTTTTGCATTCTCAATGATTTCTTGTCGTTGAGTGGTTCTGAGTAAAAATCCTTTGACATGTCTCGGGTTTGTTAGGTTACTCATTATTCCTTAATGTATTCTGCATACCAGACGCTTGTTTTAAATCGATTGTGGCAAGCCGTTAATGTAGTAGGTGTTGAAAGAGCATTCAGTTTACTTGCGCTTGAGCATGCTCAAGTCATTTATGCCGAAGACGGAAGCTTTCGCCTTTTTGATGCTGATGCTTGGTTTTCTTTTTCCACAGAGCCCACCCCCTCTGCGGGGAGTCGCTTGATACATACCGTGAATCAGTCTGTGAGAGTGCCTAGCGTTCTTCTTCTTAGGAATTACGATCGAATGTTGTTGAGGGAAATGAAGTTCAATCGACAGAATCTGTTCGAGCGTGATGGATATCGTTGCCAGTACTGCGGTAATTCTTTTGTGGCAAAGAAATTGAACATGGATCATGTGGTTCCTCGAGATCGCGGTGGAAAAACATCGTGGGAAAATGTGGTTACTTCCTGCATCCGTTGCAATAGTCGAAAGGGGAATCGCGACCCCGGGGAGGCCGATATGCTCTTGCTTCGAGAACCTGTACGGCCAAGACGGCGTCCATTTGTGAGTTTTCTGTATGGTCGTCCGATCGAGGATTCATGGCGGCATTTCGTTCCAGCAAAATAAGTAGTGGCGGTTTTCTCGAGCCAGAACAGAACCCATTCCCTTTTACTGTTTTACCTTTAGACCTAGCATGGAAGCGTTCTGTTTTTAGTACTGATTTGACAGTAGGGCTAACTTAATAGGGGCAGTTTTGGTAGTTGTGACCTGCTTGGGGTATAGTGTAATTGCTTTTTAAATGAGTTCGGTGGACGGAAATGATGTAGCAAAAGACCGAAGGGCGTTGGATGCCCTTTACAGGGTGAGCTCACTTGCAGGAAATTCCGAGGATCCTGAGATTGCGTTGGAAGGAATCATTGAAGAGGTTATGCGTACATTCAACGCAGGATCTGCATCGATTGCCTTGATTAATGGCGATTCCGATCAACTTTTGATCGAGGTGGAACGAGGTCTGTCGGAAGATGCTCGTGGCTTTGAATTACCCTTAGGGCATGGTATCACTGGGTGGGTCGCTTTGCATGGCGAGCCTCTTCTCGCCTCGAATGTACATGAAGAGTCTCGCTATTTTTCTCTGGATTGTCGGGTGAAGTCTGAAATGGCCGCACCGATTTGTGAAAGAGGTCGGACTATCGGAGCTTTGAATGTGGACTCATTCCAAAAGGATGATTTTGATGAGAATGATCTCCGTATTCTTGTTCTTATTGCCAATGAGGCGAGTCGAGTCCTGCAAAATATTTGGCTCATCAAACAGCTGCGGCACAAGGCGGGTCAATTACAGTCTTTGGTTGGCGTCGGTCAGGCGATGGCGGACAAGCGGGACTTGGAGGAGGTATTGCGTTCCATTGCGATGGAAGCGGTTGAATTGATGGAGTGCCGGTTTTCCGCCTTGTTTCTTTATGATGCGGACGATGATTTGTTGAGGTTGCATTCCTTGTGTGGACAGAATGGCGTTATTGAATTCGATGAGACTTTGAGGCCCGCTGAGAGCGCCTTGGGTTCGGCGGTGCGCGGTCTAAGGCAGATTCAGACAAGAAACTTGCTTCGCACTGAGGAACACCACTTCATTCATTTGATTCGCGAAGAAAAATTGCATTCGATGCTGGCTACCCCGCTAGTTTACGAAAACGAGGCGATAGGTGTCTTGTCTCTTTACGTGGACAAGCCTTATCGATTCAACGATGATGAACGATTGTTGGCCCGAGCATTGGCTGATCTCGGAGCCATCGCTATCGAAAATGCCCGTTTGTATGGTTGTGTCTTCGATACGGAGGAGAGTTTGCGAAAGAGCGAACGCTTGACGACCTTGGGTATGCTTGCAGCGGAAATTGCTCATGAAATCCGAAATCCTCTAATGGTTTTGCGACTGTTGTTCGATTCGATCCAATCCGGGTCAACCTCGGAAGAAGAGACGGAGAAAGATCTCGAGGTTATTCGTGACAAGCTTAATCATCTTGAGCAAATTGCAGGCAGAATATTGGACTTTGGAAAGGATCGGGAGTCGATTCGTCTCGAATTGTCGATTAGTGAGTTGTTGGACGACGTTCTTCGTCTGGTTCGTCTTAAGTTGGCCCGAGCCAAAGTTGAGATGCATTTGGAGGGTTCGCCTGTGGATTTGATGGTTTTGGCTGATAAGGGACAACTTCAACAGGCTTTGTTGAATTTGATCCTGAATGCCCTGGCTGCAATGCCTGAAGGTGGTTTACTTTCGATTAAATGGAAAAAGAGCGAGGAAGGCCGGGCAGTCATTTGCGTGCGAGATTCGGGCAGTGGAATACCCGTAGGGTTGCGGGACCGTATTTTCGAATCCTTCTTGACCGGTCGCAAGGAAGGGTCGGGGCTGGGTTTGGCTATTTCCAAGCGAATCCTGAAAAGCCATGAAGGGGATCTCGAACTATTGGAATCAAATGATGACGGAACTACTTTTCGTCTGGTCTTACCCTTGGTGGATTAGGCGACAAGCTATAAACTTTTCTTAAAGAACCATCCCGACCATCACTCGTTCGAGTATGATGTTCGGATGATTCAAACTTTCATGTGATATTTTCCTGCGGAAAGGTCTTTCCCCAGGCGTTCACGAAGTTCTAGGTATCCAGATGGTGAAAAAGTTTCTTCGGGGTTTGCAGTTTCAACGTGAAAGACATCGTTTGCCACTCCGTGTTCTGTCGCTACGCGGGCGAATGCGATGCTAAGACCGCAGTCTGCGATGGCCTTTGCGATTAGGTGCAGCAGTCCGAGTCGGTCTGCTGCTCGAACTTCTACGATGGTTCGATCAACAAGCACGTCGCGATAAACGTCAACGTTCGGGGCAATGTTGGCGCCCAGCCTGTCTTTACTGGCGAACGGTGCCCTCGTATCAAGTTTTCGTTTTCTTTCATGGATCAAAACTTCTGTTGAAATTTCGCCGGAAAGTACCTCCTTGAGCGTATTTTCAAAGATGGTGCGAACGGCTTCGTCCTTCATCTTTGCGGCACCCTCGTCTTTCTCTACGAAAAAGACATCTATCGCAATTTTGTCGGAACGCGTGAATGCTCGTGACCCTAATATATTTAATCCTGCGATGGCAAAGGAACCCGCAAGTTTTTCGAACAGCCCTTTTTGGTCGCGAGTGACGACGTGTACGATTGTTAAGGACCGGCGAACATCGTCCCGCCACTCGACTAAGGACATGGGTTCGCTCCCTTGGCTCACTTGTTCACCTTCAATTAAGAAACGGCTTGACATGCAAACATGGAGTGCGACTTCCTCTTCGCCCACATGGGCGAAATAGCGGTCTGGGAATTGCAAAAGTTGTTCTGCGACCTGTGA
>Ga0315322_10002489_pt1 | contig 14225 bp, 11 predicted proteins | sample M110021515metaG_FD_203461 | JGI IMG/M metagenome (GOLD analysis project Ga0315322, IMG submission 203461) | Ammonia-oxidizing marine archaeal communities from Monterey Bay, California, United States - M1 100m 21515 | ecosystem: Environmental > Aquatic > Marine > Intertidal zone | place: USA... | reverse complement strand
CAATGTCCCAGTTTAAATTGTGGTAATTGCGGGCGTGCCTCGCAATCCGATTGTGCTGAAAAGGACCTTGGCCGGGAGCCAGCAAATCAGAATAGACACTGTGTCCCCATCCCCATATTCCATTGGTTCCCAGCATCTTAGATAATGAGTTGGACTGCGGCATTGGAGGCGGCATTGGACCGGTTTTTCCATATTGATCAAAGGCACTAATCTCCCATATTTCTGCTTTTTTCCAATTTTCTTCCACCAGTGTATGTTTTAGTTTGATGTAACGAGCTGGTATTTCCATTGGAAGTGGATGGCTGACAAGAAAAACAGCAGTGGGATCTAAATCCGCAACTTTGGTCCAGGAAATACTATCTGCGCTTAAGTATAGTTGTGATGCGGATACATCACTGCCTGAGTAGTGCCGGGTTTCCAACCAGCCAATGGGTTGTATTGATCCTAAATCGATAACCGCATATTCATTTGGTATTTCTGCCAGTGCCCCGACATCTGAAATCGTAAATTGAGAGCCAGAGACCAAACGGATGCGAGAAATGGTGTCAATCATCGTCAATCGTTTCATACTGTAGCTATCTGTATCCGTATATGCACCAAGTTTTACGGAATCACCTCCGATTCGGTAAAGCCAGATTACAATAGAGTCTGCGCTCACACTGCCTTTTAAAGAAAGAGAACGGAATGGGCTAGCTCCGGCTAAATCAATATCTACCCAGGCCAAACCTGAAACTTCCGGAATGACCAATGCCGTGTAGACATCACCATCAGTAATAGACGAATCATTTAAAGAACCCGAATTACTGCAAGCAGGAGTTCCACCTAAGCCCAAAAGAATATTGAGGTCTTCACGAACCATAAAACCAGTGGGAAGTGCACCTCCAGATTGCCAAAAAGTGCTTACATCTCCATCTATGATATTCGTGGCAGAAGAGGTGGGCGTGCTCGAAGAAACAAAAATAGAGGCACCCTGGGTAAGGGAAGGAATGATACCTGCATGCGGGTCAAATTGAGCATGCAGAGAAAAGCAATTGCACGTAGCTAGAAATAGGGATAAGCAATACAGTAAGGATTTAGGCATAATGTTAAGATAGAAACATTTGTCTTTGCCAAAATAATATTTGTCAATAAATTCTATTTCTCAATATTCATATTATTCTTTTCAACCCGTTTTAGTACCTTACTAATTAAAGACGAAAATGAAATTTGGATTAACGTTATTGATGAGTGCTTTTGTAACTGTTGTTTTTGCACAAAATGAGGGTGTTGAAGAAAACAGAGACAGCCTTTTCGCGCAAGGGCTGGGGTACATTATCAAGCCCGGCTATGTGGAATGGGACAGCTTGCAACCGGATCCGAAACACAACTATTGCGCTATGCTGGATGCGAACGAAGCGCTATTTACCGGAACAGCCTATAAAATAGAGTACGGTAAGCATTTTGAGTTTCTGCGGCATGGTGAAGACAGTGCTGCCATTCGGGTAAAAACGATCCCGTTCGTAAACGGGTTCAGAAACGGGGTGGCCCGCGTCATTGATCCGTTGCAGGATTTTCCTTTTATAGAAGCCGAAGGATATGAATGGAAAATGGAAGAGGTAGAGTTTCATGAAATGCAGTTTTCGGAATGGTCAAAAAAAATCGTCTTTACATTTTCTAATTTTGAAGTGGAGTACTATGACGTGTCTGCAATGGTCCGTTTTGAGGACGAGTCTTATTTTTCGATGGACGGAACGGAGTTTACAGATTTTGAGCTGTGGGAACGGGTTGGTTTTGAAGACATAAGTATGGAGCTGGCCTTGGAAGAATACAAAAACAAGTATTTGTGCCTCACCTTAACCACTGGTTTCGGCGCAACAGGCGAACAATATGGCCATTACGAAACCGATCATAGCAGGCTTTACTACGATATTCCGCCATACGATTGCGGCATCAGAACAATGATCAGTAACATTGAAGTGCTCGAAGATTTTAAGCCGGTTAAAAAGGAGTAAGGCGGTACTTCCGTCGCTTGGGCTACTTTCCATGGCGCAACGGCTGCTATACTGGATCTGCCTGCATCATCTTTTCAGCAAATTCTTTTTGCCATTTCCGTCTGCTAAGGTCTTCTTTTCTGGCGCTTAGCTGCGCAGAATCTTTGAGCTTATTGTTTTCCATATGAAATTCAATTTGATCTTTTTCAGAAAACTTCAGGATTAGGTCAGCTTCTTGGGTATGAACTTGATATCCCAGCGTTTCCAAAGTGTCACCTGCAACTGATTCAAATATCTGAAGATCTTTTTGGGACATTAGCTCTCGGTATTTGCCGAAGTTGTTCTTTAAAACAGGCCGCTTGACATTTTGCCACATGACACCGGATTCGGAAGTGTTTTTAGACTCTTCCGACAGATGGTAATTGTTAAAATCACTTTGAAAAGGGATATTTAGTTTTTCGCAGATATTCCGAATTGTTTTCTCCGGATCGGTCAACAGGTCTTCGTATTTGACTTCGATAAACCGGTTTTCAGGTATTGTCTTTTTGAGGGCAAGGGCGGCTTCCTGGTCTTTTTTCCACTTTTTAGCCAGGTGATATAAGTGCTTCTCGCCAACGATAGCTTTCTGAAAGGATAAGGCTACGTCACGCCCATCTCGAACAAGGTACAAATAGATCGGGCAAATGTTTTCTTGCTCCAGCTCCTGAGCAATGTACACATTTGCCATGCTTTTGCAACACCAGAAATCTGACCCTTCAGCTTTTGCACCTGCTTCGTAGATCACCTTGAACACTTCCGGTAAAGTGTTGGATCTGCACTGATCGATTATTGCATGCGGTTCAAGATGAACAAAGTCCCATGGTACAGGATTGTGATTCACCCAAAGGCAAATATCCGTAACCAGCCTTTCAAAATTTTTCGCTTTGGACAACTTGCCGTATGACGAAATGAACTTGCCGAAGTTCAGTAGGATGTGGGGTGGGTGTGGAGCTGTGATCTCGTTCATTTGGTGTAGCATGACCCTCAGGAGGTTAGAGCCGGAACGCTGAGTTCCAATAAATTGTATGCCTTGCATAGATAGTATTTAAGTGGTTAAAAAAGCCATATGCCTAAGATTCCGGCGGCTAATATAAGGTATATCAGATGAATTTTTGTGAAAATGGACAACCCCAGTGTTGCAATTCCAATTAAATAGGACTGCCATACGGGTTCCAGGTCCTTTCCGATAATTAATGCGGCAGACAGGATCATTCCAATGACAGCCGGTCGGATGCCTTTGAATGCGGCCTTAACGACAGAGGATCCACTTAGAATATCAAAGAATCTGGCGCAAAAGACAGTAAGCAGTCCGGGGGGAAGGAACATGCCTACTGTAGCGATGGCTGCACCACCAACGCCCATAACTTTATAGCCCACAAAAGTCGCTGTGATCATGATTGGCCCGGGGGTAACCTGTCCAAGCGCTATTCCGTCGGCAAATTCCTGAGTGTTCACCCACTGATGATGATCCACGATAATTTCCTGCATGACCGGAAGGAAGACATACCCGCCCCCAAACAGGCTAATGCTCACGGAGCTGAATGTACCCAGTAAGGAAAAGCTGAGATCGATCAGTCCCTCGTGGGGATCTACAATTAATTGTTTTACCGGAATGATCAATAAGCAAATGGCAATGAGTATCAACGGATAGATCACGAGCTTTAAAGCGATCTTACCTTTTGATCTTTCTTTTGGAATGGAGCCTTTGTAAAATACAAACCCAATTATTCCTCCAACGATTATGATCAGGAAAGTAGTAAAAAAACCACCGATAAAAAACAGAAATGCAGTAGATGCAAAGGCTATGATGATCTGTTTGTAATCGGTAATGTGCTTTCTACCCATTTTATACCCTATTGACAGAATTACTCCGCACACTGCAGGTACGATCCCGTTAAAAGCTGATTTTACCAGTGTTAGCTCGCCATATTCAAAGTATAAATAGGATAAGGAACAGATCAGGATAAAGGATGGAATGATAACCGCCAACATGCTGATCAACGCTCCCTTTGTCCCACGCAACTTATATCCGATGTAAGCGACCGTGTTAACGGCCATTGGTCCGGGCAATATACTCGTCAAGGTGATTCCATCAAGGACATCTTCTTGTTTAATGACCTTGTCTCGTTCTGCCAACTGGTGCTGAATCACGGCGATCAGCGACATGAAGCCACCAAAGGCAGCGGACCCTATTTTCAGAAAGGTGTAAAACAAATACCATAGAGATACCTGATCATTCTTTTTCATATTAGGGCTTTTGATAGGTTCTGAAATGCATTAGTCCGATTTAGAAGAAAGATTTGCTGAATGTCGAATTCCCAACCAAAACACATAGTCCTGTTTGTAGCTGTTGGCGATATTAACGGAACGAAACTGGTGATTGTATATAGTGCTGATCGCTAGATTAGGTGATAGCTTAAAAGTGAATCCCAATAGCAATCTGTTTTGGTCGAAAACGTTGTACACAATGGGTTTCCCGGCTTGCAAAAATAACTCGTTGCCTATGTTTAGCAGTAATCCTGTCCCTTCTTTTTTGTTAGACAGCTTACCAATTTTCAGAGCCGTCATAATTTGGTACCTGAAGCGGAAATTAAAACTGGAGACACCGTTCGAATCTTCAGAAATCTTTTGATTAAAGTATCGCTCTTCGATCATAAATCGTTGTTTTATCTTCATTTTTCCGGCTTGATGACGGACAACTAATTCCTGAGAGGGACGGTATTCTACCTTGTTCCAGCTTTGACCGTTGTAAAACCCAAGGTGAGCCATTCTAAACTGAAGGGTGGCATTTTCACTGATATTAATACCATATCCTGCTCGGAGTATGTAAAGAGAAGGCTCACTAAAGCTATTTCTAAAACGGTATCCTCCGTCGAGGAGAATCAACCCTTTGGTGGAAATTTGGATTCGTGAAAAATATTGAAACCATTGTTGATCGGAATAGGAGATATTTTTTGATTGCCCGATAGCTTGGTGCGAATTCAGTACAAATGCCAACACTGTGATCAATAACAAAGTGTACCGGACCATTGTGGTCAATGGTTTAGATGGGCTGAATGTAGGGTTGTGTTGATTCATTGGCATTGTCATCCGCGAAACAGTCGGAAAGATATGAAATAATAGATGATTGTATAGCCAATTTCATGAATCACGGCTCACGCCTGATTTCTTTGCGTACTGATTCACACCTACACTCCGAATTATACGGACAAGTAGCTTATAACTTACAAATGTTCCAGAATGATCTTTTCCAGCTTTTTTTCTGCTTCTTCACTATATCCTATTTGTGAAAAAAGGATCTTACCGTTTCGACCGATCAAATACATGGTCGGATAGGCTGAAACATGATATTCTTTGGCAACTTTTTTCCCGTCTAATAGGACAAGGTAAGTTACTCCTCGTTTAGCAAGAAACGGTGCAATGCTGTCTTCTATTTTGTCGTAGGGGTCAACGCCAATGATCCGGAGCCCTTGGTCTTCGTACTTTTCGTGCAGGGCTTGCAACGAAGGAAGAGCCAGCATGCACGGATAACAAGCTTTGTAAAAGAAATCCAATAGGACCAGTTTTCCTTTCATATCAGACATGCTGATCGCATCATCCGTAAGGGAGGGTAGCTCCCAAAGCGGGGCCAGCGAGTCTTTTGCAAGTAGCTCGGGTCTTTTGTGCGGAACGTAATCTTTGATCTTGTAAAAATCCGGTATCGATCCAAGGGTAAGGCTGGCCGGGTCCTTCAAATGACCGAGCTCATACTTATCCAGAACAATCTTTTCATATTGGTACATCGTATCCTGATCCATGTACATATCATAAGCTGCACTGTATTGCATCGGTAGATGATCGGTTTTGTTAATCCAGTAATGACATTCAATTTTAAGCGTTTGCATCATGTCGGCTGAGTCAATCTCAGGGAACGTGGTCGTTTGCACGTGGTAGCAAGGAGTCTTTCCTACTGTGGTTTCCCCGATTAGCTCAAAATGAGTCCGGTCATCGTTGTAATCTTCCTTTTTCGGAAAAGGAAAGGACTTTTCGTCCAAAAAAGGATCATAAAATGTGAGATTGTGTTTGATTCTACTAATAAAATTTGCTGATTTTTGAACAGATATGACGTTGCACGTGCTATCCTTTAAACTTGCATTTAAAAGCGCGTCACCGGTATAGAGTCTTTCCCCTTTTGTGGTGCTGCCTGAGTGATATTTGACATAGGTGTAATGAAATGCTGAGGAGAAAAGCGTGTCCTTTTTAAGTTTTTTGAAATCACAGCTGAAGGTGCTTTTCACTGTATCTGCTTCCGACATGTACTTCATGAACTTGGTCATTTCGTAATGACCGTTCTTAATAGACTGGCACTTTTTGTAAGATCTTTTAAGGATCGCTCTGGCATCCTGAGCCACGGATGCCGAAGCACCGAAAAGGATTACCCCTAAGAATAAGAATTTGGCATTCATTGAGTAAATGAATTGTGGTCGTAAAATTAGTGTATTGGTTCAAAGTACATATAACTTCTGAAAATGCTTTAATAAAATCAGAGAAATATTTGCACAGCGTAATAATCGATCAAACCCTCACACCGATCACACAAACGTCGTCGAGCTGTTCGAGGCTCCCTCTCCATTTTTCAAAAGCCTCGTCTAAAAGTGGCCCCTGGCGCTGTATGGGCTCTTGTTGCAGAGAGATCAGCAGCTTCTTGAAGTTGGAAGATTTTAGTTTTTTTCCTTTTTCGCCACCGAACTGATCCGCATAGCCGTCAGAGAAAATATAAAAGGTATCCCCGGTTTGCAGCTCAATGTGATGCGTGGTGTAGGGCAGAGGGTCATCGTATTTGCCGATGGGTTGTTTGTCGGCCTTGATCTCTTCCATCTCGGTTGCGCCATTCCGGACGATCCATAGCGGATTATGAGCGCCGGCATAAGCCAGGGTAGTGCCCTGAAGCGAGCACAAGGCGATGTCCATTCCATCTTTTACGTCTTCTTCGCTCTTTTCAAACTCCTGGATCACGATGTCCCGGGTCCGGTCGAGGATCTTTCCGGGGTCGGTCAGGCCGTATTCCCGAACAGAACGGTTCAGCCCGTTGTTGCATACCACACTGACCATGGCTCCGGGAACCCCATGCCCGGTGCAATCGGCAGCGGCAAAGAGGACATGATCATCCAACGCCTCTATCCAGTAAAAATCTCCTGCTACGATGTCTTTGGGTTTGTAGAGCACAAATGAATCCGGGAGCTGCTCTTCAACAACTTTCCGTGTAGGGAGAATGGCTGATTGTATCCGCTTAGCATAGGTAATAGAATCTAGGATCTCTTGGTTCTTTTCTTCTACGAGCTCTTTTTGAAGCCGAATGATACGGTTGTCTTTTTTCTTTTGTCTAAATGCAAAAAATCCTGCAATCAAAAGAAAAATAAGGAATCCGATTCCATAATACAGAACTTGCCTCTTTCTGGCTTCTTCATTTTCTTTGGCTTTCATTTTAGCTTCATGCCTTAGCTGTACATTTTCTTTTTCTTTCACAAACGATACGCTGTCCAGTTGATGCTGTTTGTCGAATTCCCACTGAATGTACTGTTTGTTAAGCTCATCAACGTTGACACTGTCTTTGAAGAGCTGGTATTGCTCAAAGTATTCCAGTGCCCTAGGTATGTTGTCCAACCTTCTATGCACGATGTACAGATCTTTGTAAACATTTTTTAATTTCAGGAGGTCATCAATTTCACGGTAGTATTTTTCAACGGTTTTTAACAGCGTCAGAGCTTCTTTGTATTTTTCTGTTTTTATGAATAGAACTGCCAGAAATTCATTGGCTTCATTAATGCCATTTTCAACATTCAAGGAGTCAAAAATTTCTTTACTCTCTGCTATATACTTCAATGCTTCCTCAGTGTCATTATTGAAATAGTGAACTTTACTGATCATCAACAACGTAAAACCAATTTCCCTTCTATCCTCTGAAGCTTTGAAAATGGGGATCACTTTGTTCAGGTAGGTCAGGGCAGAATCATATTCTTCAAGATCAAGAAAAGTAGTGCCGATATCTTTTAAGTTCCATCCAATGCCTTCTTCCCAATTGATCTCTTTTCTAATGGCAATACTTTTTTTAAAATACAGTATGGCAGATCTCTTACCGGAACCCCCTAACAATTTTTGAATGACACCAAGCTCTGTATATGCCGTAGAGATCAGACTGCTCAATTCAGCGTCAGGGACCTTTCTTTTTTGGTCGTTGCATCGTTTAATGATCTTTTTCTGTAATTCGATCGCGTTCTGATAATCCGTTCTTTGTTTATAAATTTTACTTAATTCATTAAGCGCATATATAATTTGTATTTCATCCTTTATTTCTTCAGCCAGATCCAAAGAGTTCTGAAAGCACTCAAATGCCTCATCGTATTTCTTTCTGTAAAAATGAAGATTACCAATGTTCCTTAATGTCAAACCTGAAAACCTTTTATCAGTAATTTCATTAGATAGAGCTAAAGTTCTGTTGTAGTATTCAAGCGCTTCATCAAATTGATAGAGCTTGAAGTAAACAGTGCCGGTATTACCCAGGCTTCTGATCATTTCCCGCTTATCATCTATTTCTTTTGCGATATCTAAAGCTTCTTTGAAATAACCAATAGCTATATCATACTTATTTTGTTCATAATATGTGGACCCCAGATTATTTAGGGTCTTTGAGATCCAATGTGTGTTATTACAAGAAGTGGCAAAGTCGTGCTGAAGCTGGAAATAATATATAGCACTATCAGGCTGAGTATGCTTACAGCCAAATGCTATTTCATTCATTGCATTTAACCGATTGGTGTCATGGACATTGGCGTTATTCCAAATTGAAAAGAGAGAATCCAGATTAATTTGCGACAAGGCACTGAAGCTGCTAAAAAGAATGGTTAAAAGCACTACATATTTCCCCATAGACTAAAGAATGATAAATATCTATTTGAGGCAGATCTTCAAAAGCAATAAACCTCCGATCAAACCCTCCCTCCGATGACACATACGTCGTCGAGCTGTTCGATGTTTCCTTTCCATTTTTCAAAAGCCTCTTCCAAGAGAGGGCCCTGGTGCTGCATGGGCTCCTGTTGCAGTGAGAGCAACAGCTTTTTGAAGTTGGAAGATTTCAGTGTTTTTCCTCTTTCGCCACCGAACTGATCCGCGTAGCTTTTGTCAGTTGAAGCGTCCGTTGGTTTAATAGAATCGCGTTTATTTAACAAACTTCCTCATTAAATGCAGATGAATGCTATCCTGAAGCGTTTAATCAATGATTTGTTTAAGAAATCAAAAAATAAATTTTTTTACGAAAATATTATTTACCTTTTTCGCTCACAACTCAGACTTCTTTTAAAATTCAATTTAATTCTTTGAATCGAGAGGGTCTCTTAACTAGTAGTAAATGAAAAGAATTGCGGTAATTGGAGGAGTACTCTTTGTTTTTATTTTTTCTTGTAAAGAGCCTGTAACAAATAGACCTGAGAGTGACAATACGGGGGCAACAAGCGTCGAAGCAAAGATAGATTCTAAAGTTGTTGCGGACACGGTTTTAGATGAAGCTTTTTCATCGTATTTAATAATAAGTTCGGCTTATTCAGGATGGCCAGCAAAGTCTCAAGTTTTGAAAGAAATTAATTGGAAAAAAGATTTTGATTCACCTCGGCATTCTAGGCATTATTATCCCCTGGATACATTAATTGAGGGGCGTCCTGTATTTGCAGATTCATTAAAGGAACAATTCTTTTTTTACCTGCCCTTTAACTATTGTTGGATATTGCATTCGGAATTTCCATCTGAGTCCGAATTATTCTATTTGAAAGAAAATTTGGGTGTGAATTTTGACGAGGTAACCCGCAGAGAAGATTATTATCGATGCGGTTTTGAATATGGAAAAAGTGATTCTTGGAAGCTAGAGAATATCGTTTTTTCTAAAAATCCCTGGAAGTGTTCAGAAACCTATGGGTCGACTGCTAATTCGGGTATAGAAAAAACATCGATGTACCAGCTGACATGGGTGGGGCAAGACCCAATGCCCGAAATGAAAGAGAATTGGGAAAAAAAATACAAAACAAAACGCTACGAAGAATGGACGGCAGCTTATGACGAATACATAATGTCTGCAGATAATTTTACCTTGTTTGTACCCAAGCCAATTGACATTGATTATAAAAACACACTACAAGGCTACTTTGAAGATTTATACAAAATAGTAGACACAGTAAGTAAAACATACGATGTAAAACTTACAAAATCAGAATTTGAACCGATTATGGATTATTATGGTTTTACAACCATTAATGAAGCCGGTGATACCATGATTTCACCTTCTTTTGCACATGGCTTAGAAATGAAAGTTTCTTTTAAATCGGAAGACGACACGTTGGTTTTCCCGTGGCCTTTAGAAACCGAAGTGCAATACGGCGAAGGCATTTCCTATCATGAGAGTGTTGTGTCTTTTGAACTTATAATGGGCGAAAAAATGGCAGAAGAGGAACAATATTTCACTTTTCTAGAGGAGGTCAACACAAAGTATTTTTTCATTTTATTGGAATTTCTGTACGGAGAAACATACGTAGTACGCGAGATAGATGGTAACAAGGAGTACTGGGAGAGACTGTATACCATGCCCAGCAAAAACGAAATTGAAAGGGAATTAGGTTGCATCTTCAACATTCAACCTAAGGGTATCAGCTTTTTTTGCGATCCAGGTGGATGTTGATTACTTAATTTGATTTAGCTACTCTTTTTTGAATGATAATTTTAAAGCTCAATAAGTCAAAAATTACAATGAAAAAGTCATAACGAAATGAAGTATTTTAGCATGAGCTTACTTCTTTTGTTTTATTGCGTTGTAGGAAGTTCACAAGTGCCAGCTGATAACACTCCAATGAATGAGATTAAAATTCTAGCTTCTCATAACAGTTATAAGAAACGACCACATCCAAAGGTGCTACACTTCTTAAATAAATTTCGAGATAAATTAGGGCCTGATAATAATCCGGATTACATAGATTACGGTCACCTGACGTTTTCAGAGCAATTTAATCAATATGGCATAAGAGGAATAGAGCTTGACGTCAATTACGACCCAGATGGAGGGCATTACGAACGCAGACGGGTTAATCTATTTCTTTTAGGTCAGAAGCAGCGCCTGAAAGGAAATATTCTAAAACAACCTGGGTTTAAAATATTACATATTGCAGATGTTGATTTTGAGAGTAATTACCTTACGTTGCAATCTGCATTGAAAGCACTTAAAGCATGGAGTGATGCGCATCCCATGCATCTACCTATTTATGTGAATATCGAGACTAAGGGAGCTCATCCTGCGGATGAATCTAAATCGCTGCAATATCTTGGATTTGCAAATTGCATTCCTTTTGATGCCATTGCGTATTCGAATTTAGAAACGGAAATAAGATCAGTTTTAGATTCCGATCAATTATATATGCCAGGTAATTTTAAGAAAGGATATAAGAGCTTAAGAGCACGAATAAATGCTTCAGGTTGGCCTTTGCTTCATGAGGTTAAAGGGAAAATAATTTTCATTCTACAGGGAAATAATCAAGACATCTATAAGAGTTTTAAAAATCCAGTAATGTTCTATTATGGAGAGGAAAACGATTCCAATACTATTTTCTTATTGAGAAATAATCCTCTGAATTTTGAGGAAGAAATCGGAGAATTGGTATCTCAATTCATCATCAGAACGAGAGCGGATTCAGGAACTATAGAATCTCGCACAAATGATTTTAGTAAATGGAATGCTGCATTACAAAGCAATGCACAAATTATTTCTACCGATTATTACAAACCCGATGATCGATGGAGTTCGTATCATGTGAAATTTCCTAATGGCTTATTTGAGTTATTAAATCCTTAGTTCTTCTTGCTAGATAGAATAGCGGCTATTGCAACAAGTTAGTAGAGGATATTACTTGTGAATCCGATTTCCATTACCAGGATAGAACAGGTGCTAAAAACCAATTAAACTGAATAAAACGGAATGTGTTACTTAAGTGCGTCTTCTCGAATAGAATCAATAAACTGACTTGAACTATTTTCTAGTGAGTCTAAAAACGTATCTACACTGTTGCTCATTGAATCAAGTTCTGCTTGGATTGATTCATTTATTTGATCAACACCATCATTAAAAGAATCGGTCATGCTGTCCATTCCGGAATTAAACTCTTCCATTAATTGATCAATGTCTGATAATACTTCATCTTTTGGGGAGGAACAAGACATTAAAAGAGTTGCTGAAGCACAGATTGCAAGTATCGTTTTCATGCTGATGGATTTATTATTTAAGGTCAAGGTATCAAAATAAAATGAATTGAGGAAGTTGCAAGTAAACGATCAAAATACCCTAACGTATCCCACATAGGGCAGGGCGGGTATGTATTCAAAAATACTGGGAATAAAAATTCCGCCAATATCAAAGGAGTTTTTCTTAGATAAGATTCTGAAGCCGTGTATTCCAAAATAGGTAGGTGTGTTAGAACCGTCAGGGAAAATGTAGTTCTCCGATAACAGAGCCAAACCATTTGTCAAACGAGATGTACCTGCAATCATGATTGCGGGATATTCTGAGAAATCCCCGTTAACTAAGCCGTATCCAATGCCAACCGAGACATTGGCGTCGGAATTGCCTGCAGTAAAGGAACCATAGGCTAATGTTGCAGTCCCTTCTGCAGCTACACCGACCATGATGAACCCTCCGCCAATATGCGCATTTTTTGAGAGTTGAAAACCTACTTTTGGGGTAAGAAACCAAATGGGATTCTGTATTATTGTCGAAACAAATTCAAAGCCACCACCGATAGAAATATTTTTTGTTACACCATAGTTAACAAAATTGGTTGTTAATAAAACATTCTGATAATAGCCTTTCCCTTTTTTAATGGGTATACCTGTAGGGCCAAAAAAATAGCGTGTATCGTGCGGGTTTTTAAATCGGTATGGCCCTTTGTACATAACGGTTTCAATTCGCTTTACATTAGTAGCAATTAAATTGAGCTCTCCATTATTGGTTTTTAAGACCAGGGTTTTTGTGTCTTGTTTTAGGATGACACCTGTGAATTCTTGTCCATTTTTCATTAATACACTTACCCGCTTTTCAGTCTTAAGTGTGTCCGTTTGAGCGTGGAAATTACTGAAAGTGAAAGTCAAAATACACGATAGTGAAATGGTGAATAAATAACTTTTCATTGAGTAGGTTTAAGTTTTTTTAAAGATATGTAAATTAGGCAAAGACTTGAATGGACAGTGTCTTAGTCTTTTACCAATCGAATGTTGGCTTTTTGACTATCGGCTTCAATGGTAACATTGTAAACTCCTGGTGGTTCTTCTAAATTAATTTCCAATAGGGCTGTGTTCTTGTATTTATTTTTTTGAATCAATTCACCTTTTAATGAGGTGATTCGAAGTATTATGTCAGGATATACTTTATCTAAGGCGATGGAGAATTGTCCATTGGTAGGGTTGGGAAATAGAATGATTTTATTGGCAAATTCGTTATTGAGACTTGTGATTATCGAAACGAAATAACAAGACGAAGTATCGATGCAATGTTCATCTGAAATTTCAACGGCATAATTACCACTGTTTAGTGCTGTAAAATCTATGCCATTAGCCCCAATTATTAGACTAAATGAACTATCACAATTTAACCATTGGTAGTTTGATCCTAACTCATTGCTCGTTAATTCAGTACCTGCTTGCAAAACGCTTAAATCATAACTTAATACCGTCAATTGGGTAATGACTATACTGTCCCATCCAGGCTGATTAGCTGATAAAATACTATTTTGGATAATATCTGCAGTTGGGCTAATTTCTAGGCTGCCATCTGGAAAGACATAGTTTTCACCGTTGCAAATCGTATCCATCTGAACTGTGATATTCGTTGGGTTATCCAAGAAACCCAATAAGTTAACATCAACAGTTGTTCCGTCGTAAGCATCACCAGAAAAATAGTAGGGATCAGAGGTAAGTACTTCTTCATTGTTAGCCGATGTTAGTTTAAACAATGGATAGCTGTTTAAGAATGGATGTGACTTTAATAGCAATCCTGTACTGTCTGTCGAAACACTTACATGGATAGCAGAACCTACTGATTCAAATAGGTATCGAATAGAGTCCACTTCGTTGAAGGATGGTGTATAAGCGGTGTCTAGTGCATTTGAGACCAGGGAGTGATTTAAAATAGTGTTTTTAACAGAATCGACATTA
>Ga0315322_10002484_pt1 | contig 14244 bp, 13 predicted proteins | sample M110021515metaG_FD_203461 | JGI IMG/M metagenome (GOLD analysis project Ga0315322, IMG submission 203461) | Ammonia-oxidizing marine archaeal communities from Monterey Bay, California, United States - M1 100m 21515 | ecosystem: Environmental > Aquatic > Marine > Intertidal zone | place: USA... | reverse complement strand
CCGCATGTCCCGTTCGGGCGGACCTAATTTCCTCGGGGCACCCTACGCGCCATTCGTGATCAAGGATGATCCGAATAAAGAAAATTTCAAGGTCAGGGACGTCAGCGTTCCAAAGGGAATTGCCGACGTTCGTTCGGACAATCGTCGATTACTCCGCCAAAAACTCGACCGACTGGAACGAATCCAAGACAAGGCCGCCAACGACCCCGCCGTCAGCATCGACGAGTTCTACCAACAGGGCTATCAACTGGTATACTCCAAAAAGGCTCAAGCCGCGTTCGACATTTCGAGTGAGCCTGAGAAAACTAGAGAAAAATATGGAAACAACGACTTTGGGCAACGCCTACTGTTAGCGCGACGCCTCACCGAGGTGGGCGTGCCCTTCGTAACCGTTTACTACGGAGGTTGGGACCACCACACAAATATTTTTCCATCCTTGAAAGACAAAGCCCTGCCCAAGCTCGATCAAGGACTTGCGGCTCTCATGGAAGACCTGCATGATCGCGGATCCATCGAGAACACGCTCGTTATTTGCCTCGGCGAATTCGGACGCACGCCAAAGATTAATACCCGAGGAGGTCGCGACCACTGGTCTTTCGCTATGTCCGTAATGATGGGTGGCGCCGGTATTCGCGGGGGGCAAATAGTAGGCGCAACCGACCTTAAAGGTTACTACGCCAACGACAACGTATACGCACCCGAGGACTTCGCCGCCTCCCTCTACACCAAAATGGGAATCGATCACGCTCAAGTTCTCCATACCCCGGTGGGGCGCCCTGTCCAACTCATAGACAAGGGAAGGCTAATCAAGGAACTTTTCGCTTGATGCGTTGGCGACCGCCAGCACCTGCGCCGGCGCTTCTGCTCGCAGTACTCGAACTTTCGGCAACTCCACCAAAACTCGACGCACTCTTCCCGGCAGGTGGTCGACGAGGCCAAACCGTGGAAGTAGAAGCCATTGGGGAATTCGGCACTTGGCCACCCGAAATTTGGACGGATCACGAAGGACTAAAAATAGAAGCAGCAGAAAAAAAAGGCAGGCTTTCGGTAAGTATCAAAGCCAATGCCAAAATGAATCCCGGTCTCGTCCGCTTATTTGATGCCAACGGTTCTTCCAACGCCAGAGCCTTCTTGATCTCAAACATTCAGGAAGCAAACGAGGTTGAACCAAACGACAATACAGACCAAGCACAAGAGCTTAACGCCACCGACTCGGGCATCATCGTAAATGGCATCCTTAAAAAAGGAGATTCCGACTTCTTCCGGATCGCACTCCGAAAAGGCCAACTTTTTCTGGCCGAAACGAACGCCTACTCACTCGGCTCACTCATCGACCCATTTCTCGTCATGATGGAGCCAGACGGTCACGAGGTCGCCTTCGCAAGCGATTCTCATAACTTAGATCCAATTTTAAACTATACGGCAAAAACCTCAGGAGTTCATTATCTCCAGTTGTTTGCCGTGGCTCATCCCGCGGCTACTGCCATAGGTTTCGCCGGTTCCGATTCAGCAACCTACAGACTGACCCTAACTACGAGAGCGCTGAAGATGAAAGCGATTTTTGCCGAGCGAAACGAAGAAGAGCTAAAGGAAGACAATGGGAGTAGGCGGTTCCAAACTCCAGATACGGTTCAGGGGGTTCTGTCTGAAAAACTTGAAGTCGACTCCTATAACTTCTCGGGCAAAAAGGGAGAAAAATGGTTAGTAAAAGTGGACGCACATGGGCTTCACCTATCTACAGACCCCGTACTTGCATTGCATCGACCAAGTGGAGCATTATTAATAGAAGTGGACGACGTAAAGCCCACTAAAGATCCCGAGTATTTGCTAAAGATTCCCGAAGATGGCGATTACACCTTGAGGATTCGAGACAGGTTTGGGCGAGGCGGACCGCACTTTCGTTATCGGTTGAGCGTCACAAAACCGAAGCCAGAATTGTCGGTTACCGTCGACAAGGAAATTTTCGTTCTCGAATCCAACGGAACGGCCGAACTAAAGCTTACGCTCAAGCGGAAGCAAGGTCATGCCCTCCCCCTTCGCTTTGCGATTACTCCACCTCTCCCTTTAGGAATCAGCCTCGAAGACGCTAATGCTTCCAAAAAGGCAAAAATCGCGAACATCACACTGCGAGCATCAAAAAAGGCGGAACCGGTCAATCATATGTTTCAATTGAAAGTATTTGAAACCGATGAGGTCAACGCCACCAAAGAAACTCTCGCATCGCATTCCTTCCTCACCTCTAAATCCCGAGGCGATTACCTCGTAAACAAAACAAACCATCTTCATCTCACCGTGGTAAAGCCGGCAAAGCCCAAAAACGAAGACGCCGAAGATAAAGAAAAAGACTGAGCTAGCGTTTCGATCTACAAAGTAAATTTACATAAAGCCTCGCGCTACCTGCTTCACGAAGGAATGAGACTTAACGAATTATTAGCGAAAACGGATGTTTTGGAGACTTGTCTTTCAGCCTCGTAATTTGCAACGAGGCATGTCATAAGAAACTATTCATTAGAGTTATCCATCGACGTCTGTTTGTGGGTAGGAAGGAAAGTGGGTATCCAAGAAGTTCTTGAAAATGCAGGAATGACTTTCCGCACCGTATCAATAAGCAGGAGTAGACCATGAGCAACGAAGAGACAGACAATTCATCCAAGCAAGCCGTTGGCACTTTTTCCGATTTACCGTTGTCTCCCGAGATTAGGGAAGCAATTGAGACGATCGGCTATGAAACCCCCTCGCCAATCCAAGCAGAAGCAATCCCGCCCTTGGCAGAAGGTAGAGACCTTCTTGGAGTCGCTCAAACCGGAACTGGAAAAACCGCCGCTTTCGCTCTACCGCTTTTGTCCGACCTCGACACTAAGGCTGGTGGGCCACAGATCCTGTGCCTTGCGCCGACCAGAGAATTGGCCATACAAGTTACCGAAGCTTTCGAAACCTTCGGGCAGAGAATGAAAAACTTTAGAGCACTCTCTATTTACGGTGGAGACGACTATAGGAGACAGATCAAAGGATTGGCTCAAGGAGCTCACGTGGTAGTCGGTACTCCCGGAAGGATGATGGATCTCCTCCGAAAAGGAAAGTTGAAGACGGATAAGATCAAGGCTCTGATACTGGATGAGGCGGACGAGATGCTCAGCATGGGTTTCATTGAAGACGTCGAGTGGATTCTGGAACAAATGCCGGAAGAACGGCAAACCGCCTTATTTTCGGCCACCATGCCTTCGCAAATCAAGAAACTGGCGGACAAGTACCTCCAGAATCCCGCAGAAATCACCATCCGAGTTAAGGCTACTACGGCATCGAACACCCGTCAGCGCTTCATCCAAAGGCGCAACCCGGAAAAAACGGATACTCTGATTCGTATTCTTGAAGTGGAGGATTTTGATGCGGTTCTCGTGTTCTCTCGAACAAAGAATGCCACTTCCGAAATAGCCGAAAGCCTTCAGGGAAAAGGCTACGCCGCCGAAGCGCTCAATGGAGACATGGCCCAAAGTTTGAGAGAAAAGACTTTGGCTCGAGTCAAGAACAGGAAAATCGACGTTTTGGTTGCCACGGACGTCGCGGCTCGCGGTCTGGACGTCGACCGTATCAGCCATGTAATCAATTACGATGCACCCTTCGACGTAGAATCCTATGTTCACCGGATCGGTCGCACGGGTCGAGCGGGCCGCCAAGGCGATGCCATTCTCTTTATCAACGGCAGAGAAAACCGAATACTCAAGGCAATTGAACGCACCGTGCGCTCAAAATTGGAAAAGTATACCTTCCCCTCGACCAAAGAGCTCAACGAACGAAAAATACAGCGTTTATTTGCTCGACTCGATGAAACCTTGCTCAAAGACCTAAGCGACTACAAGGAGGTTCTGGAGAAATACCTCGAAGACAAGAAAGTCGATCCTCTTTCCATTGCCGCAGCAATGGCCTTCTTGGAATCTGGGAACCAACCCTTTTATCTAAAGGCTGTTCCACAGCCTAAACAACGCGACAGGGATTGGGGAGACAGAGGTCGAAGAAACGATGGACCTAGAGGGAAATCTCGATTTCAAAGTGAAGATTCTGCCATGCAAAGCTTTCGATTGGAAGTAGGGGAAAGCCATGGTGTGGGAAAAGGAGACATTGTGGGAGCGATTGCAAACGAAGCGGGAATCGAACCAAAGCACATGGGCAAGATTCGTATGTTCGAGGAACACAGTTTCATCGACTTACCGGAGAGCATGCCCAAGGATGCTTTTCAGGCATTAAGAAAAATTTGGGTGCGTGGAAATAAACTAGGCATCACCAAGGACGAGGGTCGACCGATGGGAAAAAGAAAACCACGACCGTTCAAAAAATTCGCCAAAAAGAAATATTTCAAGAAATCCTCTTCTCGCGATTAAGTCACTCGGCATGAGTGGTCTGAAAACTTCCCGACCCGATACAATCAAAAAATGGGAGTCAGGGGATCGGAACCCTCGAGAAAAGCTCGAACATTGTCCATGCATAGCTGAGACATTGCTCGTCTCGTAGCTTCGGTAGCACTCGCTTGGTGTGGTTGAAGGACTACGTTTTCCGTCATTCGGATCAATTCATCGGGCACGTTCGGTTCATCGGAAAAGACATCTAAGCCCGCAGCCCCAAGACGCCCCTCGCTCAACGCGGAGATGAGGGCAGCATCCTCCACAGTTTGTCCTCGCCCGATGTTCACTAAAACGCCTTGGGAACCGATTGCGTCGATGACGGCGGCATCCACCAAGTTACGAGTGCCCTCGCCTCCCGGAGTAACAATAATGAAAAAGTCCGCCCACCGGGCAAGCGACACCGCATCTTCGAAGTAACTGTGTTCGACGTCCTTTCGGCGGTTTCTGTTGTGATAACCGATCTCCATGCCGAAAGCCTTGCATCGACGGGCGAGAGCAAGTCCGATTCGGCCCAACCCAAGGATTCCGAGACGACTACCATGCACGCGCCGACCATATTTCATGGTTCCCTCTCTAGACCAACGACCGTCACGAACGTAACGGTCTCCCATCGCAAGGCGACGAGCCACCGCCAACATCAATGCCACTCCGTAATCCGCAACCTCCTCGGTGAGAACGTCGGGAGTATTCGTTACAACGATGCCACGTTGCTTGGCAGCCTCAACCTCAACGCCATCGTAGCCTACTCCGCAAACAGCTATGATTCCGAGGTTAGGGAGTTTGTCCATCCAGAGCTCTGGGAAAACAGCCCGAGTGACTGCCGCCCGACAGGTTGGGGCAATCGCATCCATCAAGGCGTCGGGGTCCTCAGCCTCCCATAGTTTGCGAGCCTCACAAAAACCCGCCACCTCGTCCAGAGGGTAATTGTAAAGCGGACGAGCAAAAATAACATCGGGCTTGTCTAAATTCATGGAACCTTTCAAAAAAGGGTTTTTGCTCTTGTCGGCAAGTGCCATTGATTCCTTTATCGTAAAAATGATAGCGCCACTAAAAAATAGTCCATTGAATGTCAACGGGACTCCCCTTCAACCCTGTTGCAAGAAACTCAAGACCGGATGGTATAGAAACGGAAGTTGCGAGACTGACGAAAACGATACCGGGCGACATGTTGTTTGCACCATAATGACCGAGGATTTCCTAGCTTTCAGCAAGATAGCCGGAAACGACTTGAGCACACCAAGACCCGAGTTTTCTTTCCCAGGCCTAAAAGAAGGTGACTGCTGGTGTCTTTGCGCTTTGCGCTGGCAGGAAGCCTTCGAATCGGACATGGCTCCGATGGTAAAACTAGAATCCTGCGAACAAAGCGCTCTTGAAGTGCTCGAGTTGAAGAACCTAAAAGCTCACGCAGTTGAAACTCAGTGACAACGAGAAGAAACTTTTTAATGCAAGGATCTGGATTGGCATCCACTCCCATAATATTCGGGAAAAAGACAAAAAAGAATTGGCGAGTGGGGGTAATTGGTCACACGGGACGAGGAGATTTCGGGCACGGTCTGGATATGGTCTGGAATCTTCTGGACGAAACGACCATTGCCGCGGTAGCTGATGCTAATCCCGAAGGATTAGCCAAAGCGAAGCTAAGGCTAAAGACGGACAATACCTACGCGGACTATCGCGAGATGCTCGCAAAAGAAAAACCAAACATCGTCGCTGTTTGCCCTCGGCACGTCGACCAACGGGTTCCCATGATCACTGCAGCTTGCGAAATGGGAGCAAAGGGTATTTACGTTGAAAAACCATTTGCCCGCTCACTGAAGGAAGCGGATCAAATTGCCGAGGCTTGCGTTAAGGCGGGCGCAAAGCTGGCCATCGCCCACCGCAATCGATACCACCCGGCGATGCCTGTATTGAAAAAATTGCTCAAAGAAGGAATTGTTGGAGACGTCTTGGACATGAGAGGGCGAGGCAAGGAGGATCGCCGAGGAGGCGGTGAAGACTTGTGGGTTCTAGGTACCCACATCCTCGACCTTTACAATTATCTTGCCGGAAAACCGCTCACTTGTTCCGCCGAAATGAGGCATGAGGGCAGGCTCGTTTCCAAGAAGGACGTCCACGATGGCAATGAAGGGCTGGGCCCGCTCACCGGCGATGAGATACACGCTCGATGGCGAATGGAGAACGGTTGGACAGCTTATTTCGACAGCGTCCGTAACCGTGGATCAAGAAAGGCGGGATTCGGCTTTCAAATAATTGGTAACCAAGGAATCGTAGATATCAGAAATGACCGCGAGCCCCTTATCCACTTCATGAAAGATTCTCCATGGGAACCTGCGAAAGCCGAACGCAAGTGGATTCCCATAACATCTGCCGGCATAGGAAAGCCCGAACCATGCGACATTCGCGGAACGGTACACAACCACGTAGCCGCCACCCGCGATCTCCTTGCCTCCATCGAAAATAACAGCTTGCCGGTCTGCGGCCTTGCGGAAGGCATCACTACCGTGGAATTCGTAAGTTCCATCTTCGAATCTCACAGGTTACAAGGAGCAAGGGTAACCATTCCCCTGAAAACGAGGGTGAACCCCATCTCTTTACTTATCTAAAGTGACAGCACAACTAGGAAAATCATAATTCCCAAGGCACGAAGGGCGTGATGGAAATAATCAGCTCGCATGATACTAGACCAGAGTTATGTCATTGATATTAAATCATTAACAACAAGAATTATTTCACAATCAAACGAAACCATTTAAAACAGCTAACAAATCTATGCTTAATATTGGATTTGAAGGAATAATTGAATGCCGACGAAAGAAACTGGACTCGATGAGATTTATCATGCCGAATGATTCAGAATTTTCATAGGGTTATGCGAACCGATTTCTTCGTCTTCTCCGGCAGAGTTCCAGAAATGAAAAAGTAGAGAATCCCAACATGAGAGATCTAGCATGAAATCCCAAAAAATGGATTATATTCTCGACTACGACATTTTTACTTCAGTTCCTATATATCGACATACCATCAAAATTGTGGTAAATGGAACAGAACTTGAAGTTAAAAGATCAAAAAGTTTGGGAACGGATTACTGCCGGAGATGGAACGGTTTTGTCCGAACTGTATGATTCCATAGGAAGCAAATTATTTTCACTATCCTTCAAAATTCTAGGTGACAGGTGGGATGCTGAGGAAGTTGTTCAAGATGCGTTTACAACTCTTTGGAAAAAGCCTCAATCATTCGATCCACGGAAAGGCAAGCTAACTAGTTGGCTAATGGTATTAGTAAGAAATCGAAGCGTTGATCGATACAGGTCACGCAAAAGAAGAAAGGATACCACTAGTATTGAAGTATCCTTGGAGATACAACCCGTCGACGAAAACATAGACGTCGCAACATCTGCTTCGCATGCTGATGAAAAACGGCTTTTAGGCAGTGCCATACAAAAGCTCCCCGAAAAACAGTTATCCGTATTGAAGCTTTCATACTTCAAGGGTTTGACGCATCCTGAAATAGCTAAAGAACTCGGAGTATCTTTGGGGACAGTAAAGTCACGCATTCGTTTGGGAGTAGAGAAATTAAGGAATTCACTTCCGGAAAGCTTGAGGTGAACGCAGGAAATAAAATGAGATATGGACCAAGGAATCAGATGAGAAACAGTAGTTTGAAAAAGGTAACATTTTATATAAGTTAAGGTTGATGCTAGAACTGGAACAGAAGCTTATAGACTATTCCCTAGGAATTTTATCCAGTAAGGAATCGAGGGAAGTCGAGTCCTTAATAGCTAAAGACAAACAAGTTGCAAAGCTGTTTTCAGGTGTGCAAGACAGTTTCTGTCTGCTCGGAAATTCCGCAAGAACAACCAAAGTAAGCGACGATCTAAAGTCGCGCGTGATGGAAATCTGCGAATCCCCTAAGAAAAAGTCGTTGGGATTTCTCGATAAGTTGTTACCAGTGTCTCCCTATCTACCAAATAGTCGTTACGCAGGGGGTGGCGGATCAGTAGATTTAAGTGATTTGGGCAATGGCGACTTAAAAGATAAAATCAATCGCCTGTATGAGAGCATGCTGGTATTGAGAAGTCTTGTTTCGGGAACTTCATCCGCTGCCGAAGGTGATTTAAGTGAACTTTGCAAGAGTGCCGAGTCCATTTCCTTGAACGTACCAGCGCATAATTCAATATGTTCTAATGGTGTTTCAGCAGTTCCGCATGAAGAAGCAATTCAGTCCTTCCTGAGGACTCAATTGACTAGCTTGCCCAGCATGGGCTATTTCCTAAGTAAAATTCATGGGAAGGGAGGAAGTTCAAGTGATGTCAGAAGACTATTTTACCTCTGCCGAGATCAGATGAAGATTATGAGGGCGTCATTTGGCGACCTAGATGGCGACCTTCTCGCTGATGATGAAAAAATGCGATTACATGGAGCAGGGTTACTCAAAACAAAGTGGTGGGGAGCCCAGCATTCATACTATAGCAGAGCGGGAAAAGTTAAGTGTGGATATTTTTTCGAAGGGCCAGTGACAGAAAGATGCGTAGAATTCGCTGAGTATGATTCTAATCTTTACTCCTTGGCCAACTTGCTGGGATCGAGATCCGAAAACGGTGAATTTCAAATAGATCTAGATAATGCCAATGTTCCTGGTTGCGTTTTGGCGACTCTGACGGCGACGACAAGCTCTAAAAAACATACGGTCTTGAAAAATACATTCAATAAAAAGCATAACCGAGAGATATTGAACGAAGACAATTACCTAGTACACCTAGTCAAATCTTCGGTATCCAGGGCATTTAAGCTAAGCACTTCATGCGAGGCATTTAGCAAAAAGTATATAGGTTGTGAACGAACTGGAAATCAGACCATTTTGTGGTTTGTCTGGCCAAGTGTTCTCGACAGCCAAGGCGGAGGAGAAGCAACGACGTCAAGTCCGCTACAGTAATGCGATAAAATCGGTAAGCATTCAGGTTCTTCGAGTCCTTGAGCACGAAATAAGTCTCCACAATACTTAATGTCCTTCAAACCAACGGGAGCATACGGACGATGCTCTACGAAACTAGGAGATGAGGAATGACCTAGCCTCCGCTTGCTCCAAAAGCAATATCGCTCCAAAAGAAAATTGCTGAGGGGGATATCGGCATCTGAAAGATCGTAAGAAGAATTTTGGGCTGTAATAGAGGCACATATCAATCCTTTGGAATTTTTTCGCCGAGACTCCCAGTAACTATAAGACATATCACGGGACATCGAGATGTCAGATTTGAAATAAGGTAGTCCAAAGAGAAGTCGAGCTCCCCAAGCGGCAAGAAGATCAGAAGAATCAAGAGAATAAAACCACACCCCTTTTCTCCCATCAGGACCTATGACGTATGTTCGAAGATTGACTTCGAGAAAATCATTCCACGCCAGTTTCCGAAAAGGATAAAACGAAAGATTGGCCAATTTGAAGGCAACAACGCTTATCCAAGCGCGCCCGGCGAAAAGGTCTACCCTCAAATCGCTAGGCAAAGTAGATGATAGAGCACTCTCAGAGATTGACCAATGAAGAAAGTATAAATCATTCCAGTTTTGAGAAAGGAACGGAAAAACTGAGGAATGTTTTGCCAAATCAATAAGGGTTTGGATAAACTATTTGATGAAAATTTCCTTCAATGCCTTTCTTCGAAAACGAAAAATGTTTTCCAAATTTCTACGAACGAACATCCGATGAGCAATTTTTCCGAAGAGCCCATAAGGTAGAAGATAACGAATCTCGTCACTCATTGAAGTTCCTCCTTCAACCTCCAGCAAACTGTGGCGATGAATCCATAATCGATAAGGTCCCACTCTCTGTTCGTCAACAAAGCAAAGCCCATGTCGAACATATTTGATTTCAGTGAGCCATGAAATTTCACCCAAAACGGGAACCTTTACACGATACTCTATCAAATCACCGGAGTTTATTTGCTTCGGAACCTCTCCGACAATCTGAAATCCCATTTCAGGTGGAGTGATTAGATTTAGATTGCCTGGAGAAGACACAAAGTCCCAGAGAGTTGCACAAGAGACTGGTAAGAACTGCTTTTGAATTAGGAAATACATATATAATTAAATATAGGAATTAACTGGAATTAAACAACCACACCTTGACGAGCGTGAACTAGTCTAATAGCTACATTCTTATGAAAAAAAAATTGCCACTAATCCTTCTTTCACTTGCTTTGGCACACAGTCCAATCTGGTCAAAAGAACAGGACTTCATGTCTGATGCCGCGGCAGTTCGATTGTCGTCTTCAGGTTCACCTAAAAGAGCGCTGGAAGGAACCTCCACAGAGCTAGGTTTGAGCCAATGGACGTTGATTACCCCTTTGTTTTACAAAAAAAGAGATGACTGGTCATTTGCCGCAGGTCTTCGATATGAATCTACAGATATTGCATTTTCAGACACCTCTCTCTTGGACGAGAATTGGCTACAATCCATTGATTTTCCGTTTCTGTTAATGAAAGAACAATCTGAAAAACTAAACTGGATGCTTCTCTTCAATCCGACAATGGCAGGTGATTACGACAGTATCGACTCAAGCACCTTCAACTATATGACCATCCTTGGAGCTAGATATCGTACAACTGAAACCTTCCAATGGTTCTTCGGAGCCGTGCACACGACCGGATACGAAGACAATCTATTTCTTCCAGCAATTGGTTTCCATTGGGAAGCATCCGAGAAATCGGATTTTCTCTTTGCGGGACCCTACCTGAGATACAAGCACTCGATCACCGATTCGCTTGATTTTATTATCGGAGGACGATTTTCAGGATCGAAGTGGAACACCACAGCAAAATATGGAGAAAGGGATTTCCGTCTAAAAGCCTATCGTACGAGTGCGACTCTTCAATGGAATATCAATGAAAGGCATGCCGTTCTAGCCTCATTCGGATGGGAGTTCGCTAGAGAAGTCGAGATCAAGACATCGGATGGAACCTTGATTTTGGAGAAAGATTTAGACCATGCTCCCTATTCTGAGCTAGGATATCGTTTCAGGTTCTAAAAGAGCCGCAAAGAATTCAATTAAATCAATCCCCTTGAAATATTGATTCGGCGGCCTCAAAGCCTGAAATGGCAGCACTCTCAATTCGTTTCCCTCCAAAACCATCTCCTGCTAGACTTAGGCGAAGAGCGGAAGAATTAAAATGACTCTCGCCAAAAGTGACCAAAGGTTTGGCAAAACGCCATCGGTGAATATCCCAATTCAAGATTTTCGCGTTCATTAATCGTTCGATAACGGGAACAAAGTAAGAAACGGCCTCTTGATCGGGTAAATTCCAGATTTCATCAGAAAACTTAGCTGATGCGTGAAGGGTAAAGGCAGGTTTTTCGGAAATCCCCTTAATCTGATTATCTGCCAACCAGTCAATATCAGGCGTAGGATGTGAAAAGATTCCAGGATCCGGGATGCCAGATCCATGATCAAGCAAACCAAACAAGGCAAAACAAGAAGAATATCTTATTTTTTTCAATTTAATCATCACCTGAGGTTGCAACTCGAAACTGCTCCGAGAAAAAAGCTCCAGCATTTGAGGAGCAGGGAGAGTAAGAACCAAATAGTCGGCCATTAGTGAACGTCCAGTATCAGCTTTCTCCTTAACGATCCAAGATTCTCCCGACCATTGAATGGATTGAGCAAAAAAATTCTTCTCTACTTTAAAATATCTAGACAAATGCTTTATTGGATCCGTCATCCCCAAAACACCTCGGAATCTGGGATGGTCCGCCAAATCGGATCGATCAGGAATATGATCGTACCATTCGACCACGGAATCATTATCTTGCCATTCTTGAAGATATTTCAACAAGCGCTTATCCCGCAAAGTGAAAAATTGAGCCCCGTGGTCGATCCTTGCCCCATTCATGAGTCTTGTAGACATTCTTCCCCCTACCCCTCTACCTTTTTCGACAACCGTTACCTCATGCCCAAAATCAAATAGACGCCGAGCACAGACACAGCCCGAAATTCCAGCACCGATTACTAAAACTTTCATTTTTCAAGAATACACTTGTGGGGAGAAAATGAAACTCACTTTTGACAGATGAACTTGGATAAAGGAACTTCCGAACTAAATTGAAATTAAATGCAAATCAAGATAAGACCTAAAGATGAGCGCGGAGAAGCAGAATTAGGATGGCTCCATGCACGCTACACTTTTTCTTTCGCAGACTATCACGATCCAAATCACTTGGGCTTTCGCTCACTGAAGGTCATGAACAACGACGTGATTGAACCTGGTGGGGGCTTTGCTACCCATCATCACCAAAATATGGAGATTTTCACTTACATAGAAAAGGGTTCATTGGAGCACAAAGACAGTATGGGGAACGAATCTGTCCTATCAGAAGGACAACTGCAATACATGAGCGCCGGGCACGGCGTGCAACATAGCGAATTCAATACTTCAAAAGATAGGCAAACCGAGCTATATCAAATTTGGTTGCAACCTAATCATCAGGGGGGTTCGCCACGATACAAAGAGATTGATGTGCAATCGAGAACGCCATCCAACGATCTAAGAATTCTTTTTTCGGGAAGCGGTCGCAATGACTCAATAATCATTCGTCAAGATGCAGAAATCTCAATCGTTGAACTAACTGCTGGACGAAGTATGGCTATCACCGCGGACCTCTTATTCCCTTTTGGTTGGGTTCAATTGATTTCAGGAACACTTATGGTGGAAGGAAAACAACTTAACAAAGCTGATGGCATAGCAATTGAAGACTGGGTGAAAGAACTTGAGTTTCTAGCCAGGGAGGATTCTAAGTTTTTACTTTTTCGTCTTCAATGAATTCTATGAATACATGGCAGGCAGATCTTTTTAGCGAAACACCGAGCACCTTCGACTTGCCTGACGCGGAGATCCATTACTTCCCGAACTTTTTTTCTATAGAAGCATCTGACTGCCTTCTTAAAACATTGATCCAAAAAATAAATTGGCGGCAAAATACGATTGGGTTGTATGGGAAGAAAAGTTTAGTCCCGCGATTAGAGGCTTGGTACGGAGATACGGGAAAAAGTTATTCTTATTCGGGCATTCAGATGGACCCCACACCCTGGATTGACGAACTTCTAGAAATCAAACTGGCTATTGAAAAACACGCGAAAAAAACCTTCAACTCCGTTCTAGTAAACTACTACAGGAATGGGAGGGATAAAGTAGCATGGCATAGCGACGACGAAAAAGAACTTGGGAAAAATCCCATCATTGGATCAATCAGTTTTGGGGCAGAACGCAAGTTCAAGCTGAGGCACAAAAGTCACAAGATCAATGGGTTAAAGGCAGAAATCAATTTAAAGCACGGAAGTCTACTTCTAATGAAAGGTGAAACTCAACATAATTGGATGCACGAAATACCTCGTACATCTCATCAGATTGGTCCCCGAGTAAACCTAACGTACAGGTACATTCGATAAAGGCTGTTGGAAAATAATTAAAGAATAATTTTATACTTTAATTCTTGGAAAAAAAAGAAATCTCTAAATAAGGATGAACCAAAACCTAATTTAAAACGAAGTAAGAAGTAATGAATCTAATCACAACATCGGCAGCCATATTGTTGGCATTTGCGTCAAGTTTGAATGGATATGAGTCAATGTACGGGAAAACTCCAGTCGGGAAAATTCAAGTTATTCTACTACCTGAAAGAGTGGCCATCGAAGCTCGTGCCTCGGCATCTTATTTCAGTTCAGACAACGGTTTGTTCAAGAAGTTATTTCGCTACATCAGCACCAACAAAATTTCAATGACGACTCCGGTGGAAGCTGACATAAATCCCGGCAAAATGAGATTCTTCTTATGTAAGAAAGATCGGTCAAAAAAAATAAAA
>Ga0315322_10002483_pt1 | contig 14244 bp, 9 predicted proteins | sample M110021515metaG_FD_203461 | JGI IMG/M metagenome (GOLD analysis project Ga0315322, IMG submission 203461) | Ammonia-oxidizing marine archaeal communities from Monterey Bay, California, United States - M1 100m 21515 | ecosystem: Environmental > Aquatic > Marine > Intertidal zone | place: USA... | reverse complement strand
ACTACCCGCGTGGATCTGCAAGGCAAGCAGACCTTTAGCTTCGCGGTTTTTCTCATCATTGTCCGTCACTACGACGGTGACCTTCCCATTAATTTTGTGTACCAGAGTATTCCCTACACAGCTAATTTCAATCGTGTTCCATTTCGAGAGTTCCTCTTTAACGATCTCGTCAGCTTTGCCGGTTATTTCAACTTGACCATCCTGTTTCGCCGTGACTCTCTGACCACGCTGAGCAACAATTCCCCGGCCACCCTCGTCGTATAGCATCCCCATGTAAGATGCGTTCCCGTGAATGTCGGCCTGATACCCCCGAATACGATAAGCGTCATCGTCACCAAATCTCTCGCTACGATATTGAACTCCGGAGTTATTATCACCCATCATTCGAAACTGCGCTTTGAATGTAAAGTCCGTGACCTCACCTTCCCAAATAAGAAACTTGTTATGAGGGATCGGAGCATCTTTACTAGTAATGCCTGTAATAGCGCCGTCTTTTACGGACCATAAACTCTCGTCTCCACTCCAACCACTCAGGTCTTTGCCGTTAAAAATACTCTTGAACTCTTGGGCCTGTAATAACGGACCGACGAGGACTAACAGTGTAAAAGTTACGATGATTTTAAGATACATAGCCTATGGAGCCCTCTAACGACGAAAAAAGCTTTTCAAAATGGCATAGCGCGCTCTCGAATTATAACCCAATTCAGGGCCGCCTAGTGTGATATCAAGTTTTTCTTATGATTGGCTAGGCGTAAATATTGTTGTGCCTAAAATAAAGCTAAAGACACTTTTTGACACCTTTCACTTCCTAAAGCTAATATGACTCCACAAGAAGCAATGCAGGATTTCGATTCCCGTTATCCTGCGATGGCGGACCTCCGCAAACGAGCCTACAGGCGAATGCCTAAATTTGCATTTGAATATCTAGATGGCGGATGTAATGAAGATGTCAATCTTGATAAAAACATTTCTGATATCCAGCGTGTCGAACTTGAACCCCGTTATCTTACGCCACCACCTTCTTACGATATCAGTACCACTTTATTTGGTGAAACCTATAGTGCACCTTTCGGTGTAGCCCCGGTCGGCCTCCAGGGCCTGATGTGGCCCAACTCTCCAATCATCCTGGCCAAAGCCGCACACCGCCACAATATCCCATTTTGCCTAAGTACTGTTACCACCGCATCGATTGAACAGATCGCAGAGGCGACACAAGGAAAAGCATGGTTTCAGCTATATTATCCAGCTGAAGAAAAAATTCTTTTCGACATCATGGATCGCGCTCGTAGCAACGAATACAAAGTTTTCGTTGCCCTGGCTGATGTTCCTACTTTTGGTTATCGTCCCCGAGATATCCGAAACGGTTTGGCCATGCCCCCTAAGATGAATCTTGCCAACATCATTCAGATGTTCCTGCATCCCACCTGGGCGTTTAATTCACTCCGCTACGGGAGACCTAACTTCAACTCGCTTGAAAAATATATGGGTGGCAAGATGAATCTCAAACAACTGGGTAAATTCATGAACGACACCTTCAACGGCCGTCTGGATCTAGAGAAACTAAAAGTCTTAAGGGATCGCTGGGACGGGAAACTAGTCGTCAAAGGAATCGTCAATGAATCCGATTGCGAGGAAGTGATCAAACTTGGGATTGACGGTATTATCGTATCTAACCATGGTGGTCGCCAACTCGACGCCGGACAGTCCACTATCGTACCCCTTTCCAAGCTGGTGGAACAATTTAAGGGTAAACTGACGATCATGATGGACAGTGGTATTCGCAGTGGCCCGGATATTGCCCGGACTATTGCAACCGGAGCCGACTTTACCTTTATGGGGCGGTCGTTTATGTACGGGGTAGGCGCACTTGGTAGCAGGGGCGGCAATCATGTGATGGCGATGATGAAGCGACAGTTACAACAGGTCCTTGAACAACTCGGTTGCCCCAACGTCCAGGAATTACCCAATTACCTAATACGTGCTGCTGTTGACAAGTCATCAATCTGACTCAAGGTTATACCTTAGCAGCCCTGTATCAGTCCGGATAACGATGGCATCTTTATTCAAGGCCGGCGTGGCCATCACACCAGCGTCTAGTTCGCTTCTTCCCAATTCTTGATACCGGTCTCCCGCAGCCACCACGACCACGCTGCCGTTCCGATCGATCGAGAGAATGCGGTTTCCAACCGCGACGGGTGAACAAAAGAACTCCCCACCGATTCGAGCGAGCCACTTCTGCTGTCCAGTCTTCAAATCCAAACACGACAAAATCCCTCGATCAGTCCAGCAATATAAACAACCATCCAAAGCTATCGGCGTAGGACAGTGAGGGACATTACGTGTCGTACGGAAATGCTCAATAGCCTCATGGCTATCATTAACGTCGTCAGGCTTTAATGACACCAGAGTCCGAACACCATTCGTGAATCCGCTGGCAGCGATAACCTGGTCGCCGGCAATGACGGGTGAGCCAACAGCACGCTGATTATGGTCTCCGAAGACGATATTCTGCCATACGATCTTACCGGTCTCGAAGTCGACACCAACCATTCCTTGATAAGAATGGCTAAAAATAATCTGCGTTCCGCCTTTTGCTGTTTGGTACACTGCCGGTGTCGCGTAACCCGTCCGTTGCGTTTTTCGTATCGTCTGCCATTCACGGGTCCCTGATTCAGAAGAAACTGCCAGCAAAAAACTCTCATACTTTTCATTGTCGTGGCTTAATAACACTCGGCCTTCGTGCACTATCGGTGACGTTGCGGCTCCCGTTCCTGCCCCAAACTGCCCCACTTCATATTGCCAGCGTTCCTTACCATCATGATCAAACGCTAGCAACACTGACCCCTCTTCCGACTGCCAGAAGACGTACACTCCCTGAGTATCTGCACAAGGTGTCGAGCTTGCGAAGCCATTGCGTTTGTTTGTTTTGTAGGTCGTAAAAGGCGCCTCGTACTTCCACTCCAGTTCGCCAGTATCGAGTGAAAAAGCAGACAGGGTTCTCACACCCTTCTTAGTCTCGGAATTGAACTGGGCGGCGGTAACATAAACATTTAAGCCGCTGATAATCGGTGATGAGTTTCCTTCACCTAAAACCCGTACCTCCCAGATCACATCTTCCTTGCCGAAAGTGGTAGGAATGTTCTTCCCCGTCATCACACCTGAGGCATTTGGCCCGCGAAAACGGCCCCAATCGGATCCTGAGCACGCGTTAGCAACTGCCAGTGCAAATATTATCGCCAGCGTATTAATAACTAATTTCACTTCGTTTCAACTTTCTGGAATGGATCGTTTTTCCGTCAATATTAATCACCGAATATTCAACCTCCGGATCTTTTAACGTTGTGTCAAACTTCACTAAGCCGAAAGATTGCTTTTTGTTATAGGAGAATTCGGCCGCCGGAAGTTCAGGATGTACATGCTGGTTGGTAAGCCTTGAACTGTTAAACTCGTACAGCGGGTAGACCCCATCATGTTCAATCTTCCACAGATCACTTCGATGCCTGTCGGCCGACATCAGTAGCACTCCGTCTTTTTTATTTTCCGCAATCGCATCCAAGATTTCATTTCGTTCCTGCTTAAATCCGTTCCAGGTATCTTTACTATCTCCTTTTGCTCCGAATACCCATGGGACGGGTGATACCAATACGGTAAAGGTCCCTTTGGATTCGGCGATTGTCCGTTTTAGCCAGTTCAACTGCTCGGGGCCAAGCATGGTGGGACGCCCGCCCTTATTTGGGACTAAATCACGATAAATCCGGCCGTCTGTCATGATAAAATGCACGTCACCGATGTAATAATCGAACCAAACTCCGGGAAGTTTTTCCCCCCCACCGTAGGACGGATTCACCCAATTATTCCGATAGACCTTCCAAACTGGTATTTTCCAGTTTGGGTTATTTATTTCGGGGCCTCCCTGGCAATCGTTTGTACCAAAATCATGGTCATCCCAAATAGAATAAACCGATGCCTCAGACACTAGTTGGCGAAATTCGGGGCGGGATTGACGACGATAATAACAGTAGTGCTGCATCTCTGGTATTTCGGGTGCGTCACTATAGACATTGTCGCCTAAAAGCATCAAGACGTCGGGCTTCGACGTTCCCATGGTCGTCCACATATATTCATGCTGAGGGACATAACCAGCGCCGCCCCCAAACGCGACATCAAACCTCGCGGCATTACCCTTTAAGGCAAGCGTCTTTGTCTTGAACACATCCTTGTGATCTGGAGCACAGTCCAATTGAATCGAATATTGGTATTGCGTGTTAGGTTGAAGCCCATCCAACTTGACTACCGCGGTATAATCAGTCGCTGTTCGACTTCGGCCAATGCCGATAACCACTTTATCAGGTTTTGCCTCTTCCCAACAACGAATACGAACCTTCGTCTCTTTCACCGTCCGAAGCCAGATCGAGAGACTCTCGCCCGTGTTTTGTCCAACCATGGGCCCGTGGACTATCCCACTTTTAATGCCTTCAAATAACTTTTCAAATTCAGCGTTCTCACGAAGTGCCTCGAGCCCGGTTTTCGTACCGCCCCTGAAACGTGATGGTTCTAGTCCAAGTACCAACGCTTTACTGACATCTGTCACGGCTAAATCCAACATCCCTAATCGGGCGTGACACACAGCTTTCATGTAGTGCGACTCGCCGTCATTGGGAACCACACGAAGAATTGCAGCGAGTTCTTCCAGAGCCTGAGTTTCTTTGCCTTCGACGATTTTCTTGAGGATTTCCTGATGGACGCGTTTGTACTGCTTGAATTTACGCTCGACCTTCTTGGCCGCCTCGTCATTCTGTTGCTGAGAGGATTTAAGACGCAACTCTCCAACAGTGAAGGGCGACAACGCCATCAATAATAATATCGCAAACGCCATTCCTAAAATAGTTTTCATGTTCCAAGCCTTAATTGGGTTCCGTGATAGGTTGAGTTGTGGCGCTAGCATTGTTCTGCTCATTCATCCTCGTCAACTCAGCTCCCAGCTGTTTAACTAGCTCTGGATATTTGGCCGCCAAATTATGTTTCTCTGACAGATCTTCGTCGAGTTTAAAGAGAGACACTTCATTCAGTTGCTTCTGGGGAAGCATCAATTTCCATATCCCACGACGAATGGTCTTTTCATTCCAAATTACCGTCCGTTCCGTCAAGTCCCGTGTACCCTCAATCTGCTTTGTGAGGTTACGTCCGTCTAAGTTGCGGACGGCATGCTGCGTCAGACCCGTGATTCCTAGAACCGTTGGCATCCAGTCCATCGCCATTATCAATTGCCGGTTGACCTGCCCTTTTGGGTAACGCGCCGGCCACTGAACAACGCAAGGCACCCGATGGCCGCCCTCGAAGTCGGTTCCCTTCACGCCTCGCAGTGCACCGTTATGACCTAACGAAGTCGCCCCATTATCGGAGCAGAACACAACAATTGTATTCTCGACAATCTTGTGTCGACGAAGGCTTTCAAAGATCTCACCAACGCCCTTATCCATCTCCACAACCATTTCACGATAAGCTTGCTTCTTATCTTCGCGGCTACCGTGATTAATAAATTCACCACCGACGGTTCTGTCAGCCTTGTCCCGGGGGCCCTGATACGGGTAATGAGGCGCTTCATGAGGTACATAAAGAAAAAATGGCCGCTTGTTGGCATGTTGATCAATAAAGTTTACCGCATGCTCGGTAATCAAATGAGTCGAGTAACCCGTTTCCGTGGTCAACTTCAGCCCGTGCCACCAATCCGCGTTCCCTGCCTGATCGATATGGGAAATAAAATCTACGTTTCCACTGATATAACCTACAAAGCGATCAAATCCATGGCGAACGGGGTTGTAGTTCGGATAATAGCCAAGATGCCATTTACCGAAGATGCCCGTGGCATAACCACCGATTCGCATGACTTCAGGCCAAGTGACCTCTCTATCCTGAAGGCCAGCAAAATGAGCCTTGTTCTTTTCCGCCGCTACCACGACAAATGGTATGCCGACTTTTTGCTGATAGAGGCCTGTCATTAAGGCCGCACGCGTAGGACTACAAACATTTCCATTGGAATGATAATCGGTGAAGCGAATACCGTTGGCGGCGATCGAATCGATATTCGGTGTCTTTATCCATCCGTCATAGCAAGTAAGATCACCATACCCGAGGTCGTCGGCCATGATAAAAACAACATTCGGCTCAGTCTCATCCGCCGGGAGATCCGATATCAAGAGCCAACAACAACTCAGAGCTATTAGTATACTTCTATTCACCTTTGGCTCCACTGTACTTTGGATTTTGCTTCGTCGGTAGAAATGCCTTGGTTTGTTTTAGCCAACCATCCAACTTAGTACTCAATTGCTGAGCAATATCTGGGTTTTTAGCATAAGCGTCATTCGCTTCTGCCAGATCCATCTCAAGGTCGTACAATTCCTCGCGCCCCAACTCATAAAATCGTATTAATTTCCAACGGCCAAAACGTATCGCACTAGCTGGCGTTGTTCTAAAAGGTCCTTCTTCCGGCAATCCCCGATATCGCTCCAAATATGCCGGAAAGTGCCAGTAGATAGGGCGAGTTTCCAGACGATGCTTTTTCTGACGAAGCAAAGGAACTATAGATTCGCCATCTATAAATTGTTTTTTGCTAGGGTTACCTCCCGCTAAGTTAAGGATCGTTGGTAACAGATCAACACCGATAACGGGGGTGTTTTCAACTCGCGCCGGCCCGAACTGTCCCGACCAATGAGCTACGAATGGAACTCTAATCCCCCCCTCGTACAGCATGCCCTTACTTCCACGAAGTGGTCTATTACTGGTAACCCCGCCGTGCCCACCGTTATCTGAGGTAAAGATGACGACCGTATTATCCTCAAGATCGAGATCTCTCAGAGCTTTGCGAACACGCCCCAAAGATTCATCCATGCTCTTCACCATCGCTGCATAGCCAGCATTGCGATGTCCACGATCCGGCTCTCGTTTATCAAAATACGCTTTGTATTCTGCTTTAGGCTGTATAGGCGTATGGACCGAATAGTGCGCGAGATAGAGGAAGAAGGGACGGTCCTTATTGGCGCCGATAAAATGAACCGCCTCTTCACTAATCCTGTCTGTCAAATAAATCCCCGGTTTGGCTTCCTCGAGATTGGGAAACTTAAATGGACTGTGATAACCGCCACCGGAAGGTGATCCCCAGATTTTTCCAGCAATATTTACATCCATTCCCTGACTAGTTGGGTCCTCGCCAAGATGCCATTTACCGAAGTGCCCCGTCTGATAACCCAACCTCTTTAATTGTTCAGGCAACGTATCAATGTCATTATCAAGGACCGTCTTATTCTCAACCGGAACAAGCATCCGATCTTCATTTTTTCCCCTGGCCGAAGAGCCTACCGTATACACACCATGCCGTGGTGTATACATACCACTCATGAGACAGGCTCGACTGGGAGCACAGTTAGGAGCACAGGCATAAGCATTATCAAAAACTACACCTTCATTAGCCAAGCGATCAATGTTCGGACTCTCATAGAACGAACTACCGGAATAGCCAAGATCTGACCAACCTAAATCGTCAACGTAAAACAACACTATATTTGGTTGCCGGGGACCACTGGCGAACGATATTTTGCAAAATACTAGACTCGTGAATACGAGCAGGACAATCCATCGACTAACGATACTCATTTATTTATCTTTCAACTTAACCACGGCTTTTACTACCCGCCCGTTCGAATCAAACCCATTCATGTACGGCCCAACGATTCCATTAGTATCTTTACCAACTTCCAATGGGTCCAAAGGCATCTCGACAATAGAACTGCCAAGATCACCTTGCAACAACACCTCATTACCGGCCGTGACAGTAATTTTTCCGGTTTTCGTATACTCACAGATAAGTTGCTTTCCGCTATTACCAACAAGTAATTTTTTAGTGCTTTTTAGCACGACTAATTCCCCGTTTATCCGAGCTGAAAAACAGGGACTCCCGTCCATCAGGAACAAGCTCCAACCATGTGCGGTGCCTCCATGAGAAATAACAACCCCCTCTGTAAAGTCTTCGGACAATCCCAGCTCAATACGAAAGCTCTTATTAACGACATTGGGCGCTTTCGTCTGTTCAAGTACATCGCCGTGTTTAAGCTCAAACACTTTTTTTGTGCTAAACTTTGGGCTCCGGTTACGATACGGAACCAAAGGATAAACATTAGCCCGCGAGGCGTAAGATTCAAACTTTTCAATTAACTCTTTTGAAATCGCCGGTTCTTCATCGATCAAATTATTCTGTTCAGTACGATCAACACCGAGATCGTACAATTCCCAATCGCCACCCGCCCCTTTAGCGACTAGCTTCCAGTTGCCCATCCGAACGGCCCTATTCCCTTCGTGTTCCCAATAGAGGGCATCACGTTCTAATTTTTTCCCGTTGAACGTTGGCTTTAACGACAAGCCTTCAAGTGGTTTAATCTTAAATTCATCAATCCTTTCCGGATACTCAGCCATCGCCAGGTCAACGCAGGTTGCCATAATATCAATCAGGTGTCCAGGCTGAGGTTCCAGCTTTCCCCGTCGTTTAATTCCATTCGGCCAATGCGCAATTAAAGGGGTGGAAATACCCCCTTCATGAACCCAGTGCTTGTATTCCCGAAACGGCGTATTAGAAACGTTGGCCCAACCTCGCCCATAGGCAATATAGGTGCCGTCGGGACCAGCCATTACACCGGGACCCATCACCGTGGGAAACCCATCCCGAGTCTGGTCTGGAATCATCTTCGTCTGCAAATCCGTCTCAGCCATTGCCGGTAAAGTGGCCGTCTGGGGATGTACCGTCAACCCGGCTCGCGAACTACGGCCCAGACCTTCCGCACAACCGCCGTTGTCCTGCAAGTAAAGGATAAGCGTATTGTCGTACTGCCCGGTTGACCTCAACGCATTAACGATATTACCAATTCCCTGATCCATACTGTCAACCATGGCAGCATAGACTTCCATATTACGTAGTTCCCATTCACGATTTTTTACCTGAGACCACTCTTCGGCATCTTTCGATAAGGCCCAGTCTTTATCGACAAGCCCAAGCTTTCTCATCCGCTGGTAGCGTTCACGCCTTAGTATTTGGTAGCCATCGTTAAATCGACCTTTGTATTTCGCTATATCTTTCGGGAGTGCGTGCATCGGCCAGTGAGCCGCCGTGTAGGACACGTATAGAAAGAAAGGGGCCTCCGTAGATTCTTCCTGATGTTCCTGAATGTAGCGTACGGCGTGGTCAGAAATAGCACTCGTATAGTAGTATTGCTCGGGTTGATATTCCTCATCGGCAGCGCATGAAATCGGCATGTTCTGCCGGACGAGCGACCAGGGATCCCAAAAGCTTCCGGCACCGGAGATCGTTCCGTAGAACTTTTCAAACCCTCGTTGCAAGGGCCAGTTGTATTGTTCCCCGGTTGAACTTTCCTGCTTCGTAACATGCCACTTTCCGGTCATGTACGTCCGATACCCCGCGGGCTTTAAAACTTCAGCGATGGTTCGACAGTTGCGATTCAAATCCCCCCGATACCCATCGTGTCCATTATCTTGCATCATCCAACCAACCCCGGCCTGATGTGGATAAAGCCCCGTAAGTAATGAAGCCCTAGTTGGACAACACCGACCCGTATTGTAAAACTGCGTAAACCGCAGGCCCTCCTGAGCTAGGCCATTAAGATTGGGAGTGTCAACTTCTCCCCCATAACAACCGATGTCTGAATATCCCATATCATCCGACATGATAAGCACAATATTCGGTCGACCTGCCTTAAGCTGGCTTCCCATTATTAACCCTGAGACTAAGAGGGCCAGCAGTATTCCTGTTCTGTTCACAATGCTTCCTGTCTATTTCTAATATGTGATCGTCCGCATGATTGTAGTGGATACGACTACGGGCGCCACGGTTCCGGACCATTCTCTTTTGCACGCAAAAACTGGGCATCGACTTCCCGATACCAACGATGTAACGAGTTACGCATCGAAGTTACTAGCTGCGGATGATCGCCCTTTATATCTTTACGCTCGCCTATATCATTCTCCAGATCGAACAGGTGAAAACTCCCGTCTTCGAACCGTTCCACCAACTTATAGTTCCCACGACGAATCGCTCCCCCTGGAAATCCACCCTGATTACTGTAATGCGGATAATGCCAATATAAATCTCTCTCTTTGATCGGCTTCTCATCACGTAATAAGTCGGACAGACTCACGCCATCGTTAACGACTCGTTTTCCATGCCGAATTCGCGTTAAGTCGAGTAGTGTCCGATAGAAATCAACACTACACACCGCCGTATGGTCAACTCTTGGTGAAATTGATTTGGGATGACTAATAATAAACGGCTCCCTAATACCACCTTCATAAACCCAACCTTTTCCACCGCGGAGAGGCATGTTGGAAGTCGGAGAACCTTCGCTCGTAGACAAGCCACCGTTATCGCCTGTAAAGCAGATAATTGTATCGTCCCGCAAGCCCAGCTGTTCTAGCTTCGCAACAATCTTTCCAATACTTTCATCCATCGTCTCCACCATCGCGGCATATACAGCATGATCCTGCACGACACGAACTCGTCTGGCTTGTTCGACCGGCAAGACCTGCTCTTCCGGCCCGAAGTCATCCCCTTGATCAAGACCAAGGCGTCTGGCTTTTACCTTATACTTCTCCACCAGCGGACTAGGAGCCTGCAGTGGCGTATGAACGGTATAAAACGATAAATAGATAAAGAACGGATCGTTCTTTACCTTTTCTATTGTTTCCAGAACTTCACTAGTCAACCGAGCCGTAAGATGTTCTCCATCGGGACCATCTTCCAAGCGGGGATTCTTATATGGTGAAAAATATCCGCCGGGAGGCGCGCCGCGACTAAATCCACCCACGTTGAAATCGAAACCCTGATGTTCGGGCCAGTATTCTTCCGTCGGGCCTAGGTGCCACTTGCCAAAAAAAGCGGTGGTGTAGCCAGCTGCCTGAAAGCACTCGGCAACGGTAACCTCTTCTAGATCCATGCGATCGTAGAGCACGGCAGGGCGAAACTTACCAGGGCGCGCTCCGGAAAAGAAATTGGTGGCATTAGTTCGCGACGGGTACTTCCCGGTCATAATACTATATCTAGTCGGGCTACAGACGGGATTCGCTGCGTAACCATTCGTGAACCTTACACCCGAGGAAGCAAGAGAATCGACATTTGGGGTTTCATAAAAAGTGGACGGATTATTGGCTCCTATATCCATGTAACCAAGGTCATCCACCAAAATGAACAGCACGTTAGGTTGCCGCGCTTGAATCGGCCCGCTAGGTAATAACAGCACTCCAAGACAAAGCAATACGAAGGCGTTGTTCCATTTTTTCATTTTAATTTGCAATTACTTCCTAGTGATCAGACAGGTAAGGATTGTTAAGGGACACAACGTCATCTGTCGGCAAAGGCCTTACTTTCCCATCCCGATCCCAAATATATGGATTTGACGTTGGGAAAATCCCCAAGAGATGAACTCGCGAATCCGCCAGAGGATGTAAACCATGCAATTCTTTTTCACCTACGAGAATACTGGCTGGCGCCGTCACTTCAATTTTCGTATCCGACAATTCTAAAACCACAGAGCCATCTAGAATCACCAGCACTTCTTCCGTGTCATGATAATGCATCGGAATAAATCCACTGGGCTCAATCCACTGTTCCCAAATCGTCGTTTGTTTCGCGCCTGTGTCGCTACCGGCGAGGACCCGCGTGGAGATCCGAGGCACGTCAACAAACGGAAGCTCATCCGATGTAAGAATCTTAACCATAAGGAATATACCAACAAGCGGGAGGATCCAAACTTTCGCATCTGATCCATCGCGGTAAAATCGACAAATTGACGAATCAAAATACAGTCTCAAGTATTTTTATTATAATCAACAAACACAAGTTACTGGCTTTCCTGCCAAGCGCCTTTTCACGAGGAACCCCGACGTGTCTAAATCACACCTGACAATACTGCTTGCCATAACCATCTCAATATCAGGCATGGGCATTTCACAAAATGCTAAGGCAGCTGAGAAAAACATTATCTTCTTTATCACCGACGACGAAAGCCCTACCCTCGGGTGTTACGGCGATTCAGTGGCGGTGACACCTGCTATCGACGAACTGGCTTCCGACGGGACGCTTTTTACGCACGCTTTTGCAACCACGGCGAGTTGCAGTGCGAGCCGAAGTGTCGTCATGAGCGGATTACACAACCATTCAAACGGGCAGTTTGGCCATCAGCATCACTACCATAAATTTAGTTCTTTTCCAGCGACAATCTCACTGGCATTACCCCGCGTCATGGCCAGGGCCGGTTATCGAACTGGACATATCGGTAAATATCACGTAGGCCCAGAAGAGGTATTTCGATACGAGACTTATCTGAAGGGTCCCACTCGCAATGCTGTGCAAATGGCGGAGAACTGCCGCGAGTTTATTACATCGAAGGAAGATGACCGTCCGTTCTTCCTTTACTTCGCGACCAGTGACCCTCATCGTGGGGGCGGTAAAGACCAAACTTCAGAACTGGAATTAAAGGCGGATCTCTTTGGTAACAAGCCCAACGACAAGTCATGGGATGGAGTGGCTGAGGTTTTTTACGACCCAGCTGATGTCACCATTCCTCACTTCCTTCCAGACTCTCCTGAGACGCGCGAAGAGCTTGCTCAGTATTATCAAAGCGTATCTCGTATTGATCAGGGCCTAGCCCGTCTCGTGAAACTACTCAAAGATGCGGAGCTTTACGACAAAACGATGATCGTTTTCACCTCCGACCATGGCATGGCGTTCGCCGGCGGTAAAACCACCACCTATGAAGGTGGCCTCAACGTTCCGTTCGTCGTACGCAACCCCTATAACAAGAAACGCGGCATTCGTACCTCGGCAATGATCTCACATATTGATATCACCCCGTCATTACTCGATTTTGCCGGCGGGCTTGACCCGAATACCAATGGTCCGACCAATCGTCTTGATTGGCAAAAGTACTGGTCGGATAAGGGCCGGAAAATGGATAACTTAAACGGTGGCCAGAAATTCAATCAATACCATGGAAAGAGCTGGTTGCATACGTTGGATACGAGCGACGCTTCGCATTGGGAAACCATTTTTGCGTCGCATACTTTTCACGAGATCCAGATGTATTATCCCATGCGTGTTGTCCGCGATTCCGAGTACAAACTCATTTGGAATATCGCTCATCAACTTCCTTACCCGTTTGCTTCTGACCTTTGGGCCGCCTCGAGTTGGCAAGCCCAGTTCAAAAAAGGGAAAAATGCGAAGTACGGACAGAAGACTGTTAATCAATATATCTTCCGTGAACGATTTGAACTTTTCGATATCAAAAACGATCCTTATGAATCTACGAATCTGGCGGCAGACCCCAAGTACGCTAAGATCCTCGAGCAATACAAAAACATTCTGAAAGAACATCAAAAGCTGATGGGCGACCCCTGGATCATGAAGTGGGATTACGAGTAAGCATGTTATTTCCCCTCTAATGCCTCTTTAATCACATCCGCAACTTTGTTCGCCAAATAAACGTTTCCTTCTTTATGAAAGTGGACGTTGGCCGGCAACATGATCGTCTCCAGTCGGTCGATTGTGTAACTGTACATATCATCGATGGGGATATCGTGACGAGCCATTACCTTAGCGGCCGCATCATTGTAAATTTTAGAATCCCCGACCACGCGTCCTTTTGCGCCTGAAGGCACAGGCGTCGTGTTGCGAAAGATGACGGCTGCGCCGGTGGCCTTCAATTTCTGAGCTATGGCATCCAGATGCCTAACGTATTCATCAAGCGGGACTTGCTGCGAATTACCATCTCCATTGGGCGTCGCGAGATTTTCCCCGTTTGGTCCCATCCATTTAAGATCATGCAAGCCAAAATTGAAATGAATGACGTCCCACTCCGTCGTACCCAACCAGTTGTCAAGTTCTCCCATTGCTTTAACGCTAGGGCCGCAATTGGTTGAGGGCCGGTGAACATTGGCAAGTCCCTTCAGGTTCGCACGCACACCCAGCGTGTAACCAATAGAAATGGAATCCCCTAGAAGTAACACATTCGGAAGATCAGAGTCCGGCTCTATCTGGGCCATGGCCCCTTTGCCCGGCACCTGCAACTTATTCACTGTGATTTCCCATCGCGGCTCTAGCTTGAGGAGTAACTGTTGAGCCTGATTCTCCGCCTCTGCAATCGACAGTCCTTCACCCGTACCCGGTCGCTTATGTCCGACGTGAGAGAG